>Ga0116181_1000092_pt1 | contig 75290 bp, 70 predicted proteins | sample AD_UKC075_MetaG_FD_89752 | JGI IMG/M metagenome (GOLD analysis project Ga0116181, IMG submission 89752) | Active sludge microbial communities of municipal wastewater-treating anaerobic digesters from USA - AD_UKC075_MetaG | ecosystem: Engineered > Bioreactor > Anaerobic > Digestate | place: USA... | reverse complement strand
TTGGCATTATCCCTAGACTATCCTACCATCAAGAGGCCAAGAAACTAGCTCATCACTTAATCACAGCACAACAAGGAACTACATCGATCCCTACAAAACTTGAACGCGATCGCATGGTATACAGCAACTTGACACAAAAGCTGATTGCTTAGATAATTATAGTCAGTGGGCTAGAAGCGAATAAAAACACTGCTTAAGGGCCCAAAGCAAAACTCGACAAAGGTAAGGTATCTGCAGAAGATGTTCAACTAATTCACTTAACTAGGAAAAATATACTGTTGGGTAAGCCGTTGATTAACGGCTTTGTAAACATGCATTTTACCTGTGAGTGGATAGTATTGACTTTTGCAGATAGCTTTCGACAACTTGATTTGACTGTAGATTCTGTTGCCTGAGAGAGTACTATACTTTTCGCCTTTAGGCCATGGGCAATAGATGATGTAGTCCTTTGGGTTCCGTTAAGATCTGCAAGGATACTATCCTCTCCTATAGATTTAGGAGGGGTTTTTTATGTTGTTAGTAGAGTGCAGAAATCTAAAAAAATCATATGGAGATCGCCTTATTTTAGATATCGAAAATCTATGTATATATGATCATGATCGCATTGGTATTGTGGGAGTAAATGGAGCGGGGAAAACAACTCTATTGAACCTTTTAAGCAAAAGAATCGAACCTGATGAAGGATGGGTGAAGCTTTATGGGAGATGTTCCTATATTTCCCAACTAGAGCCGCCGCAGGAAGCAATAATACAGCCAGAGATTGCTTCAAAATTTCAAGTTCACCAAACATATCGGGAGAGTATGAGTGGAGGAGAAAAAACCCGCTTTAAGCTGGCGGCCGGTCTAAGTCACAACAATGCCATTATTTTCGCAGACGAACCAACTAGTAATATGGATATAGAAGGGATTCAACTAGTGGAGAGCTCCTTAGCCAAATTCGCCGGGGCCTTAGTCCTGATCTCTCACGATCGAGACTTGCTAGATAGCCTTTGTACTAAAATAATCGAAATAGAAAGAGGAAAAATCAAAACCTACTCCGGCAACTACAGCAAATACATCAAGCAAAAGACTGAAGAGCAAAACCTAGCTCAATTTGAGTATGAGCAATATGTAAAGGAAAAGAAGAGATTAGAAAGGACTATCATATCTATTCGAGAAAAAGGGAAGTCCATGCGAAAGACTCCCCGAAGGATGGGCAACTCTGAGGCTAGACTTCACAAGATGGGCAATCAAAAAGCAAAAGCTAATTTGGATCGCGCCATCAAGAATGTAGAGTCAAGAATTAAGCATCTAGAAGTTAAGGAGAAACCTCCAGTAGACGAAAAAATTAAGTTGGACATTGGGGAAGTTCAGAAAGTATATAGCAAAATTATTATCGAAGGAAGTGGGTTAAACAAAAGCTTCGGAGAAAAAGTGATCTTTAAAGATGCACAGTTCCAAATAGAAAACGGAGCTAAGGTAGGTTTAATAGGCCCCAATGGATGTGGGAAATCCACTCTGTTAAAGATGATTGTGAATCAAGAGCTTCCCATTAAGACTGCTCCCAACATAAGGATCGGTTATTTCAGTCAGGAGATGAGTATCTTAGACGGAACCAAGAGCATTCTTGACAATGTTATGGTAGAAAGCATTTATGAGGAGCGTTTCGTGAGACTGTTACTAGCTCGCCTTCTTTTCAAAGGAGATAGTGTGTACAAAAAGGTTGGGATTTTAAGCGGCGGGGAGAAGGTTAAGGCCTCCTTTGCAAAAATCATATGTAGCGACTTTAACTTACTTATCCTTGACGAACCTACGAACTACTTGGATCTATACTCTCTGGAAGTGGTGGAGGAAGTCCTGAGGGAGTATGAACACACGCTGCTCTTTGTTTCTCATGACCGGCGCTTCATAAACTCAGTGGCGAATCAGATCTTGATCATCGAAGACCACAAGCTTAAAACCTTTAAGGGCAGCTACAATGAATATATGACTAGTTTGACTAAAGCTCGAGATAGGGAAAAAGAGCGGATCGAAGAAGAGATTTTACTATTGCAGAACCGTTTAGCCGAGGTAATAGGTAGGATTTCGATACCATCCAAAAAGGATGATCCAGAGCTTCTAGAGGTAGAATACCGCGAAATTCTAGGACAAATCCGGAGTTTGAAAAACCTCCTTGAGTAAATCTAAGTACACGGTCTACTTTTGCTAGAACATGTCAGTGTTGATTTTCATGTTGAGGTGAACTGCATGATTAAGCAATGGTTGATAGACAACTCCGAAGTTCCCATAAGACATGTGCTTCTGAACGACGATAGTTGCCTCGATAAGCTTGCAGCCAAACAATGGGTTTTACGGCAATTTGCTCTATGTCGTGATGTAACGGTTTCCAAGGGGGGATTCGATGCGAATACTGGTAATTGAAGATGACCGAAGTATTTCTTTTGTCCTTAAACGCTTTTTCTCCGGACAAGGGCATGAAGTAATATGTTGCTTTAGTCTGGCAGAGGCATATCAACACAACCCAAACAGGCAGGACTTTATTATTATTGATCTCAATCTTCCCGATGGAGATGGCTTTGAATACTTGGCCTATGTCAGATCCAGCGAGACACGAATACCATTGCTGATCATAACAGTTAGAGATCAGGAGAACGATATTATCCGAGGGCTCGACATGGGAGCAGATGATTACTTAACCAAACCTTTTTCACTGCTCGTACTGAAAGCTAGAATGGATGCAATTTTAAGGCGTGCTGGTTTTGACGGGAATGAGAAAAGGATCAAGTGCGGCAAACTGGAGTTGGATAAAGCAACAAAAACGGCCTTTTTGGGAAACAAAGTACTGGACTTAAGTGCGAGGGAGTATGAGCTGCTGGAACTTTTTATGGAAAACCAGGGACTGATTCTGCCGCGCAATAGAATTCTGGATTTGCTTTGGGGCTGGGAACGAGGAGATGTTTATGATAACACCCTGACTGTCACTGTCAAACGTCTCAGAGACAAAATTGCACCATGTCGGGACTACATTCAGACCATCAGGGGGATCGGCTATCGTATGACAGGAGGGGATGAACAGTGACAAAAGCGTTAGAGGCTTTTGTCTTTCCTTTGGTCTTCTTTTTTGGTTCATGTGTGTTCATGTATTTTTATCCGCGGCTAGATTGGATCGCCATCCTGTGGTTTTTTGCGCTGACCATGGTTATTGGTTTCGCTTATTGTTTTTTACATAAACGTGAAGAGAAAAAGCTGCGTGAAGACATCGATCAACTGATTGATCTGCTGCACCACCTTGAGGAGCAAGACGTACGCTTGCCGCTGAAAGATGACGTTTTTGGAGTCTTAAGGGATGAGCTATGGAAGATCCTGGTTAGTCAAAGGCAGATTCGTGATGAAGCAGTCAAGGCGAAAGAACAACTAAAACGCAACATGGAGGATATCACCCATCAGATCAAGACTGCTTTAACAGCAGTACTTCTTCTTTTGGAACTACTGAAATCTGATCCGGTCAATGCCTTGGAGTATCAGGAACACATATATCGAGAAGTGGAGCGTCTTTATGAGTTAAGTGACCTGCTTTTGAAACTTTCATCCTTGGACGTAGGTGTCGTCGATTTAAACAAGACTTCCTTCTCGGCAAAAGAACTTGTGATTGACGCGGAGCTGAGTCTTGAGTACTTAATGAGACAAAAGGCTATGAGCATCGAAGTCTCAGGTGACGATTTTATTCTTGAAGCTGACCGAGTCTGGCTTTTGCAGGCTCTGATCAACGTGGTAAAAAATGCTTTGGAAGTTTCTCCACAGGGTTCTAAGGTTTGCATTTCGCTCCACAGAAATGCCGTTTTTCAGAGCATCAAGGTCAGGGATTCTGGTCCGGGGATTCCCCGAGAAGAGCAACGCAAGATTTTTGAACGGTTTTATAAAAGTGATCCTCAGTCTCCGGGTTTTGGCATAGGTCTTGCTCTGGCACAATCCATTGTCAGGATGCATGGGGGAGAGATTTTGGTTTCGTCAACTGGGCAGGGTAGCGAGTTTGAACTACGCTTTTATCTGCAGCCGAATAAAGAAAAAAGGCTTGTTTGTTAACAAGCCTCGAGACTATTCTTCCCGCAAAGCGGTAATGATACTTTGATCTGAGATTTTGCGTACTCCGTTCTCCATGGCACCCCAGATACCCAAGATGCTGATCAGGAAAAACAAAACAAGAAGGGGGTAGTTGATGTTAAGAGCTAGCTGCCACGGCGAAAACATAAACTCTTTCATTGCAGATACGACAAAAACACCCCCGACCAGCATCAGCACGTAATAGAGAATAACTCGTCTGATTATGAACCAAGTTTCATAATGGAGCATCTTTTTTATCTGCTTTGCCGTCATTCCGACACTCTTGAGCAAAGCAAAGTCTCTGGTTCGGGTTTGCAGATTGATATGAAAGCTGTTATAAGCATTGGAGAACCCGATGATCATGAACACAACTTGAGCACCTATAGTTAAGAGCAACTCATTACGGTATTGTTCTTTTTTGGCAGCTAAATCAGCTAATAGATTTCTCGTGTAGGCATCTGAACTGGGGACGTGTTTGTTTAACACTTTGCGTACTTCTTCTGTTACTTGGGGCAGTACTTCCAGGTCGGCTTTTACTTTCACACGGTATACCAAGGGATTCTCTTCATCTACTTTGTCATTGGCAAAGAGGAAATCTTCTAGGTTTGTCAGAGACGTAAAAAGTGCGATCTGGTCTGGCAACATGGGATTAAGGTCAAAAGGGAACCGTTCGATCCGGCCTGCAATGGTTAAGTTGTATCGTTCTCGATCTTTGTTGTCTAAAACCGTTATGCTGTCAGCAGTGTCACGAGACAGCGGTATATACTTACGATACATATAAGCTTTGTTGGGGTTTTGAGCAATTCTGTCGAGTAAGAGAAAACCCTCTTGTTTTGATGGGTTAAACCCATGTTCTGCAAGGATAGTCTGGAAATCAGCGTCAGCCAGAGCATAAACCGTTACTCTAGGGTGATAGTCTCTGCCACTATCTTGCAATGAATCCCTGAGTTGATCGGAGATAAACCCTTGATTTTCTGATTGCATGTATTCGAAGTCATAGGAAACCAGAATATGGACAGCATCGATTTCGGGAATCAACTCAAGATCAGCCAGTAATGACCTAGGTGCTCTTTCTATTGTGTATAAAGTGCTAGTCAGCGTATAAGGCGAATCAGCTTTGTTGTACTTGTCGTTAAGATCCCGGTAGCTTTGTACGATAAGTACTGTGCTGAAGATCAGAACAGAAAGGGCCATCGCCAGAGAAAGCCCCCGGAATGTGTGCTGGTAGCTTATTGCATTATCCTTCGCAAGGCCGTGGATAACATTTCGGTCATTTTTGTTTCGGTGTAAGCGTACCCTGCGCGTGTAAACACGAACACCTTTCAATGACTCGATTACCGAGAGCTTGCTGCTTTGCTTTGCAGGTTTTAGAGCGGCCAATAATACACAGAGCAGGGCCAGTATGAACAAAACAATGAAAACCGTAAGGTTAGGTGTAACCATTTTAAATTGCTGAGGCTGGAATGGTAGATGTACATTGATTGAGTTGAGCCACATGAGATAAAACAGCAGATTGGCGAATAGATACGACAAAACCAATCCCAAGAGTATGGGCAGTAAACTTAAGCGTAAGGCTTTTTCAATCACCAGACGGTGCATTTGTCCCGGTGTCATGCCGGAGCTTTTTAACAAGCCTATCTGACGCAGTTCCTGGTTGTTCCAAACATTGAATGCATTGTAGATCATCACAGCAAAGAGAACCAACACGCAACCCAACAGGCCAACCCGCAGACTCCAGCGTTCGACAAATCCACGAGAAGGAATGAGACCCGATTTGAAGATAAGCTTTCCTTCTAGGTACTCTGTGTTGTAGTTCAGAGTGCCTTCTTTCAGTAATGTGTCTTCATCCTTTCTGCCCAGGTCCCTTAAGATTTGACGCATTGATGAGTAAGTGTCACGCTCGTTTTTAAACCAAATAGTAGCAAATACACCATCGCTGTCGCCCTGAAACAGATTTTCTGAGTCATTCGAGGCGAGTTGTCCGTAGAATAGGTAGTTTTTGTCAAAGCTCAGGAGCTGATACTTATACACACCACATATTTGGTAGTCTTTATCTCCTAACCTTATCGTTTTTCCCAGAGAGTAAGAGGGATTTTCGAATACAAATGTGTTTGAGGCCAGGACTTCATTGCTTTGCTGCGGCAGTCTGCCTTCCACTAACTGGGACTCAATAAGCCCAGAACAGGTGTCAAACAGAATAGGGCTTTGTTGATAAAACACCACATTTGGACGATGAAAGGGAACGTTTTCTATCTGGATAACCTTAGACGGCTCCATCATTTTGATGCTTGCGTTTTTTTGTAATAGCTCGTACTCTTCTTCATTGATGTCATACAATATGGCATGGTAATCACCGAACATTTTCCGATGGTAGTTCCATTGCCCCAATTCTAACTCGCTGTAGATAAAGAGTAATGTTCCTAGTATGATAACCGCGATAAGAACCGAGTAAAAAACAGCTGATGACCGTCCACGGTTTTTGACGCTGCTTTTAGCCAGTTCAGAAATGATCATTATATAACCTCCCTTTCATGCAGAGTGCCGTCAACCATGAACATGATCCTTTCACAGGAGAGAGCGATCTTTTCATCATGGGTGACCAACAGAATCGTCGCGTGAAAGCGTTGGTTCACTAGGCGGAACAGTGAGGTTACCTCTTCAGAGTTTTTCCGATCTAGATTGCCTGTGGGCTCATCGGCTAATATTATTGCGGGTCGTGTTATGAGACTGCGAGCAATAGCCACTCTCTGTTGTTCGCCGCCAGACAATTGGTGTGGAAAACGTTTCAGTTTATTATCGATCCTCAATGTCTGAATGACTTCTTCAAAGAAAGCCGGCGCAGGTTTCCTTTGATCCAGCATTAAAGGCAGCAAAATGTTTTTCTCAACTGTTATATTCGGAATTAGGTTAAAAGACTGATAGATTAACCCGATGTTCCGTCGACGAAAAATGGTCATTTCTTTTTCGTTTAAAGATGTAATGTCCACATCCTGAATCAAGACTTGACCCTCAGTTGGTTTATCTACTCCTGCTAACATATGTAGTAAAGTGGATTTCCCAGAGCCACTGTCTCCCATGATGGCAACAAGTTCTCCCTTTTCTACAGCTAAACTTACCTGATTTAAAGCGACTACTTGTTCAGCACCAGGGTAGATTTTTGTCAGATTCCGTGTTTCTAAAATCGGCATATGAAAACTCTACTCCTTTCATCGATGTTGTCTTAAGGATACGTAACTTATGTGACAAGAAAGTGACAGACAGTAGCCTAAAGATATAATTTGAGTAGACTACTACATTCTTGTTAAAATTAATATGTTACCGTTAATCTGAGAATAAGAAAGCAACACAAGACATCGATCTGGGCGGTTGTTCCACGTCGAGGGAGTATTGATTTTGCAGGGTTTTAAGAAACAAGACCAACTTGTCCACCGATTTGAGAGCGGTCCGTCATGAGAACAAGTGAAGGTGTCTTGCCGATCACTGCATGGCTGTGGAGAGAACCGAGAGAGTTTGCCAAAACTCTTCAAAACGATGACGTGAGTGAGTTTGTGGAAGAAGTCTGTAAGCTTGTGATCGAAGCAAAATAGCCAGTTGAGCAAGTTCTCTTGCTTGCTGATTTTGAGATAAGTATATAACAGGCGGTGAGTATATGGAGATTAGGAATTACAGCAAAGCCGATGAGTCTTCGCTTTTTGACCTACTTGTCGATGAGGGAGACGAGTGGAGTGATTACCATGGGGTAGCCGGGCGTGATAAGTACATTAAAGCGCTTGAATCGAGTATCACGTTTGTTGCTTGGGACGGACCGCTTGTATGTGGTTTTGTACGGTGTCGTGAAGACGATGGTTTCGGTGTTTGCATATACGACCTGTTGGTACGAAGAACACATCGGGGAAGACAAGTTGGCAAAAGTTTGATGGAATGGGTATGCAAAAACTTCCCAGATCAGCCTGTTTATGTAATGAGTGACGTAGACCAGTATTACGAAAAACTCGGGTATCGTAGAGAGGGTTCGATATTTGAGGTTAGAGGGAAATGAACTAGAGTACTTCAGACTATTTGATGCCTGCAGCGAAAGCGGACAGAAGTGTGAAAGGTGATCAAGAAAGGAAGATTGCGAACATGGAAAAGCTTTTGAGTATAAAAAGCACTCTTATTCAGGAGTTTAACGCATTGGGAATCGAAGGGTTGAACTTGACAGATCTGAACCTACTGAATGGTTCATACATTAATTTGGAGTATACTCTTCCTAATGGGCAAAAGGTAAAACTGCTGGAAGACGACAAGATGTACTTGGGGAATGAGATAGAAGTCGAGGGAAAAGAAAGGTGCTATGGCGTAGCGGCCGACGAGAAATACTTGCTTGTCTGCGAGTACGGATGCAATGGAGCAGATCCTGAGATAGTTGTATACAAAAGAAGATAGAGTCAAAACGGATATTGGCCGATATACTTCTTTAAAAGCAAATATCGTTTTACAACAAAGTGATTGGGATTGAGCTGACAGGACTACTAAAACTCAACATTTTAAGACGACATAACGATAATGTATTGCGAAAAGGCCTTTCCATGACGATGGGAAGGCTTTTTGTCTAAAAGCGTTTCCACAGTCAAGATGCGTCCGCGAACGGACTTATAACAAAGCCACCAGAGCTCAATGTCTACAGTTTTCCCGCACTAATGTGAATCGAGTCCATAGATGAAAGAAGGTTAAACGCGCATGTGGGTGTACGTTTTGGGATTATTGGTTGTACTTGCAGCTATTATAACGACGCAATACAGAATCGATATTAACGCTGCATATAAAAGGCTCAAAAAGTACGACGTAAAGGTCGTTAGCAGTAGTCTTGGCAAAATAAGTTACATGGACGAAGGCACTGGTGAAGCGATACTCATATCTCACGGCATTTTTGGTGGCTATGATCAAGCTTATGTGTCCTTAAAAACCCTTGTAAGCGCTGACTTCAGGAAAATAGCACCATCACGCTTCGGTTATCCTGGCTCAGATGTACCGCCTAATCCGACGCCTCGAAACCAAGCAAAAGCGTTTTTGGACTTACTAAACCAGCTTGGGATTGAAAAAGCGTACGTTATTTCAACATCTGCAGGTGGAGCCGCAGGGATTATGTTCGCAAGTAGTTATCCCGAGCGTGTTAAAGGGTTAATTCTGCTTTCTTCCGGGGTCCCTACATCTAAAAAGAGTCGTGAGGAAATCACAGGGATGATGGGGCCACCAGCGGTATTTGTAAATGATTTCCCCATCTGGTTTGTTACGAAGTATTTTGGTTTTGTTTTTAGAGCTATGTTTGCATCTGAGATAGATAAGTCTTTGTATGAAACGATGCTTCCGGTAGTGCCTCGAAAGAAAGGTATAAAAATCGATGAAACGATCACCAACCTCGATATGGATCTCAACTATGATGATTACGAAGTTGAAAGAATAACAGCTCCTGTTCTAGTAGTTCATGCTAAAGATGATCCGATGGCAAAGTATGACAGTGTCGAGAGGTTCATCGCTCGTATACATGCGAAAACTGCTGTTTTTGAAACGGGAGGACATTTAATCACAGGTCATGGTGACGCAGTCTCAGTTGCAATAAAGAAGTTTATTGACGAGACAAAGCAGCGAGAGTCTGTAATGATCTAAAGCAATCGGGAATACAGACTCCCAGTAGGTACATAAAATGGGCGGCACTAATAGTCGATTGGAGGACCGAAGATGATCGATTTAGAAGACCTTATGTCCATTCCCAAAAATGAGCTGCAGGAAGCGTCAAAAGCACCTGATAAAGAGGATCTTCCGCAACTTGTGGAGTGGTTGACATCAGGTGATGACAACATCCGTTATCAAGCATTTCTGCTGTTGCAAATAGAAGCTCTTTCTGGCGATATACTAGACAAAAAATCAAGGAAACAGTTTGAAACTTTGTTTGCTAGCTTTTAGCTTTTGCTCTATCAGAGTTTGTCTGCAGCGATTTAGACAGACTTTCCAGGGCTAGGTTGTATATAAGTAAAGGATTGCATCTTATGGCAAGTTAATGTGATGACGACATTGATCACCAAAACTGCATACGAAGAATGATGAGATTCGTAATGCCGTTCATTTGTCGGAAGTTGGGTATTAGAACGTTAACCGGACAATCTGATGGAAGTCTGCCTGATACATTGGACGGTCTTTTACATGAGGAGTGAGTACATGAATCAAGACAAACTGAACAGCGAGGTAACGGCATTTTTGGATGGTTTGACGCACCCCTTAAGAGATGAGATTGAGCAATTAAGAAGAATAATAATGAGTACAGATCATGAACTAACCGAGGGAATAAAGTGGAACGGTCCTAGCTATAGCATACACCGCGAAGACCGCATCACAATGAAAATTCATCCGCAAAAGCAGGTACAAGTCATATTTCACCGGGGAGCGAAGGTTAAGGAGCCACTCAAAGAAAGACTGTTAAGTGAGGAATATGATATCTTGGTGTGGAAGGAAAACGACAGAGCAATTGCAACGTTCAAGAGTCTCGATAAAATAGAGAAAAACCAACAAACGATAAGAGAAATCGTTGATAAATGGATAGAAGCAACAACACAGTTGTAAGGGTCGGTAATGCTGTGTTTAAGCTGGATAAAGCACGCTACAGCGCGTGAGATTCGCTCTAGGATATACATCGCCATACGCACAAAAGAAGCACTATAGAACAAAGTATAGAAAACGGAGGAAGAAGCAATGAGACGGTTTACATTGGAAGCTTGCGTTGATTCAGTCGAATCAGCAATAGCTGCCAAGAAAGGCGGCGCAGATCGCTTGGAACTGTGCAGCAATCTAATCATCGGCGGAACCACGCCCAGTCTTGGCTTGTTCCGAAACGTGAAAAAACACTGCGATCTCCCAGTCCACGTACTTATACGGCCGAGATACGGAGATTTCCACTATACCGACGAGGAACAGCAGGTCATGTTGGAAGACATAGAGACCTTCCGGAAAGAAGGTGCAGCAGGAGTTGTCATAGGTGCATTGAATCCAGATGGTAGCCTAAATGAGGGGTTTATGAAAAAGGCAATCGAGAATACAAAAGGAATGCTGATAACGTTACACCGTGCATTTGATGTATGTGCTGATCCCCATGCTGCACTTGAAACAGCTATTGACTTGGGTGTGGACATCATTTTGACATCAGGACAAAAGAACCACTGTTTAGAAGGCATGGAGTTGATTGCAGATCTTGTACAGCAGGCAACAGGCCGCATCGAAGTGATGGTTGGTAGTGGGGTTAGCGCAAGTGCCATTAAGAAACTTTACCCAGCAACTAAAGCAACGTCATATCACATGTCAGGGAAGTCAGTAAAGCCTAGCGCGATGTTCTTTCGTAAAGATGGAGTTTCCATGGGTGTGGCTTCATTAGACGAATACTCAATCTGGCAAACCACAGAAGGAAATATTAGAGCCGCCAAGGAAGTGTTGGAAGAGTACGCCAAATAAAACCAATGATCCGCTATGTTGATCAAGAAAGTGTCGCTAAGGCACTTAGACCTGGGCAAACTGTTTTCATAAGTTGTCTTCCATGAAGGCATGGTTGCCTACATGATGCTGCTGTACAAATCAACACAATAATTCAGTTTGAGTTCAAGGTTTTCCGGTAATTAGTGGACAAGAGATACAAACGTGCTTTTTTGGGTATTAGTCCATATGAGCAAAGCACGAGAAAACGATTCAAGGAGGATGAGACGTGAAGAAACTGAAAGTAGCAGACGGAATATACATGCTGACAATGAATGTCGAAGACATCCTGTTTGAAGGGATCTGGGATATTGCCAATGGAGTGACTCTAAACTCCTATATCGTTAAGGGCGATAAAACAGCGATAATCGACGGAGTAGTTGGCTGGGACGGAGCCCCCGAAAACCTATATTCAAGCATGGAGGAGTTAGGGGTCGATCCAAAGAGCATCGATTACTTGATCGTAAACCATATGGAACCGGACCATTCGGGCTGGATTGAGGACTTCCGCAAAATCAAGGACGACTTTACGATCATCTGCACCGACAAAGCAGCACAGTTGGTAACTTCTTTCTATGGCGAAGATAAAATCAGGATAGTGAAGGAAGGCGACACACTGGACCTTGGTCAGGGCAAAGTGCTATCTTTCCACCCAGTGCCAAATGTTCACTGGCCGGACACTATGTACACCTATGAACAGAGTACAAAGACGCTCTTTTCCTGCGATATGTTTGCAGCTTTTGGTAGCATGAAGGACCACTACTTCGATGATGAAATGACACCTGGGGAAGTGGAGTTCTTCGAGTTTGAAGGTATCAGGTACTACTCCAATGTAATGACAACCTTTACGCCTAGTCTAAGAAGGGCGATCGATAAAGCAAGGACGCTGGATATCAGCATAGTTGCACCAGGTCATGGTCCGGTTTACAGAGCTAACCCACAAAAGATCATTGATGACTATCACAGATTCTCCCTCTACGCTCAGGGATCAGGGAAAAACCAGGTAGCGATCTTGTGGGGTTCCATGTACGGAATGACTAAAAGAGCAGTTGAGTTTGTTGAAAGGATCCTTCAGCGTGAGGGCGTTAAGTATACCAAACTGGAGATGCCTCTGAACAGCGAAAGCGAAACGGTGGCGCAGGTCTTCCAGTCCGCTGCAGTGATCATCGGGACACCTACCTATGAGTACAACATGTTCCCGCCAGTTGCAGCAGCATTAAGTGAAATAGGTAGAAAAAAGATTTCCGGCAAGGTAGCCTTCAGGTTCGGATCGTTTGGCTGGTCTGGCGGTGCAGAAAAAGAGCTTGCGGAGATCACCGAAAAATACAAAATGAATTGGGAATTCCTAGAGTCTGTTGAGTTTCAAGGATCACCAAAAGACGAACACTTCAACCAAATAGAAGCGAGAGTCCTGGAGCTTATCGAAAAAATGAAGGAAAAAGTGGTGGAGTAGTGCTGGTTAGCATGCTTCGAGCATAGCTCCTGCAAAACGCTGGGATTTCTCGTTGAGACACAGTAAGTCCGCACTTTCTATTTGTGATAACAACTGACAAACACTATAGAAAAAAGTAGCCCTTCTTCGGGTTAAGCAGTGATGCTTCCTCGAAGTTCAGGGCTTCTTTTTTCGTGTTGCCGCTTCTCTGTCGGGCTAAATGGGGTCTGCTTAAACCGGGATGTTTAACTTTCAGGGGATACTGGAGTGAAGGAACAGGGGTGGGTTTTGGCTAAACCTACATTTGAGTCTTGTGTGTCTTTTCAAAACTGTCAAGGAGTTCGGCGATCTGTATGAAGGAAAGCAGGTTGTTTGGGATTCTATACTACTTGCTGGACAAAGAACGGGCAAGCGCTCGCGAACTGGCAGAGCGGTTTGAGGTATCCGTGCGCACAATTTACCGAGACATCGACACGCTGAGTAGTGCAGGAATCCCCATCTACACTGAAACAGGTAGAAGCGGTGGAGTTCGCTTGATGAGCGGTTTCGTTCTGGATAAAGCTGCACTGTCCGAAGAGGAGAGGCAAGATGTTCTCTTTGCAGTGCAAGTCCTTCTAGCTATTCGGAAGAGAGATAAGAGCAGCACTGTCGAGAAACTATCAGCGCTGTTTAAAAACAGTTCCAGGAACTGGGTTGAAGTGGACTTGACAAGATGGGGAGACAAAGCCAAAGACAACGAGAAGTTCGAACTGCTCAAGGATGCCGTAATTCACAATAGATGCATAGAGATCGACTACGTAAGCGCTTACAATGAGGTTCAGACTGGGCGAAAGGTATTGCCGCTTAAATTGCTCTACAAATCCAAGGACTGGTATTTGCAAGCTTACTGCACGGAAAAGAAAGATTTTCGGACATTTAAGTTGAGTCGCATTCTCCGTTTAAACGTTCTGGAGGAGCGTTTTTCTCCCGTTGAGTATCCAGATCGTTCGGAAGTTGACCGCAAAGAGTATTCCCACATCAGACTGCGTTTCTCTAAAGACATGGCTTATCGGGTGTACGACGAGTTTGCCATCGACCAGATCGAGACCGATAGTGAAGGGAATCTAACGGTAACTACCCAGATGCCCGAGGATGCTTGGCTTGTTGGGTTTCTCCTTTCGTTCGGCACAAAAGTGGAAATCCTAGAGCCCCCTTACCTTAAAGGAATCGTTGCAAGTGTCGCAAAAGATATTTACGAAATGAACAAACCATGACAAGAGGTGTCATGGTTTTCCTGTTATACTGCCTTCGAGACACAAGAAAGGAGTGTGGATTATGCAGGGGTATGCAGACAAAAGGGCTCTCATAGCCGAGGTCGAAAAGACAGCAGCTCTCTTTATCGATGAGTTTGCCGACGTCAAAGAAAGCGACAAGAACAAGCGGATAGACGGTGTTGACAGAACGCCAGCAGAGATGATCGCCTATCAACTGGGGTGGCTCGACTTGATCATTAGTTGGGACAAAGATGAAGCGGCAGGTAAGAAAGTGGTGACCCCGTGTGAGGGTTACAAGTGGAATGAACTTGGGGCACTTTACCAGAGCTTCTATGATAGGTTTGCATTACACTCTTTAAACGAACTGCAAGACTTGTTTTGCGAGAAGGTAAGGAGCTTTGTAACGTGGCTTGACGGAATTCCCGAAGAAGATGTCTTTACGCCTGGCAGCCGCAAATGGGCATCTTCCACGCCTTCCAATTGGCCGGTGTGGAAGTGGGCGCATATCAATTCGGTTGCGCCCTTCAAGTCTTTCCGCAGCAAGATCAGAAAGTGGAAAAAGTTGAACGCAAGTGGTAGCTAAGTAAAGGTCCTTAGTCTAGGAAGAACAGCAGATTCTGCAATACAACCGTCTCCTTAACAACAGACCTGTGTCACAGGGAGTGATACCCATTAGTCGCCAGTATTGTCATTTGACTTTTACACAAAAAGGTATATACCAATAATTGCCAGCATCAATTGCAGGTTCCGCTTGACGCCAGCCTTGAAGACGTCAACTACCAACTGGTGACGACAGCGCTTGTTGGGAGTCGAAAACGTTTGGGAGTAGCGGAAATCACTTCAGTTTGGGGGTATGCTATGAGTAGATGTTTGCTTTCTATAGACTGGGACTATTTTGTTGCCACTAAAGAGGAAAACTGGGGGTCCTTTACTGAAAGCAAAAAAGGTTTGGTTGATCTTTGGTACAAAAGGTACCTGAAGGCCAAAGCCGAAGGAACGGATCTGCAGGATATGTACAAACTATCTCCTGCATGGAGAACGTTTTGGCAGCGGCTAGAGGGAAGATTCACCATGGACGAAGACACAAAAATGTATGTTACAGACTCCCACCTTTGGTCTTACAAGATTGCCAAGAAGCACGACTGCCGAACTGTCTGCTTATTTGACTCCCATGCTGATCTTGGGTATGGAGGATTATCTTCACTGGATTTCGAGGTCAATTGCTCTAACTGGCTTGGCAGGCTACTTAAAGATGAACATAGCGAAAACGCTCACATTGTTTACAGTCCACATACGCTGGAAAAGCTTGAGCACTTCCAGGAGATAAACAGCATGTATACTATCACGTACTACACCAACCTGGACGACCTTGATGGGCCTTTCAACGTATCGGCCATTCATGTGTGCAGATCGGGAGCTTGGACTCCACCTTGGTTCGACGACAAGTTCGTCATGTTCGTTGAAGCATTGGGTAAGGAGTATGAGGTGATAGACTGTCCGAAAAGAAAATGGGACACAAAAAGTTTGAGCCTATCACGCCAGATCGACTACCTGTTTGCATAACCTAGCATCTCCACCTGGACACTTTTTTTGTAACTTAGGCATTTAGGGTAGTGCTTGAAAGTGGCTATAGTTCAGACTGCTTCCTTGACCGCAACGAGGGGCAGGTATACAATAGCAATAGTGTTTTTCAACAAGTGTAACTGAAGATTGTAGGAAGGTAAAAAGACCTGCATTATGCCGGCAGGCTTTGGGCTTTTGGTTGGATGTGCAAACCCATCGAGGAAGCCTGAAGCTCATCCGGACTGAACAAGAATTGGACAAGGAAGAGTCTAAACGATGCATATTCAAGAGATCATTAGAGCGTTTATGCTGATTTTTATTGCAGAGATGGGGGACAAAACCCAAATACTCGCCATGGCGTTTGTCACGCGGTATCCGGTGCGGAAGGTTTTAATAGGCATCGGTCTGGGTGCTTTCTTGAACCACGGATTGGCGGTGGTTCTGGGCAACTATCTTTCCCGCGTGATTCCCATCAGTACAGTCCAGATGATCGCCGGTATTGCGTTTATCGGATTTGCCCTTTGGACACTGAAGCCTGAACAGGAAGAAGCGGATAAAGAAGCAAAAGTTGAGTTTGGTCCCGTTGCTACGGTGGCCATGGCTTTCTTTTTAGGCGAACTTGGGGACAAGACTCAGCTCACGGCGATTACATTAGCAGCTGACAGCACATCCCCAATGACGATTCTTGCGGGAACGGTTTTAGGAATGGTAGCTACCGGAGCTTTGGGGATTTATATCGGGAAGAAGCTCGGCGATAAAATTCCAGAGCTGGGCATCAAAGTTCTAGCATCATGCGTTTTCGCATTTTTCGGCGTTCAGAAGCTGCTTCAGACAGTGCCTGCCCAGTATTTGAACGTCTATACTGTGGTTCCTTCCATCGGCTTACTGGGACTAGTGATGCTGGGGATGATCCGTTCATTAATCGTCCGGAAACGTTCCGGAATCCAATCAGAGTTCCTTACCACAGCAAAACTTCTGCGCAACTACTACCTTCATCTGCAGGAAGACCTGGACCACATCTGTCTGGGAGCCGAATACTGCGGTACGTGTGCAGGACGGATGTGTGCTATAGGCAAGTCTAAAGAGATCGTTAAAGCCGGTCTAGTCAACGAGGAATGGCATGACTTGCCACAGAACGGCGGGGTATATCACAACAACAAACCCTTCAAGCAAGAGGAAGTTTTAGACTGTTTAGTGGATACCCTGTGCTTAATCGGAACGGTTCCCGATGAAAAAGACCTGGCCAATGCACACCTTATCAGGAATCAGATGGAAGAGATTCTCTTAGGGCATCACATCGAAAGTTTTGAGTCCATCAAGTCTTATATCGAAGACCTAAGAGAGGTTGACGCTGTACTATCGGAAAAAATAGCTAAGATGGTGCGTGTTAGAAACACCGCTAAACAACCAGCAGAAACGGCCATGGAAAGTCCGAGACACGTCTAACGGGGAATACTTTGGGCAGCTGGAGTTTTCCTCAATAATTTTGGCTTTCACTTAAGTAAAAAACGCAGTATACTACCTAACGTAAATTTGGAACCTGGGCTTCTATAGAGAAGTTCCAGGTTTTTTTCTTGCTCGCTTGTATCGTGCACTTCATGGGTTTTCCGCTAGAAAAACCATATGGCACTCCCGCACGTCTCAGAAATTTACAAACAAAAGTGACACTTTGGCCCCACAACAAAGGGATATGGCCATAGTTGTTGAAGAGTTTAAACATACTGCTATGGTGTACTGGGTAACCTCAGTGTTGGTTGCTTGGTTTCGCAGCAGCACGCTCCCCCAGACAGAAGCAAGATCCACCGTCTCGATGCAGAAGGAAACGGACCAACCTAGTACATATCAAAACAGGATCACAGAAAAAGGACGCTACAGAGATTGTAGCTGTCCTTAACTCGATAAAACCGAATAATCCTGTAAGGTTCGGAGTTCTAAAGGTTCCACCATGGATGCCTTTATAACATAAAAAGAAAAAGAAGGAGGTTGTGTCATGGCCAAATACGTCTGTTCCGTGTGTGGTTTCGAGTACGACGAAGCAATTGGAATACCAGAAGCGGGCATTGCGCCGGGTACTAAATGGGAAGATCTGCCAGAGGACTGGGTCTGTCCTGTGTGCGGCGCGGAGAAATCGGATTTTGAGATGGAAGGTTCTGTCGACTCCACGCCTCAAATAGTGGAAGCGGCAGTAGCTGCCGACCCTGATATGAAAGAGCTGTCCCCTTTAGAGGTCAGTGCGCTGTGTTCTAATCTTGCCAGAGGATGCGAGAAGCAGTACAAGTTTGAAGAAGCTGAGCTGTTCTCTGAGCTAGCAGCGTTCTTTAAATCAAAAGCAGTACCGGCCAAAGATCCAGATTTCAGCCAACTGTTCGAGCTTGTAGAAAAAGACCTCGAGCAGGGTATCCCAAACGCAAATAGCGCAGCAGAAGCGGTAAGAGATCGCGGCGCCCTTCGGGCCTTGGTGTGGAATGAGAAGGTGACCCGCATCTTAAAGTCACTCCTTACTCGGTACCAGAAAGAAGGAGACGCCCTTTTTGCCAATACCGGCGTTTATGTCTGTACCATTTGCGGGTTCATCTTTATCGGGGACAAGCTGCCAGACGTTTGCCCGATCTGCAAGGTTCCCAACTGGAAGTTTGAAAAGGTAGAGGGGAGGTAACTGCAATGACAACCAAGTACGCGGTAAGGAACATACGGCTTTGCACAAAAGACTGCTTGTGTCTTTTTGTCTGTCCCACCGGAGCTACTGACACCGAGAACAGCATCATTGATGTTGAAAAATGCATAGGTTGCGGTGATTGTGCCGATGCGTGTCCTTCTGGGGCTATCTCAATGGTGCCGTTTGAGTATCCGACTCAACAACCGAAAACAGAAACGGTTGTAGGCGCAATGAATGCCCTTTTACGGAGTAAGTCAGAGCAGGAGAACATAGCCGCCTCACTGCCGGGAATCCTGGCTAAGGCAATCGAAAAATCCAACCGCATTATGGCAGAAGATATCCTGCGTGAAGCAGGTTTCATGCTACCCCAAAGCGAAAATGTCAAAAACTTCCTGAAGTCACTATTGGAAGAAGGTCCACAAGACCTGCCAAAAGATAAAGTCGAAAGACTGCTTAACTTGTTAAGCCGAAGCGAAGGAGGAGACACTGTGAAAGAAGACAAAATCCTGGAGTATTTGATGGCGGCCTTTGCTGGTGAATCTCAAGCTCATCAAAAATATCTGGCGTACGCCAAAAAAGCCGAGAGAGAAGGAAAACTCAACGCTGCAAAATTGTTTAGAGCTGCATGTGATGCCGAGACTCTGCATGCCGCCAGACAGTTTGAGGTAGCGGGAAAAATCAATTCAACCGAAGACAACTTGAAAGATGCCATAAAGGGCGAAACCTATGAGTTTGAAGAGATGTATCCTGAATTTGCCAAAGCAGCGGAAGCTGTAGGAAATAAAGCGGCGCTCATGGCTTTCACCTTTGCCATGAAGGCAGAGGAAGTCCACGCTCGCTTGTACCAAGAGGCGCTGGAAAACCTCGATGAAACGGAAGAAGTGTTCTACTACCTCTGTCCGGTGTGCGGGAACATCGAAAAAGCCGTTCCCGAGAAGTGTCCCATTTGCGGCGTTCCCGGAGAAAGGTTCATTAAGTACTAAACTGTTACTACAAAACGCCCCATCTCTTTCGGTAGTGCAACGAGAGATAGTCTAGCGATTTTGCCACATTTAACCAACAGGAACTAAAAAGCTGCCCTGTCCTTAGGGCAGCTTTTCAACATATGCTCAGGCGATGGTCCAACCTCCACCTACAGGAAGGACAACTCCTGTCAGATTAGAGGACATATCCGAAGCCAGGAACAGTGCAGCGTTGGCAACATCCAGTTCGGTTTGCCCATCTGGTTTTGGGTATTTTGTTTTAAGAGACCTTTACGTACATTTACGAAAAGGAGGGGGCATCCTGTGAAGTTTACACATCCCGAGAACTGTGGTAATGCACCGAAGAAGCTACTTTTAATCCAGCTGTATAAAGCGATAGCATTTGCTGACGCTCAGTTTCTGTTGGAGAGTTTAGAAGAAGCTGTTGTGCTGGAAATCGTTGGAGATAGAACGGTCAAGGGCAAGGATGATGTAATCTCTGAGATCAAGGGTTTTGCAGATAGGGATCTGACCGGAGTCCATATCGGAGATGTTTTAACCCACGGAAATGTAGCGGCAGCATATGGAACACTTAGTTTCCGCGACTTCTCCGTGGAGTTCTGCGACGTCTACAAGTTTGGCAGGTTTGGACCGAAAGCAAAGATAACGGAAATTCGGTCGTATCGCATTCCAGCAAAATTGTGACCTTTTGTGTATGCACCGATGGCCATAAAGGATCTGGAAAGAGAGACGAGAAACTCATGCTAAACGGGTTTTGCCAACTATACTTTGGTGAGGGATGCTTATGGTGTTTGATAGGCTGGAGGGAATTGAAGACGAAACTGCACTGGTCAACGAGTTGTACAAGTTTTTCAATGAGAGTATTCGCCTCTCACGCACGAAAGCAGCTCGTCCAGTACCTCAAGTTTCATGAGATGATCTGTGAGAAACCCGAGTTTCTCGGGATGAGCAATCATCTTTTATACATCGGTAGAAAGTAGCACGGAGCAAAAAGCTTCAAATCAGCGTAATGGAGGCACAGAGTATGTCGAGAATGCCTGTGGTGTTTGTAGGACACGGTTCCCCGATGAATGCTATTGAAGACAACGCTTACTCTAGAGGTTGGCGAGAGATGGCCAAACGGATCCCAAAACCAAAAGCGATTGTTTCGGTGTCGGCTCATTGGTATACTAGAGGAACTAGAATCATGGATGAAGAAAACCCCGAAGCTATCTATGACATGTACGGTTTTCCCAAAGAGTTATATGAGGTTACATACAACGCGCCTGGCTCGCCGGAAATCGCAAAGGCCGTTAAGGAACTGATCTCGAGAGAAATCCAGTTCGACAACTCCTGGGGAATTGATCACGGGACCTGGTCGGTCCTAGTGCACATGTATCCCGAGAGGGATGTACCTGTATTTCAAGTGAGCATAGACGCCTATGCTCCGCCGGCGGTACACTACAACATTGGGAAAGAACTCAAGGCTTTGCGCGATCAGGGAGTTTTGATCTTAGGTACTGGCAACGTAGTTCACAACTTAAGGCTCGTCGACTGGCACCAAGTCAGCAAGGGCTTCGATTGGGCCTACGAATTTGACCAGTTCATCTATGAATACATCGTGGCAAGAAACCACGATAGCATCATCAACTACAGCAAGTACGGCGACATCGCCAAACTTGCCGTGCCAACACCTGATCATTTTTACCCATTGCTGTATTCACTCGGAGCAACATGCGAAGATGACGAGGTTAGCGTCTACAACAAGTCATGCGAACTGGGCTCATTGACCATGACCTCTTACCTTTGGGCTTAGGAAGCAAGGTCAGGCTGCACTGGCTTTTGCCTGAAGTGCGGCGTGTACGTAAAAAACGGACACAAACGTTCATGTGTCCGTTTTATATTCACGTATGGAGTTGCATTATTCGTGTGCAAACTGCCATGCAGCTGCAGCGAAACTTAGGACTCAGGTTGTCCGGTGCAGGACTGCCTAAGAATGAGCAGCTTCTCCTAACTCCGGAACGTGACCGGGTTCTCCTAAGAAATCGGTCTTTCGATAATAGACGAAAAACACAGCTGTACTGATGAACCAAGTCAAGGGATATGCCCAGTAGATCACCCGGATATCCGGTATGATCTTCACCATCAACATGATATAGGCAATTCTAATGAAGCACCAGCTAATGAGCATAACAAACATGGGGACGGTGGTTTTTCCGGCACCACGAAGCACTCCTGAGAGGCAGTGAGAAAGAGCCAGCAGGAAGTAGAAAAGACAGATCACTTTTGCACGCTGAGTGCCATGGAAGATTACCTGTGGATCGGAGTTGAAGATTCCAACGAGCGTTGGAGCAAAAGACCAGATGAGAATGCCGATGATCTGGGCCATCAAGACTCCTGCCACAAGTCCGAAACGAGCGCCTTTTTTCGCCCTGTCGTACTTTTTCGCTCCGAGGTTTTGGCCAACAAAAGTTGTGAGAGCGATGCTGAAACTGGTAATGGGGAGGAACGCAAATCTCTCCAACTTGGCGTATGCTCCGTTTCCTGCCATGGCTACCGAGCCAAACACGTTGATGTTGGACTGAACGATGACGTTGGCAAAGGCCACCACAGAGTTCTGTACACCGGTAGGGAGCCCCAGTTTCAGCTGCTCCTTCAGCATTCCAAAGTCGATTCTGATTTTCTTAATATCGACCTTGTGAATCCCGTCCACTTTAGTTAGTTTGATAAGACCAAGGGTTGCACTGACCATTTGAGAAATCACTGTAGCAACAGCCACGCCGCCTATTCCCCAGCCAAATACGGCCACAAACAAAAGGTCCAGCACTACATTGAGCACTGCAGCAATTATCAAGTAGTAGAGAGGGCGTTTGCTGTCGCCAACCGCTTGAAAAATACCCATGCAAGCGTTATACATAACCATAAAAATGCCGCCGGCAAGATACAGTCTTAGGTATGTAACAGCTTCTGTAAAAACGTCATCGGGTGTTCCCATCCACTTGAGGAGAAGAGGTGTCATCCCGATTCCAAGTGCTGTTATCAGAATACCAGCGATTAATGCTGATGCAATGGTAGTGTGCACGGCAATGGATACTTTTTCCGCGTCTTTAGCCCCGAAACTTCGAGAGATGATTACACTTGAACCAACGAATACGCCGTGAAGGAAGCCTACGATAAGGAAGAGCAGACTGCCTGTGGAACTAACAGCAGCGAGGGCTTCTTTACCTAGTACGTTGCCGACAACTAGCAAGTCTACAACGTTGTACAGTTGCTGAAATAGGTTACCTAGGAAAATTGGCAGTGCGAACAACAGAATCGATCGTGATATCTTTCCTTCAGTCAATGTTTTCCCTTCTTACCCTTTTGATGTACTTGTTTATGATATAGGAAATAGTCAGAGCTTGCAAACACGCAAGAACAAGAGCTGTGCGGATATTTCACTTCAAAACCGATTAACTGGTACTTGTGCTCTGATTTGGATGCGGATAAGCTCTTGCACAGTGGTGGAAAAACTTAGGTGCAGGAGTGGTTTCCATGCGGGATCTACTACAGGACGAGCAGTTCATCTATAATATGGTTGATGGCTATTCGAGCGAGCTCTTTCGAGCTCCTGTCTCTTGTGCATAGATCAATACGTTAGGAGAAAAGGTCATGGAAAACTTGTTGGATGCGATCCTCAACATGTTTAAAAGCGATGAGATCAGGAAAGTTGTGATCAGCAAGCCTTCGGCGAAATCGCTTGAGTACAAGAAGATCAGTGCCGAAAAAAAAGGCACTTACTACCAAATCGCTAAATTCACAGAGACTCAGGTTTTTCACGAGAATGTTGGTGAGGGAGAAGTCGCAGAACGTGTGTATCAACTGCTTGCTTCTGGGTTCAAGCAGCTGAATGCGTGGTCAGACCGCTTCGAGCATATGATTTTGCTGTCGAAAAAAGGACAATCCACTTTCAAGAAAAAGGCCTTGAAAGAACAAACACCGGTATCAATAGATGCCAAGCACAACCGAGAGAAGAACTACTTAATCAAAGAAGGAAAGCCTGTTGAACCTCTGGTGGATATGGGAGTTCTTACTCCTGACGGAAGAGTTGTTAAAGCCATGTACGATAAGTACAAGCAGATCAACCGTTTCTTGGAAATCATCGACGATGAGGTAGTGGCCTTTCAAGGCAAGGACATCAAAATCATCGATTTTGGCTGCGGCAAATCATATCTGACATTCATCCTGTACTACTATCTGACGGAAATCAGGAAGATCCCAGCCACTATCATCGGGCTCGACCTCAAAGCAGATGTCATCGAAAAGTGCAATGCAGCTGCAAGGAAGTACGGGTACACCGGGCTTAGGTTTGAGGTAGGAGATATCAGCCAGTTTGAAGCTTCGCTCCCAGTAGACATGGTTATCACTCTCCATGCTTGCGACACAGCCACTGACTTTGCTCTGTATAATGCAATCAAATGGGACGCGGAAATGATCTTTTCGGTTCCCTGCTGCCAGCATGAACTGAACAAACAGATCCACACAGACAACCTGTCCCTTTTTACTCGCTACGGCATCATTAAAGAAAGATTTTCGGCCCTGGCAACAGATGCCATTAGGGCGAATCTCCTGGAGTACGCAGGTTACAAGACCCAGCTTCTGGAGTTTGTCGATTTTGCGCACACTCCCAAAAACATCCTAATCCGAGCGGTGAAAAGAAAGAGCACCTCTGACTCGGTAAGAGAGAAAGCTTTACAAGAGGTGGAAGACGTTATGCGAGAGTTTAACTTCAATCCCACACTGTACAGTCTTGTGGTTGGGGGAGAGACTCTAAAAGGGCTTGTGGACGGCAACTGTTGCGTACGGGCACCGCACGAGAAGGACTGAAAGAAGACGCTGTTAGTCATTAAGTTATGCAAAAAGACGCCTGCCAAGAGCAGGCCTTTTTTGTGAGGGGGATTACTGCCTTACTTCACCTGCTTTCGTCAAAGGATTATCAATTTAGGCGAAAAAACACAAGTTACAGAGGATTTGCTCACTTCACATTGAATTTACAAGGAACGGTATTGCTTGCAAATTTACAGCTGTTGTTTGAAGCATACAAAAAAACTAAAACGTGCTTTGGTGAGAGGTTTCAAATGGACTTAAGAACAGTACTTCTAATGCTAACGGTTGGTTCCTTCTTGTTTGGTCTTCTCCTTGTGCGGTTCAAGTTCGATAGAGAAAATCCTCGGGAAGTGCCGTATTGGATTGCTGCAAAGTTTCTTCAGGCCACTGGTTCTCTCCTCTTGTATCTGGGTATGGGCGGACCGCTTATGCTTCTGGCAAAGACGGTCTTGATTCTGGGGTGTGCCCATGAGACATGGGCTATCGCTATTATCTCAGGCAAGAAAATCAAAAGGTGGTTGCATGCTGTCGTGGATTTGGCCATTATAGCCGTCTGCGCACTGATAGCACTAGCTAGCGAGACGTTCAGGAGCAGTGCGATTTTCTCGCTGCAGAGCATTTTTTACTTCCTGCCTTTTGGGTTTTTGGTTCATAAACCGGACAGGAAGTTCTCTCTACAGGTGCCTCTAGGTGTGCTATATCTTCTGACAGGGCTGGTTTTTTTAGTTAACGCCGCAATGCTGTTCTTCTTTCCGGGATATGGCTTAAGTGGCGCCAATGTCCTGCTCGGCATGATACCGATCATCAGCTTTTGCGTCTTTTTAGCCAGCGGATTTATCCTTCTCATGCTTTCCAAAGAAAGAAGCGACTTGCAGATGCAGCAGATCCAGAAGTCGCTCAAGGAAACGGAAGATAGGTTCCGATTGATCGTCGAGACCGCTATCGAGGGTATTATGGTGTTTGACGAACACTACAGAATAACTTTCGCCAACAAGAACATGGCGTCGATGCTAGAGTATACGGTTGAAGAAATGCTTGGCAGGTCGTACAGCTCTTTTTTTGCCGAAGAGGATCAGGATATCTACCGGGAACAGGAAGCCCTGCGAAAAAGCGGGAGAGACTCGGTATATGAATGCGGCCTCCTAACCAAAAGCGGTAAGAAGCACTGGTTTTTGATCTCCGCTAGACCACTTCTCGGACAGTCGAACAGATTCGAAGGTTCTTTCGCCATGCTCACCGACATTAACGAAAGGAAGGTAATGGAAATGGCATTGGCAGAAGCAAACCGCCAGCTTATAGAGCTGAGCAACAGGGACGGTCTCACCGGGATCTCTAATCGCAGGCGCTTTGACACCTTCTTGGAAAGTGAGTTCTCCAGACTGAAGGCAGAAAACGCTCATCTGTCCATCATCTTCTTGGACGTTGACCACTTCAAAGCTTACAACGACCTCTACGGCCACTTGATGGGAGATGAGTGCCTCAAGCAGATTGCCAACGTACTCGCAAATTGCGTAACACGACCAGATGACCTAGTAGCCCGATACGGAGGAGAAGAATTTGCCTGCGTTCTCCCTGACACAGATCTTGCCAATGCTGTCTTGAAAGCAGAGGAGATTCAGGAGAAAGTCAAGGAGCTAGCTATAGAACACAAGGGGTCTAAGGTTTCCGATCTTATTACTGTAAGCTTTGGTGTGGCAACATTCAACTCTGCATCGGGAGTCACCATCGAAGAGATGATGAAGTTTGCCGACAAACAGCTGTACAAGGCTAAGTCCCTCGGTCGCAACCGCATCGAGGCGGCAAAGTGGCCTGGGCATAGCGTTGTTTAGCTGTTCCGCCAGCAGCTATTTGTGGATGTGGTTCTTTACACATCCACTTTTCTTTTCCAACCTGCTGTACGGAGAAGCAAAGCCGCTTTTTCTAGCCTGCAGGCGGACCTCGGAGCGATGTGTTTCAGTACGCAGAGACCTCTTGCAAGAGTTGACGCGCACCGGATGATGTGATATATTTGTAACAAATGATACAAATATATCACGTTTTGGAGGTCGGACTAATGAAGACTGGAGCGAGGCCTATCAGGCTTTCGAAGTTCCTTTGGCCTTTAGGCTTTTTGGGCTTTCTAGGCTTTACCTACTTCAGGACTGGTTATGCTTTATGGCTGTTCAGTTTCAGCTACTTCAGCTTTTTCGCATACTACTTCATCGGGAAAATGGCAGATGAAATGCCTGATGAGCGTTACATGGAAAACAACCAAAAGGCAAAACTGAAGGTGTTCAGAGTTGCGGTGGTTGCTCTGTTTCTCATCGGCTTTTTTGCCGGCTTTTCTTTTGTCACTAAGGAAATGATCATCATAGCTTGTGCTTTGGGCTGGTCAGCTGCATTGATCGGTTACGCCTTTTTGTTCTGGCACTACGATAAGCACTAAAGGAGTGATGCTTATCCAAAAGTTTACGTGCAATCTGAAGAAATATCGCCAGCTCGCAGGGCTAACCCAGGACGAACTCGCCCACAAGGTAAGGGTCAGGAGGGAAACCATTGTGAGGTTGGAAGCTGGAAGATATAACCCATCGTTGAAACTGGCTATTGACATTTCTCGGGCGGTGAACGCCCCTATTGAGGAGATTTTCGTGTTTGAGTAGAGTACAGAGATCGAGGAACTGGAGTTTTCTGTACAGATTCCCTAAGAAGCCTGAGGAGCTTTTAGCAGGCACAGAGCTCCTGCTGGGTAAGAGGATTCTACGATGTCAATGGGAGCTAAACACTAGCAAGGGATTTGAGGAAGGAGATGCGTTAATGGTATTTGTATGCTACCCCAAGTGCACCACTTGCCAAAAGGCAAAGAAGTGGCTGCAGGCAAACGGTATAGAGTTTGAGGAAAGGCACATTAAAGAAGACAACCCTACCGTAGACGAGATCAGAGCTTGGCACAAGCAAAGCGGGTTGCCCCTACGGAAGCTGTTTAACACCAGCGGAATGCTGTACAGAGATCTGCAGCTTAAAGATAGGCTGCCTGAAATGACTGAGGAGGAACAGTACAATCTTTTGGCATCTGACGGCATGCTGGTCAAGCGGCCGATCCTTGTTGGCGACCAGTTTGTTTTGGTAGGTTTCAATGAACCTCAGTGGAAAGAAGCCCTGGAGGTCAAATAGGCAGGTTCTAGCAAGTCTTTTTGGACACTTCTACAATACCTGGTTTCCGCTACGTCTATAGGGTTTGAGCCTCTTTCACGACTTCAAGATATGATTTAATTTTCGAATGGAAAGAGGAAGCTTGTCAGGACTATGAGCGCCACTGCACTTAGGGATTGGGCTACCAGATCTTACGACCGGTAAAGAAACTGACAAAATGGCGTCTGCGTTCTAACAAGCGGCTTTCTGGGGCCGCAGGACAACACAACATTAAAAACGCAACCTCAAACAGCCAAGTCTAAAAGTCGTGACAAAAAAGGCTGCCTGCAGCAGGACTTTAGGCCTTACTGCTTGGCAGCCTTTCATTTGACTTGAGCTATTTGCTTGATTTTGCCAACTGATCGATGAAGCGCTTGTACTCGATCTTTCTGGTTTCCATTTCTCTGTTCATTTCTTGAGCAGCAAGTTTGGCTTCTGTTTCAGGATCTGCTCCCTGCTGGATACATTTCTGAATGGCAAACTCTACGTAGCGGTAGTGGACGCTCTGAGTAGGTGCATAAGGAACCGCTACAGATTCGTTGATTTGATCGTGAATGGCCATAGCGATGGCTTCTGGGAGTGTGTCCAGATTGTGGAGGGCTTCTGGTGCACTAGGTACCATCAGAGCTCCAGGGGTTCTGGCTCTCAGTTCATTAACAAACTTAGCCTGAACTTCTGCAGAAAGGAACCACTTCATGAACTCCCAGGCTTCTTTGTAGTTTTTGGTGGTCGAGGGGATACCGAAGTTCGTACCGCCGGTAAAGGTGCCATGGTTGATGGTGCCATCCGGTCGTTTGGTACCGGGGATAAGTCCTGGAGCCCATCTGCCCTCAATCTCTGGTGCACTTGCTACCAGGTTGGAGTAGGTCCAGTATCCCTCAATGAACATTACCCACTCGCCAGTTCTGAACTGGGTTATTCCGGCGCCTGCTTTTGGCATATTGTGTTTTGTGTAGAGTTCGATGTACTCGACGAAGCCCCTAATGGATTCGGGCAAGTCCATTGCGGAAGTAAAGCCGTCTGGCATGAAGAAGTTTCCGCCGTGCTGGGTTATAAGCGTGTAGGCACCCCAAATAGCGTTGGAAGAGGGACTTCCGTAGAAAAAGCCTGCGTCCCTACCGTTTGCCTGCAGTTTGGGCAGCATTGCGCGGACATCGTCCCATGTTTCGGGGATTTCCATGCCCATCTCCGCAAGAATGTCTGTGCGATAGCAGGCATTCATAACGCTGACGTTCTGAGGTAAGCCGAACCTGGTGCCTTCAAAGTGTACTTGCTTGGTGATAGCCGGGAAAAGTTGTGCCTCCAGCCAATCGTACTCTTCACCGAAGGTCTTCTTGAGATCAAGGAGCGAACCCCGGATTCCGAGCTCAACAACGTTGGATGTGATAATATCGGGGGCATCGCCGGAAATGATGGCCAAAATGACTTTGTCACCATCTCCCCATCCTAGTGGCAAGATGTCGACTTCGATACCAGTAATTGGCGTAAACTCCCGATCGATGAGATTTTCCGCAGTTCTCTCGTGTTCGTTGCTCCATCCTACAATCCAGACCTCAATTTTAACAGCCGAACTGGCGATAGAAAGAAGAAGGACAAGGGCCAGGAGAAGTAGTTTTTTCCGCATAACATCACCTCGTTTATATATATATCTAGTGCCAATATTAGGAAGGTCGGCAAAAACTCCTTCTCGGATGAATGAAAAAGATTGAATATGCCAAACATACCGTGGCAATTGCCAACTTTTTGGAAAATACGCATATCTGCACTACTCTGTGGGATTCTCCTTGTCATTTTTGTTACTAAAAACTACTAACACTACTTAGCGTAGCTGGACTGTTGAACAGTTTATACGTGCGGGAAAACCTTTGATACTTCGGTTTTTCGCAATTCCGACTCTAATCAACCTGACGGTTGGCTGTTCCCTGGTTTTTTTGAAAAAAGAGAAAGGTTTTTTAACGCAAGTGCATAAAATCTTTTTTGTCAGCCGAAATTCGCTGCTTAGCTGAGGGTTTTCGGTCAAACCTCTGCAGGATACCTGTTGGCAATGGTAAGTCAGTGAGGGATCTAACAAGCGGTTTTAAACCGTATCTCTTTTGGCGATAGGCTAGGCTTAGCCGGTATCTATATGGCCTGAAGCGTTTGTTAAGGGCACAAGCGAGGAGGAATCATGATGCGTGGGAAAGTAAGAAAAATCGGACTTATAGTGCTTTTGGTCTGTGTTCTAGTAGGAGTGGCTGTTTTACTCAATGCCACAAGCTTAGGAAACAAAGCCGCAAGTTCTGCTTTGAGAGCACAAGGCGGGGTCATGGACACAAATAAATACAACTACATACGTGACAAAACGTGTCTCAGTTGGACCGTTTTTGGCGGCATTGGTTTTGGACTGGGCGGTTTGGGATTACTACTCTTGGGATATGTGTATTACAAAGAACTGGAGAGCTGAAGTAAAACTTTTGGTCTAGTTAAAACAACATCTGAAGCACAATATAAACACGAAATCGTACGAAGGGAAATGGTACTTCATGGCAAATGAACGCATCTTTAACATGGCTTTTGCTAAAGTCTATCCTCTGCTTGTTCAAAAAGCAGAGCGCAAGGGACGCACGAAAGCAGAAGTCGATACTGTAATCTTTTGGCTCACCGGATACGATGAAGAAGGTCTGCAAGCCCAGCTTGAAAAAAACGTGACCTGCGAGACGTTTTTCAACGAAGCTCCGCAGATGAACCCCAATGCAGAAAAGATTAAAGGGGTGATTTGCGGGTACCGCGTTGAGGAGATCGAAGACCCTCTGCTGCAGAAGATCAGGTGGCTGGATAAGCTAGTTGATGAACTGGCGAAAGGCAAACCTATGGAGAAGATCCTCCGGAGTTAACGCCAGAAAGTGCTTAACAGAAGAAAAACTCTCCTGGCTTTGCCGGGAGAGTTTTTACTAGTTGTGGCGAGCTTGGTCCTGGTCTCACAGCCAGGTGGCAGGAGGAGAGAAGCCTTTCCGCTTGTGAGAGACCGAAAGAAAGCGGTGCTGAAAGTAAACGTCAGTTTAGAGAAGAGCTAGAAACCATTTACTGAGGTGGTGTAGGGTGGAGCTTAGAGTCATTGACCAGAGATTTTCCATATGCAAGCTTAAAGAGTTGTCGCAAGCAGTGTTAACCGACGAGTTTTCTTTTGCAGCCAGGACTGATGAAGAGATTTCCCTGGTCTGCAGTACAAACTCGGTGCCAAAAGATGCGTTAAAATGCGATCACGGCTGGAAAGCTTTTAGAATCGAAGGCGAACTGGATTTTGCGCTGGTGGGCGTATTGGCCAAGATCGCCGGTCTCCTAGCTGAAAACGGCATCCCGATTTTTGCAGTATCAACATACAACACCGATTATATTTTGACCAAAGAGGGAGTCTTCCCAAAAGCGATCAGTATCCTCGAGCAAAACGGGTACACCATCAAAACCTGATGCCTCTCTGGAGCTCTGGCAAAGTACTTTCAGCCTAACCTCAGAGACATGATTTTGTTGAACCAGTACTCGATGCTCGACCGGTCAGGAGAGTTTTTAAGATATACAAAACTGAACGGATGGGTGATCTCAAAATCCGGCATTGGTATTGTCTGGAGATATCCGTGTGATATCTCCCTTTTTACTGCTTCCCAGTACAAAAAACTGATGCCCATATTGTGGTGGCAGAGGTCCTTGATAACGTTGAGGTTGCCTACTTCGATGGTGTGTCTGAAGTCATCTGTGCTGAGGTTTTGATTGTAGAGCGCTTGTTCAAGTATGTCACGGGATCCGCTGCCAGGCTCTCTAAGTATAAGGGTCTGATCCAGGAGCTCCCGTATGTCATTGTTGCGAGAAGCAATGGGATTTTGAGGTGAACACACACCTACGAACCTCTCCTGAGAAATCACTTTGTACTCAAATTGGCTGTGGTTGAAGTGTCCCTCTAAGAGGGCAAAGTCGATTTTCCCCTCCCAAAGCATGTGCAGGAGGATATCGGTGTTTTCAACGTACATGGAAACACTGATTTCCGGTTCTTCTTGCAGCAGTCGGGTTATAATAGGCGGCATCATGTACTCTCCAATGGTGAGGGTTGCGCCGAAGTTCATAGGTTTTGTCTGATCTTTAATTCGGTGAAGCAAAAACATGATACGTTCAGAATTCGCACTTAGCGTTTTGGCATACTCCCGCAGCGCTTTGCCTTCTTCTGTGAGGGCAAAGTGCTTCCCCTTACCGGAGACCAACACCACCTGGTAGTGGTTTTCCAGGTAGCGAATGTGCTGCGAAACTGCAGGCTGAGTCATGTTGAGGATCTCGGCTGTTTTTGTGTAGTTTCCCGTTTCGCAGAGAGTAAGAAACGTCTGCAATCTGTGGTCCAGCATGGGAGACCTCCTTATAAAAACAAGTTATACAAATATAATATATCATAATTAGAATTTATGATACTCAGATGATATATTCAACATAGTGTTCATTTCTTCTAGGAGGTGCAGTATGTTGAAAGCCAAAGCACCTGGAATACTCCTAAGCGCCGGTGTTGCTGTAGTGGCAATGTTTTTGGCAAGCTTAGTTCCAGGTGATATCATCGGGGCAACGGTCATGGCGCTTTTGGTCGGCATGGCGCTGAATCCTCTCTTGAACAAGTACAAGCAGCTCGACGAAGGAGTCAGCTACACAGCAAGGATGATTCTCCGAATCGGTATCATACTCATGGGTGTTAACTTAAACTTTGCCGAGGTCATTAGTGTCGGGAAATATTCGCTCTTTTTGATGATCTTCACCATGGCTACAGCATTTGGTGCAGGGAACCTCATTGGAAGGTTGTTCGGGATGAACTGGAAGCTGACGAACCTTCTTTCGGTAAGTACAGCCATCTGCGGAGGTTCTGCAGTTGCAGCGGTAGGTCCGGTGATCAAAGCTAAAGACGAAGACATCGCCTACGCGATTTCCTCAACGTTCATTTTCGACGTTCTCACAGTGGTTGTAATTCCCTGGATTGGAATGGCTTTGGGAATGTCAACTGCAGGGTACGGACTTTGGGTCGGCACCGTGGTTAACGATACTTCGTCAGTAGTTGCTGCAGGATACGCGTTTTCTGAAGCAGCAGGGCACATTTCTGTGATTGTCAAACTCACAAGAACCCTGTTTATCATCCCCTACGTCCTCATCTTTTCATTTATTACCGAACGTCTGGAAGCCCGTTCTGCAGGAGTCAGTGGAAGGGTTCCCATCAATTGGAAAAAGATCTTTCCGTATTTTATCGTGTTGTTCTTAGTAGTTGTGGCTCTCCGCAGCACAGGTCTGATTCCGACAGCTATCGTACCGGCACTATCGACTACCTCAAAGTTCTGCATGGTTATGGCTCTTGCCGCTATTGGACTCAAAACCAGCTTCGGAGAAATCAGAGACATTGGGTTTAAACCGATGATTCTCGGCTTCATCGTTGACACTCTCGTAGTGCTTGTATCGATGGGCGTGCAGATCGCTACAGGCAAATTCTAGGAAGATAGAACGTTAACTCGTTTTGTGAAGGACAATCCCTAAAACCTCAAATTGCTAAAAGATAAAACCGTTTGTTTTGCAGCTGACAAAACAAACGGTTTTTTGATCCTTAACGAACCGACTCTCTTCTTAGTGGTACTTGAACGTCAGTTGAGCATCGAGGAAGCGCTTAATCTCCCGGCGTCTGTGGAAGGGTTCGATGATGTCAAGAAACAGCATGTGTACCGCTTCCCAGGTAAAGACCCAGCCACCGATTAGCAGGCTTTCCAACAGGACTTCCAAAACAATGTTCTTTTCTCTGAGATCTGCTGCAAGAGCGTAAGTTGTAAGGAGTAGGAGAGCAGTGGCTAGTAGAATTGCGGATATGCGGAAGAACCTTTTGGTCCTGCGGTTTTCCAAGCGTTGTAGCGACCCGTAGTAGTTTTGATAGCTGGTCCTGATCAACTCTTCCATCTTGGTACTCCTGCTTGACTTGAGAGAGAACACGATCTCAAGGTTCCGGTTCATGGGAATGTCCTCTGAACAGATGTCAAGAAACTCTGCCAGTTCGGGGTGCATATCCCGCTTTCTAAAGGTGGCATTATCCCACTCGTGAAAAAACTCCAGGTAGTCGTTGAGGGCAATATCGATAACGATCCGTCCTGTGGCATCGTTGATTCTATATAGAGTTTCGTATTTTTTTGCCTTTTTCATGTTTTCTACCTACTTAAATGTTTGTTTATCAGTATAGTCTTGGATCAAACTAAACTCAAGATGCATTAACGAGATCCAGAAGTTCTTCTGCTGCTGCTTCTGGTTATGTACGGTTTGCGGCAAAACAAGTCTTATGCCAACTCTGTGAGGAAGGAATGGTCTGTAGCCAGGAGAATACGGGTATATGCAGTTTAAGCCTTTGACACGGCAAACTAAGCATGAGGAGAATGACTATGCAATACGATGCCCAAACCCCCAAGGAATACCTGGAAATGCTTGAAGACGATTGGCGAAAAGAGCGGCTTCTGGAGGTAAGGCAGTTAATTTTGGACCTTGCACCGGAGCTAACAGAAACCGTCAGGTACAAAATGTTGACTTATGAGGCTGGAGAGCAGTTTATCTTCGGCCTAAACGCTCAGAAAGGGTACGTGAGTTTGTATATTGGCGACATCGATAAGATCGAAGGTGCAAGAGCCCTACTAGAGCCCTTCGATCTTGGCAAGGGCTGCATAAGGATTAGAAAGACCGTAGATATCTCCAAGACCGGTCTTGAGGATTTCATTAAAGCGGTAGTTGAGATGCACCGCAAGGGAAAGGACACTTCCTGCTGACTGTCTTCAAAGCCTCCTTTAGAGGTATACCCTATTCTTCGATTCGTGAACCAAGTCGTCCAAAGCTTGAAGCTTCAACAACGCAACTTGAAGTTGACAAAAAGCTAAGGGGAATTGGTAGTACGCTACTTTGCCAAATGATAGAATTGGTTCCGAAATGAGGTGAACAACATGGATTTTTCAGAAAAACTAAGAACGCTGAGGAAACAGCACGGTCTTTCTCAAGAAGAACTTGCCCATCGACTTGGCGTTTCCAGACAGGCAGTAAGTAAATGGGAGAACGGACAGGGCTTTCCGGACACAGACAAGCTGCTGGTTTTAAGCAATATGTTCGCTGTGTCCCTAGACTATCTTCTCAAAAACGGAGATGTAGGGGAGACTGTACACACCGACTCCAGATACTTCGTTAGCCCTGACTTAGCTGGAGAGTACTTCGCTTTTAAGAAAAAGAGAGGATACCAGATCGCCATAGGTGTAGCTCTGCTCGTTTTTTCACTGTCATTTACTCTGTTTTTCTCCGGTCCTCTTGGAGTGGTGTTGTTTCTCCTTGTGGCAGCGCTGGGTCTTGCGGTTTTAGTGATGCTGGCGTTTCAGCCGGACAGAATGAGATTCTTTGAACTGGAGAGACGTCCACTGGCTTTCGATCCGGGTTTCTTACAGAGATTTCAGGACGACTTTGCAGCTGAGCAGAGAAGATGCGGATTGAAAATCGCTTTGGCGGTCTTTCTCATCATTCTGAGCTTTACTCTAGCATTCATTATCGATGAGGGAGGGTATGGTGACCAGTACCTGGGAGTGATGCCTATGGTCTGGGCTTTGGCTGTAGGGTTGATCATCGCTGCGGGAACCACCATCGGAGCCGGACATGTCATTTTAAACAATCCCGACCATGTGGAAGAAGTAGAAGAGGAGGAGAGACAAAGCTGGATCTACGCTGCTACCATGCCACTTTCGGGAGTTCTTTATCTTGCACTGGGCTTCATTTGGAACGCGTGGCATCCCGGATGGTTGGTATTTCCTCTGACCGCAATTTTAAGCTACGCTTACAGCGCATGGCAGAGCGCACGGAGATCTTAAAATCCACCTTCTGCGGAAGTAAAGTACAAGAGCTGATTGCCGCTAAGTCTTAAGAATAGGTGTAAAACGGAGAGACCAAAGCCAAGTTCGGCGGTGGTCTCTCCGTTTTGCACTTATCATTGGCCAAGCAACCTGCGATAGGCAGATGGCGTCATGCCCACTTGTTCTTTGAAGAACCTCGCTGAGTTCTTCGGGTTCTTGAAACCGCAAGCTAGAAAAGCTTGGGCGATGCTCAAGTTGCGATCTTTAAGGACTTCTTTGAGATGGGTGATCTTGAGTTGAAGATAGTAATGATATGGGGTTTCGCCGGTGTCTTCTTTGAAAAGCCTTACAAGATGAGTAGGGCTAACCCCTGCTGCAGCAGCCGCCTGTTCAATGTAGAAGTCTTCTTTCCAGTTGTTTTCCAGGAACTCCTTGGCCTTTTCGACCTCATGCTTGCCTTCATATACTCTGCTGGTAAAGAGAACCCAGCCTACGTACTTCAGCTGTTTTTCTTTGAAAATGGGGAAAACCAGGATATGAGCGTACAGAGCAATCAACCCATCGCCTGTTCCCTTTTTCTGAATCCTAGGTCCAAAGACATCCAAAGGAAGTTTTGCGTGGGATAGGAGAACGGTTTCACCATTTCTTGCCCTAACGAACCCTTCTTCGATCTCAGGCGAAAGGTCCTTTAGAGGTTCACGCAGCGGATCGTGTCCGTGTGATATGAGGGAAAAACCTTTGCTGCTCAGCATTGTGTTAAAGGCTTCGTTCACGAACGCAATGTCTCCATTTGGTTTGGAGACTCCAACAGGAATAGGCAGGTTGTTGCAGGTTTCCATCAGTACCTTTTCCAGAAAGTGGCTTGTCTTGCGCAGGTCTTTCAAGTGGTTTTTTCTTGCGAGAGCTTCGAACTTCAGACTGTCCTTATAGTCTTTGGGGCTCACTCCGGTCGCCTTTTTGAAAGCTTTGGCAAGAGTGCTGTAGTAGTCCGCTCCGCAGCAGGAAAAGATATCGCTTATACTGTTTTCTGAACTTGCAAGAAGCGCTTTCATTTTTTCGATTTTAATGGTCTGGTGATAGCGGTACAGAGTTATTCCCAGTAGATCCTTAAAGGTGCGCCTTAGGTGATTCCGGGACAGGCCGCAGCAGGTACACAGCTTGTCCAAGTTAAAATCATCAAGCCAGTGTTCTTCCAAAAACTCCATGGCTTGCTCGATGTCCTGACGGATCTGATGAACATTCTTGGAGATGAACACTGTCACAACTAACGGAACATCTTCATCGTAGGGGTATATGGGAAAACCTACCAGTTCGTGTTTTGCTAAAAAACCGCCTCTATATACGGTGGCAAACTCGGGAAAGAGTATGCGAACACCAGAGATGGAAAGCTTTTCTCCACCCATAATCCGAAAGAAGGACTCTTCAATCCTCTCGTTCTCTGGGACAAGATGTTTGAGCAGGTTTAGCTTACCAACCACTTTCGCAGGACTAAAAACGTTGAAATCTATAAGAAACGCTTCATTAACAAAAACCGTTGCACCGTCGCTTGCGAATGCTGCTAAGGGAACCGGGAGAACGTCGAAAAGGGCGAATAGCAGTTTTTCCTTGGATCCAGAGGCTCTATTGCCCATTTCTAGTGTGGTACTGGTCATGATAACGCTCCTTCTACGCCCGGTAAGGCAAGGAATTGTGAAGCAGAGCAAACTCACAAAAGGCGTTTTTACGTGATCGGCAAAACATAGAGTGAGTTATGTGTAAACTTCCATAAATCAAAAAGAGACTCCTTGTATTAGGCCTGTGGTTTGAGAAAAAAAGAGCAAGCTTGATCCATGTGGCCATATGCCAACCGCACAAAACAATCCTTAAATGCCATTGGCTGGAGAATGAGTAGTTCATCTTGACATATGCCTCTGAGGGACATTTGTGCTGAAAAGATAAGTTCAGAGCCAAATTTGATTTGAATCATATTTTTTTCATTACGTCTGATGTTACAATACACGTGAAATGAAGCAAACTGTGAAGGAGAGAAGCAACCCATGACCAGATTCAACGAAGTGAAAGAGAAACACCTCAGTAAACTGGTGATGTACGTACCAGTAGTGGAGAGAGTACACGGTGGACACCATCCCGAGTTCTATGAGGTCCGTAAAGTATTCAACGAGATTCAGGCAAAGCTTGAGGCAAAAGAAACAGAAACTCCAGATCTAAGCCAAGAGTTTGCTCGGCTAAGAGAAATCACCGGAGGCTACACCGTACCTGGAGACGTCTGCGAAACTTACGAGGCAGTATACAACATGCTTGCAGAGTTGGACAGGGCTTACCATGAGTAAAAGCTCTTACGACAGCTTAGGTTTAATGCAAGTGCTTTCCACCAGGTTCAGATGAAGGGTAGTGATGGAATTGCAGCGACTCATACTGAAAAACAAGAATAAGATAGCGTTGATCTCTGGTGTTCTCATAGCCGCGGCATTTCTCAATCACTGGCTGATGCACGTACCGGTGATTTCCGAGCTGTTTTTAATCTCTGCATCGGTCATCGGAGTCCTTCCTATTGCTATTCAAGCTTATCAAGCTCTTAGAGTAAAAGTTGTAAGTATTGACGTTCTGGTAACCATCGCGGTTATAGGAGCGTTTGCTATAAGAAACTTTGAAGAATCTGCCGTAGTCACATTTCTCTTCCTCTTTGGTGCTTACTTAGAGCAGCGCACTTTGAACAAAACTCGTTCTGCTATCAAAGAGCTTACAGAAATGGCACCAGAAGTAGCACTCAAGTTGATGGAAGACGGCGAGTTTGCCGAAGTTGACGTGGATGATGTAGATATCGGCGACGTACTTTTAGTGAAAACCGGAGCCAAAGTTCCTGTAGACGGCACCGTCGTAGCGGGAGAAGGAAGCGTCAATCAGGCCAGCATCACGGGAGAGTCCATACCGGTCCTCAAAGAGCAGGGCTCCAAAGTCTTTGCCGGGACTATCCTGGACAACGGCACCCTGCAGATCGTAGCTGAGAGAGTAGGCGAAGACACTACCTTTGGCAGGATCATTGAACTGGTAGAAGAAGCTCAGGATTCCAAGTCAGAGGCCGAGCGCTTCATTGACCGCTTTGCCAAGTACTACACTCCAGCAGTGCTGGTTCTGGCATTTATCGTTTGGCTCTTTTCCAAAGATGTAGAACTTGCAATTACCATACTCGTGCTCGGCTGCCCGGGTGCATTGGTCATCGGCGTTCCGGTTTCACACGTAGCAGGCATTGGCAACGGTGCGCGCCACGGTATTCTGCTCAAGGGCAGCGAAGTTATCAGCGACTTCAGTAGAGTAGATACTTTCGTCTTTGACAAGACAGGCACCTTAACAGTTGGCGAACCTGAAGTTGCGTACAAAGAGTACTACGGAGAAGAAGTTGACCGAGCCCTAAGCTACCTTGCCAGCATCGAAAGAGAGTCGGACCATCCGCTGGCTAAAGCAGTGCTCGAGGAAATCGGCGAGACTCAGCTGTATCCTGTGGAAAACACCCAAGTTGTAAAAGGCGGCGGGATCATTGCCGATGTGGATGGCCATTCGGTAATTGTGGGGAACATGTCCCTTATGGAAAGAGAACAAGTGGAACTGGATTCTAAGATGCGCTTGAGAGTCGCTGAACTGGAGCAGAGTGGCCACTCGCTGGTGCTTACAGCAGTGGACCGGCAGCTCAAAGTGGTTATGGGCGTCCGCGATCAGGTTCGCGAGGGAGTTAAAGAAGATCTGCGAAAGCTAAAAAAACTAGGCGTGAAGCATTTGGTCATGCTCTCAGGAGACAACCAGGGTACTGTCGATGCAGTGAGTAGGGAACTAGGACTAACTGAAGCCCACGGCAATTTGCTTCCGGAAGACAAGTCGGCGTATGTTAAAAAACTAATGGAGTCCGGCCGTATCGTTGCTTTCGTTGGCGATGGGGTAAACGATAGCCCGTCTCTGGCTTATGCTAACATCGGCATCGCCATGGGCAGCGGTACGGATGTTGCTATCGAAACGTCTGATGTGGTTCTGATGAACTCGGATTTTAGTCTGCTTCCGGTGGCTCTAGGCCTTGCGAAAGCCATATCCCGAAACATGAAGCAGAATATTGTTATCGCTGTAGGGGTCGTTTTGGTTCTCTTGTTCAGCTTGATTTTTGGAAGCTGGATGAACATGTCCATCGGCATGCTCGTTCATGAAGGCAGCATTCTGCTTGTGATCCTCAACGGGATGAGGCTCTTGCGCTACGGTTTGAAAAGGTAGAAGCGATTCTTGTAGAAGTTTTCCAGGTGGAAAACTGGATATAATGAAAGTGGAAATAACTGAGGAGAGGGGACTGCACAATGAAAACAGCAACCATTCAATTGGAGACTCTGACATGCCCTTCGTGCATGCAGAAAATTGAAGGAGCGATAAAGAACCTTGATGGGGTTGCCAATGACACTGTCAATGTAATGTTTAACTCCAGTAAGGTGAAGTTAGAGTTTGATGAAGATAAGATTGCACTCGAAGACATTACAAACGCGATTATCAAGGTTGGTTACGAAGTAAAAAGCGCAAAATCCAAGTAGACAGAGAAGGTGCGTCCTTAGTGGGCGCACCTTTCACGTTTTAAGATCTGCAAAAAAGAGACTGGGTAGTTTGTATTATCCTTGAGAATTCACGTTCCGGTGTTTTTCTTGTGCGCCATTCTCATGTTATAATAATTGCATGTAAAAGCGGTATAAAGGCAGTTGTAGAGTGACGTTACTTGAGGCCTGGTGGTGCACCTCTCACGAAATACATAGCTGTTACTGGAGAAAGGGGACTGGCTCGTGAAAAAGATCTTTGAGGGTAAAACTAAGGACGTCTATCTCTTAGACGATGGCAATTACCGGTTGAAATTCAAAGACGATGTTACAGGTGAAGGCGGGGTCTTTGATCCAGGCGCAAATACTGTAGGACTTACCATCGAAGGTATCGGCAAGAGAAATCTCGAGGTTTCAGTGAGGTTCTTTGAAATACTGCAGAAGGCAGGTATCAAAACCCATTACATTGGAGCCGATATTGAAAATGGAACGATGGACGTGAAGCCGGCAAAAACCTTTGGCAAGGGTTTGGAGATCATCTGCCGCTTTAAGGCAGTAGGGAGTTTCCTGCGCCGTTACGGCGGGTATGTGAACGAAGGCGACGATCTCGACGGATACGTAGAAGCTACTCTGAAGGACGACAGAAGAGGAGACCCCTTGGTTACCTCAGAAGGTCTAGAAGTCCTTGGCATTATGTCGCAGGAGCAGTTTGCCCAGATCAAGGCGGAAACCAGAAAAATCGCAGACCTGATCCGCAGTGAAATCGGGAAAAAGGGACTGGAGCTCTACGACATTAAGTTCGAGTTTGGCCTAGATGCAGACGGCAGTGTTATGCTTATTGACGAGATCTCATCGGGCAATATGCGCGTCTATAAAGGCGGCACGATCATGGACCCTCTGGATCTTACGGCAACGCTTTTGTCCGAACGGTAGAAGTGTTCTAGCAATGCCTTTGTGACGATGGAGAACGCTACGATCGACACTTAACGACGCACTCTGCAGGATGGTCCTTTCAGAGTGCTTTTTTTCTTTCGCTGGGAGCAGGTGGAAAGGCGTGAAGTGTTTACCGCGTTATTTGTTTTGATTTGAGAAGGGTTTTGCCCCGCATAATCGTGAATTTATTCATGTACAAAGTTGTACATCGAATGCAATAACAACCCCTGCTCGCATGCCGAGCTTTAAGCAAAAAGGAGTAGAAGTGATGGATAAGCTAAGAAAGCCGAGAAAATCGCTGCTTTTCTACTACGGCATCTTCATACTGATTCTGGCGATTTTCAACTTCATGGTCCTGCCCTGGATTTTGGAAAGGCAGATCATCGAGGTTGACTATCGCACTTTCATCAAGATGACCGAAGAAAATCAAATCGGTCAGGTTCAGATTCAGCAGAATCGGATACTGTTCACTGACAAAGAAAACACTATGGTGTTCAAGACAGGTTTGATGGATGATCCCAACCTAGTGGAGCGGCTTTATAAATCTGATGCTGTGTTTTCCGGTCAAATAGTGGAACAGATGTCCCCAATAATGAGCATTTTGCTTTCGTGGGTTTTGCCCATGGTGATCATTTTCGTGGTAGGTCAGTATTTTGCCAAGAAGATCATGGACAAAACCGGAGCTGGCAACGCACTGACCTTTGGCAAAGCTAATGCCAAAGTGTACGTTCAGTCTGAAGAGGGTATCAAGTTCAGCGATGTTGCAGGTGCAGACGAAGCAAAAGAGAATCTTGCTGAAATCGTGGACTACCTACACAATCCCCAGAAATACAGGGAGATCGGTGCTTCCATGCCGAAGGGAGTGCTTCTCGTTGGCCCTCCCGGAACCGGTAAGACCATGCTGGCAAAAGCAGTAGCAGGCGAGTCCAACGTGCCGTTCTTCTCTATTGCCGGGTCGGAGTTTGTAGAGATGTTTGTTGGCCTTGGCGCTTCGAAAGTGAGAGATCTCTTCAAGCAAGCTAAAGAAAAGGCTCCCTGCATAGTATTTATCGATGAGATCGATGCCATTGGGAAAAAGCGCGACGGCTCTGTTGGCGGCAACGATGAGAGGGAGCAGACCCTCAATCAGCTTCTCACCGAGATGGACGGTTTTGAAGAGAACACAGGTGTGATCATTCTCGCAGCCACAAACCGTCCAGAGGCTCTCGATCCTGCTCTAACCCGCCCGGGAAGATTTGACAGGCGTATTCCTGTAGAGCTTCCCGACCTGAAAGGCCGCGAAGCCATCTTGAAGGTCCATGCAAGAAAGATTAAGCTGGCCGAGGGAGTAGACTTTGAAAAAGTAGCCCGGATGGCATCTGGTGCATCTGGTGCAGAACTTGCCAACATTATCAACGAGGCAGCCCTGCGAGCGGTCCGGGAAAACCGCATGCTGGTTACCCAGGATGACCTTGAAGCGAGCATCGAAGTGGTCATCGCGGGGTACGAAAAGAAAAACGCTATCTTGTCCGATAAGGAGAAGTGGGCAGTGGCTTACCACGAAATAGGTCACGCGCTGGTGGCAGCAAAGCAGACGAACTCGCCTCCAGTGCAAAAGATCACGATTATACCCCGCACTTCCGGAGCCCTTGGCTATACCATGCAGGTTGACGAAGGCGATAAGTACCTTATGACCAAGGAAGATATCGAAAGCAGGATAGCTACCTTTACAGGGGGACGGGCAGCAGAAGAAGTTGCACTGGGCACCATGACTACAGGTGCGTCCAACGATATCGAACAGGCAACAAGGCTTGCCAGAAGCATGATCACCCGCTTTGGCATGAGCGAAGAGTTTGGCATGGTAGCCATGGAGACTGTAACCAGTCAGTATTTAGGCGGTGACACGTCTCTAGTATGCTCAGCAGAAACACAGGCAAAGATCGACAGAGCTACCGCCGATATCATCCGCAGACAGTACGAAAAGGCCAAAAGAATTCTCGAAGAAAACAAAGAGAAACTCGATGAGTTAGCGAAATATCTATATGAAAAAGAGACGATAACCGGCGCGGAGTTTATGGAGATACTGGGGGCGTAAGCCTCGAGAAAGTGGTATGGCAGATCGGCAGTAGGTAAAAGACAAGACCGCCCGGTCTTTGAGGAGGTTGAAGTGCGTGTTGACTCTATAGCTCTTCCTGCCCTTAGGTGCTATCTTTGTGTTCATCGGTTTGGCGGTTCACGTCTTTAAGTGGTATTCTATGATCTCTGGATACAACACCATGTCCAAAAAGCAGAAGGCAAATGTCGATGTAGAGGGTTTGTCCAAAGCAGTGGGCATCTTCTGCTATGTTAACGGCGGACTGTTCCTGCTTACAGGCATACTTTCAGCGCTCGGCGTAGAAGTGTCGGTGTTCATTCCTTTTGGCGTTCTGCTCGTTTCAACACCGTACTTCGTCAGTTCTGTCCGCAAGTACGACAAAAACACCGAAACGCAAAAAGCTGCCAAAGGCCTCAACTGGACTATGTTGATCACTTTAGTCCTGGTAGCAGTTTTGTTCTTTTTCGCTACTCGTCTCACAAACATCAATGTCGGCGATGAAGGTATCCAGATTACGGGCCTTTACGGAGGAACCTACACCTGGGAATCCATCGAGTCAGTAAGTCTAGAAGACACTCTCCCCAAGATTGAGATGCGCACGAACGGTTCCAAAGTGGGCTCGCATCTCAAGGGTTACTTCAGAACGACCGAGTTCGGCCAGGTCAAGATGGCATTAGACGCTGCGAAACCGCCTTTCATCTACATGAAGACAGACGGCAAAATGTTTATCTTCAACGCCGGCGACTCCGAGAAAACCCGTCAGCTTTACGAGGAAATCGTAGACAGACTCCAATAGTCTCCTAACCAATATCATCGGTGTCATGAAAGTTGTTATAGCAAAGACTGTAGAGATGCTTGACGACTCGGTGCAGGTACAGCTCAAGAAGGAAAAGAGCTGAGTTAGGAGAAACTTCCTTAACGAAAAGAAACACCATGAAAAACAGGCAGTACTCGTTACCCATAGGAGACGAAGTACTGCCTTTTATATTAGAACTTGCTTTCTTCTTGTTCGCCGGCTCTAATTCCGGGATGCAGGCGGTCAAGACCTTCTTCCCTGAAGGGGTTGATAACGCCAATTTTCTTACCTTCACGTTCTACTTTGATTTCCCAGGGCGGCTTGCGGTAGAACGGGTTGATGAATGTATTTTGGATTTTTCCTGCTTTTTCCAGTGAATCCATACAAGCTCTGATGCAACCTTTTGCACCACAGAGCCCAAAGTATCCGCAATGCTGCAGGATATACTTGTAGTATTGAATGGTGCTACCGTTGTTTCCCTCATAAAACGGATTGGCCCAATTGCCGAGAGCCACAGGGTGGGTGAATCTGTAGGCTTCTTCTTCGGTGATGTCTGTGGCAGAGACGTCGAACTCCAAGTTAGGGAAGTCTTTCTTCAAAAACGGCGACACTCTACTGTTCAGACCGTGGTGAGTGAGGGTGCAGCGTCCCATGTGGACATCACCCCAGGAGATCTTTTGGCCTCCGATCTCTACTGTGATCTTTTTGTCTTCATCCCTTACCGGTGGAATGGCATCGCCCGGACAGTCTCGGACACATCTTCCGCAACTTGTGCAGATGGTACCAGGTTCAACTATGGGATCTGGCTCAAGTTCTGCGTCTGTGAAGATGGAACCGAGCCTTACCCGGGGGCCGAACTTCTCGGTAAGGAAGACCTTAGAATGGCCTATCTCTCCCACACCGGCACCGACACCGAGAAGCCGAACGCTGCATACCACATCGTGGGGTACTTTGTCTTTGGCAACTGGAGCTTCAGCTGGTGCTCGTTCTGGAACGGCGGGATAGTGCGGCACCGCTTCCCAACCGTGATCTTCGATGAAGCACGCCAGCTCATAGGTGAGTCGTGGCCTGAAAATGGTGTTCAATCTGTTGTAGGCATAAAACGAGTAGTTGTGGAAGTGGGTTCCTTCTTCGATACCTCTATAAGTACCTCTTGGTATGCGCATCGCCAGAACAATCACAGATTTTGCTTCGGGGAAATAAGTTTGCGGATTCATCAAAGTCGGTGCGTTTTCGTAGCGATCTATGCTGCCAATGCCGACAAGATCGATGCCAAGTTCCTTGGCTTTTGTTTTGATCATCTCGGAAGTAAGTGTCACTTTTAATATCCTCCTTCCGAGTCAGTCGCCATCGACGTAGGTGCTTTTATCGTAGATGTCTATCGCCCAGGCATAACGCTTTCTGAAAGGATTGGCAAAGGTGTTTTTGACCCGCTTTTGGGTTTCCAACTCGTGGATGCAGGTTCTTACGCAGAGGGCAGCAAGTCGGTCGGGTTTTGCCCTGGCAAGGAGTCTGTTGGGGAAAGCGCCGTTTTTGCACTTTCTGCAGAGGTTGTAGTCGATGTTTCCTACGGCCATCTTCTTGCCGCCGATCTTTACAGTTTTGATACCCGTGATTGCTCCAAGAGGACAGACCTCGGCGCATTTGCCACATTGGTTGCAAATTGGTTCTTTAAGGATGGGGTCTGCTTCGATCTTAGCATCGGTGATAATCATTTGCCATCTTTGCCGTGGACCATATTCCGGTGTCAGCACTTCACCGCAGTAGCCGATTTCTCCAAGACCGCAAAGGACCGCCGCCAGCTGAAAGTCCGGCGTGACGTTAGGAGCAGGCTTCCCTTCTGCTACCGAGACACCCATGCCTTTGGCTTCTGTAGGATTGGGGAAGATGGGAACGGCCTCAAAGCCCCTATCCTCCAGGAATCTTGTGACCTCGTAGCACATTAGGGAGTTAAAATTGTCGTCCAGCCAAGCGGAACCAAAGAGGGTGTAGTCCCCGAAGTTCGTCCCTTCTTCGACTCCACGCAAGGCGCCTCTGGTGATTCTCTTCCCCAGGAGAATGACTGTTTCTCCTTCGGGGAAGATGGCAAATGGGTTTTCTTCAGGGACTACATCTGCAAACCTCTCCTTCGATGCAAAACCAATAAGGTCAGCCCCCACGGATCTTGCATGTTCCATCAACAGTGGTTTCAAATCGCTCATAAACATCCCCTTCCCGGTTTTTTCATCTATAGAAACGTTTCTATAACGGTTAAAAGACTGCCTTCCCCAAGGGGAAGACGGGCTTTTGCCCAAAACAAGGCCTTTATACTAGTGGTCTGCAGGACTGCCGTTCCACTACTTTGTTCGGCAGCTTCAGTTTCTCGTTCAGGATTTTGCCCTTTAGAATATCAAAAAGGAGTTCTGCGCTTTTCTGTCCGATTGAGTATGTAGGCACTCTGACGCTAGTTAGGGGAGGAGTGAGATAGTCGGCGATGTAGTTGTCGTTTAAGGCAATCACTGAAACATCGTCCGGAACTTTGACCCCGGCCTCCAAGAGAGCCTTCAGCAAAAATGCTGCGTAGTTGGTTTTGTGGGCTACGATGGCAGTGGGCTTTCTTTCTACATCTTCTTCTCTTAGAATCTTGATGAGCTCTCCTACTGTATCTTGATCGAAGTAGAAAGGAGCGTACTGATCCAGCCCCAAATCTGTGAGAGCAGCTTTAAAGCCGTTGATTCTCTGTACTGCCTGCCTGCGGTTGACTTCGTCTTTATCAGGCAGCATGTAAGCTAGCTTCCTGTGTCCAAGGCTATAGAGGTACTCAACAGCTACAGACGAAGTGTTGTAGTAGTCGATATAGACGTAGCTTAAGTCTTCGTCTTGGGTGCTCCCGTTGATAATCACCGCTGGAATTTGCTGGTTTTTGATTTTCTTCAGGAAGTTCTTCTCGGTGAAGTTTTTCGCTGCGTCCACGTGGAGGAGAAAAATCACTCCATCGATCTGCCGTTGATTGTACAGATCTATAATCTTGTCTGCGCTGGAAGTGTTTTTGATGTGGCAGTATGTAACCGCATAACCATGCTTTTCAGCTACCGAATCGATTCCCTTGAGGATGTCGGTAAACACCGAGTCTGATATGTCCCAGAACGTTGCCAGCCCCAAAACCCTAGACTTCTGCGTCCTCATGCTCTGGGCGATCCGGTTGGGTGTGTAGTTGAGCTTCTTGGCTGCAGCTAGAACTCGCTCTCGGGTTTCTCTGCTGATTGACACATTGGGATTGTCGTTTAAAACATACGAGACCACAGAGATGCTTACTCCTGCCTCTTTTGCCACATCTCTAATTGTTGTTCTTGTCACTAAACCACCCTGCAATCTGTAGAAACGTTTCTGCTCACAGATTACAAAACCTTTTTTTGTTTGTCAATAATCACAAGCGCCTACAGAGGCCAATTAGCACGATCGTACAGATATTTCACAAAAACTAAAAGAAAGCTACTAAAAATCCGCAATCTCGGGTAATAAAAAAACATAATTCAACATTGGGAGGAACGGCATGGAAAAGAAAGTGCTTGCAAAGGAAGACCAAGAAAGACTCTTGCAGACTCTAAAAGAGCGTTTTGAACAGAACATGGAACGCCACAAGGGTCTTACCTGGGACAGTGTACAGGCTAGACTAGAGGTAAATCCCGCAGGGCTCTGGTCCCTTCACGAGATGGAGAGAACCGGCGGTGAGCCTGATGTAGTCGGGGTGGACGAACAGACGGGAGGTTACATCTTTGTCGATTGTGCAAAAGAAACGCCGTCAGGTAGAACAAACCTTTGCTACGACGACGAGGCTCTTGAGTCCCGAAAGAAGAACAAACCCACAGGCAGCGCGCTGGGCATGGCTAAGGCCATGGGGATAGAGATCCTGACAGAAGAGGAGTACTTCAAACTCCAGGAACTTGGCGAGTTCGACAACAAAACGTCCAGCTGGGTTTATACGCCCCAGGAACTCAGGAAGCTGGGAGGAGCACTCTTTGGCGATCGCCGTTTTGGTCGGGTGTTCATCTACCACAACGGTGCTGAATCTTATTACTCAGCACGGGGTTTCCGTGGGAAGATTCAGGTCTAAGCGTTCAGACAAAAACCTACAGGAATTTAGCAAAACACCTTGATTTCTCCCCTCGTTTCCATTAAAATAAACCTCGTAAGATTATTAAGTAACTTAACTAACTAAATCAAAACACAAAATCCGATGCCTTCTCAAGCCACTGTGCAGCAGACTAGTTGGACCAGTTGGCTACTAAGACGGTACCTGGAAACGGATGTACGAGGGAGGAAAAGACGATGAACATGTTTTGCTTTCAGTGCCAGGAAGCAGCAAAGGGAGTTGGCTGCGATGTTAGAGGCGTATGTGGAAAAAGCCCAGAGGTTGCAAAACTTCAAGACCTCTTGATTTACATTGCTAAAGGCATTTCCCTGATAGTGGAAAAAGGAAATGTCGATACAAAGGGGCTCGATGAGCTCAATACAGAGATTTTCAGCACTCTTTTTATGACTATTACCAACGCCAATTTCGACGAAGCTGCACTGGAAAAACAGATTAGAAAAATGTTGACGCTACGAGATGAACTTGCAGCTAAGACCGGCCTTTCCCATCTGCATGATGCGACATCTTTCCAAGTGTCTACAAGAGAAGAAATGCTCGAGAAAGCGAGTAAGGTCGGAGTTCTTGCCACAGAAGATGAAGATGTTCGCTCTCTCAGAGAAATGATCATCTACGGGTTGAAGGGCATGGCTGCTTACGCTGAGCACGCTGCCAATCTCGGGAAGAAGGACGCGGAGATCAGCAAGTTTATGTATGAAGCTCTCGCCAAGACGCTCGACGATTCCCTTACCGCAGACGACCTTGTAGCACTAACTCTCAAAACCGGTGAGTACGGTGTGAAGGTTATGGCCCTGTTAGATGAAGCCAACACCTCGCGGTTCGGGCACCCTGAGGTCACAGAAGTGAGTATCGGTGTACGCAGTAACCCCGCTATCCTAATCTCCGGACACGACCTAAACGACTTGGAACAGCTTCTCGAACAGACTAAAGGTACTGGTGTCGATGTTTACACTCACGGTGAGATGCTGCCGGCTCATTACTACCCAGCATTCAAGAAGTACGACCATTTCGCTGGGAACTACGGCAATGCCTGGTGGAAGCAGGTTGAAGAGTTCCAGACCTTCAACGGGCCAATCCTCTTCACCACGAACTGCATTGTGCCGCCGAGAAGCGAAGAAGTAAGAAAGAGAATCTTCACAACTGGTTCTGCAGGTTTTCCAGGATGCGTCCATATCGAAGCAGACGAAAACGGCAAGAAGGATTTCACAGCGATCATCGAAATGGCAAAAACCCTCCCGGCACCAACGCAGATCGAATCGGGAACGATTGTCGGAGGTTTTGCTCACAACCAGGTAATGCAGCTTGCAGACAAAGTTGTTGAAGCAGTGAAGTCCGGAAGCATTAAGAAGTTCTTCGTCATGGCCGGCTGCGACGGACGCATGAAGTCCAGAAGCTACTACACAGAGTTTGCAGAAGCACTGCCTCAGGATACAGTAATCATGACTGCAGGCTGTGCCAAGTACCGCTATAATAAGCTTGATCTCGGCGATATTGGCGGTATCCCCAGAGTCCTCGATGCCGGCCAGTGCAACGACTCTTACTCTTTGGCTCTGATCGCACTCAAACTAAAAGAAGTCTTCGGTCTTAACGATATCAATGAACTCCCAATCGTGTTCAACATCGCTTGGTACGAGCAGAAAGCGGTAATTGTGCTTCTTGCGCTGTTGTACCTTGGCGTAAAGAACATCCATCTCGGTCCTACACTTCCTGCTTTCCTGTCGCCTAACGTGGGCAAAGTGCTGGTGGATAAGTTCGGGATCGGAACGATTGGCACTGTTGAAGGCGACATCGAGTTGTTTATGACAAAGTAATCTAAGATAAGCGCTGCCTGCGATAACAGGCAGCGTTTTTCGTCTATGTCTCCTTTGTGGTATGCTTGAGGAAAGGGACAACACTTTTCGAACTGGGGGAAGAGTAAAATGGAGATAATCAGGGATCTCGTCTACGATCCGAAGCATCCTGATCGATGCACACTAGATGTTTACCTCCCTAACGAAAACACCGGAAAGCTCCTAGTATACATCCACGGAGGCGGGCTTGAGAGCGGAGACAAAAGCGATTTTACGTTCTGCGCAAAGGAGCTTGCAGGATCGGGAATTTCGGTGGCTTCTGTCAACTACCGAACCTATCCCGAAGCCAGCTTCCCTCAGTTTATTCAAGACTGCGCCCGTGCCATAGCGTATCTAACCCAAAATGTAGAGCGTTTAGGTGGGATCGAGGAGCTTTTCATAGGAGGATCTTCTGCTGGTGCGTACATTTCCATGATGCTGTACTTTGATCGGACTTATCTCCAGGAGGTGGGGCTTGATCCCGGTATTGCCAAAGGATACATCTTCGATGCAGGGCAGCCTACCACCCATTTCCGGGTGCTCCAAGAAAGGGGAGATGATCCGAGGCTCGTGCGCATCGATAGAGCAGCACCGCTCTTTTTCATCGATAGGGATATTGAAGACGAAGAAAACCTACCTAGGTTTTTGCTTGTGGTAGCTCAAGACGATCTGCCAAACAGATTAGAGCAGACATACCTGCTTCGTCGGACTATGCTGCACTTCGGTTACCCCGAGAAAAACATCGCTATGCATATCTTCGAAAACTCAACCCACACCTCTTACATCGGGAGCAAAGAGTACCTCAAGCTGCTTGTAGAGTTCATGAAGTGATGGTGGAGAAAAAAGCCCTAGTGTTGGGAAAGATCCAAAGAGTTCCCTCTAGTAAAAAGTGCGCTGAGAACTTTTTCCTGCGGTCGATAGCACGATCGCAGAGATCCTTTCGTTGACAGTTCGGTTAATATCAGGTATCATAAAGACGTAATCTCCGAATATCGACACTCGGTAGTGGGGGACGCACTTTTTTGGGGTGAATCTTTACAGAGGGGCGACTTGGGCGTCCTAACCCGTCAGCTAACCTCATAGGAGTACACCAAGCGTATGAATTGGCCAATTGGCCAATTATGCGCTTTTTTTGGTTTTAAAAAACCAAAAAGCGTCCCTGAAGTTGAGCGCATAACAATACGGTCAATTTCGCTACGAGATGGAGGAATTGTATGGACGTACTATTGAAACTAGGGATTGTTCTATTAGTGGGTCTTCTAGGAGGCAAGATTGCACGTTTTTTCAAACTACCTAACGTGTCGGGGTATTTGGTGTTCGGTCTGCTTTTGGGACCATCGTTTGTGAAGCTGATAAGTGCAAGCGATATCGAAGCGTTTACAGTTATCAGTGAACTTGCCCTGGGAATTATCGCTTTCAGCATTGGCAGCGAGTTCGTTGTTAAAGAAATGAAAAAGCTGGGCAAAAAAATCTTCATCATCACTTTGGCAGAGGTTGTGGGGGCTGTTTTTGTCGTTTTCTCTGTCATGTACTTCATTTTCAAGCAGCCTTTTGCTTTCAGCGTAGTAATTGCTTCTATGTCTGCTGCCACTGCGCCAGCAGCAACGCTATTAGTCATTCAACAATATAAAGCTCACGGTCCGCTCACCAGAACGTTAATACCCGTTGTGGCTTTGGACGACATTTTCGGCATCATGGCATTTGGCATAGCGATGGCATTGGCAAGACTGTCTATCGGCCGCACCCAGGGATCGTTTATAGCCATGGTTGCAACCCCATTGATTGAGATTGTGGGATCCCTAGTCTTGGGACTGATAATCGGGTTGCTATTAGTTTACATCGCAAAAAAGGCAACCAATAGAGACAGTCTGCAAGGGGCGTCCCTGGCAGCGATCGGTGTAGCTTGTGGCTTGGCTAAAATGATTGGTTTCTCGCCGCTTCTCACCTGTATTGTGGTCGGTGCAGTAGTGGCAAATCTCTTGTCCGCATCAAAAAGGGTCTTTGGTTCGGTAAATGACTTTGCTTCTCCGGTTTATGTCTTGTTCTTTACGCTGGCAGGGGCAAGCCTAGACCTCAAGATCCTCGCTTCTGTTGGACTACTAGGCATCGCCTACATTTTTGCTAGAGCTTTCGGGAAAATGTTCGGCGTATGGGTAGGGGCAAAGTCGGTTAAAGCAGAAGAGACCGTTCAGAAGTACTTAGGTCTCGGGCTGCTCCCTCAAGGCGGAGTTTCGATCGGCCTTTCGGTTTTAGTCCGGCAGCAGCTTCCGGAGTATGCAGTTCCTATTACTACAATCATTATGGCAAGCGTACTGGTGTATGAAGTTATGGGCCCTGTGTTTGCTAAGGTCGCTATTGAAAAAGCCGGGGAGATCGACGGCCTAAGCAAGTCGCAAGCTCCTCAGATGTCGCAGGAAGTGTTAGGGTAAAAATACGAAAACAAGAGGGGATTATTATGCTGGCCTTATTTCTTGTGTTAAATGAAGTCGACTACCTCGACGATATCTTGGCCAAGTTTGTTGAAGTCGGTGTAAAAGGTGCAACGATACTTGAAAGCCAGGGTATGGCAAGCGCCATGCTGGAGAGTGCAAACAGAGGCGTGGCAATGTTTGCAAGTCTGGGGCACCTTTTAGACAACGCCCATCCGTACAATAAGACCATCTTTACGGTTTTAGACAACGAAGAAATCCTGGAGAAAACAGTAGCTGGCGTTGCAGAAGTGCTTAAAGACCACAACAAGCCAGGCGCCGGGTTTATGTTCACAGTGCCCATTGGCAGTGTTTACAGCTTATCTAAACTAGGTAAATAACAACACTTCACTCCTTCATATAGCGGGTGCGCGAAAAAGCGCATCCGCTTTTTACAAACCTCATTTCTGCAGAGGCTTTTACCCAATGCAGGATAGTACCGGCAAAATCCACATAGGAATCTAGGATGATTAAGCTAATTACTAAGAAAAAGAGCAAAACCAGGGTGATAACAATGAAAAAACACCTTAGAACCACTCCAGAGATCAAGGAATTTCTGATAGAAGCGGACTCTAAGTTCTCGCCGATTATTTCCGCTGTAGGCGATATTGAGGTGGAACTTGAGCCTGACCTCTTTGTATCTCTGGTAAGCACCATTGTTGGTCAGCAGCTTTCAAACAAAGTACTCGAGATTATCTGGAACAGGTTCGACACGCTCCTCCAAGGAGAGGTGACCCCGGAGAAGATCTTAAACCTACCAGACGAGAAGATCAGAGAAGTAGGTATTTCCTATCGCAAGATCGAGTATATCAAGAACCTTGCCCAAAAAGTTTTAAACGGGGAACTGGATCTAGTGGCGCTAGAAAGCTTTTCCGATCAGGAAGTGATTGAGAAGCTGGTGGAACTAAAGGGAATAGGGGTCTGGACCGCAGAGATGCTGCTCATCTTTTCCTTAGGCAGGAGCGACGTGTTTTCAGTAAGAGATCTTGGTTTGAGGAGAGGTGTGGCCCGCTTGTATGATCTTGGAGATGTTTCCGACGACGAGGTTGCAAAGATCGCAGCAAAGTGGAGTCCATACAGGACTTTTGCATCCCTCTATCTCTGGAGGTACTTTTCTTCTTGAAACCGGAATATCGTCCATAACACAGAACTCGGGTAATATCATCGAACTAAGAAACTTTCCCTCAGCTCTTGTCAAGGAGCTGGGGGAAAGTTATAATTGAATTAGCCCACCCCATATGGGGAGGGACATAAAGTCATTTTTGTTTGTGGAAAACTAGATGTACTGTAGGAGGTAGGTCTTATTGGATAGCGCAGAAAAAACTAAAGTGTTGAATCTCCTCAAGACATCACGGGGTCAAATCGAGGGTATTATTAAAATGGTTGAAGACGACAGATACTGCGTGGATATCTCCAAGCAGATCCTTGCAGTTCAAGCACGGCTCAAGAAAGCGAACCTGCAGATCTTGGAGCAGCACATTAAGCACTGCGTTAAAGAAGCGGTTCTGAGCGGCAGTGAAGAGGAAAAGATCAACGAGATCATTGAGCTTCTCGATCGGTATGTTAAGTAGCCGGAGTTCGGCGATTGGTGGTGGACAAGATGAAAAAAGAGACGTTGAATATAACCGGTATGACCTGTGCTGCTTGCGCAAATGCCGTTGAGCGCAGCGTTCGTAAACTAGAAGGTGTTGAAAGCGCCAGTGTCAACCTTGCAGTTGAAACTCTCACTGTGGAATACGATGAAACTGCAGTAGACATAAAAGATGTGAAGGATGCGGTGATTCGGGCAGGCTACGGAGTAGAAGAACCGAAGATCTCAAACGTTAAGGAGATTTTGCTCCCCATTGAAGGGATGACGTGCGCTGCGTGCTCTACAGCCGTGGAAAGAGCATTAAAGAAACTTCCTGGAGTCGAAGAAGCGGTAGTAAACTACGCTACAGACAGTGCAAAAATCACCTATGATCTTACCAAGACAAGGTTTTCGGATATTAAAGAAGCAGTTGCCAAAGCCGGCTATAAGGCGTTGGATTTAGAAGTGAATGCTCCTGATGTTACAGACCGCAGGCAGAACGAGATCCAGGCTCTTTGGAGGCGGTTCATGGTGGCGGTGGTGTTCACCGTTCCTTTGTTCTACATCTCCATGGGCCACATGGTAGGTTTGCCACTTCCTAGCTTCCTCGATCCTGGGGTATCTCCACTCAACTTTGCCCTGGCGCAGCTTCTCTTGACAGTTCCTGTAATGATCGCAGGTTACAGGTTTTACACAGTTGGGTTCAGCAAGTTGTTCAGACTCGAGCCCAACATGGACTCCCTCATTGCTATTGGTACCGGGGCTGCATTTCTCTACGGCGTCTACGCCGTTTTGCAAATCATAAAAGGTCACGGACACTTTGCCATGGATCTCTACTTTGAGAGCGTGGGGGTCATTATTACCCTCATTATGTTGGGCAAGTATCTTGAGTCGGTAAGTAAAGGCAAGACGTCCGAGGCCATCAAGAAGCTCATGGGTCTTGCGCCGAAAACGGCCACTGTCATCCAGGGAGAGAAGGAAATCGAAATTCCCATTGATGAAGTAGAGGTCGGCGATGTGGTTGTCGTCAAACCTGGCGATAGAATCCCAGTCGACGGTGAAGTGGTCTTTGGCAGAACCAGTATAGATGAGTCGATGCTCACCGGCGAAAGCATTCCCGTTGAAAAAAACGTCGGAGACAAGGTCTACGGTGCAACCATTAACAAAAACGGCACTATTCGCTTCAAAGCCACAAGAGTAGGTAGAGACACCGTTCTAGGTCAAATTATTAAGCTGGTAGAAGAAGCCCAAGGCTCCAAAGCTCCAATCGCCAAACTGGCAGACGTTATCTCCGGGTACTTCGTGCCCACAGTTATCGCTATTGCGGTTGTGGCAGCTCTCTTGTGGTTCATCTCCGGCCAATCTCTGGTCTTTTCGCTGACTATCTTCGTATCCGTACTGGTGATCGCCTGTCCGTGCGCTTTAGGACTTGCAACCCCAACGGCCATTATGGTTGGCACTGGGAAAGGTGCAGAGCACGGAGTTTTGATCAAAAGTGGCGAAGCACTGGAAACCGCTCACAAAATCGATGCCATCGTTTTTGACAAGACGGGAACTATCACCGAGGGCAAACCTGTGGTCACAGATGTCTTAACAGCCGGCGGAGTAAGCGAAGAAGAGCTCTTAAGAATCGCCGCATCCAGTGAGACCGGCTCGGAGCATCCCCTCGGCGAAGCTATCGTGGAAGAAGCCCAGAAGCGAGGCATCGACCTCCTTAAGGTACAGAGTTTTGAAGCCCTGCCCGGTCGCGGCATTGCAGTGACCGTTGCAGGCAAGCCGGTCCTACTAGGCAATAAGCGCCTCATGGAAGAAAGAGGTATAGAGATAACTCTGCTTGAAAGGTCTGAAGTCCTTGCAGAAGAAGGAAAGACGCCGATGTTTGTGGCGATAGATGGCAAGTTCTCCGGGATCATCGCTGTGAGCGATGTCCTTAAACCCACTAGCAAGAAGGCTATCTCTGCTCTCCACAAAATGGGTATTTCAGTATATATGATTACAGGCGACAACAGGCGCACTGCAGAAGCCATTGCCAAGCAGGTTGGCATCGACAGAGTGCTTGCAGAGGTGCTGCCTGAGGATAAAGCAAGTGAAGTGAAAAGGCTTCAGGAAGAAGGCCTTAAGGTAGCGATGGTTGGCGATGGAATCAACGATGCTCCGGCTCTCGCTCAAGCTGACATTGGTATTGCCATTGGCTCAGGTACGGACGTTGCCATGGAGTCCGCTGACATTGTCCTCATGCGCAGCGATCTGGTGGACGTGGCAACAGCGATCGAACTCAGCAAAAAGACTATACGCAACATCAAAGAAAACCTGTTCTGGGCATTTGCGTACAACACTTTGGGTATACCGATCGCAGCAGGACTTCTGCACGTTTTCGGCGGTCCGCTGCTTAACCCTATGATTGCAGCTGCCGCAATGGCGTTTAGTTCGGTTTCAGTTGTGAGCAACGCGCTTAGACTAAGAAGATTTAAACCAATTAGCAATTAGAGAAAGAGAGGTTTTAGCTAATGACAAAGACACTTACTATTGAAGGTATGTCCTGCAATCACTGCAAAGGACGGGTAGAAAGGGCTTTGAAGGAGCTTGACGGAGTGGAGTCTGCTGTAGTGGACCTAGAGAAAAAGACCGCAACAGTTGAGATCAGCGGAGATGTGTCAGACGGCGTCCTTAAGGCAGCTGTAGAAGACGCAGGTTACGATGTCGTAAGCATTGCATAAAGAAGAGAACGTTACCGAACTACCATCGGGGTAGGAAGGTAACGTTCTCATTTTTCTAGCATGATTTTGGACATAATCGGCGGTGGTGTGAACCGATTCCTGGGAGTACTTTCAGTTAATCTAATTTTTTTGCATACTGTAGCTTAGCCGCTTGCGTCCTGCTATAATGATTTGGGTAGTAGCCCGCTGCAAACAAGCAGCAGTCTCTTTTTTCAGGGGCATGTAGAATGCACAGGACACACAAGCTATATATAGCTTGTAAGCTAACACGATCGGGGTCTAAAGCTATGGAAAAGTACAATCTATACGTTGTGTTAACTCGAACGAACTCTATTGTGTCGCAAATGATCCACTTTGTGACTAAGGATGAGTTCACCCACTCAGCAATCTCCTTTCACAAGGATCTGCGTGAGATGTACAGTTTCGCCAGGAAATATGCAAATAATCCCTTCATTGGAAGGTTTCGCACAGAAGAGCTGGACAAGGGCTTGTACGGGCGTCAGAAAACGCTTCCCGGTGCGGTCATTGAACTGGATGTCACCAAAGAGCAGTACGAAAAGGCCAGGGCTATTGTAGATGAGTTTATAAAAAATAGCTCTAAGTACAAGTACAACTACATCGGACTGCTTAACAGTTGGCTTGGACGGAACGTCGTCTACGAGTACCGTTTTGTTTGCTCTGAGTTCGTCTACCACGTGCTCCATGAAAGCGGTGTAGTTGATTTCAATGTCTCCAGGAACCTTGTGACCCCTCTAGACCTGCTCCGTGTGCCTGGAAAGATCATCTATAAAGGAGACTTAAAAAGATACCATTGCACGTTAGCCGAAGTAGAACATTAGGCATCAGCTGATGCCTGATTTCTTTTTGGCGCGATGTTATTTAGGAGACTTCTTTCGCTGCGGTCTTTTTATGCTCTGTTAACATAACTTGCTTTTTGATTTGGCCTTTTAAGGAGCACGCAGCAAAGGAGTTTTTTTCAGCATTAAAGAAGTATACTACATGGATTTATGTTCCCGAAGGGGGTAGTTTGCCTTGCCCGTCCGCTCTTATCGTTATCGATTGCTCGAGATTATTGTCGGTAGCTTGATTTCTGCTATAGGTATAAATATGTTTGTGGTTCCCAATCACCTACTTGCTGGGGGAGTTTCCGGCATTTCACTGCTCTTATACTACTTGTTCGGACTGCCGGTATCGGTGATGCTAATCGTTATCAATATCCCCATCTTCATTTTGGGGTTTTGGAAGCTCCACTACGGCTACGTGATGCGGAGCCTTTTAGGTTTAGGGTCCCTATCGCTGTTTATCGCTTTAACCAGACCGATCGTTCCCGCTGTAAATGTCAATGATCTTCTGCTTGCTGCTATCTTTGGCGGAGTCATGCAGGGATTTGGCTACGGTTTGGTCTTCAGAGGTAGGGGGTCAACCGGCGGTGCCGACATTATTTCGCTTATTCTCAGAAGAAAATGGTCCACGAACGTCGGTGCGACCAACTTCATCATGAACGCCGTGATCATGGCCTGCTCCACCGCATTTTTCGACGTGAGATTGGTCGGATACACCTTAATCTCGATGTACATCTCTGGAGTGGTTCTGGACAAAGTCCAACTCGGTTTTGACAGGGCGAAAAACGTCCTTATCGTCTCCGACCGAGCAAACGAAGTAACGGAGGCCATTCTCCACAGAATTGGCAGGGGCGTTACGATCTTAAAAGGCAAAGGCGCTTACTCCCACGCTGAAAAGGAAGTTCTCATGACCAGCATAACCATTACCCAGCTGGCAAAGCTCAAAGACGTTGTTTATGAAGAAGATCCCGGTGCCTTTGTCACCGTGTGGGAGGCAAGTGAAGTGCTCGGTAGAGGCTTCAAACCGTCTCCGGCAAAGGAGCGTTCCGAATTAGAGATGAACTTCAACTTGAAAAAGTGGGAAGAGAAGTTCCAACACAAGAAGCTGAAAGCTTCGAAAGCAGACTGATATAGGAGAACCCTTTTTGGAGACTGTGGTCTCGCAAAAAGGGTTTTTTGTCGTATTTACGCTGCAGTTGTGCCGTTTTTTCTTAGTGTCAACTTGTGAAGCTCGCCGCCCACAAGAGGGAGGAGTCCCATTAGTCCTACCACGAGCCACAGGTTGCCTGACGGAAGCGCGATACCAAAGGCCTCTCGTGCAGCAGGAATGAGGACTAAGAGGATCATTAGAGCCAGAGACCCAAGAACCGATAAGACCATGGGCTTGTTGGTGGTAAGACCCAGCTTGAAGAGACTGGTTCTCTCGGAACGTGTAGAAAACGCTCTGAGCAGTTCGCCTAAAACCAGCGTAAAGAATGCCATAGTTCGGCCGAGGGCGATGTTTGGTTCTGGACCGGAGTAAGTGCCAATGGCAAACGCACCGAGGGTTGCCCCTGCAACGATGAATGCTTGAACCATTATGGACCGCCACACGGTGCGATCAAGAAGCGGCTCTTTAGGACTTCTAGGTTTTTGCTTCATGATACCGGGCTCACCAGGTTCCATTCCCAAAGCCAGGGCAGGGAAGGCGTCGGTAAGCACGTTGACCCAAAGGAGTTGAATAGGTGTTAGGGGAATGGGCAGCCCGAACAGCATTGCAACGGAGATTACCAGTACCTCTGCGATGTTGCAGGAGAGGAGGAAGTAGACGAACTTGCGGATGTTGGAGTAGATGATTCGGCCTTCTTCAACGGCGCCGACGATGGTGGCGAAATTGTCGTCCATCAGGACCATTTCCGCCGTTTGCTTTGCCACATCTGTTCCTGTGATGCCCATTGACACGCCGATATCTGCTTGCTTCAGCGCCATCGCATCGTTTACACCGTCTCCGGTCATGGCCACAACGTGGCCGTTTTCCTTAAGAGCGTTCACGATGCGGACTTTGTGCTCTGGAGATACTCTGGCGTAGATGTGGACTTTTTCCACGACCTTCTTGAGGTCTTCGTCGCTCATTTCGGAGAGCTCCGCACCTGTTAGAACCTCTGAGTCGTTTTCTGCAAGGCCGATTTGCTTACCGATGGCAAGAGCGGTGCGGGCGTAGTCTCCGGTGATCATCTTCGGTACGATACCTGCTTCTTTGCACTTCTCGATAGCTTCTTTGGCTTCTTTTCTAGGTGGATCGATCATAGCAACAAGCCCCAGGAAGATCAGGGACGACTCGTCTTCGAGCGTGAGTTTTTTGGGTTTGGTATCAAAGTCCTTTACCGCAACGCCAAGGACGCGCAAAGCTTGATCGGCCATTTTGCCGTTTTCTTGGGCAAAGAACTCTCTGATCTCGTCTGTGAGGGGAACGACTTCTCCGTCGATAAGCACTTTATCTGAAACCTGCAGGAGCTCATCTGGTGCTCCTTTGGTGGACATTCTGTAGCGCTCACCAAAGCGGTGCAGCGTGCTCATTCTCTTTCTGTCGGAGTCGAAAGGTAGCTCCAAGACCCTGGGGTACTTCTCGACAAGTTCAGCCTTAGTCAGGCCATTTTTTGCTGCTGCAACGATCAAGCTGCCTTCTGTCGGGTCGCCGATGATGTCCCAGCGATGCTCCTTCAACACCAGCTCCGAGTCGGTACAGAGCGCTGCAGCGGTAAGGAGTGCTTCTAGACCGGAGCCAGAACCGTCTTTCAAGACAAACTCGCCTTCAGGCGTGTAGCCTACACCTGTTACCTCGTACTGCCCTTTGGGCAGGACAACTTTTACAACGGTCATCTGGTTTTCAGTGAGAGTACCGGTTTTATCGGAGCAGATGACGGTTGTTGTACCGAGTGTTTCAACAGCAAGGAGCTTGCGGATAACTGCATTTTTCTTGCTCATTCGCGTCATGCCAAGGGCAAGCACTACCGTAACCACTGCAGGAAGGCCTTCAGGAATTGCCGCAACAGCAAGGGCAATGGCGGTCATGAAGACGTCGAGAATGCCCTGATGCGGTCTCATCAACCCAACTACAAACACCACCACAGAGATAAGAATAATTACGAGTCCGAGCTTTTTGCCGAGGTTGTCAAGCTTTTTCTGCAGGGGAGTGGTAGAGGTGTCCACAGCGCTGATGGCTTGAGCGATCTTGCCAACTTCGGTGTTCATACCGGTAGCGCAAGCAACGCCGAGCCCTCTGCCGTAGGTAACGACAGTACTCATGTAAGCCATGTTTTTCCTGTCCCCAAGGGGAGTTTTGCTGTCTCCGACAAAATCTGCGTCTTTTTCTGAAGCTACAGATTCGCCGGTAAGGGCAGCTTCTTGAATCTCCAGATTGGTAGACTCGATAAGCCGCAGATCGGCAGGAATGCTGTCTCCGGTTTCAATAACCACAATGTCTCCCGGTACGATTTCGTCGGACGAGACGACCTCCCTCTGGCCATCTCTTATCACTTTGGCTTTTGGTGAGCTCATTTTAGCCAGAGCTTCTAAAGCCTTATCGGCTTTGGCCTCTTGGACCAAACCGAAAGCAGCGTTCATGATCACGATGGCGATGATTAGAAAAGCGTTTACCGTCTCGCCCATGATCCAAGAGACGACTGCTGCGGCGATAAGAATGAGGATTAAGAAATCTGAAAACTGGGCGACTACCTTCTGAAGAAAGCTTCGTCCAGTTTTTTGTTCGAGCTGGTTTGGACCGTACTGTTCTCTGCGCTTTGTTACTTCCGCGTCTGTTAGGCCGTTGAAGTCGACGCTTAGTTCTTTTAGCAGTTCTTCTTTGCCTTTTAAGTGTGCTTCCATATCATAGCTCCTTTCACGTACTTAAATATGAAAAAACGGCAAGACCCCGAACCGAGGTCTTGCCGTTTAATATCGTAAACCGAGCAATTATGCTGAAATGACGACTTACGATCCTCCAAGTGAGGCGGCTACTCCCCTCTAGAATTAACTAGAAGTATCACTGTCATGATTATTCTATCACTTTGTGCAGTTTTTGCAACAGAGAAGTCAGCGAAGAACTCGGAACATCGAACTACACGGCCAGATCAAGGTAGCTGTTCTTCAATTACACTCGGTTTTCTTCGTTCAAGAAGGCAAAATCTGCAGGTTTGCGTTCTCTGAAAGCAAAGGGGTTGTCCTTAGTATTTCCTTCCCCACCTCTATAGGGCGGTCTGTCGGAGCGGTAAATTATGCCAAGAGGAATCCGGTCGCCAAATTCATTGGCTTTCTCGAAAGCCAGAGCTTTGTTTGTCGGATCGTAATCGTCGGGAAGGTAGTAAACCCTTTCGCTGTACCACTTGTAAGTGTTTACTTTGTTGAAAGTAACGCAGGGCTGGAGTACGTCGATGAGAGCGAATCCTTCGTACTCTGCTGCTTGTTTGATTATAGAGACTAAATGCTTTTTGTCTCTGGCAAAAGCTCTTGCAACAAAGCCGATGTTGAGTGAAATGGCAAAGGGAATGGGATTGAAGCTGGGATACTGGGTTCCCTCTGGAGTCATACCTCCCACGTGCCCCTGAAGGCTTGTGGGCGATGCCTGTCCTTTTGTGAGTCCGAATACCTGGTTGTCGTGGACGAGGTAGACCAAATCCACATTCCTTCGTATAGCATGCATCAGGTGGTTTCCGCCTTCTGCATAACCGTCGCCATCGCCGCCGAAGACAAAGACCTTGAGGTTGGGATTAACCAGCTTTATAGCTTGTGCGGCAGGCAGAGTTCGACCGTGGAGACCGGTATAGGAGTTGCCTGTGATGTAGACCGGAAGCTTTGCAGCCTGCCCAACGCCAGAGGCAAAGAGTACCTGATGGGGTTCAAGCCCCATTTCAACCATAGCATCTCTCACGGCATCTCTAATGCCGAAGTTGCCGCAGCCCGGACACCAAGCGGTTTCCTTTAAAATGTAATCGTTAAGAGTTACCAAGGAAGGTCGCCTCCTTTTTCCAGCTTGCTGGTGATGTACTCAGGGGTCAGAGGTCTACCGTCGTATCTCAGAACGAAGCCGGTCATGCCAATGCCTGTTTCTGCTTTGATCAGTTTGGCAAACTGACCGGTGGCATTGTTTTCCACGGCGATTCTCGTCTTTGCACCTTCTAATGCCTTGATCACATGCTCCTCGTTTAAGGGGTAGACGTCAACAAAGTGTACCATTCTTGTGGGTTTCCCGCTACCATTCAACAGATCAACGGCTTCCTTAACCGGGCCGTAGGTGGAGCCCCAAGAAACCAGTACAGAAGGCGCATCTTTCGGACCGTACTCTATAGGTTTTCTTGCCAGTTCCTTGAGAGTGCGCAGCTTTTTCAAACGTTTTTCGTGTTGCGCGATGCGTACCTCTGCTGATTCGGTGATGTTACCGGCTTCATCGTGCTCGTCGCCAATGACTTTGACCAGAGCACGGCTGAGTCCCGGAATTGCTCTTGGAGAGACACCGTCAGCGGTGATCTGGTAGCGTTTGTAGTTTGGACCTAGTGCGTTTCCTTCTTCGCTGGACAGGAGCTTGCCCCTATCGATTTCAACCTTGCTGAAATCAAAGAACGGAGTCGTTTTCATGGAGTCGGCAAGGTACTGATCTCCCAGTACAATAACGGGAATCTGCAGAATTTCTGCAACGTTGAAAGCCCTTACCATGGTGTCGAATGCTTCTTCATGGGTATGGGGAGCCATGACCATTCGCGGGAACTCTCCTTGGTGAGCATGGATAACAAAGAGTAGGTCTGCTTGTTCGGTGCGGGTGGGAAGTCCCGTTGCAGGACCGGGTCTTTGCATGTTCACAATTACTATAGGTGTTTCGGTGATACCGGCAAGGCCGAGGCCTTCCACCATGAGGGAGAAACCGCCGCCGGATGTAGGGACGAGGACTCTAGCTCCTGCATTGGCCGCACCAATGCCCATATTGATAGCAGCAATTTCATCTTCAACCTGCTCTACGATGATGCCGCAGGAAGCTTTGTGGGCCGCCATGTACTCGGTAAGGCTTGTAGATGGGGTCATGGGGTATGCGCTGACGAATGTACAGCCTGCGGCGATAGCCCCCATACCCATGGCCGTTGCCCCGTCGATGACCATGGTCTTTTCTCTCGGAGCTGCTTGCTTAATCTGGAACTTGAAGGTTTCCGGTTTATGTTCTTTTGCGTAGTTGAAACCTGCAAGGGCTGCTTTCTGGTTTTTCTCGACGATCTCCGGGCCTTTTGCTTCCCAGGTCTCTTCGAGAAGCAGGGCAATGTCGTCAAACTGTCCGCCCAAAAGTCCCCAGACTGCGCCCAGAGCTACTGAGTTGCTCATGATATGGTGTCCAGCGTGTTCTACCGCCAAGGCCCTAAGTGGAACAAAGAAGGTTCTCTGCGCATCGGTTTGTACATCTTCCGGATCGCAGACGATGAGACCATCTTGGTGCAGACCGTCCTGATGGGCAGTGACGGTCTCGCTGTCAAACGCGACGATCAGATGGCAGTCCTGGTTTACGCTGCGGATTTCATTTTCTGCGAAGCGAATCACGGAGAAGTTGTGTCCACCTCTGATGCGGGACATGTAGTCCTGAGTGGCAAAAACGTGAAATCCTGCTCTAGCACCAGCGCGCACCAAGGCAGAACCAAGAGACTGCATACCCTGACCGGCTGCTCCACCAACAATAATCGTGAGGTCCATTCTCCACACCCTTTCTGAGAAAACTCTTGATGCAAGGCTATTACCCGTCAAAGTGTCTGTAGAAACTCAGGTCCACCGTAACACCTTTCTTCAGCTGTTCGTCCTCATTCGTTAGACTCTCCGCCAGAATGGGTAACATCTCTTTTAGGGCAGTTTTGTGCATATTATGTAGGGTACCCTTTCCCACGGGTAAAAGAGGTCTTGCTTTGGCAAGCATAGAAGTGATAAGTACCAATAGGTATACCAATCTCGGTCACTTGTTCTGATCTCTTTTCAACAAAATACACTTTAGGAGCGTGACTAAGCCTATGAAGGTAGTACTTGATGGAAAAACTCTTGATGTTTCACCAGGTACGAAAGTCATTGATATTGTAGAGCCCGGAACGCTAGCCTGTATCGTCGATAACTACTTGGAGAGCCTTAACTACGAGATCCACAGCGAAGTTGAAGTTAAGAGCGTGTCTCTTTCTTCCATTTTGGGGCAGCGAATCTTTGAACGGAGCCTTGTTTTCGTTCTAGTCCGAGCTACCAGAGAACTGTATCCAGATGCCAGAGTGGTGGTAAGGCACGCTATCTCCAATGGCATCTTTGTGGACATTAAAAATATCGGTCAGGCTATGAGTCCTGCGGTAGCAAAAACCATCGCGCAAAGAATGCGGGAGATCATAAGCAGCAACGAACCGTTTGTAAAAGAGATCGTAAGAAAACGTGAGGCAGAGAAGTTTTTCTTGGAAGACGGTCAGATGGATAAGGTAGAACTGCTCAGGCAGAGACCTGAAGAGTACGTTCCCATTTACAGCCTTGGCTGGTATAAGGACTACGCCCATCTACCGGTAGTTTCTCATGCTGGTCTTTTGCAGGACTTCGATCTGAAGTTCTACCTGCCGGGTGTCATTCTGATTCTGCCTAGCTATTTTCACGGAGGCAAGGTCGGCCCGTACATGGAGCAACCTAAACTTGCCCAGGTCTTTTCCGAAGAGGAAAAGCGAGCGGAGATCCTGGAAGTCTCGGATGTCACATCGCTGAACCGCCAGATCAAGACCGATCCAAAGAAGCTCGTGCTGATTTCCGAAGCACTGCACTCCAGGAAAATCACCGAAGTGGTGAACAGCATCCTCGAAAATCCCGAAAAGCGCTTAATTCTCATCTCCGGTCCGTCAGGCTCGGGCAAGACGACCCTCTCACACCGCCTCCTCTATCAGCTGCAGGCGTTAGGGCTAAAGCCCGTTTCGATCTCTCTCGATGACTACTTCATCGACAGAGACAAGACGCCCCTTGACGAAGATGGACAGCCGGATTTTGAGAACATCAGAGCCATTGAGCTGGATCTATTTAACGATCATTTAGCAAGGCTTATGCAGGGCGAAACTGTAGAAACGCCCATCTACAACTTCAAACTCGGACGCAGAGACGAAAGGACCAAAACTCTCAAAGTGGATCCCGATTCGCCCATAATCATTGAAGGTATCCACGGCTTGAATGAAGAGCTCACCGAAGCCATTCCCAAAAACCATAAGTTCAAGATCTATATCAGTGCCCTCACCCAGCTGAACATCGACGACCACAACAGGGTACCCACGACAGATGCGAGGCTTTTCAGGAGGATCGTCCGGGACAACAGATCCAGAGGACACGATGCCCTCACAACCCTCAGAATGTGGCCAAAGGTTCGTTTGGGAGAAGAGAAGTACATCTTCCCATACCAAGAAGAGGCAGATGTGATGATCAACTCATCGCTTCCTTACGAGCTTGCAGTACTCAAACCCTACGTAGAGCCGGTCCTTGAAAAAGTCGATCGCAGAGAACCGGAGTTCTGTGAAGCCCAGAGACTCCTTTCCTTCCTGAGGTATTTTGCAGTTTTGAGCGACGAATACATTCCCAACACTAGCTTCTTGAGGGAGTTTATCGGCGGAAGCGTTTTCGAGGACTAAACGCCTGTCTAGCGGCAGGGTATAGCCTTCTGCTGTGGAAGTAATTGCTTGTAGTAAGCGGCAAGCAGTTAAAATGCGGAAGGAGCGATTTGCTTTGAAGGCGCGGGATGTTGCAGGGTTTTTCCGAGAGCTGACACCTGAAGTGTATACCAGAGAGACGTGTGATGGTTTCAAGTTTGGGGATCCCGAAAAACCGGTGAAGAAAATTGGCGTCACTTGGATGGCATCCATGGGAGTTATTCATGAAGCTATCCGCCGCGGTGTGGACATGATCGTCACCCATGAACCTACATTCTACAATCATTGGGACAAAACAGAACATCTAGAAAACGACGCGGTCTACGCTGTAAAGAGAGCACTATTGGAGGAGCGGGGAATCCCAGTTTACAGAGTTCACGATGGTTGGGATTTCTACCCCGAGTACGGTATTTTGGACAGCTTGGCAAAAGCGTTGGGTTTGGAGCGTGTTGCAGGGCAGACCATGAAGATTAGAGTTTACGAATGCCCCAACATCCTTCTGGGAGACCTAGCGTTAAAGGTCAAGCATGATTTGGGACTCAAAGCTGTGCGCTATGTTGGCGATCCCGAAATGGAGGTTACCCGCATAGGCCTAGGAATAGGATCTCTGGGTCTTTGGGAAAACCTTAAAGAGGCCATGAGTCTGGAAGCAGACTGCCTGATCTGCGGGGAAACCATCGAGTGGCAGACCGCCCGATACTCTGAGGATTCTAGCGTAGCCCTGATGCCTATCGGCCACTCCAACAGCGAAAATCCCGGCATGAAAAGCCTTGCAGAGTTTATGAAAGCACGTCTCCCAGAGATGGAGATCGAGTATATTGAAACGCCCGATCCATTCATCTATGTGTAGGATGAGGGAGGACAGCAAATGGCAAGTGATTTTACTGCAAAAATGGAAGAGATCATCAGTAACATCAGGACCTATGAAAAGGACAATATCCACCGAGCTGCAGAGATTCTAGCAGATACCGTAAAGGCCGGCGGGACTCTTTACACCTTCGGTACCGGCCATTCTTTCAGCGTGGCACTTGAGGCCGTGGGCAAGAGGGGAAGTCTAGAAACCGCAAAGCTCCTCGATGAACACATACCGAACTTGGCAAGGTTTGAGAGGCTGCCTGGGCTGGGGCCGGTGATTCTGAAAAACTACGACCTTAAACCCACTGACACGGTTTTTGTAGTTTCCAATTCGGGAAGATACCCGCTCACAGTGGAAGTGGCTGCGGAAGCGAAAAAAAGAGGTGCTAAGGTCATCAGCATCTCTGCTCATGCGGTAAAAAAGGAACTTCCGTCCCTTGCTGAGAGCGGTAAGTACCTCTCTGACGTGAGCGATGTGGCCATCGACAACCACGGTTTGAGCTCGGATCTTTTGGTGGACATTCCCGAATACGGTCTGAAAGTAGGTTCTCCGTCGACTCTTACGGGGATCTACATCTACTACCTGATTTTAGAAAAAATGGTGGATCTTTTAGTCGAGAGTAAAGTGAGGCCACCGTTAATTAAAGGATAGAGAATGAATGAAAGCAGTTTTAGTTGCGCTCAACGCTAAATATGTACAGTCAAATCTCGCGGTCTATGCTCTGCGTACATCATGCAGGAATCAGGGCATAGAGTGCGAGATCTATCAGAGCAATGTGAATGAATCCATCGAAGCCCACCTCTACGAAATCGTCCGGAAAAAGCCCGATGTAGTGGGCTTTTCCTGCTATATCTGGAATATTGCGGTGGTGGCTAAGCTGATGGAAGACCTGAAAAAGCTTATGCCAGATCTGATCATTGTTCTAGGAGGGCCCGAAGTCAGCGAAGCGCCTGAGGAAGCGCTCGAAAAGTACAAACCAGACTATGTAGTACAGGGACCGGGTGAGGCCGCGTGGCCGGAGCTCCTGTTCAGTATAAAACAGGGAATTCCCCCTGGAGAACGGGTGCTGAGCCGACCGGTCAGCATCGCAGAAACGCCCTTTCCGTATCTGGATGAAGACGATCTGGAAAACCACTTGGTGTACTATGAAGCCTCAAGGGGTTGTCAGAACCGCTGTGCCTACTGCTTGTCTTCGGTAAACCGGAAGTTGGAGTTCCGCCCTTTAGAGCTGGTGTTTGCAGACCTAAAAAAGCTGTGGGATAAAGGCGTGCGTCAGGTTAAGTTCGTGGATCGGACTTTCAACCTGCACAGAGAAAGGACCCTTGCCCTTTGGAAGCATCTGTTGGAAAACTATCCCACCGGCAACTTCCACTTTGAGATCGCAGCAGACAGGATCTCCGAAGAAGAGTTGGCGTTTTTAAAAACAGTGCCACCAGGTCTGTTTCAGATGGAAATCGGAGTGCAGTCTACCTATCCTCCAACCCTTGAAGCGATTAGGAGGAAAACCGACACCGAGAAGCTACTTGAGCGGATCGCCCAGCTCAGCCAGGATACAGACGTCCTGGTATATGCCGATCTCATCGCAGGTCTCCCCCACGAAAGTTACGAGAGGTTTCTCCAAAGCTTCAAAGATGTGATGAGAGCCCGTCCGAACAGGTTGCATCTAGGGTTCTTGAAGCTTTTGCCAGGAACCTATCTCAGGGAGCATGCACACGATTTAGGGATTGTCTATTCTCAGTACCCGCCGTATGAAGTCTTAAAGACGAAGGATATCTCCTTTCTGGAACTGAATGAACTGAAAGGCCTGGACTATGTGGTAGATCGCTACTATAACAGCGACCTTTTCCAGGAGACCTTTAGAGCCGTGCCTGATGCAGGTGAGTTTCTCCTTTGCCTTACTGCAAGGCTGAAGGCTACAGGCCATCTTTTCACCCGCATGAAGCTGGAGTCGTTCTACCAGATCCTGTACAAAGAGTTTCCCGAGCTTGGGGATTTCGTGCTCCTGGATTTCCTCAAACAGGGTCTGAGCCGCCAGCTTCCGTCATGGTACAGAGGAGATGTTGAGGTTGCTGCAGACATAGAGCGGCCAAAGGAGTTGCCCGAGAAAAATCCAGTGGTCTTTTTGCACCTATCTGATGATTTGCGGAGGGTCTTCGGGGCGGAAACCGTTGCATTAGTGATGGGCATGCCCCACATTGACAGAAGGTGCCAGGAGATCGTGAAGATAGGTTAAAAAAAGCTGCCTTTTAAAGGCAGTTTTTTTAATGGGGTTTGAATTCCTCGATGTCTTTTGCCAGATCCTTGAGGACATTTGCTGTTTCAATGAAGCTCTTTTGCTCTTCCAAACTAAGAGGTAGGTCGATTAGTCTCTGGATGCCTCCTGCACCAACCACTGCAGGCAGTCCCATGCTGACATCGGTAACGCCCAGGTAGCCATCTACATAGGTTGACACAGTGAGAACCGAGTTCTCGTCACCGAGAATGGCCTCAGTAATCCTTGCCAGAGTCAGGGCAATGGCGTAATACGTTGCGCCTTTCTTTTTAATGACCTCCATACCAGAGTCACGGACCCGCTCGAACAGTTCCACACGCTTTTCTTCTTCGCAGATACCGTCGCAGACGCTGCAGTAGATGGCCAGTGGAACTCCAACGACATTTGCCAGGCTCCACACGGGGATCTCTCCCTCGCCGTGCTCGCCGATAATCTCAGCGCTGATGCTTCGAGCTTCGATGTTGCAGTTTTGCGCCAGAGCATACTTGAATCTTGCTGTGTCTAGGAGAGTGCCAGATCCAAAAACTTTGGATTTAGGTTGTTTTGAGACTTTTTGAGCGGTGAGTGCCATAAGATCAACGGGGTTTGTGGCAACTACTATGACCGGGTCTTCCGCATATTTGTTGAGATGTGTAACAATGTCTTTAATAATCCTGGAGTTTGTGTGAATCAAGTCTCTGCGGCTTTGCCCTGGTTTTCTGGGTAGTCCTGCTGTGATCAAAACCACTTCTGCATCTTTAGTGTCTTCATAGGTCCCGGCGTAGATTTTGGCCGGTTTCATAAACGGCATGCCGTGATTGATATCTAAAGCTTCACCTTCAGCTTTGTCTCTGTTGATGTCGATAATAACCAGTTCGGAAACCAGTCCCTTGACCGCCAGTGTGAATGCAGTGGTAGCACCGACCTGTCCTGCACCAATGACAGCCACTTTATTTTTCTTTATCACGCGAATCCCTCCCAACTTTTAATAATATACCACGAGTGGAAAACTGCTAAACTTTCATGAGCGCGTGCAAGTCTTGTCACAGCAAAGTCTGAACAGGCCTTACCCAAAACGGCTATTTGAACAGTCTACCCGTTCCAGACTACTATTAAAATAAAAGATTAAATCTCGTTTTCAAATTAACTATAAAGGTTAGAGAGCAAAGCTTAGAGAATATTACAAAATACAAGGCAAACTCTATGCTGGAAAATACTAGAACCTAGTTTTAAAAGATTTCTTGCAAGAGACGCCTAAGTTGGTTATAATTGTTGTAAATAGTAATCATTACTAACTAGTAAGAAGGTTGGTGACGACATGCTTAGTAATGAGAGTGTGAAGACCACTGGTCTAGACGGAAAGAACATGGCGTCCGCTGGGTTGAGAACTGAGCTGTTTGATCACTATCGCGAGTTGGTCCCAAGACTGGTAAGAAGGTTTTTGGGCAAAGGGGAAAGCTACGAAGACTTAATGCAAGTCGGTTACCTTGGTCTTCTAAAGGCTATCGACCGGTTTGATCCCGAACAAGGGAATTCTTTTGTAGCATACGCGACACCAACTATTCAAGGCGAACTGAAAAGGTATTTTCGAGACCGAGCATGGAGGTTAAAGATTTCCAGAAGAAACAAGGAAAGGGCTCTACAGGTTAAAGACTTTATCGATAGATACATGAGAACAAATGGGCATAAACCTTCAAGCGACGTGATTGGTACAGAGATGAACCTCACTCAGGAAGAAGTAAGCGATGCCCTACAGATACTAGAAAACTTCTATACATTAAGTCTGGATGCACCGATTTCCTCGGATCCTGAGACCGACGACCTCGGTTCCCTTTACGGTGAGTACGATGCAGGTTTTGACAGCATCATCGACCGTCAGACTCTGGATCTGGCAATGCAGGAGCTCCCTGAAAGACAGCAGGAGATCCTTAGGTTGCGCTACTACGAGATTATGCCGCAGCGGCAAGTAGCAAGCCTTCTTGGAATTTCTCAGATGCATGTCTCACGTCTTGAAAGACAAGCACTTGATAAGTTGAGAAAGATCTTATAACAAAAGCACATAAGGAGCTTAGCCGTGCGGCTAGGCTCTTTTTTATGCGGGAAACCAACACAGTCTTTATGCGCTAAGAAAGCGGTCTGCTCCACATGTGGGTAAAGCACTCTCCTCAGGGCAGACTAGTTGGAAGAAGGGAGGCGAGCCCATGGATAAGCGGCTTTTTTTGGTGGGCCTCATAGAGGGCGATCTGCAAAGAAAAGCCCTTCTTCTGCAAAAACTTTTTGCAGAAAGATACGGGCTTTACAAAAGCAGCTTACCTCAGCTGCACATTACCTTAGAGATAGTTGAAGAGCAAAGCAACCTCGAATTCATCCAGACTGCGGTGATGGAAGCTGCAGGTGAACTCGAAAGATTCCCGGTCCGTGCAACGGGCTTTGCTTGCTTTCCTCCGCCGTACAAGTCAGTGGGGCTTTTGATTGAAAAAAGCAGGGAAATCGAACGGGCAGCGGAGACTCTGAGAGAACATCTGGCAGAGAGGGGGATAGAGTCAGTGCGGCCTTTCGGAACCCAGTTCATCTACCACCTGACTTTGGCGAACACTTTCTTGGCGGATAACCCATGGAATGAAAAAGAGTTTCTGGAAGCGTGCAGTATCGTTGACAGAGTCAAAGCACCTCTCAGTCTTGTCGGAACTGTTAACGAGATCGCTATCTGGAGGCCTTTGAAAGACGCTGAAGAAATGGTGGTAAGTTCATTTGCCCTGTCAGAAGCAGGTGCGGTGTCGAAGCTGCGCTAGATTAGCAAGGAGATGAAAAATTGTAGGAGCACGGGAGCCAACATGGACAGGACCGCTCCAGAAATGAAAGCTGCAATGGCGGTTTTCGGTCCTGCAGCTTTCAAAATCACAGGAAGGGTGACATCCATGCTTGTTGCACCAGCAGGCGCAAAGGTCAGCGCTTTTATGTCATCACCTTTAAGTTTTGAACTTGCCAAGAGAGGCGCGAGAATGAAGGTGAAAAGCTCCCTGGAGAGATTCGCTAGAAAGGCTGTAGCGCCGAGCTCTTCAGACACCAGATTGCCGATTAAAGGCGCAGATAGGCTGTACCAGCCAAATGCAGAGCCAACTGTCACCGTTTCCAGGACTCCCGTTGGCAGAATCAATCCGGCAGCCGCCGCACCAAAGAGACTGCCCAAGGCGATAAGTATGGGGTACACGAGGAAGGAAGCACTCTCTCTAAGATGCTTGAAAAATTCCTTGTCCCGGCCGAATTCGATACCAACAAAAAACATCGTTATAAGCAGAAAAACGGAGATCACAGGGTCCACTAATGACGAGTATTTGGGATAAATGAATCCAATGATACCACCAAAAACGGTTGCTGCGATGATTTTAACTGTCACGACTCTTCCTCCCCAATAGATACAACCAAACGAACAGAAGACTTCCTGAAACTGTAAACATACAGATCACTAGAGCGTTCAAGCCAAGTGCACTCAAGTTTTTTACAACCTCAGGGTTTGAACCTACCTTATAACCTAAGGCTCCAAGCATTAACAGGAGAATGCCACTGGAGATGCGGCTGGTGGCATTGGCACCGATCTTTAGCTTTCTCCCGAAAATGAATCCCAAGACAATAAAAAGCATACAAAGGAGCAGAAAGTTCACGAAACCACCCCGATCAGCAGATTTTTTTCACGGAATGAGTACGAGCAGAGCAGCATTTGCAGGAAAACTCCTAACGATAGATAATACTTCTATTATAAACGAAATTTGCTAGGGGGGGGTTAATTTTGCGCAAAACGGTTCTAATGCTAGCAATCATACTTATCGTAAGCGTAGTAGGAGCTGCTGTTGAGATCACAGCATGGATTACCTACGGGGGCCTTATGGGGCAAATCCTTCAAGAACTCATTGAAGAAGACTTCACTCCGTCAACAGGGATCAAGGTAAACTACCAACCTTATATGGTAGACTCAGCGTTTTTCCAAAAAGCGCTTTTGGCACTTGCCACCGGTGATGCGCCGGATGTTATGACTCTAGGAGCAGCTCAGGTTATCGACCTGGCTATTCGCGGAGCTATTTTGGACCTGTCCGAATTCCCGGATTTTGATGAAGCTATTGCAGATATCTACCCAGGAGTCATGACCGCTCTAACCTTTAAGGACCACGTTTTCGGTGTTCCTTTTGAGATGGGTTGGACTCAAGCTTTCTACCGCACTGATATTTTCAGTGATTTAGGCATCAGCGTGCCAAGTACATGGGATGAGTTTAAGGCGATAATCCCTAAGATTCAAGCTCAGGGCAAGGATCCATGGCTGTCCACTATCGGCAACACCGCTGACGGTCATGTTCGTGCTTTCGTTCCGTTCATCTATCAAAGAGGAGCGGATCTCTTCACGGAAGATGGTCTGAAGTCGAATCTGGATTCGCCTGAAGCCTTGGAAGCATTCAAACTCTTCACTTCGTTTTATACCGATTACAAACTGCCCATGGAGCTGCCAGAGGTTCAGGCTTTCATGAGCGGTGACTCGCCCTACATGGTGACTCTGAACTGGATTTACGCTCAGATTATCAGGACTCAGCCTCAGCTGCAGGGCAAGTGGACTATTGCTCAGGCCCCAGGTACTGTGGGTAAGGACGGCAAGTTGGATCGTACTGTTCCTATCTCAGCATTTGCCTTTGCCATTCCCAAGAGCAACAAAGACGAAAAAGTTCAAGCTGCTTGGGAGTTCCTTAAATGGATTGCTTCCGATAGAGTACAAAAAGAGTTCCAGAAACGGATCTATGAGTCGCCAGAAGAGTGGTATCTAGTGTTCGGTACCAGAGGTACTGCCAACTCCGAGATCTTCCCAGAACTCGAGAGAGCAGTCATCGACGCTGCCCTCAGTGAGTCCCGCGGATTCACACCAGTCGTGGGCGGATATCAAACCTACCGTTACCTCAGCTTTGCCTTTTCGAGAGTGGTAATGCAGAACGCAGATCCAGAAGCAGCTCTTCTGGAAGCAGCTAAAGAATCCAACTTGGAACTTTCCAGAAAGCAGAAGGAATTCGAGAAGTTTGTCTCTAAACTGTAAAAATAAACTCCCCCGCGACCCCGGGGGAGTTTTCAGAATTTAACATTAGGCTGTAGAAAGGGAAATATAGGGTTTTCACCTTAATAAGGTTTATGTTTTGATTTTTCGGGTATAATCAAAAGGTAACAGATATTTTAAGTTAAGGAGGATGTCACATGGAAAAATGGGTTTGCTCATTATGCGGGTGGGTATATGATCCAGCAGTAGGCGATCCAGACGGTGGTATTGAACCAGGCACACCTTTTGAGGATCTTCCAGACGATTGGGTATGTCCGCTCTGCGGCGCACCGAAAGAGGAGTTCGAAAGAGAGTAAGAGGATAGACTCCAACATCGTACTTAAAACGTGGTACACAAAAATGGGTGACTGCAGCAGCAGGCACCCATTTTTGTGTTGATTTTACACCAGTTCCGCTAAAATATTCCTATGCTAACTGTACAGAGGTGTAACTATGAAGCTTCCTAAGTTCTATCTTCGCAGAATCTGGCGGACGATTATGGAATTTGAGATGTTGGAGAAAGGCGATAAAGTCGTTGTTGGTCTTTCCGGTGGGAAAGACAGTCTGTTTCTCCTGTATGCTCTGAAGGTCATCCAAACCAACTCGAAGTTCCCTTTTGAACTGGCTGCAGCCACAATCGATTTGGGTTTTGGCGAGATCAATGAACCATATCTCAGGGAGTACTGCGAAAGACTTTCTGTGCCCTTCTACTTGGAAAAGACAGATATTGCAGCTATCGTAGAAGAAAAGGCCGAAGAAAAAAGTCCCTGCAGCACCTGCAGCTTTTACAGGCGCGGTGCTTTGGTCAAAGTGATGCAGCGTGAGGGTAAAAATGTGCTAGCCCTTGCACACCACCAAGACGATGCTGTGGAAACGTTTCTTATGAGCCTGTTGTACTCGGGACAGATCAAAACCTTTCTTCCTACCACATATCTGGACAAAAGCGGCATCAGAGTCATTCGGCCTTTAGTCTACCTTACAGAGGCGGAAGTTAAAGGCGGCCTGAAGTATGCTGAAGCCAAGCCTGTGAAAAACCCCTGTCCTTATTCGGGGAACACCCAGAGGGAGTATGTGAAGAACCTCTTAAAGACCCTGATCCGGGACAACCCCAATGTTTATACCCACCTACTTTCAGCTATGCGGGAGGGGAAGCATATCGAACTCTGGCCTAAAGTCAAAAGCCGCCAGGAGATGCACGAGCTTTACCTCCGGTATAT
>Ga0116181_1000088_pt1 | contig 76470 bp, 73 predicted proteins | sample AD_UKC075_MetaG_FD_89752 | JGI IMG/M metagenome (GOLD analysis project Ga0116181, IMG submission 89752) | Active sludge microbial communities of municipal wastewater-treating anaerobic digesters from USA - AD_UKC075_MetaG | ecosystem: Engineered > Bioreactor > Anaerobic > Digestate | place: USA... | reverse complement strand
GGGCTGGGGTGTGGAGCCGCGCCAGTTGGGGCTGGTCAGTTCGGTGGACGATCTGTTGAGCTCCGCCACCCATTTCCTGCTCAACAAGGGCATGGTGCAGGAAGGCGATATCCTGGTGTTCACCGCCGGCGTACCGGTCGGTGTGTTGGGCGGCACCAACATGATCAAGGTGACCAAGGTCGAGCGGATAGATTGATCAGCAGCTTGGACGCAGGTCCTGTAGAATCTTCCGGCCATTTGCCAGTCATAATGTCCGGCTACTTCGCTTGCGTCTCCGTAGAATCTGCCCATGAAACAGCTCTTGAAACGCTACCTGCCCGATCCGCACCAGTTGCGGGAACACAAAAGCCTGCGCTTTCTCGGCGAGTGGCTGCACGATCCCTGGCTGTGGCATTTCAACCGTCGCTCGACGGTGCGGGGTCTGGCGGTGGGGGCTTTCTTCGCCTTCGTCCCCTTTCCCTGGCAGACGTTGCTGGCCGCGGTCGCTGCCATCTGGTTGCGTTTTAACCTGCCGGTGGCGGTGGCCATGGTGTGGATCACCAACCCCCTGACGTTGCCGCCCATCGTTTTCGTCAACTACCAGTTCGGCGCATGGCTGCTGGGTATTCCGCCCGACCAATGGACCTTCGAACCTTCGTTGGACTGGTTGCTGCAGAAGGCCGGCGATGTCGGCCTCCCGCTTCTGGTCGGTTCGATGGCGACCGCGGTGGTGGCCGGGGTGGCCACCTTCGTCATCGCTCATCTGCTCTGGCGCTGGCGCATCGTCAGCCGTTTCCGTCGCCGTCGGCGCACGCTGGCCTAACCCAGTTGAAGCAGCGCTGAATCGAACGGCCCTCTCTTTGCATCTCCTGGTTTCGCGTTCGGGCCGATCCGGCCCCTTGCAACACCGATTCACCAACTCAGGTATTGTTGTACATGTCATCCCCGATTGAACCGATTGACCGCTTCGACCAGTTCGAGCTGTCCGCAGCATTGCTCGAAACCATTCAGGAACTCGGTTACGAAGCCCCATCGCCGATTCAGGCGGCGACCATTCCTCCCATGCTCGCCGGTCGCGACGTGGTGGGTCAGGCCCAGACCGGCACCGGCAAGACGGCATCCTTTGCCTTGCCGATCCTGGAAAAGCTGGATCTAAGCGACCGGCAGACCCAGGCGCTGGTGCTGACGCCTACCCGCGAACTGGCCATTCAGGTCGCGGAAGCCTTCCAGGGCTACGCCCGCCATCTGCCCGGCTTTCACGTGCTGCCGATCTACGGCGGCCAGAGCATGAGCATCCAGCTGCGCCATCTGCGCCGTGGGGTCCAGGTGGTGGTTGGTACGCCCGGCCGGGTCATGGATCATCTACGGCGGGAAACCCTGTCGCTGGCCGGCTTGCGCACCGTGGTGCTGGACGAAGCCGACGAGATGTTGCGTATGGGCTTCATCGAAGATGTCGACTGGATCCTGGAGCAAACTCCGGCCGAGAAGCAGGTCGCGCTGTTTTCCGCCACCATGCCCGATCCGATCCGCCGCGTTGCCCATCGTCACCTGCGCGATCCGCACGAGGTCAAGATCGAAGCACGGACCGCGACCGTCGCCACCATCCGTCAGCGTTACTGCCAGGTGAGCGTCCAGCACAAGCTCGACGCCTTGACCCGGGTGCTGGAAGTCGAGGACATGGATGCGGCGCTGATCTTCGTCCGCACCAAGATCGCTGCCGCCGAACTGGCCGAGCGGCTGGAAGCGCGCGGCTATCCCAGCGCCGCTCTGCACGGCGACATGACCCAGGTCCTGCGCGAGCGGACCATCGAGCAGCTGCGCAACGGCCATCTCGATGTGGTCATCGCCACCGATGTAGCGGCGCGTGGGCTGGACGTGCAACGGATCAGCCACGTCATCAACTACGACATTCCCTACGACACCGAAGCCTATATCCATCGCATCGGCCGTACCGGCCGGGCCGGCCGCACTGGCGACGCCATCCTGTTCGTCGTGCCGCGCGAGCTGCGCATGTTGCACACCATCGAAAAAGCCACCCGCCAGCCGATCGAACGGATGCAGCTGCCGACCCGCGAGGCCATCACCGGACATCGACTGGCCCAGTTCAAACAGCAGGTCGGCGAAGTCTTGGAGTCCCAGGACTTGAGCTTCTTTCAAGAAGTAGTGGCCGAAATCGAACGGGAACAGGAACTCGATATCCACGATATCGCCGCGGCGCTGACCTGGTTGGCGCAGCGCGATCGGCCGTTCCGGTTCGAGGACGACATTCCGCTCGATGCCGAGCATTCTTCCGCTCGGGCCGAGCGCAGTCGCCCGGAGCGGGACGCGCGTCCGGAGCGCGAGGGCCGTTCGGAACGACGGCGCGATCGGCCGCCGCGCGAAGGAGGCCGCGAGTCGTCGCGGGGCGATACGGTCGAGGCCGGCAAAGTGCGCTATCGGATTGAGGTCGGCCGCGATCATGGCGCGACCCCGCAGAACATCATGGGCGCAATCGCCAACGAAGCCGGTATCGAAGGTCGCTACATTGGCCGCATCGAGATCTACGACGAGCACAGCACCGTCGATCTGCCCGACGGCATGCCCAAGGAAATCTTCCAGCATCTCAAGAAGGTGCGGGTGCGCCAACGCATGCTGAACATCAGCATGGTCGAAGGGGCCGGCGCTGGACCGGAGAAGAAGCGCGCCGCCCGGGCCGCGTCGCGGGCGAAAACACCGGACGATGAGCACAAGCCCGCCGCCCGCAAGCCCAGCAAGCGCAGTCCGGCGCGGTCAACTGCCGATTCGTGAGCGGGATTCCGCCGCGCCGGGTCCGAGGGCGTCGGAAACCGGCCGGACGATGATGGTCAGCCAGCGCGATCGTCGGCAACGGATTGGCGCGGCGGGTCGCGCGGCGTAGCCTCGCAGCGCCGTAGCGCCGGATGGGCTAGCCCTTGCCGCCGCTAGGCGTTTCCAGTGCGAGGCTTGCTGTTCAGAGCATGCCGCAGGCACTTGGTCAATTCGTGCAGGGCATAGGGTTTCTGCAGGAAGCCGGACAGGCGTTTGCCGGCGAAGCGGGGGGCGATTTCGCTTTCGGTGTAGCCGCTCGACATGACCACGCGCACGACCGGATCGATGCGGCGCAGTTCGCGGAAGGTTTCCTCACCGTCCATGTAGGGCATGGTGAGATCGAGCAACACCAGGGCGATGTCGTCGCGCCGATCGCGATAGATTTCGATGGCTTCGTGGCCGTCCATGGCGCTCAGCACCTTGAACCCGATCCGTTCCAGCATGCGGATGCCCAAGGTGCGGACCGATTCCTCGTCGTCCACCAGCAGGATGGTGCCCGAGCCCTTCCAGTCGGCCGGAACGCTGTCGGCGTTGTGGATCAGCGTGGCTTTCTCGTCCGGCACGGCGGGGAAGAGCACGCGGAAGGTGGTGCCGTGGCCCGGCTCGCTGTAGACCTTCAAAGTGCCTTGATGGCCGCGGACGATGCCGAGAACGGCCGACAATCCCAACCCGCGGCCGGTGAATTTGGTGGTGAAGAACGGCTCGAAGATCCGATGCTGGATATCCGGCTCCATACCGCAGCCGGTATCCGCCACTTCCAGCCAGACGTATAGCCCCTCGGCCGCGCTCTCCTCCAAGTAGGTGTCGCGCAGGTAGTCGCGCGAGCATTCCATGACTCCGCTCGAGATCGTGATCACCCCGCTGTGTTCGCCGACCGCCTCCGAGGCGTTGATGACCAGGTTCATGATGATCTGGCGGATCTGGCTGGGATCGCCGCGCAACGCGGGCAGCCCTTCCTTCAGATTCAGATTCAGGATCGCCTTCTTCGAGACGGACGCCTTGAGCAGCGAGACCATGTCGTCGATCAGAACACCCAGGTGGATGTTCTCGATGACGAACTGGCCCTTGCCGGAATAGGCCAGCATCTGCCGGCACAGCTCGGCGGCGCGCAGCGAGGATTCCTCGATCGCCCGCAGGCTGCCGTAGGCCGGGGACACCGACGGCAGCTCGTCCAGGGCCAGGCTGGCGTTGCCCAGAATGATGGTCAGCAGGTTGTTGAAGTCGTGAGCGATCCCGCCGGCCAGCACGCCCAGACTTTCCAGCTTCTGGGTCTGTTGCATCTGGCGCTCCAGCTGCAGGCGCTTGTCTTCAGCCCACTTGCGCTCGGTGATGTCGGTGACCGCCAGTAGCAGCATGGGGGTGTTGTGGGGCTGCGGGCGGCCGAGCGGCGCGTTCAGGATTGCCCCTTCCATATGGGCGTAGAACGCTGGTCCCTGGCTGCGCAGGATGAGCGACTCCAGGTTTTTCCCCACCGGGCTGGTGAAAAAGGCGCGGTAGCGGGCCAGGAACACCCCACGGTCGTCGCCTTCCATGCACTCCGAGAACGAAGCGCCGATCAATTGGCTGCGGTGTCGGGACACCATCCGGCAGAAGGTTTCGTTGACTTCGTGGATTTGCCCGACCTCGTTCAGCACCAGATAGCCGATCGGGGCTTGGTGAAAGAGCAGGGAGAATTGATCACGGGAGCGTTCCAGCTCGACCATGGCGCGGCGCAATTCTTCGTTCTGAATTTCCAGCTCGATCTGATGCACCTGCAGTTCGTGCAGCAGCTTGTCGAACTGCCCGGCGGAGAGCTCCGGCATGTCCAGGCGGCGTTGAATGATGCTGGCTTCCGCTCTTTCCCTGAGCTGCTTGGCAGCGTCCTGATCTTCATGCAACATATCTTCCCCCATGGTGGTTCGATTTATGTCGGATAATTCTAGATGGGATCTGCCAGGGTTGCCTTGTCTGGAATGGCACGTTCGTGGGTGACGATGATGCGTAGCGGCCCCTCGCCGGGCAGACGCGTCACCCGTGCGGTGAAGGGGCCTGGCGCTGTGGAGCCGGTTCCGCAGCTTGGCGAGCGAAACTGCAGGCATTCCCCGCGTATCACAGCGCGGATGCCCTCGGCCAATGCGGTGGCGTGGGCGGCTTCGGTGCCCTGGATGCTGTCGCAGGCGGCCAGATAGTTGGCTCCTTCTGTCATATGGGCGGGCATGGGCGGATCGGCGCTGCTCAGGGTTCGCCAGGCTTGGTTGACGGTCAGGATGGTCCCGTTTTCGTCGAGGATGGCGACGCAGGTGGCGATCGCGTCCAGGGCGGCGCGGGTGAAGCGTTCCGAATCCTGCAGCTCGCATTGGGCGTGGATCAGCCGATGCGTGGTTTCGATGATTTCGGTGATGTCGTTGAAGGTGGTGTAAACCTGGGAGGGCTTTCTCGCCCCCGGTTCGAACAGCGGGATGGCGTTGACCCGAATCCAGCGCATCTGGTCCCGTTGCGGGTTGAAGATGCCGATCACGCTGCCTATGACCGGTTGGCCGGTCTGCAACGCAATCATCGACGGATGCTGGTCGCCGGGCAGTTCCGCGCCGTCTTCGCGCACCGTGTGCCAGCGGGGATCGGCGGAGGTCCGTTCGCTGATTTCCTGGATCGTCAGACCCAGGATGGCCGCAGCGGCAGGGTTGACCGAGGTGACTTCGCCTTCGGCGTTCTGATAGACGACGCCCTCGGCCATGGTGTTGAACAGGCGGCGGTAGCGTTCCTCGCTGGCGCTGGCTTGCTGGATCGTCCGCTGACGATAGGAGAGATCCAGCACGGTAAAGGTCATGCCGGCGTCGGGGTCGGCCGGATTTAGCGCAGAAGCGCTGATCATCACCGGCAGGACCGCACCGTCCTTGCATTGCCAGAACGTATCCACGATCCCCACGCCCTGCTCGCGGATTTGCGAATATAGATCCCGGCCCACCGCGTCGAATTCCCCGGATGAGCGGTATAGCATGCGCGAATTGCGACCGATCAGCTCCTCGCGGGCATAGCCCAGTATCGCGCACAGGTGGTCGTTGATTTCCAGGAAGGTCCGATTAGCTGCACGGCCCACGCCCACCGGCACGGCGCGATACAGGCTGGCCAGTCGCGTTTCCTTCTCGAGCAGGGCATCGCGGGTGGTCTTGAGCAGGCCGATGTCGGTAAAGGTCAGGACCACGCCGGACACGGCCCCCTTGCCGATACGATAGGGCAGGATGCGCATGAGTAACCACGCGCCATCCTCGGTGCAGATTTCCTGTTCCTGTCCCACGGTGGTCTGCGCGACTTGCCGGATGCGCTCGAACAGATCCACGCCAGGCAAGGTATGAACCAAGTGGGTGATGGGGCGACCGATGTCGTTGTTCAAGACGCGGAGAACGCGCTTGACCTCCGGGGTAAACCGGCGCACGGCTAGATTCTCGTCGAGAAACAGGGTGCCGATCCGAGTACTGGAGATCAGATTATCCAGGTCGTTGTTGAGTTCGGTTAGCTCGATGATCTTGCTTTGATACTCGGCGTTGACGGTGTGCAGTTCCTCGTTGACCGACTGCAATTCCTCGTTGGTGCTTTGTAATTCCTCATTGCTGGCCAATAGTTCCTCGTTAGTGGCCTGCAATTCCTCGTTGGAGGTTTCCAGTTCCTCGATGGTGGCTTGCAGGTTCTCGCGCGAGAACTGCAGATCCTGCTCCAGGTCGTGAATGCGCTGCTCGGCGTCCTGGTTCAGATCGTAGATCGGGATATTGCCGGAGGCGGCGTCCTTCGGCAGCGGGGCGATTTCCTCAATGAACACCACCGCCAGCGGTTCCTGTCCCTTGCTCCCAGACAGCGGACGGACCCGGATCTGGACCATTTTCTGTCCATCGTGCCGCATGACCCGGATATTGGTGTGCTTCAGTTCCTCGCCGGTCTTGAAAACCCGCTGTAGACCGGTGGCCAGGGGAATGGCCAGATCCTTCACGGCAATCTTGGTAATGTCATTGATCAGCTTGCCGGAGGGGAGCCGGAAGTAGCCATCCGGATCGCCCAGGATATGCAACACTTCCAGCTGTTCGTTCACCACGACCGCCAGAGGCACGTAATCGTTGGCGAGCGTTTGCAGGAGGCGATCGAGCAGGCGCCCTTCATCGTGGTTGCGCAACCAGGTTCCCCCCGTGGTGCGCAGGCGGCTTTGCCACGGCCGCGCTTCGGACAGGACCGAGAATTCCGAGCTGCTGTTGGCCGGGCGGCGCTTGCCTTTAGAGGCGTAGAGCTTGAATTTCTGATGCAGGGGCTCGAACAGGTCGGCCAGTTCGCCGGTTGTTTCGCTGCTACCAAGGAGGAGGATGCCATGCGGATTGAGCGAAAAATTCATCAGCTCCAGCGCCTTGCGCTGCAGGATCGGCTGCAGGTAGATGAGCAGATTGCGGCAGCTGACCAGCTCCAGATTGGTGAAGGGTGGGTCCCGCACGATATTGTGTTGAGCGAACACCACCATCTCGCGCAGCAGCCGATCGACTTGGTAATGATCCTCCCGGCGGTGGAAATATTTGGTCAGCAGGCCCGTGGGCAGGTCGGCGGCGATGCTCTCGGGGTAGAGGCCGCTGCTGGCCCGCAAGATGGCCTCGCGGTCGATGTCGGTGGCGAAGATCTTGACCTGAAGGCGGCTGCCCAGCCGTTCCAGCACCTCGCGACTCAACATAGCCAGGGTATAGGCTTCCTCGCCGGTCGAGCAGCCCGCGACCCAAAAGCGGATTTCGTTGCCGTTCATGCGTTCGAACAGCTGAGGGAGATGGCGATTCTCCAGTTCCTCGAACACTTCCCGATCGCGAAAGAAGCTGGTGACGCCGATCAGCAGTTCGCGGTAGAGCGCCGTCACCTCGCCGGTGTAACTCTCCATGAATTTGACGTAATCGCGCAGGTCATGGATTTGATTGACCGTCATCCGCCGCTCGATGCGCCGGACCACAGTGCTGGGCTTGTAATAGGTGAAATCCATGCGCGTCCGTTCGCGCAGCAGGGCAAAGATGCGGGTCAGGCTGTCCTCGTCCGACAGCAGAGTCTTCGGCAGATCGGCCTTGGCGATAGAGGAGTGCTGGATGAACGACAGCAACCGCTGGGGCATTTCGTCCGGAGGCAGGATGAAATCAGCCAAGCCGGTGGCGATGGCCGCGCGCGGCATGCCATCGAAGCGGGCCGAATCTTCGCTCTGCGCCATCACCATGCCACCGGCTTCCTTGATGGCCCGGATACCGCGCACCCCGTCGCTGCCGGTGCCGGACAGGATGATGCCGATGGCTTTTTCGCCCTGGTCGTCGGCCAGCGAGCGCAAGAATACGTCGATCGGCAGGTTGAGCCCGCGTGCGTGATCCGATTCGCTCAGCAGTAGCTTGCCGTGGAAGATGGACAGGTTCTTCTTGGGAGGAATGAGATAGACCGAGTTGGCCTCGACCCGCAGCCCTTCCTCGGCGCGCTGGACCAGCATGGCGGTGCGCTTGGACAGCAGCTCGACCATCATGCTCTTGTAGTCGGGAGAAAGGTGTTGGATGACGATGAAAGCCATACCGCTGTCGGCGGGCATCTGGGTGAAGAACGATTCCAGCGCTTCCAGACCGCCGGCCGACGCGCCGACGCCGACGTAATAGATCGGATCGGAACTTTCAGTGTCTTCCGGCGCGGCATCGTGATCTAGCATGGAACAAACCCTCGGGGGGTGATTGGCTCTGCATAAGCATGGCTCAGCGCTGATGGAACAGGCAAGAATTTCCAAACCGCGGTTCGACCATCTGTGCTACCCTCCCACCTCTTTCAACGGCTAAAGTCGGGCCTCCATGACCATTCGTAATCTCGACTATTTTTTCAAACCGTCTTCGGTCGCTTTGATTTGCGGCGGCGGTGAAAGCGAAGCGATCATCTTCCGCAATCTGATGAACAGCGGGTTCAAGGGGCCGATCATGCCCGTCGACCCCAAGCGCTGGGCACTGGAAGGCGCGCTGGCCTACCGCGACATCGCCAGCCTACCGTTATCGCCGGCGCTGGCCATCATCACCCGACCCCTGCGGGAAGTGCCGACCCTGATCAAGCAACTGGGCGAGCGCGGTACCCGCGCGGCGGTGCTGATCAGCGATACGCGCGGCATTCCGACCAGCGAGCGCGAGACGCTGTTCCAGACCATCCTGGACACGGCCCAGCCCTATCTGTTGCGGGTGCTGGGACCGGGCTCCCATGGCTTCAACGTGCCGCAGGCCCATCTCAACGTCAGCCTGAGTCGGCAGACCCTGATGCCCGGCCAGGTCGCCCTGATCACCGAGTCCGGCACCATCGGCCAGACCGCGCTGGACATCGGCAATCACTACGGTTTCGGCTTCAGTCATCTGATCCATCTGGGCGGCAGCCTCGATGTCGATGTGGCCGATATCCTGGATTACCTGACCGGCGATTATCGGGTCCAGGCCATCCTGCTGTATCTGGAGCAGATCGGCGACGCCCGCAAGTTCATGTCGGCGGCCCGCCGCGCGGCGCGTATCAAGCCGGTCATCGTGCTGAAACCCCGTCGCTTCCCGGTCGAGCCGGACGATGCGGTCTACTCCGCCGCCTTCCGCCGCGCCGGTTTGCTGCGGGTCGACGACAGCGACGAGCTGCTGCAGATGGTCAAGGTGCTGAAGGCCGCCAAACAGGTCAACAACGACCGTCTGGCCATTCTCAGCAACAGCTCCAGCATGAGCCTGCTGGCCGCCGACACGCTATACCAGTTCGGTGGACGGTTGGCGCAGCTGTCCGAAGCCACCCAGCAGGGGCTGGAGTCCTTACTCGATCCGAATGCGCCGCCCAATCCGATCGATCTCGGCGATCAGGCCGATGTCAACACCTACAACCGGGCGCTGGATCTGATCCTGGCCGATCCGGGCGTCGATGGCGTGTTGCTGATCAAAACGCCCACCGCCCTGGTCGATACCACGGCGGTGGCGGATGCCCTGATTCAGCGGTTGTCCAACAGTCGCTGCAGCATCATCGCCAGTTTCCCCGGACCGCAGACCGGAGCGGATGCCCGCCGCCGTCTGCTGGATCGGCAGGTGCCGACCTATGAAACCGCCGGCGGGGCGGTGCAGGCGTTCATGCGGATCGTGCAGTACAAGCGCAATCAGGCGCTGCTGATGGAGACGCCGCCCTCGCTGCCCGAGGAGTTCGCCACCGATCTGGCGGCCGCGCGGGCCGTGATCGCCCAGGCGTTGGCCGAGGGACGGCGGGGCCTCAACGAGCACGAGGCCATGCGCCTGCTGGCGGCGTATAGCATTCCGGTGGTCGAAACCCAGCTGGCCCATTCGCCCGACGAAGCGGCCCAGGTCAGCGCGCGGTTGAACCAGCCGGTCGCCTTGAAGCTCATCTCGTCGGCGGTCATCGCCAAGTCGCAGATCGGTGGCGTAGCCCGCTTCCTGAACACGCCGGACGCCGTGCGCCAGGCGGCGACCGCCATGCTGGCGCAGCTGCGCAGCGTAGCGCCGACGGCGGTGGTCCAGGGCTTTATCGTCCAACCGATGGTGGCCCGCGACGATGCCTACGAGATGACGGTGGGCGTGCGTTCCGGCGGTCGGTTCGGGCCGGTGATCTACTTCGGTCAGGGCGGAACGGAGTCCGAGATCATCGGCGATCTGGCCTATGGTCTGCCGCCGCTGAACATGCACCTGGCCCGCGAAGTGATGGCGCAAACCCGGATCTACCAGCGGCTGCGCTACAGCCTGCTGCGGCGGGCCAACCTCAATGCCCTGGCCCTGACCCTGATCAAGGTGTCGCAGATGGTGGTCGACCTGCCCGAGCTGGCCGAGTTGCACATCAATCCGCTGTGGGTCAACGCCGAGGGGGTGACGGTGCTGGACGCGCGAGTGCGGTTGACGCCGGCAACCCCTGTCCCGGCTCGCCGTTTGGCCATCCGGCCCTATCCCAACGAGTTGGAGGAGACCATCCCTCTGTCGAGCGGCAAGGAATTGCTGTTGCGACCGGTGTTGCCCGAGGATGAGCCCTCGCTGCAGGCGCTGGTGCTGCGGACTTCTCCCGAGGATTTGCGGCTGCGGTTCTTCCGGCCGATCCGCGAGCTGTCCCACGACATGGCGGCGACTCTGACCCAGATCGACTACGATCGGGAGATGGCGCTGGTGGCGGTGGGCCCTGGTCTGCCGGGCAAGGCCGAGATCTATGGCATCGTCAGCCTCAACGCCGATCCCAACAACGAGCGGGCCGAGTACTCCATCATCATCGATCGCTCCATGATGCGGGTGGGACTCGGCAACCTGATGATGCGGCGCATTATCGACTATGCCCGCGCCCGTGGCATCGGCGAAATCTATGGCGAGGTGTTGCAGGAGAACAAGCCGATGCTGCAACTGGATCGGGCCTTGGGTTTCGCGGTCCATTCCGATCCCGACGATCCCAGCGTCAAGCATGTTACTCTGCAACTGCATTGCATCGGTATGTCCGCAGGATGAAATCTCATGAGTGAAAAACGTCTCTTGGTCGTTGATGACGAACCCGAATTCGGCGAACTCGTGCGGCAGGTCGCCGTCGGTCTGGGCTATGAAGTGCGCGTCACCACCAACGGTCGCGCCTTCCAGACCGCCTACCAGGAACTGCAGCCGACCGTCATCGTCATGGACATGGTCATGCCCGAGATGGATGGCAACGAGCTGGTGCTGTGGCTGATGGAGCAGCACTACGCCTCCAATCTGATCATCATCACCGGCTATAGTCCCGACTACGCCAAGGACGCCAGCCTGCTGGCGGAATTCAAGGGCCTGCGGTCGGTGAACACCCTGACCAAGCCGATCCGACTCGCCAAATTGCGCGAGGTGTTGAGCAGCAGCGAGTAGGGGGCCGCCGCATGAAACTGCTGGCGCTGGAGACGGCGACCGAAGCCTGCTCGGCCGCTGTGTGGGTGGATGGCGTCGTGGTGGAGCGTTACCAACTGGCGCCCCGTCGGCATGCGGCGCTGATCCTGCCGATGATCGAAGCGGTGTTGGCCGAGTCGGGCCTGGTGGCGACACAGCTGGACGCCATTGCGGTCGGCCGCGGGCCGGGAGCCTTCACCGGCGTGCGGATTGCCATCGGCATCGCCCAGGGCATCGCTTTCGCCGCCGATCTGCCGATCGCGCCGGTGTCTACGCTGGCTGCGTTGGCGCTGGGCGCGGCGCGGGAAACCGGGATCGATTGCATCGCAGCGGCGCTGGACGCCCGCATGGGCGAAATCTATTGGGGCAGCTATGGCGTGGCCAATGGCGCGATCGCATGGCAGGGCGACGAGCGGGTCTGCGCCCCGCAGGCGGTGGGCGCATTGCCACCGGGCGACTGGTATGGCGCAGGCAGCGGCTGGTCGAGCTATGCCGATGCGCTGGCCCAGCGGCTGGGTGTCAGTCGCTGGCAAGGCGAGTGCTATCCCCACGCCGGCGATGTCGCCCGACTGGCGGCCGCTCCGCGTGGGCGGCATCAGTGGGTGGCGGCCGAACGGGCGACGCCGGTCTATCTGCGCAACGAGGTAGCGAGCAAACCTTCCTCCTAAATCGTTCATGATTCACCGGATATTGGCAAAGGGAGCGCCGGGCGCTAACATCGGCATATACCTAGTACAATTCTCGGAAAATCGAGATCACCATCGTCCGGAGGAGCTTGCATGAACGCCGCCCGTATTGCCGATCCCGTCCATAGCAAGGCGCTACCGGATCTAGTCGCCAAGTTGTTGGCCGCCCGCCAGGAGAGCCTGGTGCTGTACCACCGGCTCGCCGCGCTGAAACCGTTCCTGCTGATGGAGCCGGCGCAACATCTGCTGCGCCGCTTTCAGGAAGTCTTGGTGGATTATCTGGCGCTGGGGCTGTTCGAGGTCTATCGGACGCTGGACGAACAACCGGGTCATTCGCCCTATTGTCAGGCGCGCGATCTGGCCCGGCGGCTATACGGACATATCGCCCATACCACTCACGCCGCGATGCTGTTCCACGACCGCTACGAAGGCGAGTTGTCGGACCCGGTGTGGGCCAACCTGGACAGTGAGTTGTCGCGCCTGGGCGAGCAGCTGGCGGTGCGTATCGAGCTGGAAGACCGCATCGTGGCCGCCATCCGTGGCAGCGACGCTACGCTGGCGGCCTGAGCGTCCGCTTCAATAACCTCGCAGCCATGCAGGTCGCAGTCGCACGCCGCCAGCCAGCGCCCGCTGCAATTGCGCCAGCAGGGTCGCACGATCCTGCGGCAGGACGCCGGCCAGCGCCAAGGCGTTGGAGGCGTGGTTGGAGCGGAACACCAGCGGCGCGGGTGGATCGAGCCGTTCGATCAGCCGGACCTGTTCCAACAGTAGCGCCCGGTCGTCCTGTTCCTGGAACGGCTGGCGAAACTTGCGGCGAAACTCGCTCTCGATCAGCGGATCGAGCATCAGTTGTAAGGTGGAGAGGTAGTCCAGCTCGACTTGATTGACCAGTTCGGCGGTCGCGTCGATGTGTTCGCGCCAGTCGTCCTGGCCGCCAAGACCGAGGATGACCGTAGCGGAAATCCGCAATCCCGCCTGTTTGGCCTTGCGCAATCCCGCCGCCATTACTTCCGCTGTCGCGCCCTTGGTGATTCGTTTCAGCAGTTCCGCCGAACCGGTTTCGATGCCGTAATACAGCAAGCCCAAGCCACCCTCGCGCAGTCGAACCAGCTCGTCGGTCGATTTCTTGAGCAGATTGACGGGCAGGGCATAGCTGGCGACGCGTTCCAGGCGGGGGAAAGCGGCATGCAGGTTTTGCAGAATGGCCAGCAGATGTTCGGTGGGCGCGGCCAGAGCGTCGCCATCGGCCAGGAAAACCCGCCGTATATCGGCCTGCGCGCGCGCCATGGCCTCGATGTCGCCGACGACCGCCGCCAGCGGCCGGATGGCGAAGGTCTTGGTCCGATACATCGAACAGAAGCTGCAGCGGTTGAAGCTGCAACCCAGCGTGGCTTGCAGAATGAAGCTGTCCGCCTCGGACGGCGGCCGCCAGAGCGGCATGTCGTAATGAATGAGCATGATACGGTCCTCGGATGCGCCATCGTCCCGCTTTTGCCGCAGAATCGTTTACAATCCCTGCCCGGATCGCGGTTTTCGATGACGGCGACCAGGTTAACATTTTCATTGCAAAGCGGATTTCCGATTATTGTCGAGGCAGCGCATGGCGCGAATCAAATTGGACCTGCCGGCGGATTTTCCCTTCGCCACCGAACTGCGGGTACGCATCACCGATGTCAATTATGGCGGGCACCTGGGCAACGATGCCCTGTTGGGCCTGTTGCACGAAGCGCGGGTGCGGTTCCTCGCCCATTACCAACTCAGCGAACTGAATATCCACGGCTGCGGCATCATCATGGCCGATAGCGTGATCGTCTACAAATCCGAGGCTTTTCCCGGCGAGCTGTTGAGCATCGCGGTAGCAGTGACCGATTTCAACCGCTATGGTTGCGATTTCGTCTACCGGGTGACGGAGAAGACCAGCCAGCGCGAAGTGGCGCGGGCCAAGACCGGCATCGTGTTCTTCGACTACCAGAGGCGCGCCGTGCAAAGAGTGCCGCAGCCTTTCCTCGACTTGTTCCCGCAAGATGCCCTTGTCTAAATTGTCGCTGTCGCCTGCAGGTCGGACCTGGCTGCCCCTCCGCCTGCTGTTGGCGGTGGGGGTCAGCGTCGCCGTGGCGTTGTTGCTGGTGCTGGTGCTGTACCTCACCGACCTCGGGCTGTCGGTGTGGGAGCGGTTGGCGCGAGCGCCGACCGCGTTTTGGGTCATTTACCTGCTGATCCTGGGCGGACTGAGTGCAGGAGGAGCCTATGGCGTCTGGCGGGTCTTGCAATGGGGGCGGCCGGCCGGCCGGTCCCGCGCTGCAGTCCCAGCCAAACCGCCGGACGAAACCAGCCTGCGCGAACGGTTGGAACGCAGCGCGGCCGCCGGCGTGCCGGTGGATCCCATCCGACGTGAGCTGGAAGAATTGCAGCGGCGGCGGGCGACAGGCGAGATCATCGTAGCGATATTCGGTGAAATCAGCGCCGGCAAGTCGTCCATGATCGGCGCCCTGTTGCCGGGGACCGACATCGCGGTGGACGTGCGCGGCGGCACCACCCGCCAGGTGGCGTATTACACGTGGACCAGTCCAGCCGGCGACCGCCTGGTGCTGGCGGATCTGCCTGGCCTGAACGAGGCCGGCGGCCTGCTCGATCAGACTGCCCGCGACGAAGCCCTGCGCGCCCATGTGGTCATCTATGTGTGCGAAGGCGATCTGACCCGCGACCAGTATCAATCCTTGCGGACCCTGGTCGAACTGGGCAGTCCGCTGATCGTGGCGCTGAACAAGATCGACCGTTTCGCCGAGGGCGAACTGGATCTGGTGCGCGAACGCTTGGCCGAGCGGGTCGGTGAGCAGATCGAAGTGGCGCCGGTGCAGTGCGGTGGTCGGGAAGAAGTGACCCGCATCTACCACGACGGCCGCGAGGAGACCACTTGGCGCGAGCGTCAGCCGCGGATCGACGACTTGCGCCGGGCCTTGCAGCGCTACCTCGACACCGATCCGCAGGTGTTGGATGCTCTACGCGATACATCGGTATTCGTGCTGGCGCAGCAGAAGTTGGATGTAGCAGTGGCCGAACATCGCCGTGGCAAGGCGGACGCCATCATCCAGGGCTATTCCCGCAAAGCGATTTTCGGGGCGCTGGCGGCGGTCAGTCCGGGAACGGATATCCTGATTCAGGGCTATCTGGGCATCAATCTGATCAAAGAGCTCTGCACTCTGTACGAAGTGCCGGTGCGCGAGATGGACATGCAACGCTTCCTGGATCTGGCTGGCAACCAGATCAAGCGTAGCATCAATCTGTTGCTGGCCCTGGTCGGTAACGTGTTCAAGGCTTTCCCCGGCATGGGCACGGTGGTCGGCGGCATGATGCACGCCGTGGTCTATGGCTTGATATTCGAAAGTCTGGGAAAGGCCGTGGCCCGTTCCCTGGAAAGTCGCGGCGATCTGGTCAGCGGACCCGCCCTGCGAATGTTCGAGGATAATCTGAGTGAAGATTTGGAAGCGCGTGCAAGACGCCTGGCCCAACTGGTTTGGACACAGCAGCGGAGCGGTGAAGGTGCCGGAACCGCAACCGGTTAGCGGCGATACGCACCTCGCTCTGGCGCGGGACAGTCTGCGCGACCTGCTGGACGACCACCGGGTGCCGTCCGCTGTGCGGGCGACGCTGGCCGACGAGTATCAGCAACTGCAGCTGTTGCTGGAAAAGATCGAACACGGCCACATCCATATCGCAGTGTTCGGCCGGGTCAGCGTGGGCAAATCGGCCCTGCTGAACGCCTTGTTGGGCGAGGTGCGGTTCTCGACCAGCCCGCTGCACGGCGAGACTACCCGCGCTGCCCACGCCCAATGGCAGGAATACGATGCTGGCGGCGTGTTTCTGATCGACACGCCGGGCATCAACGAAGTGGCCGGCGAGGCGCGCGAACAGTTGGCGCATGATGTGGCCAGCCGCAGCGATCTGGTCATGTTCGTGGTCGATGGCGATATCACCGAAAGCGAACTCAAGGCGTTGCGGCAGGTGAAGGGCGTAGCGCAGCGGCTGGTGCTGGTGTTGAACAAGATCGACCGCTATAGCCGCGACGAACGCCAGTTGCTATTGACGACGCTTCGCCAGCGCACCGAGGGTTTGATTCGCCCCCAGGATATTCTCACCGTCGCGGCCCAGCCCGCCGAACGCATCGTGATTCTGGTCGACGCCGACGGCAATGAAACCGAAACCCGCCGTTGCCCGGCTCCGGATGTGGGCGCGTTGCGCGAGCGCATCTGGGACATCCTCAAGGCCGAGGGCAAGACCATGGCGGCGCTCAACGCTGGCTTGTTCGCTGGGCGCTTTTCCGATCGCCTGACCCACGAGATCATCGCTATCCGTCGCGAGTTGGCCGAGAAAGTGGTGCGCAACTATTGTCTGGTCAAGGGCGTCGCGGTGGCGCTGAATCCGATCCCGGTGGCCGATATCCTGGCGGCCGTGGCGACCGATGCGGCGATGGTGGTGCATCTCAGCCGGGTCTATGGTTTGCCGATCAGTCGAGGCGAGGCGGGTTCGCTGCTCAAGACCATTTTCACCCAGCTGGTGTTCCTGATGGGCACGGTCTGGAGCATGAACCTGTTGGCGGCGGCGCTCAAAGGGGTGAGCATGGGCTTGTCCACCGTGGTGACCGCCGGGGCGCAGGGTGCGGTGGCCTGGTATGGCACCTATGTGGTGGGCAAGGCCGCCGAGCAGTATTTCGCCCGTGGCAAGTCGTGGGGCGAGGGTGGACCGAAGCGGGTAGTGCGGGAAATCCTCGACAGCCTGGATCGCGATTCCTTGCTGGCGCAGGCGCGGGATGACATTCTGGCCCGACTGAAGCCGTTGCTGTGAGCGGGACAGGGAATCCTGTTCCTTGGTGACACGCCGTTCTGACGCCATTCGGGAGCTGTATGAACTTTTATGCCCTCATCAGCTTGATCGTCGCAGCCGGCTTTGGCTTGTGGTTCTGGCGGGACAGCCTTGGCGCGCGTGAACAGGCCGTCGCGGCCAGCGCGCGCGCCTGTCGGCAGTTGGGGTTACAGTTGCTGGACGACACCGTGGCCCTGGAGCGGTTGTGGCTGCGGCGCGATCGCGATGGCCGGTTGAAGCTGGAGCGGCTGTACGTGTTCGAGTTCACCGATACCGGCCTGCGCCGACAGATTGGCAGCGTGCTGCTGGTCGGCTGGCGGGTCGAGGTGTTGCACATGGAAGGCGGCGATTTGCTGGTGCCGTGAGGTAGCCGCCGTCTCCGCTCAACCGGCTGAGTCGGTTCCCGTCGGGCGACCGCGCCAACGCATGGCTTGCTCCATGCGGTCGTTCCCCCAAAACAGTTCCTGTTCGACCAGGAAGCTCGGTGCACCGAAGAGGCCGGAGTGGATCGCCTGCTCGGTGTTGGCGCGCAGCTGCGCCTTGGCGTCCGCGCGGTTGGCGGCGTCGAGGATGCGTTGCGGGTCCGGCGCAAGGGCGTTGAGACAGTCCAGCACCACGTCGGGTTGCGAGATATCCCGGTCGTGGACGAAATTGGCGGTAAAGACCTGGCGCACGAACGCGGGTAGCCAGACTGCGTCGTGACCGACGCAGGCGACGCGGGCGGCGAGCAGACCGTTTCTGGGGAAGGTCGATGGCCGGATCAGCGGGAGGTCGAGTTCGGCGCAAATGCGTTCGAGATCCCGCCACATGTATCGCCCCTGGATGGGGTAGATATTGAACGGCGAATCACCCCAGCCTTGGGCCTGGAAGATGGGGCCGAGCAGGAATGGTTTCCACCGTACGGTGCGTCCGTATTGCTGCGCGACGCTTTCGACCCGCATGGCGGCGGGATACGAGTAGGTGCTGGCGAATTCGAACCAGAATTCGATGCTGTCTGCGCTCATGGCGGCCATCCAATCCTCATGTGCAGCCGTGGATCGTTCGATTCAACATCAAATGTTTTTTCTTTCCGCTGCCCGTTCCACGCCATAGTGGCTTTCGATCACCAGCGCCATCGTGCCATCGCATTCGGGATATCGGTTTCCTGCATGAATCTCACCCGTCGCCCAATCCTCTTGAACTTGCTGCGCGCAGCGATCGAATGATTCTCCGTGTCCTTCATCTGCATATTGGGCGCGCAGACGCTCCAGATAGGAGGCAAGGCGATCTTCCTTGAAAAGTATTTGTTCCCAGGACTCTGGTTGTCCATCGACGAAAATCCATCCAGCGTTCCATTCATCGTCGAGCATTGGGAACCATACCAGCTTTCGGAGCATTTCGCCCTGGTCGGCGTGTTCGTATACGAATCCGTCGATCGATGTATCTCCGTAAACGAAAATGACTTCTCCCAATGTCTCCGACAATGATTCGGTCAGCGATGCCTCACCTGTCAGTATTTCATCGTCTGGAGGATCGGCATCTTTGGTAAATTGGTAGCGAACCCAGGGTGTTCCCGCAACGGGTTCCGTGTGTCCAAGCGGTTGCTGCGCTTCGTTGAGAGCGGAGTTCTTCACCAGGAATAGAGAGTAGGATTTCATGATTCGGTCTCCGAAGCGTCAATTAGGGCACTATGGCTAATCGTGTTTCTGCATGAAATCGAAAGCAGGCACAGATTCAAAGCAGATTGCGAAATTCGCGTGTTGAACGATCGCTAGAGAGAGTTTATACGCAAAGGCTAAGCCGGAATGTCCAGCAGCATTCCATAGCAATATAGCAAAGTCATCCCGACCCCCAGGCATTTCAGCACGTAGTTGGCGTTCCAGCGCAGGAAGGCGTAGCCATCGATCCCATAGCGTCCCTGCATGATCAGGTGCAGGCCGGACAGAGGATTGGCCGGCACACCCAGCCCCCATGCCATCAGCAGGGTGATGGCCAGCAGGTTGGGATCGGGATGCAGCGGGGCCAGCCAAACCCCCCACACTGCGATGGTGATGATCGGATGCACGCCCAGCGCGGCCAGACCGACCATCACCCCCAGTACCAGGACGGCCGTCGTGGCGCCGAAATGGTCGAACGGCAACCAGCCGCTGAACGAGCCGGTCAAGCTCATCAGGCCGGCGGCCAGCACCCCAGCTGCCAAGAACAGCGCCACTTCGTTGGTGGTGCCGGCCAAACCATGGGTCACGTGATTCTTCAACGGCTGCCATGCCCCCCGTCCTTCCCGCACCAGCAGGATGACGACGGTCAGCAGCGGCGCACTCAGGGTAATGATGGCCAGAATCGACCAATGGGGGGCCAGGGTATGCGCGGTCAACACGATGGCGACCAGCAGGCCGGGAATCCAGAGCGCGCTGAACCGCATCGGATAACCGATGAAGGGTGCACCCAGCGTGGGATTCTCGGGGTCGATTTCGCGGGCGGTCAGCCACAGCGAAACGGCCGCCATCGGCAAACCGGCCAGCACTACGATGCCCAGGCGAGCGCCCGGCGCGTAGGTCAGGGCGGCGGCCATGGCCGAAAAGAACGGCGACCAGTAGGCTGCGGCGGCGAAACCGCGGGTCAATGCCAGCGCCCGCCGTTTGCCCAGCCGACCGCGAGTGGTCATGCGATCGCCGAGGATGACCACCGTGGACAGATTGATCACGGCCCCGAATAGATGGACGCCGATCAGGGTTCGCCACAGAGCTTTGCGCCCGCGTGGCGTGGGCAGATTTTGCGTGGTTGCTTCCGGTCGCGTCACCAGCCGCAGGAACGACACGGCGGCCAGCAGGCCGACCAGTCCCTGGTTGCCGGCTAGTATCCGGGTCAGGTCGAATGGAACCCCATGCAGCATGCCCCATAGAATGCCCGCGCCGCCCAGTCCGAGCAGCCAGGCGCTTTGGATACGCTGCCGCCGACCCAGTCGATGACTGAGCAGGACAGCAGCGCTCCATCCCAGGATACCGGCCGGAAGCAGCGAGATACCCGGCATGACCGAAGCGATGACCATCAAGGTCAGCAATACACCGGCGAATGCATCGCGGCGGTGAGGCGGCAGCGCGATCTGAAGGAGAGGACCATGCGGTTTCACGAGGATAGCGGGCATTGTGAAGGTTCGATGGAGAGAGTCGGAAGTGGCGATGCGTCATTCAGCTACGGTTCGGAGAGCTTGGCTATGCTGACGAATCGGGTTGGCTATAATGCCTAAACCAATTCAGCTTGAACAATGCCGATTGACAGTGAGGTGGAAATGATGCGATTGATCAGGTCGACAGTGATGGTGACGATGATAGTAGCGCTCGGTCTGGCATTGAGCGGGTGCCCGGCCAGCATGTCGGGCGGTTCCTATACCCGTGGCCAGGCGCGCCAGGCGCAGGATGTACAGCTGGGCTATGTCCAGAATGTTCGCCAGGTCATGATCGAAGGTACCAAGAGCGGGGTCGGGGCGGTATCCGGCGCGGCGCTGGGCGGCTTGGCCGGCAGCAACATCGGCAAGGGCAACGGCCAGATCGCTGGCGCTATCGGCGGCGCGGTATTGGGCGGTGTGGCCGGCGCTGCGGTGGAAGAGGGCGTGACGCGCCAGCCGGGACTGGAGATCACCGTCCAGCTGGACTATGGCCGGACGATCGCCATTACCCAGGCGGCCGACGAGCCGTTCTATCCGGGTGACCGCGTACAGGTGATGACCGGTTACGACGGCACGGCCCGGGTGGCTCACTACTACTGAGCCCCGTGCAGGGATGGCGGATGGCCGGTGGCCGTCGGTCATCCCGCTGCCGTTCGGGGCTGGCTGGCCATGGCTTGAACGTGCCCCGCCCCGCTATCTTCTGGCGCCGATGGTCGATCCGCGTTCCCTCATCGGATGACGGCCAACGACCCGGTCTTAGGAACGCCCCGCTTTTTCCTCAGTCATAGGGATATCTCCCCAGCCGGAAATCCCATGTCCCGATACCTGGTTCCTGTAACCCTGAGCCTGATCCTGACGCTGACGCCCGCCCCATGGGTGGCTGCCCAATCGATCCGTTTGCCGGATATTGGCGATCCTTCCCAGGCTTATTTCGGCCCCGACGAGGAACAGAAGCTGGGACTGGAGATCATGCAGGAGCTGCGCAAGCGCGATATGGTGATGGACGACGTGCAATTGAACGAGTATCTCAATTCGGTCGGGCAGAGCCTTGCTACCTACGCCGAACAAAACGGCGCTCCATATACCTACTTCATGGTGCGCGATCCCAGCGTCAACGCCTTTGCGCTGCCCCATAATTTCATCGGAGTCAACGCTGGCCTGCTGCTGTTCACCCAGCGCGAGGACGAACTGGCCGGGGTCATGGCCCATGAGACGGCCCACGTTTCGCAGCACCACATCATCCGCGCCATCGCCGATCAGAGGCGACTGGCTCTGCCGATGGCAGCGGCGATGCTGGCTGGCGCGGCGCTGGCGGCCGCGAGCCGGCAGGCGGGTCAGGCTGCGGTCGTGGGGTCGGTGGCCGCCAGCGCCCAGCATCAGATCAGCTTCACCCGCTCCAACGAACAGGAAGCCGACCGCGTCGGTATGCAATTCCTGGCCAAGGCCGGTTTCGATCCCAGAGGTATGAGCGACTTCTTCGGCCGGCTGGAGCGGATCTCCAGCACGGAATCCCGCAATCAGGTGCCGGAAATGCTGCTCACCCATCCACGGCCGGAAAACCGGCTCGCCGACACCCAGGACCGGATCGAATCCCCCTCCATTCGGCGCAGCATGCCTCGCGACCGCAAAGCCTATGATCTGGCCAAGGCCAGGACTCTGGTGCTGGTCAGCGAAGATAACCAGACCCTGATCCGCAATATCGAAACGCTGCTGGCCAAAGGCGATTCGGGCAGCGAAATGGCCAATCGCTATGCCTACGCCTTGGCGCTGCGGCAGGCTGGCCGTTATGACGAGGCCCAGCAACAGGTCAACCGCCTGTTGAAAAGCGATCCCGACCGGCTGGCGTTCCGGATCGAAGCGGCCGAACTGGCGCTGGCGCGAGGTGATCGGGCGCAGTCCTGGCGTCTGTTCGAGGACGCTCGCCAACTTTATCCAGACGATTTCGTCCTGGCGATGCATTATGGTCGGGCCTTGGCGACCCAGGGCGATCCGAAATTGGCGATGCGGCTGTTGCAGCCGCACCTGCGCCGGCGCCCCAACGATACCCAGCTCTATTCGACCTATGCCCAGGCCGCGCAACGGGCCGGTGACATGGCCGCGACCTACGCCACCATGGCCGAGTACTACTACTTGAACGGCGAACTGCTGGCGGCTATCGAACAGCTGGAGCTGGGTTTGCGCAATCCGGGCATCTCGCCCAATCAGGAAGCGCAGCTGCAGGCCCGGCTCAAGCAGCTCAAGTCCGAAGCGATCGCCCAGAATCTGCCGGTTTCGAAAAAGAATTCGCCGTAAACTGGGCGCGGCGAAAGTGTCGGCTAGCGACTATATTTACAGTTTGAGCCAGCTAACCTTACAGATATCGCCCACCTATCATGGCCGACCAAACCATAAAATCCGATGCCGGCATGTTCGATGTCGAACTGCTGCTCAAGCAGGCCCGCACTTATCTGGCCTTCGGCGAGCAAACCCGCCAGTTCGCCGAACGCTTCCAGGAATCGCTCCGCAACGAGGCCGATTGGGTCAAGGCCCTGCGTCAGCATTTCGATCTTTTTCGCGAAGCCATGGCGCAATCCGCCGCCGATCCGAACGTCAACCCGGAACTGGCCCGGCTATGGACCTTGAATCTGGATACCTGGCAACAGGCCGTCACTTCTCTGCCACCCGTGCCCTTCGCCCTGCCGGATCAGCAGGGCGCAGCCTGGGGTGATTATCAACGCGCTCAGGCCGATTATCTGGAGCTGCTGCGGCAGGCGGCGCTGGCGGCGCTGGACTTGATGGAGCAGCGGTTGCACGAGCAGACCGGCGATGCCCAGCCCCCCGGTAGCCTGCGCGGGCTGTACAACCTGTGGGTGGATTGCAACGAGGAAACCTACGGCCGCATGCTGCGCAGTCCTGAATATAGCCTGGTCAGCGGTCGTTTGTTCAATACCCTGTTCGCCTGCTACCCGAAGGATGGGATACACCCATGATCCAGTTCAGCCCCGAGCAGATTACCGAAGAACTCCAGGAATTTGCCGCCCGGTTGGCGCAGGGTGCGAAGATGTTGGGCGAGGTCGGCGAAATCGAAGCCGGCGTCTCGCCGCGCGATCCGGTCTATCAGGAAGACAAGCTGACCCTGTATCGCTATCGCCCCCGCGTCGCACAACCGCATCCCGTGCCGCTGTTGATCGTCTACGCGCTGGTCAACCGGCCCTACATGATGGATTTGCAGGAAGACCGCTCTCTGATTCGGGGTCTGCTGGACGCCGGGCTGGATGTCTATCTGATCGACTGGGGCTATGCCGACGCCGAAGATCGCTGGCTGACGCTGGGCGATTATGTCCATCGCTATATCGGTCATTGCGTGGACGTCCTGCGCGAACGCTGCGCGCAAGATACGATCAATCTGTTGGGGGTGTGCCAGGGTGGCGCGCTGAGCCTGTGCTTCGCCGCGCTCTATCCCGCCAAGATCCGTAATCTGATCACCATGGTCACGCCGGTGGATTTCCATACCCCGGACAATCTGCTGACGCATCTGATTCGCCATGTGGAAGTCGATGCGCTGGTCGATACTTTCGGCAATCTGCCGGGACAGATGCTGAATTTCACCTTCCTGTCCCTGAGCCCATTCCGATTGACTGGGCAGAAATACGTGGACGTGGTGGATATTCTCGACGATGTCCAGGCGCTGAAGAATTTCCTGCGGATGGAGAAATGGATCTTCGACAGCCCCGATCAGGCCGGTGAAGCGTTCCGTCAGTTCGCCAAGGAGTTCTTCCAGCAGAACAAGCTGGTGCGAGGGGAGGTGATGATCGGCGAGCAGCGGGTCGAGCTACGCAACATCACCATGCCGGTGTTGAACGTGTATGCGACCCAGGATCATCTGGTACCCCCCGCCGCTTCCAAGGCCCTGGCCGAACATTGCGGCAGCCGGGACTACTCGGAATTCTCCTTTAAGGGCGGTCATATCGGCATCTACGTCAGCTCCCGCGCCCAACGCGAGGTGCCGCCGACTATCGCGTCCTGGTTGCTGGAGCGTTGATCAGCTGTCCTTGTCTTTCCGAGCCTTCCGTTCGCGGACGGGTTTTTCCCGTTCGGCGGTCGGAGCTGGAGAATCGACCGGAGGAGGGTCTGCTTTGCTGGCGGCTGGGCGCGCAGCACTTGGCGCGGTCGCGTCGACGGCAGGTTCTGGCGAGGGCTCGCCGTCCGGCATGACGGACTGGAACGGGTTGATCAGCGGATCGCCCGGATACGGTTTTTGCAGCCGCTCGTTGACGCTCTTCCACAGCGACAGGTTGTGTTCCACCAACTCGGTCATCATGGCCAGCGGATTCTTGCCCATGAACGTGCGCATCTGTTCCCGAAACAGATGCTGCTGGTCCACGAACGCTTGCAGGCTTTTTTCCAGGTAATTGCCCATCATGCCCTGCAAGGTATCGCCGTAGAAGCGAATGATGTGCGCCAGCACATCGGTGGTGAAGATGGGGTTGCCCTGTTCTTCCTGCTCGCTGATGATCTGCAGCAGAATCCCGCGCGTAATGTCGGTATTGGTCCGAGCATCGATGACGTGGAAAACGACACGTTCCAGTACCAGCTGCTTGACATCCTCCAGAGTGATGTAGCTGCTGATGGCCGTATCGTAAAGTCGGCGGTTCGGGTACTTCTTGATGATGCGCGGTTCGCTCATGGGAAACTATAAAAAAGGGCGCGGCGCCAACCGGACGGCGGCGCCGCGCGATTCAGAACTTAGTGGAAATAGATACCGCCGTTGACGGTAATATCTTCACCGGTGATGAAGCCGGCGTCTTCGGCAACCAGGAAAGCGACGGTGCGCGCAATTTCGGAAGGCTCGCCCAGGCGGCCGGCCGGAATGGTCCCGATGATCTTTTGCAGGACGTCCTCACGGATGGCCCGCACCATGTCGGTGCCGATGTAGCCCGGCGAGATCGAATTGACGGTCACGCCCTTCTTGATGCACTCCTGCGACAGAGCCTTGTTGAAGCCGTAGATCGCAGCTTTGGTGGCGGAGTAGTTGGTCTGGCCGGCCTGGCCCTTGAGGCCGTTGACCGACGAGATGTTGACGATACGTCCCCAACCCCGCGCGGTCATCCCTTCATAGACCTGCTTGGTCATGTTGAAGACGCTGTACAGATTGGTCTTGATGACTTGGTCCCACTGCTCGGGCGACATCTTGTGGAACATGGCGTCGCGCGTGATGCCGGCATTGTTGACCAGAATTTCGATCGGACCCACTTCCGCTTCGATCTTCTTACACGTTTCGGCGCAGGAAGCGAAATCGGTGACGTCAGCCAGATACACGGGGATATTGAGACCTTCCGCGGCGCGATCGGCTTTCCACTTTTCCACGACTTCCGGCTTGAGGCCGTTGTAATCGACCGCGACAGGCTGGCGCCCTTGCTCGGCCAGCGCCTTGCACATGGCCGTGCCCAGACCACCGATACCACCCGTAACGACTGCAACTCGAGACATCAGAAATTCCTCCTCAGGTTTTGGTTATAAGTCAATCACGCTCGACAGCCAGAGCGACGCCTTGGCCGCCGCCGATACAAAGGGTCGCAAGACCCTTCTTAGCGTCACGACGGACCATTTCGTGGAGCAGGGACACCAGGATGCGGCAGCCGGAAGCGCCGATCGGATGGCCCAGCGCGATGGCGCCGCCGTTGACATTCACTTTGCTGGTGTCCCAGCCCATTTCCCGGTTGACGGAGATCGCCTGCGAGGCGAAAGCTTCGTTGGATTCGACCAGGTCGAGCTGGTCTACGGTCCATCCCGCCTTCTTCAGGCAGGCGCGGGAAGCCGGAATGGGGCCGGTACCCATGATTTTCGGATCGACGCCGGCCTTGGCGTAGGAAGCGATGCGGGCCAGCGGTTGGAGACCGAGGTCGCGGGCCACGCTGGCGGCCATGACCAGCACCATGGCGGCGCCGTCGTTGATGCCGGAGGCGTTGCCGGCGGTCACGGTGCCGTCCTGTTTGAAGGCGGGCCGCAACTTGGCCAGCATTGTGGCCGTGGTGCCCGCCCGCGGGAATTCGTCGGTATCGAAGACGACGGGATCGCCCTTGCGCTGCGGAATGACGATGGGAACGATCTCACCCTTGAAGCGGCCATCCTGAATGGCGGCGACGGCCTTGGCCTGGGATGCGGCGGCGAAGGCGTCCTGCTCCTCGCGGGAAATCTCCCACTGGGAAGCGATGTTCTCGGCGGTGATGCCCATGTGGTAATGATTGATGGCGCAATGCAGCCCTTCGTTCAGCATCGAATCGACCAGCCGAGCGTCACCCATCGTGGTGCCGCGCCGCGAACCGAGCAGCAGATGCGGCGACAGGCTCATGCTTTCCTGGCCGCCGGCGATCACGATGCTGTTGTCGCCGTCGCGGATCGATTGGTAGGCCAGATGGACCGCTTTGAGGCCGCTGCCGCAGACCTTGTTGATGTTGAGGCAGGGTACTTCGATGGGAAGACCGGCGTTCAGCGCCGCGGTACGGGCGGGGTTCTGCCCGGTCCCGGCGGTCAAGACCTGGCCCAGGATGACTTCATCGATCTGTTCCGGTTTGACGCCCGTTTTCTGCAACAGATCCTGGATGACCTTGGCCCCCAGGACGTTGGCCGGAATCGTCGAGAGCGATCCCATGAAATTGCCGATGGCGGTTCTGGCGGCAGCGACGATGACCACTTCTTCCATCAACTTAACCTCCGGGTAATCTTTGTAAAAAACGATACACAAACAGCGTCGAAGAGCGCCTGGCTTGGTGGATGGCGGCGCATGAACGCGAAGGTAGAAAGAGCGAGCCTTTATTAAGGGCGTCGACTATTGGTCGACATCCGGCGAATTCCGGTCAAAAAATTCCCAAGAGTAATTCAGACCCAGCATATTGGAGCTTAGCATAATTCTTGTCAAATTTCCGCACCGCAACATGCATAGTGAAAATACCCGTTCGCGCGTATTCGGCAGGCCGAGGCAAGATCCAGAGGCGAGTGATCTAAACGATGATATTCATCAATTAGTTACGTTGAAATGCTGCGCCTGGACATCGTCCGACCATACTCTATTCTATCGCCGATTTCGGGTTTGGGGCAAAACAACACGGGCGTTTGCCCATATTTGATGAAAGATAGCTGGTCTCAATGAAGGATAGCTGGCGAATGTGTGGGCAGGCGTTCGAATTGAACCACTAGGGTCGATTGCCAGGCGCTGCAGTTGTCATCGCTGACCATGAAGAAGCGCCGATCCCGGTAGCGGGTCAAGCCCTCGAAGTTGTCGAGCAGCCAGCCTTGGCTGCTGTCCAGGATCGCCACATCGTCGACCTTCAGCCGGGTGGCGGCATCGGTCAGCTCGGTGCGGCGCAGGCTGATGACGAGAGGGCGCAAGGGCGCGACGAACGCTCGTTCCAGCGTCAGCAGACTGCCGTCCGGGAGCGCTTCCATGGCCACCAGGGCGCTGCCGGGGGCGTCGCCGAGCGGATAATTCCAGGATCGACCGTTGGCGGCGAAGATGCGGATCTGCCCTTGTGGATCGCCGCGGAGAGGCGTTTCAGACCCGGTCAGCACGCCCCAGCGGGCATCGATGGCGACCGATTCCAGCTCTTCGTTGGGACTGCGATAGTTGCGGGTATCGCGCAGGACTGGAGGCAACGTCTCCTCGCCCTGCCAACGGCCGTCGGGACTGTAGCGCACGATGCGCGGCTTGCCCTCGAACGAAACCAGCAGTTCCGCATCGGTCGCGACCCCATTCTCGCCATTGCGGATGGCCAATCCCTCCGAATCGCTGAAAGGCGGCTCCAGCGGCCGACCGCGCGGGTCGCGCAAGGGGTAGGCCGCAACCAGCCGCATGCCGGTCAGCGTTCCCACAGAGTCGAATTGCGGTCGCAAGTGGAACACAGCGCCCTTGTCGGAAATAGCGTACAGCAGACTGGCATCCTCGTCCCAGGCCAGCCCCGACAAGCCGCAGACCTGCAGGTTATCGACTTGGGCGTCATTCAGTCGCACCGCACCGAGCAACCGGATTCCGGCATAGGCACCGTCGGGACCGAGCTGATCGGTCAAGGTAATGGGTTCGGCGCGGAATTCGTGGCTGGCGCAGGCGCTTTGGAACGCCAAAGCCAGCGCCAGCGCAAGGGTGAGACGGGTTCTGGACACTCGAACGAGGCTGCTACGGTAGCGGTAGACCGGGTCATGTTACCATTTCAAAATAGTTCCCATATCACCCCGTGTCGAGGATAAAAGGAAACATGAACGTACCGGTCTGGAATCCGGCGGTTGAATTCATGGAGCGGGAAGCGCTGGAACGGCTGCAACTCGTCCAGTTGCGCAAGACGGTGGAGCAAGCTTTGAAGACGCCGTTCTATCGCCGCCGTCTGGGCGAAGCTGGGCTGACCCGTCCAGAAGACATCACCAGCCTGCGGGATTTGCGCAGCATCCCCTATACCACCAAGGATGACCTGCGCGCCGCCTATCCGCATGGTCTGTTGGCGGTCGATCTGGAACAGGCGATCCGGCTTCACACCTCGAGCGGCACCACCGGTACGCCGACCGTGATCTATCACACCCGACGGGACATCGATCACTGGACCGAGCTGGTCGCCCGCTGCATCACCGCCACCGGGGCCAGCGCGCGCGATGTGTTCCAGAACATGACCAATTATGGCCTGTTCACCGGTGGGTTGGGTCTGCACTATGGCGCGGAGCGGGTCGGCATGCTGGTGATTCCGGCCAGCTCCGGCAACACCAGCCGCCAGATTCAGCTGATGAAGAATTTCCAGACTACCGTGGTCCATGCCACGCCCAGCTATCTGCTGCACCTCCATGCCTCGCTGGCCAGCGAGGGCGTCGACCTGGAACAACTGGCTCTGCGCAAGGCTTTCATCGGCGCCGAACCGCATTCGGAGCAAACCCGCCGCAAGATCGAGGAGCTGTTCGGTATCGCTGCCTACAATTCCTACGGCCTGAGCGAGATGAACGGCCCCGGCGTCGCCTTCGAATGCGTGCACCAGACTGGTCTGCACCTGTGGGAAGACGCCTATCTGCTGGAGGTGGTCGATCCGCGGACCCTGCGGCCCTGCGCCGAAGAGGAAACCGGCGAAATCGTCCTGACCACTCTGCAGCGTCAGGCCACGCCGCTGCTGCGTTACCGCACCCGCGACCTGTCCTGCTGGATGGGCGGCCACTGTCCCTGCGGGCGCGGACATCGTCGGCTGGCGCGGATCAAGGGCCGCAGCGATGACATGTTGATCATCAACGGCGTCAACGTGTTCCCGTCGCAGATCGAGGATGTGTTGATGAAGACGCCGGAGGTCGGTACCAATTATCTGATCCAGATCGAAAAGCGGGGCTCTCTGGACCGGTTGACGGTCAAGACCGAGATCTATGCCAAGCTGTTCACCGGCGATGCGCGCACGCTGGAAGATCTGCGCGAGCGCTTGGGCGAAGCGCTGCGCTCGGCTATTCTGGTCAAGCCGGTAGTCGAGCTGCACGAGCCCGGCAGTCTGCCGGTGTCCGAGGGCAAGGCCAAGCGGGTCGTCGATCTGCGGCCCGCTTTCTGAAGGAATGAGGAAGCCGTCATGGCGGAACAAGTCAACATCTTCATCGACAACAAACCGGGGCGCTTGAATGCGGTGACCGCCATCCTGCGCGATCACGACATCGACATTCGGGCCATGACTATTGCCGATCACCGGGATTACGGCGTGGCCAAGCTACTGGTGAACGATCCGCACGCTGCGCAGCGAGCACTGGCCGAACACGGCTTCGCCGCCGCGCTCCAGTCGGTGTTGGCGGTCGCTATCGCCGACCGGCCCGGTGGCTTGCACGCCCTGTTGGAAATTCTGGCCCAACATGCGATGAACGTGCAGGACGCCTACGGTTTCGTGGCGGTTCCGGGGCAGCGGGCGATCTGGTGTATGGAGGTCGCCGAGCCAGCGGCCGCCGCGAGTCTGATTGCAGCGGCGGGCTTGGAAGTGCTGGACGACAGCGAACTCTATCGGCCGTGAGCGCCGCCGCGTCAGCGACGAACCGTCTGCTCAGCCGTTATAGAAGTTGCTGTTCAGATATTCGTTGAGGACGTGGCGCAGGATCACCACGATGACCGCCGCGACCGGCAGAGCCAGCAGAATACCGAAGAAGCCGAACAGATGGCCGCCGGCCAGGACGGCGAACATGACCGCGACCGGATGCAGGCCGATGCGGTCGCCGACCAGCAGCGGCGTCAGCAGGAAGTCACTGATGAGTTGGCCAATCCCGAACACGGCCAGCACCCAGACGATGCTCAGGAAGCTGTGGAATTGCAGGAGAGCGACGACGCTGGCGGCGAGGACGCCGGTGATCAGGCCGAGATAGGGCACGAAGCTGATCAGGCCGGCCAGCAGGCCGATCAGCAGGGAGAATTCCAGGCCGATGAGCGACAGTCCTACCGAGTAGATCACCCCAAGCGCCGACATGACGATGAACTGGCCGCGCAGGAACGCGCCGATGACCCCATCCGATTCGCGCGCTAGCTTGCTGATGGTCGGTTCGATGTGTCTTGGCAGCAGATCGCGCACCTTGGCGACCAGCAGATCCCAGTCGCGCAGCAGATAGAAGGTGACCAGCGGAATCAACACCAGATCGGCCAGCCAGGCGAAGACGATGGTGGACGAGGATTGGAACGACGTCAGCAGCTCTCCAGCCAGACCGCCCAGTTGCTGCGCATACGACAACAGCTGGGTCCGCAACTGATCCAGCTCGAACGGTTCCGGGTTGATCCCCATCGTATCCCGCAACCAGGGGACGATGGTGGTCTGGATCCACTCGATATAACGGGGCAGATGTTGCAACAACCGGTGAAACTGATGGGCCGACAGCGGAATCAGCAACACCACCAGCAGCAACAGCCCCAGGATCAACGCGCCGAACACCAGCGTCACCGCCCAGGAGCGCGAGATGCGGCGGGCTTCCAGCCGATCGATCAGCGGGTCGCCCAGATAGGCCAGCAGGGCGGCGATCAGAAAGGGCGTCAGCACCGGGGCCAGCAGGTACAGCAGACCCATGGAGATCGCGCCGAAGATCAGCCAGAAGCGTGTTTGGGATTGGGGATGATACATGGGAGCCATTGGGGCAGGCGCTCAGGAGTTGTGGCGGGGTGGGAGATCGCTGCGCGCGCGGGTTTTCAGCCAGGCCAGCCGTCCCCAGCGCCCGATGTAGGCGACGCCGCTCCACGCGGTGGTCAGGGCCGTCAGACCGATCAGGGCGGTCAACGACCACGGCGGCAGCGGCAGTACGCCGTAATGGACGATGACGGCGCAAACCAGCCCCAACTGCATGAAAGTGTTCAGCTTGCTGATCGGCAACGGGCTGGCCTGGAAGCGTTCGATCAGCAGGTGATAGCTGATCGAGCCGCCGACGATGATCAGATCCCGCAGGATGACCAGTGCCACTAGCCAACCCGGCAATTCGCCCAGCCAACCCAGCGCCAGGATCGCACCCATCAGCAGCAACTTGTCGGCGATCGGGTCGAGCAGGCCGCCCAGCTCGCTGGTCCAGCCGTAATATTTGGCCAGGAAGCCATCCAGCGCATCGGAAACGCCCGCGATCACGAACAGCAGGAGCGCCGCTCCATAGCGCTCTTCCAGCAGCAGCCACAGGAAAGGCGCGACCAGCAGGATTCGCAGGCCGGTGATCAGATTGGGGATATCGCGGGCTCTCAGGGGCAACGGTGCCATGGCGTCAGCGCCGTTCTCGTGCGGTTGTGGTGAAGAAGCAGGACTCTCAGCAATGATGACTAATATGACATAACTTAGCGTATTGGGTCTAAAGCACAACAGGGCCTGGCATTAAACTTACATGACAGGATCGCCGCGATGGTTACGGGGCGAATGTTGAAGCGAGGAGGACAGCGCATGAACGACGTATCCGGCAAGACACCCGAATTGGTTCAGGCTTACCGACGGATGATGGAACGGGTGAAAGATCAGTTGGAGGCGCTCGGCCAGGCCGAGAAAGCAGCCTTTCCGCGATTGAGCGCCAGTATCGAGCACGCCGTGGAAAAAGCGGTGGAGCTGGACGAATTGACCCGGGAGGAAGCGCAGTTGATCGGCGGTTATCTGCGGCGCGATCTGGACGATGCCGGCCAGTATCTGGCGACGACCGGACACGATTTGCGCAGCTGGTTGCGATTCGACCTGGAGCTGCTCGAGGACCGCCTGCTGGAATTTCTCCAGCGCGGCGTGGATCAGTCGCGGCTGGAGCTGCGGGCCTTCGAGCCGTCCCCTGCCGATGCTGCGGTGGAGCGCTATCGCAGCGGCGAAATCACCGGCCCTGGTGCCTTGCAATGCGAGAGTTGCGGCGCGCAAGCGGTCTTCCACGCGCCTGCCGCCATCATGGCGTGTCCGCGATGTGGCGGCGGCGTTTTTCTGCGGGTGACCGGAACCTTATCGCCCGTGAAATAAGGAAAAACCCCGATTGGCTTGCTAACCAACCCAATTTACCTGCTGACCGAATTACCGTTTACTAAACCATGCGCGCGAGCTGATTTCCACAGCGAAGCGTGTTTTATGCTCAATATCCTGTACCTTGACCGCCAGCCGGATTAGCTGGCGGTTTTTTTATGGCGCAGCAAGGAGTTGCGGTTCGCAGCGAGCCAATTGGACGCGGTAGCGATTCGCTTGCCGATTCACTTTGCGCGCCGTTTTCATCAGCCACGGTTTTTTCCGGTAGCTGCCCTTGGCGAAAGCGCCCTGGCCCTCGTGATAGGCCAGGTACTGGTTGTAGGCGTCGCTTTTGGCAATGCCGTTGCGCCGCGTGGTTTCGTTCATGTACCAGCCGATGAAATCGGCGGCGTCCTCGAAGTCATCCCGGTCGGCGCCGCGGTTGCCGGTCGCGGCGATGTAGTGCTCCCAGGTGCCGTCCAGCGCCTGACTGTAGCCGTAGGCGGTGGATGGACGCGGGCCGGGGATGAAACCGAGGTACCAGGTGCGCGGCGGCTGAGCGTCGCCCTGGAAGGCCGATTCCTGATGGATGATGGCTAGCATCACCGCCAGCGGCACGCCCCAGCGGCGGCTAGCCGCCTGGGCGTCGGTGAACCATTCACCGCGCTCGGTGAAGATGGCGCAGGCATCGTTGACGTTGCTCGGCGGGGCCGTGGCGCAGGCGCTGAGCCACAGGACGATGACGCAAAGCCACCCGCCGGTCCAACGGCGACGCGCAACTTGGCGCGCGGGAGGGACGGTCGCAGCGATCGGGCCAGCGTCGCGAAGCAGCGGGGTCATGGGCTCCTGTCATGCGGAGGCAGCGCCTCTGGGATGAATCCAACCATACAGTAACAACGGTATCATCAAAATGATGATAGGCAAATCCCCGAAGCGGGCATACGGGGTCAGCCCATGCAGCGGATGCACTTCGCCCTGAAGGGTTTTAGCCTCGAACTGGGGCAGACGCTGCACGATGTGGCCGCGATCGTCGATGAGGGCCGAGATGCCGGTGTTGGTGGCGCGCGCTAGGTAGCGCCCCATCTCCAGGGCGCGCATACGGACGATTTGCAGATGCTGATGCGGGGCGGTGGAATCCTTGAACCAGGCATCGTTGCTGACGTTGATCAGCCAAGTCGCCTCGGGCAGGGCCAGACGGATTTCGCTGCCGAACACCGCTTCGAAGCAGATGGACACACCGACCGGCTGGCCACCCGCCTGCAACAGCGGTTGGTCGCGCTCGCCAGCGGTGAAATCGGCCATCGGGATGGTGACCCAGTCGCGGAAGAAGGTGAAGAGCGACCGCAGCGGCAGGTATTCGCCGAAGGGCAGCAGCCGGCGCTTGTGATAGAAACCGGGGTTTGGGCCGATGGCGATCACACTGTTGTGGAACAGCGCGGTCTCGCGCGATCCGGTCGGGATGCCGGCGATGTAGTCCGTCTGCGCCCGCCGGGCCTGGTCGGACAGCGCGGCGACGAAGGGTCGCACGTCGTCGTACAGGACCGGGATGGCGGTTTCCGGCCAGATGATGACCTGGCTGCGGCCCTGTTCGGGCAGGCTGAGCTGGACGTAGCGATACAGCGTGTCGTCGAGCTGGCCCGGCCGCCATTTTTGCTCCTGGGCGATGTTGCCCTGGACAATGGAGACCCGCAGCGGTGACCCGGCCGATTCGACCCAACGGATCTGCCCCAGCCCGGCAATCCCCAACCACAGGACCGCCGCCAGCCCCAGCCAGCGCCCGCGCTCTGCCCAACCGGCGCTGGCGAGCAGCGTCCGCAGCAGTCCGGCGCTGAACAGCACCGCCCAGCCGACCCCGAATACGCCGGCGTAGGGCGCCAGCAGGCCCAGCGGCGAGTCGGTCTGGCTGTAGCCGAGCGCCAGCCAGGGGAATCCGGTGAACAGCCAGCTTCTGGTCCATTCCAGCAAGGTCCACAAGGCCGGAAAGACCAGCAGCCAGCGCACCGGGCCCGGCGAGGGTCTCCAGCGCGCCAGCAATCCACCGCCGACAGCGGGGTAGAGCGCCATCAGCAAGACCACGGCGAACGTCGCCAGCGCCGCGAACGGAGCTGGGGCGTTGCCGTAATCGTGCAGGCTGATGAAGATCCAGTAGATGCCGAAGCCGAACATCCCCAGACCGAACAGGCCGCCCCGCACGGCGGCGCGACGTGGGGTAGCGCCGTCCCAGCTCCACAACAGGATGGCGGGGAGCAGAATGGCCAGCGGCCAGTAACCGAATGGAGCGAAGGCCAGCGGCATCGCCCCGCCGGCAGTCAGGATCGCCAGATCGATGGCGAGGGGATAGCGAACCTTGAAGTCGTGCATGGCGGATCGACAGTGGCGGCGAAACGAAACGCCCTCCCCGGAGCGGCGGAGAGGGCGCGGAGACCGGCGCGACTCAGGCTTCCGATTCGGTCGTGGGGCGCGAAGCGTCCTGATTGTCGCGGAGCGTCATTTCCAACAGATGAATCCGCCGGTTGTCGGCGCGCAGAACCTGAAAGTGGAAGCGGCCCAAATCGACCGCCTCGCCGCCCTTGGGCAGGCGGCCCAATTCCATCATCACTAGTCCGCCGATGGTGTCGGCCCGTTCGTCGCTGAGTTGGGCGTGGAAATAGGTGTTGAAATCCTCGACCGGGGTGAGCGCCTTGACGATGAACGCCTCGCCCTGTGGGCGGATGAAGGCGTGCTCGTCGTCGGTATCGTGCTCGTCGTCGATTTCGCCGACGATCTCTTCCAGTACGTCTTCGATGGTGATCAGACCGGCCACTCCGCCGTATTCATCCACGACGATGGCCATGTGCAGGCGGTTGCTGCGGAATTCCTTCAACAGGACGTTGAGACGCTTGCTTTCGGGGATGAACTTGGCCGGGCGCAGCAAGGCATGGAGATTGAAATCTTCGCGCTGGTCGAAGGCATGCGCCAGCAAATCCTTGACGATCAGGATGCCGACGACGTTGTCCTTGCTTTCGTCGATGACCGGAAAGCGAGAATGGCCCGATTCGACGACCATGGCCAGCAGCTCTTCCAGATTCCAGTCATGCTCCAGAACCACCATCTGGGCGCGGGGAATCATCACGTCCCGCACCTGGAGCTCCGACACCTTCATGACGCCTTCCATCATGGTCAGGGCGTCGGTGTCCAGCAATTCCCGCTGTTGCGCGTCGCGCAACATGTTCATCAATTCATCTCGGTCCTTGGGTTCGCCCATCAGGGCAAAGCCCAAGCGTTCCAGCCATGACGGTTTATGGCCTGGTTCGGATCGCTCGTCGTTCATGGTCGGTCTTGCGTGTCTCCGTAAGGATCAGGATAGCCCAGCGTTGCCAGGATGCGGATTTCCAGGGATTCCATGGCGTCGGCGTGAATATCGTCATGATGATCATAGCCCAGCAGATGCAAAACGCCATGGGCGACCAGGTGGGCCCAGTGGGTTTCCGGGGGCTTGCCCTGGGTCACGGCCTCGCGCAGCACGACCGGACCACAGATGACGATATCGCCCAGCAACGTGCTTTCGACCTCCGGCGGCGCTTCGAATGGGAAGGACAGCACGTTGGTGGGACCCGACTTGCGGCGGTACATCTCGTTGAGCACGGAGCTTTCGGTCTCGTCGACCACCCGAACGGTCAGTTCGGCGTCGGCGGTGTAGTCCACTCCGGCCAGCGCAGCTTCGACCCAGCGGCGAAAGTCGGCTTCGGCCGGCAGACCCGGCAGGTCCAGGGCGATTTGCAGATCTAAATCCAGGCTCATGAAGGGTTGTCCTGTTCGTAGCGGGCGTAGGCGCTCACGATCCGCTGCACCAGCGGATGGCGGACTACGTCGCGAGTATTGAAGAAGGTCATGCTGATGCCTTCCTCGTCCTTGAGCACCTGCAGCACCTGGCGCAGGCCGGATTGCACGTTGCGTGGCAAGTCGACCTGGGTCACGTCGCCGGTCACCACCGCGGTCGAGCCGAAGCCGATGCGGGTCAGGAACATTTTCATCTGTTCCACCGTGGTGTTCTGGGCCTCGTCGAGGATGATGAAGGAGTCGTTGAGGGTGCGGCCGCGCATGAAAGCCAGCGGCGCGACCTCGATGACGTTGCGCTCGATCAGCTTGGCGACCCGCTCGAAGCCCAGCATCTCATACAGGGCATCGTACAGGGGCCGCAGATAGGGGTCGATTTTCTGGGTCATGTCGCCGGGTAGGAAACCCAGCCGCTCGCCGGCTTCGACCGCCGGTCGCACCAGCACCAGCCGACGGGCCGTATTGCTTTCCAGTGCATCGATCGCGCAGGCCACGGCCAGATAGGTCTTGCCGGTGCCGGCCGGCCCGACCCCGAGGTTGAGGTCGTGGTGCTTGATGTTCCAGAGGTACTGCTGCTGATTGGGGCCGCGGCCGCGGATGAGTCCGCGCCGAGTGCGGATGACGATTTCTTCGGCGGCGGTTTCCGTTTCGGCCGCCAGCAGGTCGGCGCCCGCCTCCTGCAGAAACAGATGAACCTGGGCCGGGGTCAGGGTTTCGTCGCGGCTGCTGCGGTAGAGGGCTTCCAGCACCGCGATCGCCACCGCGACCACTTCGGCCTGGCCGATCACCCGAAACTGGTGGCCGCGATTGTTGATCTCCACGCCCAGGCGGCGCTCGATCTGGCGCAGATGTTCGTCCAGGTTGCCGCACAGGTTGGCCAGACGGGCGTTGTCGGCGGGTTCCAGCAGGAGGTCTTGAAAGTGGGAAGAGGTATTGGGGTTCAAGGTGGATCCGGGCGATCAGGGCAGGCAGTCAACTGGCTTGTTTCAGGGCGGCATCCGGCCATTCGGGACAGGCCAGCAAGCGACCGCGCAGGGAATTGGGCAGCGCTTCGGTGATGGCAACCTCGGCGAAGCGGCCGATCAAGCCGGTCGGACCGTCGAAGTTGACCACCCGATTGTTGGCAGTGCGGCCGGCCAGTTGCCGCCCGTCCTTGCGGGCCGGCCGGTCTACCAGCACCTGCTGTACCGTGCCGACCATGCTGCGGCTAATGGCGCGGGCCCCGTCTTCCAGGCGGGCCTGCAGGCGGGCCAGCCGCTCTTTCTTGACCGCCAGCGGAGTGGGATCGGGCAGATTGGCGGCCGGTGTGCCTGGTCGGGCGCTGTAGATGAAGCTGAAGCTGTGGTCGAAGCCGATCTCTTCGATCAGGGCCATGGTCGCTTCGAAATCGCGCTCGGTCTCGCCGGGAAAGCCGACGATGATGTCGGTCGACAGGCTGAGGTCGGGCCGGATGGCGCGCAGCTTGCGGATCTTGGCCTTGTATTCCAGCACGGTGTGACCGCGTTTCATCAGCGCCAGGATGCGGTCGGAGCCGCTTTGCACCGGCAGATGCAGATGACCGACCAGCTGCGGAACCCGGCCATAGACTTCGATCAGCCGCTCGGAAAATTCCACCGGATGGGAGGTGGTGTAGCGGATGCGGTCGATGCCGGCGATGGCGGCGACGTGTTCGATCAGTAGCGCCAGATCGGCGATGTCGTCGTCGCTGGTCGAGCCCTGATAGGCGTTGACGTTCTGACCGAGCAGAGTGACTTCGCGTACCCCCTGCCGGGCCAGGGTTTCCACTTCGGCCAACACGTCGTCGAGCGGTCGGCTCACTTCCTCGCCGCGGGTGTAGGGCACCACGCAGAAGGTGCAATACTTGCTGCAGCCTTCCATGATCGAGACGAAGGCGGTCGGACCTTCGGCCCGCGGCTCCGGCAACCGGTCGAATTTCTCGATTTCCGGAAAGGATACGTCGACCACCGGCTGTTGGTCGGCCCAGACCGAGTTCAACATGTCCGGCAGCCGGTGCAGGGTCTGCGGTCCGAACACCAGATCCACCTGCGGGGCCCGTTCGCGCAGCAGCTCGCCTTCCTGGCTGGCCACGCAGCCGCCGACGCCAATGACCACGCCAGGTCGTTGAGCTTTCAGAGCTTTCCAGACGCCCAGTTGGGAAAACACCTTCTCCTGGGCCTTTTCGCGGATCGAGCAGGTGTTGAGCAACAGCACGTCCGCTTCGGTTGGATCGTCGGTCCGTTCCAGACCGCAGGCCACGCGCAGCCCTTCCACCATCCGGGTGGAGTCATACTCGTTCATCTGGCAGCCGTGGGTCTTGATGTATAGTTTGCGGGTCATCGATGATTCTTGAGCGATAACAAAGGTTAGAAACTATAACATCGCCCTTGGGGCAGGCGCTAGGCAAGGCGTTTGTCAGTGTCCGATGGAATCTTGTAAGGGGAGTTTGCCAGATGGTGGACCCAAACGAAAAAACCCGCGTGCAGCCAGTGGAGGTGACCTGTCCGGGTTGTTTTCACCCACGCGAGTGGGATGCCGCCGGAGTGTGTACGATTTGTCATGACCGAGCTAACGCCGAGGGGCGTTCCGTCGCCCGCGCGGATGCGTTAGGTCGTCCCAGCGCTCGGTCGGCAGGTTCAACGGCGTTCCGTCGCCCGCGCGGATGCGTTCCGTCGCCCGCGTCAGGTTGCATTTCGTCCGTCGCATCCAGCAGCATCCATTCTGTCGGGATACGGATCACGTCGTGGCCACGTTCGAGCAGTGCTTTGTGCAGTGTTTTTTTGGACGCATCCGCATCCAAGTGCAGGCGGGGTTCCGGTGATTCTACGAGGTACTGCTCATGCATTTTCCCTACGGCATCGCCGATTTTCGTAAGGTTCGGGAGGAAGGCTATTTCTATGTGGATCGCAGCGATCGCATTGCATTGCTGGAAGAAGCCGGGAACCAACTGCTGTTCCTGCGTCCGCGCCGCTTCGGCAAGAGCCTGTGGCTGTCCACGCTGGAGAACTACTACGACCTGGCGCGGGCGGACGATTTCGAGCGCTTGTTCGGTGGGCTAAAGATCGGTCAGAACCCGACGCCGCGGCGCAATCGCTATTTCATTCTCAATCTCAATTTTTCCGTGGTGGACCCTCACGGCGACTCGGACGCCGTTCGCGCGTCCTTGTTTCACCACCTGAATATCCAGATCAAAGCCACGGTCGCTCGTTATAGCGATTGGCTGGAGGACCGGGTCGATATCGAACCCGACGATGGCATCGCCTCTTTCCAATCCCTGACCAACGCCATTGCCCAAACTCCGTACAAGCTCTATCTGCTGGTGGACGAATACGACAATTTCGCCAATGAAGTGATGATCAGCCCGCTGCACGGCACGGATCGCTATCAGCGTCTGGTCGAAAACGAGGGCACCATCAAAACCTTCTTCAAGGCGGTCAAGGCCGCAGCGGAAGGACGGGGTGTGGATCGGGTGTTCCTGACCGGCATCTCGCCGGTGGTGTTAAGCGACATCACCAGTGGCTATAACGTCGCCGAAGATCTCTCGCAACGGCCACGATTCCACGATCTGTGCGGGTTCACCGAGGCCGAACTGCGCGTGACCTTGGAAGCCGTGGCCGTGGCGCACAGTCTCGACGCTGCTCAGGTCGATACCGCTTTGACGCTGATGCGCGATTTCTACAATGGCTACCGCTTCACGCTGCAGCACGACGAGCGCATCTACAACCCGACCCTGGTGTTGTACTTCCTCAAGCGCTTGGCTGAGGACGGCGTTTTTCCGACTCAATTGTTGGACGGCAACCTGGCGATGGATCGCAACCGGATTCAATATGTTGCCCGGTTACCCCACGGCGAGGCTCTGGTCAACCGCGCGCTGAATCCAGAGGAACCGTTGACCATCTCGCAACTGGCTAACCGTTTTGGGGTGCAGGACATGCTGACTGCGCCGCGCAATCCCGATTTTCTCGCCACTCTGCTGTATTACTTCGGTGTGCTCACCCTGGCCGGGCGGAATGAATGGGGTGAATTGACGTTGGCCATTCCCAATCAAGTGATCCGTAAGCTCTATGTCGAGCGCTTGCAGGAACAGTTGCTTCCGAACTACGACGATCAGGCACAACGACAAGGACTGTGCCGAAGGTTCTACGCCACCGGTGATCTTGGACCGCTTTGCGAGCTGCTCGAACAGACTTATTTCAAAGTCTTTGACAACCGGGATTTGCGTTGGAGCAACGAGCTGGTGGTGAAAACGGCGTTTCTGGTGGTGCTGTTCAATGATGCGTTCTACGTCATGGACTCAGAACCAGCGCTGGGGCGCGGCTACGGCGATCTCATGCTGCGAGTGCGGCCCGACATGCGCCAATACGCCTTGCTCGATCATCTACTGGAATTCAAAACGGTCAGCCTGAAGAAGGTAAGTCTCACCAGCGCTGAACTGGCGGGGAAAACGCGAGACGAATTACGCGCCCTGCCGGTCGTGGCGGAGCAGTTGCAGGAAGCTGAAATTCAATTGGCTGTTTATCGGAAAACCTTGCAGCGCAGCGGAACCGAGAGTCTCAAACTGCGTACCCACGCGGTGGTGAGCATTGGCTTGGAACGTTTGGTGTGGTGAGGGTGGATGCGGCCATGGCGAGGAGCGCGCGAAGACTCCGCGCTTGTTTTTGTGGAGGGGGTGATAAGATGACAGCCCGTTTGACAGCACCTTGGAGATCGGAGCTTGATGGAATTTCTAAGCGAGTACGGGATATTCCTGGCCAAGGCGGTGACCTTGGTCGTGGCGGTGCTGGTGGTGGTCGGTGGAATCGCTGCCCTGCTGCGGCGCGGTAGCGATCCATTGGACGGTCGGGGACGGCTGGATATCCGCCATCTCAACGAAGACTATGACGGCGTGACCGAAGCCCTGAAAGCGGCCATCCTGTCGAAGAAAGCCTTCAAACAGTTCCAGAAAGAGCGCAAGACTCGAGAGAAGCACCGCGACAAGGCCGAGCGGCGGCGAGTGTACGTATTGAATTTCCATGGCGATATCCGCGCTGCCGCCGTGGCCTCGCTGCGCGAGGAGGTCACAGCGGTACTGACTGTCGCCCAAGCGGAGGACGAGGTCGTGTTGCGGCTGGAGAGCGCTGGTGGGTTGGTGCACAGCTATGGCCTGGCGGCGGCGCAGCTGCTGCGCATTCGCGACCGCCAGATCAAGCTGACCGTCACGGTGGACAAGGTGGCGGCCAGCGGCGGCTACATGATGGCCTGCGTGGCGGATCACATCGTCGCCGCGCCGTTTGCGGTGCTGGGCTCCATCGGGGTCATCGCGCAACTGCCGAATTTCAACCGGCTGCTGAAGAAGCACGATGTCGATTACGAACAGTTCATGGCCGGAGAATTCAAACGCACGGTGACGGTGTTCGGCGAGAATACCGATCAGGGGCGGCGCAAGTTCCAGGAGGAGATCGAAGACGCCCACGCCCTGTTCAAGGATTTCGTCAAGCTGCATCGTCCTGCCGTCGACCTGGAACGGGTGGCGACGGGCGAGCATTGGTACGGTACCCGGGCACTAGAGTGTCAGCTGGTGGACGAATTGCGGACCAGCGACGACTATCTGCTGGACGCCAGCGCCAACGCCGATCTGTACGAAGTCGTCTATACCAGCAAGAAACCGTGGCTGACGCGGTTACTGGCCCATGGCGGCGAGGCACTGGGCCGTTTTTGAGGGTGCTCAAGGGCGCTGACCGGTTGCCGCTCGCCGGCCGGCCGGTCAGGCCCGATGCCGATCGGCTGGCGTCGCGGTCGGCGCAGCCGGCGGATCAGAATGGGATATCGTCGTCGAAGTTGTTGTCCGGCCCCGAGTACGATGGCGAGGACGCTTGAGGCCGGGCTGGAGCCGTGCTCGATGGCGGGCGCGGCGCGGTCGAGGCTTCCGGCTCGCTCCCTTCCGGTGCGAACGGCGCGCTGCCTCCCGACCCGCCACGTCCACCCAGCATCTTCATTTCATTGGCGATGATTTCCGTCGTGTAGCGGTCTTGTCCGGTGGTCTTGTCCTGCCACTTGCGGGTTTGCAGGCGTCCTTCCACGAACACCGACGAGCCCTTGCGCAGGTACTGGCCGGCGATCTCCGCCAGCGGACTGTAGAACACCACGTTATGCCATTCAGTGCGTTCCTGCTTCTCGCCGGTGTTGCGGTCTTTCCAGCTTTCGCTGGTGGCGATGGTGACATTGGCGACCGCCTTGCCGCTGGGCATGTAACGCACCTCGGGGTCCTTGCCGAGGTTGCCGATCAGGATGACTTTGTTGACGCTGGCCATGTTGTTGTGCTCCTTACAAAAGTCTTGAGGTCAGATCATGTGAGGATAATGAATGGAAACGCGATCGCAAGCGAGGACTTTCAACCGCTGGCCGGCATCGCGGCGAGCGCCTGCAGGGCCGACTCGTCCAGCAGGCTGCGATCGACCTTGAGATAGGCCATCCCCTCGGTCGCCACGACCACGGCTTCGGCCACGCCGGGGACTTGGCGCAGTCGCTGGGTCAGTACCTGGGCTGTCGCCTCGTCGCGCGGCTCGACCTTGAGCAGGTAGCTGCTGAGATAGCGCGGATTGCGCATGGTCCAGGCCACCAGCAGCCAAGTCAGGGCCGCCGAGGCGGCGAGGGCGAACACCCCGCTCAGACCGAACAGGCCGCGCAACCAGCCGCCCAGCGTGCCACCGGCGAATGCGCCCAGAAACTGGCTGCTGGAATAGATCCCCATGGCCGTGCCCTTGGCGTCGGGCGGGGCCATCTTGGCGATCAGCGAGGGTAGGGTGGCCTCCAGCAGGTTGAAGGCGGTGAAGAACGCCAGCAACAGGCCGGCCGCTTCCAGCACCGTATCATGCAGGGCCAGCAGGCCCAGTTCAGCCAGCGCCAGGGTGAGAATGGCTCCCAGGAACACTGGCTTCAGTTGGCGATGTTTTTCGGCGAGGATGACGAACGGCACCATCGCCGCCATCGAGACCAGCAGCGCCGGCAGATAGACTTCCCAATGCCGGTCGCTGGTCAGGCCGGCGTTGCGCAGTGCCAGCGGCACGGCGACGAAAGTGGCGGTCAACAGCAGGTGCAGGGTAAAGATACCGAAATTGAGCCGCAGCAACTGACCGTCCAGCAACACCCGCCCGAATTGCGATGCGACCGGCTCGGCATCGCGGTGAATCCGGCTGACCGTCGGATCGGGCACCTGAAAGCGCACTACGGTGATACCGAGCAGGGCCAGCAAACCCGTCAGCCAGAAGATGCCCGGTACCCCAATCCAGCCATTCAATACCGGCCCCAGGATCATCGACGCGGCGAAGGAGACGCCGATGGTGATGCCGATCACCGCCATGACCTTGATCCGGTGCTCCTCGCGGGTCAGATCGGCGGCTAGGGCCATCACCGCCGCCGACACCGCGCCGCCGCCTTGCAGAGCGCGACCGAGGATGACCCCCCAGATCGAGTCGGCCGACGCCGCGACCGCGCTGCCCAGGGCGAAGATCAGCAGGCCAAGATAGATCATGCGTTTACGGCCATAGTGGTCGGACAGGAAACCGAAAGGAATCTGGAACAGGGCCTGGCTGAAGCCGTAGATGCCGATGGCCAGTCCCGCCAGGGCCGGCGTATTGCCGTGCAAATGTTCGGCGTACAGGGCAAATACCGGCAAGATCATGAACAACCCCAGCATCCGTAGCGAGAAGACCCCAGCCAGCCAGAAGGCCGCCTGGCGTTCGTCGCTGTTCATCCCGTCCTGCGTCGATCCAGATCCTGCTGTTTTCATGCTGCTGCAAACCTCGTTTGGCTGCGTATTCGGATAGCTCATGGTACTACCCTCGGTGCGCATTACGATGCCCACGACCAGAATCGCGGGTGGCGCGTGGCCTTGTTTTGGTTTATTTTCATTTGAGAGTAATTCTCATTTATGTTATAAGGCTTTTAAAAGTCAACAGACTCGGAAGGCAGCGGGCGATCCCCGCAGCTTGCCGTGATCATGGATTTACCGAGAGGTCGTATCGATATGACTCAAGCACTGGATCGAAGCGCCGCCGTCGCTGTACTGAACCGCATTCTCGAACTGGAGCTGGCCGGAGTGGTGCGCTACACCCACTACGCCTTCATGGTGAACGGTTACAGCCGCATTCCCATTGTCGGCTGGCTCAACGCCCAGGCCGACGAAAGCCTACTGCACGCGCGCCAGGCCGGGGAACTGGTGACCAGCCTGGGCGGCCATCCCTCCCTCGGCATCGGTCCGCTGCTGGAAACCTATCAGCATGACATCGGCGACATCCTGCGTGAATCGTTCGCCCACGAAAGCGAAGCGCTCACAGCCTATTACGACCTGCTGGAAGTGGCCCGCGATCGGGACGTGCGCCTGGAGGAATACGCTCGTGCCCAGATCAGCGCCGAGCAAACCCACCTGGACGAAGTGAACAAGATGCTGCGTGCGCCAGGTCAGATCAATATTTATATGACCGGAGAGGCGTAGGAGAGACTGCGATGAACAAGTTCGGCGGGCAAGAATCCCACCATCGGCGATGGATCATAAGGCATCGGCGGGCCTGGCCCAACCTCTGAGCCAGCTGTCCCGCGGCAGCGTCGGGCGCATCTTGGCGGTGCAAGGCGGCGAAGGCGATGTCGAGCGGGGTTTGTTGGAAATGGGTTTCGTCGAAGGAGCCTGCATCGAGGTTTTGCACTATGGCCTGCTGGGGCGTGACCCGGTGGCGGTGCGGATCAATCAAAACATGACCGTGGCCTTGCGTCGCAGCGAAGCCAAGGCCGTGCTCATCGGCCCGCTGCTCGACCAAAGCGCGGCCACGCTCTTGACGACTCACTAGGATTGGCTGTCATGACTGCTGGAACATTGGCTGCGGAAGGCTTCAGACCCGCTCGCATCGCCCTGGTCGGTCCGCCCAACAGCGGCAAGACCACCCTGTTCAACACCCTGACTGGCGGCCGGCAAAAGACCGCCAACTATCCCGGCGTTACCGTCGAGCGCAAGAGCGGCTTGTTGAAGACGCCGATCGGCCATACGGTCGAGGTGCTGGATCTGCCGGGCAGCTACAGCCTGCGGGCGCGTAGCCCCGACGAAGCCATCACCCGCGACGTCGTGCTGGGGCGGCAGACGCAGGAGACCTTGCCCGACGCCGTGGTCTGCGTGACTGACGCCACCAATTTGGGTCAGCATCTGCGGCTGTTGCTCGAGTTGCAACAACTGGGTCGGCCGCTGATTCTGGTGCTCAACATGATGGACATCGCCCAGAAGCGCGGTTGCCAGATCAGCGTCGATGCCTTGTCCCAGCAGTTGGGAATTCCGGTCGTCACCACGGTGGCGATGCGCAAGAGTGGGGTGCGCGATCTGCTCAACCAGATCGACAGCCTGCTGAATCGGACCTCGACCCAGAGCGAAGCGACTGCGATCGACTGGGTGGAACCGTCGCCGGAAGCCATTCGCGCCTACCACCGTGAGGTGGAGCGCCTGTTGCAAAGCGCCGTGGTTAGCGAGGGCACGCCGGAGCGTCTCACCCGTCAACTCGACCGGGTCTTGCTGCATCCGGTGGCGGGGCCGCTGATCCTGCTGGCCCTGCTGTTCCTGATGTTCCAGGCCGTGTTCAGCTGGGCGGCTGCGCCGATGGACTGGATCGATGCCAGTGTGGTCGGTCTGCAGCAGTGGTTGTCGACCCATCTGCAAGAAAGCCTGCTCAAGAGTCTGCTGATCGATGGCATCATCGCCGGGGTCGGCGGCGTAGTGATCTTCCTGCCGCAAATTTTGATCTTGTTCCTGTTCATCCTGTTGCTGGAAGATTCCGGCTACATGACCCGCGCCGCCTTCCTGATGGATCGGCTGATGAGCGCGGTGGGCTTGAACGGTCGCGCCTTCATTCCCCTGCTGTCCAGCTTCGCTTGCGCCATCCCCGGCATCATGGCGACGCGCACCATTGCCCATCCGCTGGATCGGCTGGTCACCATCCTGATTGCGCCGCTGATGACCTGTTCGGCGCGCCTGCCGGTGTATGTGCTGCTGATTGCCGCGTTCGTGCCGGCGACCACGGTCTGGGGCGGAATCGGCTTGCAGGGCCTGGTCATGTTCGGTTTGTACGCGACCGGCATCGTCGGTGCGCTGGTGGTGGCGGGGGTGTTGCGCCTGACGCTGCTGCGCGGCGGCCGCCAGCCGCTGTTGATGGAATTGCCCAGCTACAAATGGCCGAATGCGACTAATGTCCTGTTGGGTTTGTGGGATCGGGCCAGGATCTTCATGCGCCGGATCGGTACGATCATCCTGAGTCTGATGGTGGTGTTGTGGTTCCTGTCGACCTTTCCCGCGCCGCCGGCCGGGGCGACCGAACCGGCTATTTATTACAGCTTCGCTGGCATGATCGGGCGGACCCTGGAGCCGTTGCTGGAGCCGATCGGGTTCAACTGGCAGATCGCCATTGCCTTGGTGCCGGGTCTGGCGGCGCGTGAAGTGGCGGTGGCGGCGCTTGGCACCGTGTATGCCCTGAGCGGCGACGAAGGCGCGGTCAGCGATGCTCTGACCACGACCCTGGCACACAGCTGGACGCTGGCAACGGCGCTGTCGCTGCTGGCCTGGTATGTGTTTGCGCCGCAGTGTTTGGCGACCTTGGCCGCCGTGCGCCGCGAGACCAACTCCTGGCGCTGGGCCGCTTTCATGTTCACTTATCTGATGATATTGGCGTATGTCGCGGCCTTCATCACCTATCGGGTTGCTTTGGCGCTGGGAGGAGGTTGATATGGCTTGGCAAGATGGTTTGGCGTTGTTGATCGTGGCGGTCGCCACACTGGCTTTGCTGCGGTCGTGGTTGCCGGCCAGCCTGCTGCGGTTCTGGCAAAAAGGCGGCGTTGCAGCCCAACGCGCCGCACCTGCCGGCGGCTGCTGCGGCTGCTCTTCGGGTTCATCCTGCGCCAAGACCCCGACCCAGATCCAGGTTCAGGTCCGGGCCTATCCGGTCCCTACCGGGCGGCGCAGGTAAGCCAATGGCCAAGCTGCCTGCTTCCCGTGCGGAGGAGGGCAGCTTGGTGTGACGGTTGCCCACCCTTTTGCAGGGCCGCCGTCACCGCATTCTCAGCCATGGGCTCGGGTCCAGCGCACGATATCGACCGTGCTCATTGCACCGGCCTGACGTGCGACTTCGCGCCCATTGCGGAACAGGACCAGCGTCGGGATGCTGCGGATGCCGTAGCGAGCGGCCAGATCCTGTTCGTCTTCGGTGTTGACCTTGGCCAGCCGCACCTGCGGTTCCAGTTGAGCCGCCGCCTGCTGATAGGCTGGCGCCATCATCCGGCAGGGACCGCACCAGGGCGCCCAGAAATCCACCAACAGCGGGATGTCGTCGTGGCTGAGATGCTTGTCGAAATCGGCCGTGCTCAGTTCCACCGGATGAGCGACGAACAACGGTCGGTGGCATTGGCCACAACGCGGTTGTTCGGTCAGGCGTGTGGTCGGTACGCGGTTGGTTGCGTGGCAATGCGGGCAAACCAAGTGCAGGGAATCATTCATCGAGAATCTCCAATTAATCCAGTCCGGCCCGACGCAAGCGCGCCCGCAGCTCGTCCATTTCTTCCAGCACATCCGCCATCAACGCCGCCAGCTCCGGCACGGCGTCGAAGTCGCGCTCCAGTCGCCACATGCGGCGGGCGCGGGTCAGGTGGGCGCGGGTAAAGCGCCAGGTGCCGGCGATGCTGGCGGCATGGGGAAACAGCTCCCACTCCAAATGATGGGCCAGCCATTCCGGCTCCACCGCGCAAGCCGCAGCCACTTGTTCCAGGGTCAGCCAGGTATCTTCCAGCAGGCTGCCGCTGAGAATGTCGTTGTCGCGCATGACTTAAACCCTCGCTTCCGTACGCGGATCGAACGCCAGTTCCCGCGCCATGGTTTCGTAGACTTCCCGCGCTTTCGGGGTATTCGCCGGCGGCAACACCACCTCCAGATGCAATAACAGATCGCCCGGCGGGGTGGCCGGAATTCCTTTACCACGCACCCGTAGCTGATGGCCGTTCTGCGCACCCTCGGGGATACGGACCTTGAGCGTGCTGTCGGGTAGTTCCACCGTCACCACCGCGCCCAGCGCCGCTTCCCATGGCGCGACCGGCAGGGTCAGGTGCAGGTCGCGACCTTCCACCCGATAGCGCGTATGCGGCTCGAAGTGAACTTCCAGCAACAGGTCGCCCGGTTGTCCGTCGCCTTGGGACGGCGCGCCCTGACCAGCCAGCCGGATCATCTGGCCTTCGCGCACGCCCTTGGGAATCTGCACGTTGAGGGTGCGGGATTCCAGGGTGACCCGGCCATCGGAATCCAGTTTTGGCACGCGCAGGCTGACCTGGCGGGTCGCGCCGTGGAAACTGTCCTCCAGATTCAACAGGATCTTGGCGTAATGATCCTCGCCGACGCCATGGAAGTGGCCAGCGTGAAAACTGGTGTGACGACCGCCACCGCTGCGGCCGAACAATTCGGCGAAGAAATCGCTGAAGTCGGCGGCCTCGGCCTTGGAATAACCGTGCTTCGAGAATTCGAAACCGGTGTCCCAGTCCGGTGGAGGGCGGAAATCCTGCCCGGATTGATAGTTCTGTCCGAGCTGGTCGTAGGCAGCGCGCTTTTCCGGGTCTGAGAGCACGGCATAGGCTTCATTCACGTCCTGCATGCGTGCTTCGGCGTCCGGTTCTTTCGAGACGTCCGGGTGGTATTTGCGCGCCAGTTTGCGGAAGGCTTTTTTGATGGCTTCCGCCGGGGCGTCGCGGGCCACGCCCAGGGTCTGGTAGTAGTCCTTGAACTCCAAGCTGGCTCTCCTCTGATCGGGGTTTGTTTATTTACATACCCACGATATGGGGATGCCAGCGATGCGAATCAAGTCCTTGAAATTCGGTGCTTCAATGCCTATTTTCACAGATTGGCGCGTGGGTTCATTGGCGTGATCGCTGCGATTGCAGCGATGCTGGGAATGACCGCCTCAGTGTCTCTTGGGATCTTTCATAAGTCCCAGCGGAATGGAAAAGGTTAACTATCGCTTCCATGGAAGCATGGACTGTTCATCACGCGCTCGACTCGACATAATTGCTCCTATAAGAATCATAAGATCATTAAAAACGTCTGATAGGAGCTGTAAATATGGAATTTTCCATTCCCTTGCCTGTCGAGCGCGCCATCCTCAAACTCGGCAGTGATATTTCACTGGCGCGTCGGCGGCGCCATATCTCGCAGGCTTCGCTCGCCGAACGCATGGGTGCATCCCTGTCTACCGTGCGCCGCATGGAGAAAGGCGATGGACGCGTCCCTATCCACTTCTTCGCGCGCGCGCTGCACGTCTTCGGCGAGATCCAGGCGCTGGAGCATCTGCTGGATACGCCGAACGACGAAATCGGCTTGATGTTGATGGATGAGCGTTTGCCTAAGCGTGTGCGCCGCAAGTCCGACGCCTCGGGGGCACTCTGATGGCTGTCGTTGCGCCGATTCGTCGGCAGGTTCAGCTTTGCATCGGCAAGGAAGGTCTGCCAGTGGGCTCGTTGGTCTATGTTCGTCAGGGGCGGCGTGAGAACAGCGTTTTCGCCTACGGTGAGGACTGGTTGGTCAACCTGGCATGCTTCAATGTATCGGCTGACTTGCAACTCGTGCCGGGTTATCAGCCGCACAAAGCGGCTTCGCCGCATGACTCCGTGTTTCATGGGGCGATCGCTGATACTGCACCGGACGCTTGGGGCCGGCGCGTCATCGCCCGCGACTACGCCAAGCGCCGCAAGGATGATCCCAAGTTGCCCGCCCTAACGGAGCTGGATTACCTGCTGGCGGTAGATGATTTCAGCCGCGTGGGCGCGCTGCGCTTGCGCAACCTGGATAGTGCTTGGCACAGGACGGTGGCGGCAGGCCGACGCAGCACCCCGCCCTTGATCGAACTGGAGCGTGTCTTCCAAGCCAGCCGTGCCGTCGAGTGTGGCCAGGAGACCGCCGAGGACTTGCGCTACCTGCAAGGTAAGGGCACGTCATTAGGTGGCATGCGGCCCAAGTGTACATTGGTGGACGAGGATGGCCGGCTGGCTATTGGCAAGTTCCCAAGCGTCGGCGACATACGCAGCGTTACCCGCGGTGAGGTATTGGCCTTGAAGCTAGCGGTTCGGGCGGGCATCGATGCGGCATCGGCTCGGGTTGTTGCGTTGGGCCAGGTGCCGGTGGCCGTTATCCGCCGCTTCGACCGCGACGAGACCGATGGCCGCATCCCGTACCAGTCCGCCGCGTCGCTGTTGCAATCCTCACGTGAGGAAGAGCGCAGCTATACTGAAATAGCGGACGCTATCCGGACCTATGGCCATGCACCCACACAGGATGTGCGGCAACTCTGGCGCCGATTGGTATTTAACCTGTTGATCACCAATGTGGACGATCATTTGCAGAACCACGGTTTTCTGCATGTGAGCCATGGTCAATGGCGCCTAGCGCCGGCCTTCGACATCAACCCGTTTCCGGACAAGGACAGGGAATCCAAGACCTGGTTATCCGAGCAGGATGGCCCCATCACCGACGTGCAGATGCTACTGGCCCGCGCGTCATACTTCGCGCTGGACGAGGAACAAGCTCTGGCCGTGTTGGGCGATGTGCATGCTGCGGTGGCGAACTGGCGGCAGGTCGCACGCAGTTCGGAAGTTGGATTGCGGGCAACTGAACTGAATGATTTCGCCCCAGCCTTTGAGCACGAACAGATGGATGTGGCAGCTGCACTGCTCGGGCGATAGCTGGTATAGGGAGAGAAGAAGCCCCTGCCTGGAAGCGGGGTTGTCACGGCTGGGAGCTATGGACTCCAAGGAAGGAGGGAGGCAGAGACAGGTGCGGCGAGGTGCTCGCCGCAGGGCGAAGGGAGAACCGTTTTCGTCTCATTTTGACCGGACTACACCATTTTTCCTTGGGCAAAGACATAACCACCGCGTCCTACTTGGCAAAGTATGGCCTTGATCGGCTCCGGCATTTCTTTTGCTGCCGCAGGACCAAGATGAAATCCTCGAACACCCGTCTGTTTTACCCGCAGTACACGGACATGATAGAAGATTAATATGCGCTTGGTATCATTGGAACCGGATGCAACCTCTATCAAGAGCTGGTCATAGAAAGTACCAACCTGCCATTTCGGCTCCGTCGATGAAATACCCATGATAGGAATCGCCAGCGTGATTTTGTTACCGTGGCGGAGCAAGTTCGATGAAAGCAGCGCTGTTTTTTTATCGGCGTCTGGGGCGAATTCGAACGTCCAGTTGATTTTTTCCGCATCGCCGAGACTAATGCCAGCTAAACTCCAAAATTCTGGCTGGTTTGTGGGATAAGCCGGATCAACGATGGCGTAGTTGTAATAGTATTTACTCATGCCACTTGACTCCTTATTGATTTCCAATCTGTGACAGGAGCCACCCTCAGGGCAAGCGCCATGAGGATGACTCCTGAAGCCGTTCGGTGCGATCACCGGGAACCTTGGCAGGTTCCGCTTCAGAAGCCACCCCTCCACCTTATCTGAAACGCAAATCCGCTTACTTGGCCGCTTTGGGTTTCAGGGCAATCATCGGGTTAGCCGCCGATACGGTGACCGTAGCGGTAGATTCCGCCAGTTCGGCGTCCAGTTCGCGGACCGTGCCGTTGAAGGAATCCAGGCTACCCGGTTCGACCTCCTTGATGTCGGTGGGCAGGCCGATCCGATCCAACAGCGCGATGAACGGGTCCGGATCGAGTTCTTCGACATTGACCATGGTCTTCGGATCCCAGACGCCTTCGGCCACCAGCATGGCGGCCGCGACCGGCGGCACCCCAGCGGTGTAGCTGATGCCCTGCGACTCGACTTCCTCGTAGCACTTCTTGTGGTCGGAAACCTGGTAGATGAACACCTCGCGCGGTTTGCCGTCTTTCCAGCCCTTGACGAAGTTGCCGATGCAGGTATTGCCGGTATAGCCTGGCGCCAGGGTCTGCGGGTCGGGCAGCAACGCCTTGACCACCTTGAGCGGCACCACTTCCTGACCGGTGGTCAGGGTCACCGGCAGATGCGACAGGAAGCCGAGGGTGCGCAGCACGGTGAATACATTGATGTAATGGTCGCCGAAGCCCATCCAGAACCGGATGCTGTTGGCATCGATGTTCTGCGACAGCGAATGCAGCTCGTCATGGCCGTTTAAATAAATCGGGCAGGGACCGACCACTGGGAAATCATAGACGCGCTTGACCGAGTGGGTCGGATACTCCTTCCACTGCCGATCGATCCAGGTCCACACTTTGATGAATTCGCGGAAATTGATCTCCGGGTCGAAATTGGTGGCGAAATATTTGCCGTGGCTGCCGGCATTGACGTCCAGAATGTCGATGGTGTCGATCTTGTCGAAATAATGCTTGGCCGCCAGCGCGCAATAGGCATTGACCACGCCGGGATCGAAGCCAGCACCGAGAATGGCGGTCAGCCCTTTTTCGGCGCAGCGATCGCGGCGCTTCCACTCGTAATTGGCGTACCACGGCGGATCTTCGCAGACCTTGTCCGGATCTTCGTGGATGGCGGTATCGATATAGACCGCGCCGGTTTCCAGGCAGGCTTCCAGAATCGACATGTTGAGAAAAGCCTGGCCGAGATTAATGACGATCTCGGACTGGGTGTCTTTGATCAACTGCACCATGGCCGGAATGTCGAGCGCATCGATCTGCCGAGAATACAGCTCATAAGCCGGATTCTGGATGTGGCCCTTGCGCTTGATGCTGGCGATGATCTCATCGCACTTCGACAGGGTCCGCGAAGCGATGCAGATGTTGCCCAGCAGGTCGTTGTTCATCGCGGCCTTGTGCGCTGCGACATGAGCAACCCCGCCGGCACCGACAATCAGCACGTTTTTCTTCATCTCGATGTTTCTCCTGACTCAAGAAAGACTACGTTTGAAATCTTTGTAACGAAATTGGCGAACCACTTCCACGGTTCCGTCCAGGCGGCGCACCACGATGGACGGCATGGGCAGGCCATTGAACCAGTTCTTCTTGACCATGGTGTAACCGGCGGCATCGGCGATCCGCACTTCGCTGCCGACATCCAGCTGCTCTTGCAGGGCGTATTCGCCGAAGATGTCGCCGGCCAGACAGGTGCGGCCGGCAATCATGACCCGATGCGGCCCTGGCTCGGGCGAAGCGATCCGCGGCGTGGTCCGGTAGATCAGATGGTCCAGCATGTGGGCCTCGGTGGAGGCGTCGACGATGGCGATGTCGATGCCGTTGTGCACCACATCCAGCACCGTGGTGACCAGTTCCGCGCATTGGGTGATCGCGGCCTCGCCCGGCTCCAGGTAGACCTGGATATCGAAGCGCTCGGCGAAGTCCTTGAGCTTGGCGCAGAAGCGCTCCAGCGGATACCCTTCCTTGGTGAAATACAGTCCACCGCCCAGGCTGACCCACTCCAGCTGTTGCAACAGCGGTCCGTACTGCTCGCTCAGCCGATCGATGGCTGCAGAAATATTGTCGACATCGTCGTTTTCGCAGTTGAAGTGAAACATCACGCCGCTCAACAACGGCGCGACCTTCATCACCGCATCCGGATCGGCGACGCCCAGCCGGGAATAGGTCCGCGCCGGATCGGCCAGATCGAAATGGGAATAACTGATGCCCGGATTGACCCGCAATCCCAGCTTGATGTCGCCGACCAACTCGCGATAGCGCTGCAGCTGCGAAATCGAGTTGAAGATCACCTTGCTGGCGAATTGACTGACCGCTTTCACCTCTTTTTCCGAGTAGCCGACGCTGTAGGCGTGCACTTCCTTGCCGAATTTCTCATGGCCCAGCCGCGCTTCGTACAGAGAGCTGCTGGTGGTCCCATCCAGGTATTGCCGCATCAGCTCGAACACGCCCCAGGTCGAGAAACATTTCAGCGCCAATACCGACTTCGCGCCCGAGGTTTCCCGCACCTGCTGGATGAGCTTCAGGTTGCGCTCCAGCCGGGTTTCGTCGATCAGGTAATAAGGCGTGGTCAATGCAGTCATGCGTCGTTCATCCCGTGCAAAACGCGTCAAAGGGTACAAGGATCGTTGCAGGCCGTGGGAGGTTAGGCCGGGGCGGAGATTTCCGCGCCGCTGGCTTCGCTCTTGGCCTTCGTCACTTTTTTGCGGGGCTTGTCCGCCTTCGCCGCCTTGTTCTTGGCCGGTTTGGCTTTGCCGGCTTTCTCGGTCTGTTCGACCATCGTCTTGTCCGGCTTGGCGATCACCGTAGGCGTTGCCGCCGCTGGTTCCGTGGTGCCGAAACGCTGAGTCCAGAGCAGGTCGAGCGCCTGGCCGAACACCGCGCCAGGTTCGCTGCCGGCGATTTCGCTCAGGATTTCCAGCCGTTTGGCCGCGATGGCGCTGGTCAGGATCTTCAGCTTGGTCAGTCCGGCACTCTTTTGCTCTTTTCGCCGCTCGCGGTAAGCGCGCTGACGCTCCTTGGGTGTTTTCATGCCAGTCGCTCCATAGGTCGGATCAGTTGACGGCGGGCATGATAGAGTTACGTAACGCGTTACGCAAGTGGTTATGTCGCTAGTGACGTAATTTTTGACCGGCGCCGGGAGCGAGCAGGGCTATCGTTACCACTGCCGGTAAGGGATTTGGCAATAGCTGATCTCCCGTCGGGGCCGAAGGCCGCGTTTGGCCAGATACAGAGTCAGCGAATTCATCGATAGGTTGATGTTGGGGGTCGGTCCCAGAAAGAGATGCTCCAGCACGGTCGCGTCGTTTTCATGGAACCGCAGGTCGAACTCGAAGTAGGGCACCAGCATCGAGGTACCTTCGCGGAACAGGACCGGCGAGGTCAGGTAGTCGGTGATGACCGGCGATACGATGCGCCACTCCTCCTCCTCCTGAAACGAGGGGTGCTTCAGGATCACGGCGATGCGCAGCAGGTCGCTTTCGATCTTCTCAAAGACGTCATAGTAGGATTGCGACGGCAACCGTTGGCACAGGTCGTCGTTTTCGCCGTGCTCTTCCGCCAGCAGCTCGATGGCGTCGACCACTTGCGCGATCAATTGCGCTTGTCGGGCGGGTGCGTAGATGCACTTGCCAACTTGAAACGACTGGCTTTTGGCGCACTGCAAAATATGCTCGGGATTGAAACCGATACTGACGCCCTTGCCCAGTGAGCTGTAGCTGCGCCATTGGCTCAATAGATTGCCATTGGAGCGAAACGAAGCGCCAAACAGCATATGGCCCTGGGTAATCCGACAAGAAACCCAATCCATGAATTGATTGAGTAATTTGGGATTGTGATGCCCGCCCGCGATACGGTCGACGATGTTGGTCCGAATGAGATCGGCAGTGTGTTTCATTTCTGCCGAATCATTCATATAACGTACATCGCTGGCCCATAAGACTCCGCTGTCCACGATACCCAGCAAGCCCTTGAATGAGGTGTAGTGGTATAACGTCTCTACCGGAATATCGGAATACAGCTTCTGCGTAATGGTTTTGATCATGTCTGGCTTGACTCAAGACAGTGGGTTCATCGGAAAATCGATGGCGTGAACATAGCATCGCTATTTGACTATCTGATTATTTAGCCCATTTTCGCGCGAGATCGGCGGTCATCCCGTCACGATCGAGAGGAGGGCCCATCACGCTGCTGGCAAGCTGGTCGGTCGATGATGCGGCTGCCTGGCGATGCAGGCGACGAGCGCTGGTGTAGCCAGTTGTCCGATCAGTGCTTCGTTGGTTTTCCAGTCCACGCCATTGCGCATTGCAGCAGTCATTCTTTGCATATGAACCCGCTTGCCGATTGGATGAATGGGCTTGCATGAGTGTGGCGGGAGTAATGAATCGCCAGATATTTTTATCCTCTCATATACTGAGGTTATTCGGTTTGTACTGCTTTGCAGCAGAAGGCCAGGCGGTTTAAATCGAAACGATCGAGTGAAAATAGGGTATGGTATATGGGTGAATAGGCCAAGCGTACTTGACAAACCAGAGGCTAAAGTGTGAAGTATGAATATGAATAATTTTTGTCTCTGGATTGCAAGATTTTCATAGGGTAAAGACCAAATGAGGCGAAGAACGAATGATTAGATGATAAAACAGTGATTGAGTGAACTATAAAAAGAGATACTCCGTCGTGACCTGAGTGGGAGCGACGGCGAGGAGAGGAGCAACGGCGTCAATCGCCAGACGATGAGCATAGAGGAGGCATAACTCATGTCCAATCGCACCTTACGCAAATTGGTCGAGCATCAGAAAATGCTGACCGCTGCACCGCCGAAGACTTCCGTGCGTGAAGCCAGTCGGCTGATGAAACAGACCCATGTTGGCGCTCTGCTGGTGGTGGAGCACGGCCATCTGGTCGGCATCTTCACCGAGCGTGATGCGCTGGTTCGGGTGTTGGCCGATGGCCTGGACCCCGATACCACACCGCTGGTCGAGGTGATGACCCTCGACCCGATGACCGCCCATCCGGATCAGACCTTCATGTACGCCCTGCATCTGATGTACGAGCACGGCTTTCGCCATGTGCCGGTGGTCGAAAACGGCCGGCCGTTGGGGATGGTCTCCGCCCGCGATGCCCTGGAACTGGAAATCTCCGAGTTTGAAGGCACCTTGGAGCAGCGCGAGCACTTCCGGGCGCTGATGGGCTGAAGTCAGCGTCGCTCCGAGATGAAACGACAGTTTCAATCTTCCTGGTGGAGCGTACCCATTCTGTCAGTATTTTCGCAGTACTCCAGAGCAAGTTGCGAGGAAGTGTTCCGTCGTGGCGAAGTCGTGCCGATCGAATATGGTCGGTGCTCCTCGATTCAGCTGCAAGGCGGGTGAGTTAGCAAAAAACACCCGACGTCGCGAGACGTCGGGTGTCGACCGTCATGAGGGTCCAGCGAAACCGACGAACCGGGCGGCCCGTGCGATTTCGGCGTCGCTGTGCGAGGTGGTCAGCCCAGCTGCAGGACGTTGCGAACGTGGAGGGCGATCATCAGCTCTTCGTTGGTCGGGATCACCCAGGCCGAGACCGGACTGTCGGGGGTGGAAATGCACGGACCACCCTTGCGGTTCGCTTCCCGATCCAGACGAATGCCCAGCCAGGCCGCCCGTTGGCAGACCCGCTCGCGAATGATCGGCGAGTTCTCGCCGATGCCGGCGGTGAAGACCAGAGCATCGATGCCCTGCAGCGCGCTGGTCAGCATCCCCAGGTACTTGCCGATGTGGTAGACGAACAGATCGACCGCTTCGGCGGCATGCGGATTGTCGCTGGTCTCCAGATCGCGCATGTCGTTGGAAACGCCCGATACGCCCAGCAGCCCCGATTCCTTGTACATCAGCTTTTCGATGGCCTTGGCGTCGTAACCCAGGTTTTGCACCAGATGCAGAATCACGCCTGGGTCGATTCCTCCGCAGCGCGTACCCATCGGCAAGCCATCGACGGCGGTAAAACCCATCGAGCTTTCGATGCTCTTGCCGTCCAGGAGCGCGCACATGCTGGCTCCCGAACCCAGGTGCGCGACTACCACCTTGTCGGCGTCCGGCAGGACGTCGGGCAGGCAGTGGGCGATGTACTCGTAGGATAGACCATGGAAGCCGTAGCGCCGTACCCCGGCTTCGGCCAATGCTCGTGGCAGGGGAAACAGCTGCGCCACCCGTGGTTGGGTGCGGTGGAAGGCAGTGTCGAAGCACGCCACCTGCGGCATCTTCGGCGCGACTTCGGCCAACGCCCGGATCGCGGCCAAGTTGTGTGGCTGGTGCAAGGGCGCCAGCGGAATCAGGCCCTCCAGATCCTCCAACACATGCTTGTCGATGCGAACGGCGTGTTCGTAGTCCAGACCACCATGCACGATCCGATGACCGGCGGCCTGGATCTTGACGTTGCTGGCGCAGTCTTCGAGCCAGCTCAGGATATAGCGCAGTGCGCCGGTGTGATTCAGGGTCGAACCGCGGGGCCATTCGTCGCGTGCGTCGATTTTTCGGCCATTGCTATCCTTGACCTGGAAACACGGGTCGGTGCCCAAACCTTCGATCTGGCCTTTGAACAGAGGCTTCGGCTCAGAGAGACCGTCATCGCTGAAGAGAGCGAATTTGACGCTGGACGAGCCTGAGTTAATTACCAGAATACCTTGTGTCATGTTGCTTAACCTCTCGCTTTCTGAAGCGCCGCGCCCTTGCGCTGGGCTTCAGCGAATAGTACCGCGACTGCACAAGAGGCTAAACGGGTTTGCGCACTGTCGGCGCGACTGGTCAGGATGATCGGGGCGCGCGCGCCGAGCACGATACCGGCTGCTTCGGCGTTGGCCATGAAGGTCAGCTGCTTGGCCAGCATGTTGCCGGCCTCCAGATCGGGCACCACCAGGATGTCGGCCTTGCCGGCCACCGGGGAATGAATACCCTTGGTGTGCGCCGCCTGCTCATCGATGGCGTTATCGAAGGCCAGCGGTCCGTCCAGGATGCCGCCGACGATCTGGCCGCGGTCGGCCATCTTGCACAGCGCCCCGGCTTCCAGGGTGGAGGGGATCTTGTTGGTGACCGTTTCCACCGCCGACAGAATCGCCACCTTCGGCTCGGCGATGCCGATGGCGTGGGCCAGCTCGATGGCGTTCTGGATGATGTTGACCTTGTCTTCCAGAGTCGGCTGGATATTGATGGCAGCGTCAGTGACGATGATCGGCCGCGGATAGGTGGGCACGTTCAGCAGGAAGCAGTGGCTGATGCGCCGCTCGGTGCGCAGCCCGCCCACTTTCTTGACCACCTGGCCCAGCAGTTCGTCGGTGTGCAGGCTGCCCTTCATCAGGGTCTGAGCCTCGCCGGCCAGCACCATGGCCACGGCCAGTTCGGCCGAGTGATGGCTATGTTCGGCCGGAACCAGCCGATAGCCGGAGATGTCGAGCCGTTCCTGTTCGGCGATGCTCCGGATCTTGTCCTCCGGCCCGATCAGAATGGGGGTGATCAGCTTGTGTTCGGCGGCTTCGATCGCGCCAAGCAGGGCGTCGGGGCTGCAGGGATGCACCACGGCGCAACCGAGGGCAGGAAGACCCTCGCAGGCTTTCAGCAGTTCCAGGTAACGGTTGTCCCGCCGCAGCTGGACCTTGGGCATGTCGATCAGCGAGTGCCGCATCTTCTCGCGCGGCGCCCGTACTTCGAGGGTGCCGGTGGCGATTTCTGCGCCGGTGGGATCGGTCGCTTGGCAATCCAGCACGACGATGCCGGTTTCGGCGCGTTTGGCCTTGACCGTCGCGGTGGCGGTGACCGGTACGCCGATTGCCACCGGTCGATGCAGGCGGATGTCGATATGCTGGGTCACCGAACCCAGGCCGGGCAGGCGGGTGCCGGCCAGCGAGGCGAACAGCGCCGCCGACCAGCTGGTCTGGCCGCCTCCCTGGCTGATCATCGAGGTATCTCCCGGCCCCGGATCCAGGTCGAACAGACTGAAATTACCGGTGAGAGTCGCCAGCGCTTCGAAGGTTTCTTGATCCAGCGCCCGCGTCAGGCTGGCCTGATCGCCGATCTGGATTTCATCGAAGGTCCTGTTTTCAACGATATCGTTCATGTTTCAGGCCACCATCCTGAGTTCGAGTGCCTCGGCCAGGCGGTCGAGGATCGCCTGCTGTTTGGCGTCGATGACCCCATCGCCGATGGCGATCGCCTTGGCCATGTTCCAGGCCGTGCGCCGCTCTTCCGGGGTGGGCAGTAAATGGGCGAGCGATTCGATCGCCCGCTCCGGATCCAGTTGCACTATGTAGAGGAACGCGCCCAGCGCCTTGGGACCGTAGATGGCCTTGAACGCCGTCTCCTGGGCGCGGTCGCGCAGATCGCGGTAATGGTCGAGCAGGTCGATCAGGGTGTCGGAGGCGCGTTTTTCGGCGCTGCGGAACGGGTTGTCGTCGCCGACCGGCCGGCGGTTCTGCGCGGCCAGCGGGGCCAGCAGTTGCAGGGGCCACAGCAGGGGATTCTCGTCCGACAACCAGCGGTATTGCAGGCGCAGCGGATGCAGGTCGCGCAGGGTCTTGGCCAGCGGTTCGGTCATCGCCATCCGCACCCAGGGACCGATGAAGGCTTCGTAGAACTGGGTATTGAGTTCGGACAGCAGCTTGGAGGCCGCGAAGTATTCGACTTCCTGCTGGCTGTCGTCGAGGCGGCGGATATCGGCGATAGTGCGGGGCTCGAAGCGCGACAGGTAGATGTCTTCGGGCTGGTCGCCGGCGCCCGCCGGCATTTTCTCGATCACCATCTCATACAGACCCGGCGGCAGGGTGTCGATGAAATCGATGGCTTCGTTGATTTCGTAGTGTTCCTTCTGCGCCACCTTGCCGGACACGAAGATGCCCAGATGGCCGATGTCCTTGTGCAGGATGTAGACGATGGTCTGGCCGTGGATCTTGATTTCCTCTTCATTGCCGTACACATCGACGATCCAGTTCAGAGCCTGCTGGGGTGGGGTGATGTTGTCGCCTCCCGAGGCGAACACCACCACCGGCGCGATGATATCCTTGAGATCAAGTGTAGCACCTTCGTTCAGGCGAATGCCGCCGCGCTGCAATTTGTTACCGACGAACAAGTCGTTGACGATCTGGCTCATCTCTTCCTTGGTCAGCAGGAAGAAGCCGGTCCACCAGCGCTCGAATTCGAGGAAGCGCTCGACTTCGGCGTCGATGTACTGGGCCTGATTGCGACCATTGGACCGAGACAGATTAAGGAAAGAACGGCCACGAAATGATGGAGCTTGTGTTGCAATTTAATGATTTTTCTCGAAACACTGTAGCGGAAAGCTCGGGAATTCGCAGCGCCGCGGCTGGCGCGATCCGTCGCCGGACCTGCCGCCAGCGCGGTTTTTCGCTCCGTCAGGGCAACGAAGATTGCAAGTGATCGCGGGCTTCGTCGGCGCTTTCGTAGATATAGGGCGCCAGGCCGCGTTGCATCAGCGCCGAGCCCATCTTGGCCCGCAGGAACGAGCTGGTGGTGTAGCGGGTGACGCCGGCGTAGAACCGCTCCACCACCTCCTTGACCATGGCGATATAGGCATCGAGCAGTTCGGGGGCGATGCTGAAGCCGTCGTAGTTGACGATGGTGAAGACCTTCTGGTCCAGTGCGCCGACCCGCTCCGCCACCAGGGCGCGAATCCGCTCGATCATGTCGGGGCTGCCGATGTGCAGGTTCTCGAAATTGACGAAGAACAGGTGCTGGCGCGGGTTGTAGACCAGGCGCTGTTCCAGCGGCACGCCGAGTAGATCCTCGCGCAGATTCATCGGCTCCGGTTGGAAGATGCGAGCATCCATCAACGGCAAGGGCTGATGGATCAGGGGTTGGAAGTCCATCTGAGCTAGGATGTCGCGCTCCAGATCGACGCCGGGCGCGATTTCGCACAATTCCAGACCCTGCGGGCCGAGCTGGAACACGCAGCGCTCGGTGATGTACAACACCGCCTGCTGGCGCTTGGCCGCGTATTCGCCGCTGAAGGTGCGGTGTTCCACGGTCTCGACGAACTTGCGGAACGAGCCATCCTGCTGGATCTGCAAACGGCCTTCGCTGACGTTCAGCTGGAAATGCCCAGCGGTGAAGGTGCCGACGAACACCACTTTCTTGGCGTTCTGACTGATGTTGATGAACCCACCGGCTCCGGCGATCTTGGGACCGAACTTGCTGACGTTGACGTTGCCCTGGCGGTCGGCCTGGGCCATGCCGAGGAAAGCGATATCCAGGCCGCCGCCGTCGTAGAAGTCGAACTGATACGGTTGGTCGAGGATCGCCTGGGCGTTGACCGCCGCGCCGAAATTCAGACCGCCGGCCGGCACGCCGCCGATCACCCCCGGTTCGGCGGTCAGGGTCAGCAGGTCGATCATCTTTTCCTCATTGGTGACATTGGCGATGCCCTCGGGCATGCCGATGCCGAGATTGACCACGCTGTTGGGCCGCAACTCCAGGGCGGCGCGGCGGGCGATGATCTTGCGCTCGTCCAGCGCCAGCGGCGCGATGGCGGTCACCGGCACCCGGAATTCGCCGCTGTAGGCAGCGTTGTAGAGGGTGCCGAAGGTTTGCATATGGTGTTCGGGATGCTCGGCCATCACCACGCAATCCACCAGCACTCCCGGCACCTTGACCTGACGCGAATTGAGCGCGCCGCGCTCGGCGATCCGCTCCACCTGAGCGAGCACCAGACCGCCGGAATTGCGCGCCGCCATGGCGATGGCCAGCACTTCCAGGGTCAACGCTTCCCGCTCCATGGTGAGATTGCCGTCGGGGTCGGCGGTGGTGGCGCGGATGATGCCGATATGAATCGGCATGGCCCGGTAGAACAGATACTCCTGGTCGTCCAGGGTCAGCAACCGCACGATGTCGGTGGTGGTGCGGGCGTTGAGCTTGCCGCCGCCGTGGCGCGGATCGACGAAGGTGCCCAGCCCGACCGTAGACAGATGGCCGGGTTTATGGGCGGCGGTGTCGCGCAGCAGATGGGCGATCACCCCTTGCGGCAGGTTGTAGGCTTCGATCTGGTCGGCCATGGCCAACTGGCCCAGCTTGGGCGCCAGTCCCCAATGACCACCGATCACCCGCTGCAGCAGGCCCTGATGGCCCAGATGATTCAGGCCGCGTTCGCTGCCGTCGCCCTGGCCAGCGGCGTAGATCAGGGTCAGGTCGCGTGGCTGGCCGGGCGCTGCGCCGGTTTGGGCATCGCCGCGCAGGAAGCGTTCCTCGAGCGCGATCAACAGGCTTTCGGGGACGCCGATGCCGGCGAAACCGCCAGTGGCCACGGTATCGCCGTCGTGAATCAGCCGCACCGCTTCGGCTGCGGTCACGATCTTGCTTTTATCCGGCGATCCTGTCGTCGAGCTTAGTACGGGGTGTTGGATGGAACGGCTTGCCATCGAAATGCTCTCCTCGGGACGTTGAACGAGAACGCAGCCCCGGCCGGTCGCGCAGCGTGATCAGGCGGACTCGAGTTGCTCGCGCAGGTCCTCCGGGGAAATTTCCCAGTAGTTCAGGACGTGGCTCAGGAAGGCTTTTTCGTTGTCGTGTACGGCGCCATCGGCCTGAATCAGGCGCGCCAGCATGGCGCAAGTCCAAACCTGCAGTTGCGGCTGGTCGATGCGGTCAAGGCTGGCGTCGATCCGCTCCTGGTCGAGCAGGGTCTCGCTGATGATCATGGAGTCCACTTCGTAAATCAAATCGATCAGTTGGGCCACCGCATCGAAGGACATCGGCCGAACGATGAGATTGGAGAAGCGGCCGAGAAGGGGCCTGTCTCGAAGATTCAATGGCATTATCCATATGATTTTCAGTAGGATAATGACTTGATCGGGTCTTGGAAAAACTCAGGAGAGCGGCGGACAGCGATGAATTGATGGTGATTCGGTTGCAGTTTGAAGAAGGAAAATGGGTCGGCTCCGGCAATGTCAGCCGCTGGAATTTGTTTGCAACAGATCGGGCGTAACTTGGTCGGATCGATCGTGTCGATGGCAGGGGACGGGAGTGATGGGTCAGGCCGACAGCCTCTCGAAAAGCAGGGCCGATGAGGCCAATCGCGTGCTGGTGTGTGGGCTTGGCAGCCTCGGTCAGCTTTGCGTAGCGACCCTGAAAGCGTTCGGGGTCGCGCCTTGAACGCCGATGCAGCGTTCGCCGGCGGCAACCTGATCGCTCAGATCGTGGGCTGCGATCTGAGCGAAGCGCGCTAGGTGATGGAGCAGCTCCCGACGCCCATTCCAGGTCTGCTATACCGTCATCAGGCCCGCCATCTGATTCGGCAGCTCAGCCGGGCGCGAGTGTATTGCCGCCCCATGATGCCCGCCTGATTCCTGTTCATCCATTCGCCACAAGCATGAAGATCGCCATGACGCTCAGTAACAAATCGCTGCTGGAGACCCGGTTTCGTCCCACTCTGCATGGTTTGATCTGCGGGTTCGCGATGCAACCCGACCAAAGCATTCAAACCTTGGGAGGGGATGAGTTGCGCAGCGCCTTGGACCGACCGGGAACGGTGGTCTGGTTGCATTTCAATGTCCGGGTCGGGCAGTCTCGCGACTGGATCGCCCGTTGCGACCATTTGTCCGAAGCCGCACGCCGGTTCTTGCTGGAGCACGACGATCGCAAGCGGATCGAGCAGACCGGGGAGACGCTGCTGGGGGTGATCAGCGACGTCCGCCACGATTTCGATCTGGATGACTTCGATCCCGAACACATCGCCTCCCTGCGTTTTTACATGGACGCTAGCTGCGTGATCAGCACCCGGTTACAGCCCTGCAGCACCGCCGATCAGCTGCGCACCGAGATCAAGCAGGGCCACTATTTCGACAGCACCGCTAAATTGCTGGTCCACCTGTTCGACTCGCAGGTAACCCGACTGGGCGAGACCATCGAGCGCGTGCGGGTGATGTTGGACGATATCGAGGATGAAGTGCTGGCCGGCCGGGTGCGCGGGCAACATGCCCAACTGGGCAGTATCCGCCGGCTGGCGGTTCGGCTGAACCATCACTTCGGCCCCGAGCATCGCATGCTGCAGCGCCTGTGTCGGCGGTTACCGAACTGGTTCGGTGCGGTCGATGCCGCGGCCTTGCAGGATGTGGCGGAAGAGTTTCGCGAACTGGTCGACGATCTGACCGAAACCCAGGAGCGCGCCAAGCTGTTGCAGGAAGAGTTGGCCGCCCGACTGGCGGAGCAGACCAACAGCAATCTCTACATCTTGTCGGTCTTTACCGCCGTCCTGTTGCCGCCCAGCCTGATCGCCGGCATCTTCGGTATGAATGTGATGGGGGTGCCGGGGGTGCAGGATGGGGGCGATATGGCGTTCTGGTGGGTGATGCTGGGTATGGGGGCGATTTCGGGCCTGATTCTCCTGCTATTGGCCTATTGGCGGCGGTTGTTCTGAGTCATTTCCGGGTACGACACATCTGGAGTGTCTATTTGGAGCCTTCTTTCACGGTCAGTCGTTGTCCAACGGAACCGGCATAAAAGACTACGATCTTTACCGGCACAGTACCGACATTGCGACCATTGTGCAGCGTATCTATAACCTCGGCCAGTGCATCCCCTGCTTTGAGCTGTTTGGTGGCGCCACTCTTCAACTGAACTTCCAACTCGCCTTCCAGCACCATGCCGAAGGAAGGGACTGGATGTAGGTGCCAGCCGGTTTCTCCACCGGGGGCAATCTCGATCGTCATGCCAGTGATTTCCGGTTTGCCGGTTGGATATTGGATGGGCTGGCCATCCCAGCTGGAATCGGTCTTCAATATCGTTTTTACACTGACGGTAGACGATTGCTCTAATGCAAAAGCGCTCGTCATGCAGAGTAACGACAGAAGGAGGACATATTTTTTCATTGTCTCGGGTTCCGGTTCTTGAAATTGATCATGCGTTCGCGTTGATGGGGCAGCGTAAAACGTTCGCAACGACGCAGAGATCACCGCTACAGCTTTTCGCGCGTCTGCTGGAACGCCTTGTCGGGCGTTCTTGTCGATGCTCTACGCTATGTGCTCGGTCTTGACAGAACGACAAAAGATGAATACTATAAGTAGCAATGGTCTTATGGGTATACCCCCTGCGCCATGGCAAATACCGAACTGCGGAGTATCAAGTATGGATGAAACAGCCCAAATACTCGACCTGTTTGGTACTGAAAATAAAAAATTGGGCGCTCAATTGGCTGAAAAAACGACGAATCGCTGCGAATTGCTCGTAGGTGATGCTCGCCAGCTTCTTTTGCAGATGCCTGATGGACATTTCAATTGTATTGTCACTTCTCCCCCCTATTGGGGACTGCGAGATTACGAGGTCCATGGTCAGATCGGTGCAGAAACCACTGTCGATAGTTACATCGCTGATCTAGTGAGTTTGTTTCGTGAGGCACGGCGTACACTCGCTGACGATGGCACGTTTTGGCTGAATATCGGCGATAGCTACACATCGGGCGGGCGCACGTGGCGCGATGCCGATGCAAAGAACAAAGGCCGGGCGATGGACTACCGAGCTCCTACGCCCGCAGGACTTAAGCCGAAAGATTTGATTGGTGTGCCGTGGAAACTGGCTTTCGCGCTGCAAGCGGATGGTTGGTACCTGCGAACGGATATTGTTTGGAACAAGCCTAACTGCCAGCCGGAGAGCGTGAAGGATCGCCCGACCCGTGCTCATGAATATGTGTTCCTATTCTCGAAATCGGAGAAATATTACTACGACTGGCAGGCAATCATGGAACCGGCGGCAGGCCCGCAACAGAAGTCGAAGAATCGGCGTACGGTATGGAATATCAACACAGAGCCATACCCCGGTAGCCACTTCGCCGTTTATCCTAAGGCGCTTGTTCGTATCTGCGTAGCAGCAGGCTCCAGCAAGAATGGCCGTGTCCTCGACCCATTTTTCGGGTCAGGGACAACCGGTGTGGTTTGCAACGAGTTGGGTAGGGATTGTGTTGGGATCGAGCTAAACGCGGAGTATGCCGAACTCGCGCGCGAGCGGTTGTTACGTGGACATTGAGCCAAAGATCCAAGTTGCATGGACCTTGCAGAAGTTTTTTCGCAGGTGTTTGATCTGGAGCTTGCGCTCTGTGCCTCCATCGAAATACAGCGAGTACTTGAGTTGCCCATCTGTATCCCTGACGTAACCGTAACCCGGCTGCGGACTCTGTTTGCTATTGATACAAACTACTAGTTCGCAGTTTGCTGCTTCGAGCAGCAGCACTTTGGGTATCTCGACGAGTTCGTAGCGGATTTTGGTATTGATATCTTTCAGACGTCGGAATGTGAAGATGCGGTCATAGCTTTGCATATGTTCCAGGAACAAATCTCGCAGCAACGGTAGCTTCCATTCACCCCGGCCAAGTTCCATCCACTTGCTGACGTGGACCGATTCATCCTTGATATTCGCTGCCGCTTCGGTCTTAAGGCTGAACGGAATGTCACGAATGGTAATGTCATGACCACGGTTCGTCCGGCTTTTTACCAGCTGAGCTGAGATACCTGCGACATTTAGCGCAGCCTCGAATGCAAACTCGAATTGATCTTTGCTCAGGGCCTGACGACTTCCTGCATGGTGGCTTAACAAGCGGTCTCCAAGGGAGGCAAGGACAGCATCTGTGACTACATCAGAGTCGGGGGCGCGCTCGAATTGGCAAGTGGCGCCGAATGCGCGAATGGCCGATTTGATCCATTCCCGTTGCGCTGGCGTGAGGCGACGTAGCGCTTCAACAATTTCGCCGACTTCTTGTTCCGAAAGGTTCACCCAAGTTTTCCCATCTATTCGTTACTTGATGCGTTCTCGCGCTTGGTAAGCAACACGGGAACTGTAACGCCCAAAGCTGCGGCTAAGACCTCAAGCGTGCTTAGGGTGACATTTCGTTCGTGGCGTTCAACCGAACCAATGTAGGTGCGGTGCAAGTTGCATCGCTCGGCTAGCTCTTCTTGAGAGAAGCCTTTTTCTTTGCGAAAAGTCTTGATGTTTTCAGCCAGTACAGTGCGGAGAGAGTCGCTCGATTTTCTGACCATGCTCAAGCCCTAATTGATCAGGCTGAGATTGTCAACAAATGATGACTATAAGGCGACAGACTATAGGTAGCATTTAATGCGCCACCTAGTGTGAACCCGCTTGCTAGGTGGTGTGGGGAGGACAGGCTAAACACCTGTCCTTACCCGATTAGGCCGCTGTTATTTCTTCTCCGGCATGACGGAAGAATGATGGCTTGTAATTAGCCATTGATTTCCATCCCATCGGTATGTGTAGGTGTAGCGGCCACTGACAGAGGCACCTGTTTTTGCGAAGGTGAACGTGTAAAGCCCGGCATCAAAAGCAGTGTTGCACCCCAATTCAATGTAGCGAAAGTCAATCTTTCCTGAGGGGCGTTTTTCTAAGAAGTGATGGAAATAGTCCTCTTTCTCCGCTGGGGTGAGACGAGGTTTATTGGATAATGTAGGCAAGAGAATTGACCGCTCTGCGTAATTTGCAACCACTTTGTGGGGATCCCCCGTTTGCAGCGACTGATTCCAACGATCAAATAATGCTGCAATTTCTTGTTCCGAGGTGGCTTTGCAGCTTTCGGTCTGAGATGTCTGGAGGTTGCTTGGTGCGCCTTGGTTTGTGGCGCAGCCAGTGATTGCAGTGGCTAGAACGAAAATGCTGATCAACCTCTTCATGTAAGACTCCTCATGGGTGGTGGAAAAAGGCGTATAACATGGAGCTAGGGGGCCGGGCGCTACCGGCAAACGATTCCTCTTGAACGCAAGGTTAGAGGAATCAGCTAGGGCTGTATTTTAGGAAATAGCGCGCCTCTGCACAGGAGGTCATTTGAGAGCAATGCGCGCGGTTGTTGCACTCTTTGCCTGGACTATTGTCACGAGTATAGCTTTTCGTCGGCAGAGTGACAGAGTTTGCCCATCTTCGAGCCAGAGCCACTACATTTAATGGCTCCACGATATTTCGCGGTCTCCATCCGCGGTCTATATTCGATGTTTTACATCAATAGATTTAGCTATCAATAGCTTATTTGAAATTTCCCCAGTGGCACAAGTGTTGCCATAAGGAACCACCCGGCGCGGATGCGCAAGCCAGGTGGTGTGGGGATAGCCAGTTGGAAGCTGGCCACGAGTCTGATGGGGCACCGGTTTTTTCCACCGTGCCCGGAATGATCCGATTCGCTGCGGCTATGGTTGCTGGGTCGCGTTCTGCTGTTCCTGGCGCAGCTGGTCGCGCAGATCGGCGGTCGCTTCGCCGCCGGTTTCGCCCCAATGATCCAGATAGACCAGTTGCTCCAGCGGTAAGCGTTCCCGCCAGCCGGCCGCTTCTAGATCCGGTCGATCGCGGAAATGGCTGACATAGCCCAGGCATAGATAGGCCACGGGAATGATGCGCAGGGGCAGGCCGAGGATTTCCCGCAGCGCAGCCTTGTGGAAGATGCTTACCCAGCCTACACCCACTCCTTCGGCACGGGCTGCCAGCCACAGGTTTTGCACGGCGCACACTGTGCTGTACAGATCCATGGCCTTGCTGTGGGTGCGGCCCAGCACCACCGGTCCAGCCCGGTCGCGGTCGCAGGTCACGCACAGATTGAGGGGGGCTTCGAGAATACCTTCCAGTTTCAGGCGTCGGTACAAGTCCTGCCGCTGTTCCTCGAACAACAGCGCCGCTTCGGCGTTGGCTTGCAGGAAGGCGTCGTGCACTTGGCGTTTGACTGCCGGATCGCGCACCAGCAGGAAGCTCCACGGCTGCATGAAGCCGACCGATGGGGCGAAATGGGCGGCGGTCAGCAGCCGGGCCAGGACATCGTCCGGCAGCGGATCGGGCAGGAATTGGCCGCGGACGTCGCGGCGAGAAAAGATGGTGCGATAGATGGCGGCGCGGATGGTCGCGCCCTCGTCGGTGTTGGGCGGGGTGGACGGGTCGATCTTCATGGCATCCCCTGGATGAAGGATCGCCGACGGCCTGGCCTTGCCGCCGGTGAGCAACCCTCCAGGCCGGTCTTCTGACTCGGGTTCGACCCGCCGTGGCGCCTTCCCAACCGCAGTCAGTGGCGTGTTGCCAAGGCGGTCCCCCTTACAGCGTTGGGCACGTCGCGGATTTGCACCGCGTTTCCGATTCTTCCCGTGGGACACCTGGATGGAACGGGTAGCGCCGCGAACAAGCGCTACCGGACGCTATGGTACTACATTGCCGTTGCAGCTATCGGATTGGCGCTGTCGGAGAGTCCTGCCGTTTGGCGGCAGCGCTCCCCGTAACTGCAATGGTCTTAAGTGGTTGCCCAGCCTGGTACCGGTGTGGGCGCGGGCCTACGGCGAGGCGGTTCCCGCGCTGCCACCACCACCTGCTGATGGGTCCAGCGCAGGATTTCCAGCGAACCGTCCGGCCGTTCCGCCAGCGCGGTGCAGCTTTCCACCCAGTCGCCGTCGTTGCAGTACAGCACGCCGTCGATATCGCGCAATGCGGCGTGATGGATATGGCCGCAGATCACCCCATCCAGCTCGCGTCGGGCCGCCACTCGAGCGGCGGCGGTTTCGAACCGGGCGATGTAGGCGGCGGCGTGACCGAGGCGCTGCTTGAGAAAATTGGCCAGCGACCAGTAGGGATGATTCCAGCGCCGTCGGATATGGTTGTACCAGCGGTTGACGAACAGCAGCACGTCATAGGCCCAGTCGCCCAGCCAATGCAACAGCGGGCCACCGCAGCGCACCGCGTTGTCGCATTCGTCGCCGTGGATGACCAGGAAACGGCGACCATCGGCGGTGACGTGGATCGTCTCCGGGACGATGTCGATGCGGCCGACCGACAGACCCAGATAGTCGCGCGCGGCTTCGTCATGGTTGCCCGGCACGTATTGGACGCGAACCCCATCCCGCGCCATGGCCAGGATGGTCTTGAGCACCTCGCCGTGCCCGCTCGGCCAGCGGCCACCGCGATGCAAGTGCCAGAAATCGATCAGATCGCCGACCAGATACAGCTGCTCGCATTCGCTGTGGCGCAGAAATTCCAGCAGGAATTCGGCTTTGCATTCCCTGGAGCCGAGATGGACATCGGAAATCCATAAGGCGCGGAATCGCCTGGATGCGGGTGCCATGGAGGGAACCTAATGACCGTCGAGCTTTTGCCCGATGAAACTGAAATACTGCCAGACGCCGCCGTAGGCCGAGCCGACGCTCTGCTGCAGGGGTTGGCAGTGCGCATTCAGCCATGGCCGCAAATGGCCATCCATCCGCACATGGTTGACTCCCATCCAGCGACGGAAGGCCGGAAAACGGGAGTCGTGGAAGTCGACCACCGCCAGTCGTCCGTCCGGACGCAGATCCTGCAGGGCGCATTGCAGCACCGTCTGCCAGCCGGGATTGATCATGGTCAGGCAGTAGGAAAACACGATCAGGTCGAAGACCGGCTCGGGATACAGCGGGTGGTCGTAGGCTTGCTGCAGCAGGGTGACGGCAAATTGGCGCTGCTCCAGCTTGCGCCGCGCCCGCAGCAACATGTCGGGTGACAGATCAAGGCCGGTTACGGCAGCGGTGGGGAATTGCCGCGCCAGCCGCACCAGATTCTCCCCGGTGCCGCAGCCGACTTCCAGAATGTTGCGCGGCGGTTCGGGCCGGGCGGCGATGGCGCGAACCAGCGCGCCACGGCCAAACAGGAAACTCCAGCGGGTAGCATCGTACAGCCGGGCGTGCCAGCGATAGTAGCGATTGAGGGCGCTGGCGTTGTGCTCCGCGGTGGCGGCGAAGGTTGGCTCGGCGCTCATAGCACCTCCGCGAAATGCAGACTGCCGTAAGTGCCGACCCGATCCTGCCGATGCAGCGGCTCGGTCAGGGCCGGGAAGAAACGCAGGGCGCGCTGGGTCCAGTCGGGCAGGAAGCCCAGGGTGTCGCTGGCCGAGCGCAGCAGGATGCGGCTACCCGGACGGCTGTTGGCCAGAATCAACCGCCACTCGTCTTCCAACGCCTGCGGTTGGTGCCAGGCCAGCCAATCCTGATGGTCCAGCAGCACGAAGTGGCTGTAGGAACCGGGATTCTGGCGCAGGAAATCGCTGACCGTGGCGGTATGGGCGTGGACCCGGTCGAGATGGGCGCGCAGGCTGGCGAAATTCTCTTCCCGCAGGTAGTTCGGGCAACATTGCTCGGTGTAGGCGCCGGTCAGATAAGCGCGCCAGAAATAGTTGTCATGGATCAGCACCTCGGTCAGCACATGGCGCAGCTTGTCACTGATGTAGCCGATGACGCCGCCGGGATATTGTTGCTGCATCAGGCGAATTTGCGGGCGCGGCACGCCGAGCATGGCCAGGGCGGTCGGCTGTCGCAGCAGCCAGGTGCTGAACCGACCCCACAGGGCCGGCTCGATCTTTTCATACAGGGCCCGCTGCTCGTCCAGAGTCTGGGCGTCCAGCAGATCGAACAGGTAGTTGCGCAACTTGCGACCGGATTTGAGCAGCTGCCGGCTGACCAGCCAGGCCACCGCACCGCAGGTGCCGTGGTAATAGAACGAGCGCTTGCGGTTGTCCGGGTCGAAATAGCCGATCTTCTTGTCCCAGAACGCGGCGGCGTAGGGCGGCAGACTCGGGCGCAGCGAACGATACAGCTCGCCGAAACGCGGATGCGCGCCCTGGCGGAACATCCGCTCCAGATCGTCGAAATCGCCGCGGGCGACCAGGGCCAGCTTGAGCTGGAGCAGGGCGTTCTGGCGCGGATTGACGTCCACGGCGTGGATAGCCGCCGGTCCGTCCAGCAGATAGTCGAGGGCATTGCAGCCAGCGCTGGTCAGCACCACTACTTGGCTGTCGTGGTCCAGACCCAGCAACTGCCGGTCGATGCGCGGATCTTCCCAGCACATGTTGTAGATCAGATAGCGCTGGTGAATCGTCCTGAACAACAGATCGTGGGCGTGATTGCCGAGCCGGGCGCCGAGTTGTTTGACCATACTGCCTCGAACTTATCAGAGTAAGGGTCATGGATAACCGATGGCCGGGCAGTGTGCGGCGAGCCGGTAACAAGATCATGACGTTGCCATGACCGTTTTATGATGTGGGCGAGACCGTGCCGATGTCGGCCGGGGGTTCATCAGAACTTCATATCGGCGGGCTAGGGTAGAGATAATGGGACGAATTCTTGGGCGTTTTCTCGCCTGGAGCGGCCCATGGAGCTTATCGTCGACTACCCGAGAATGACCATGGAAACGGAATTGTTGTTGCTCCCCGTCGCCGCCGGCGCGCTGGCCTTCGCCACCCTCAAACTGCGCAAGCAGCGCCAGTATCGGCAGTTGCAGACCGACCAGCGCGAGCTGGTCGAGCGTTACGGTGCCCAGTTGAACCTGCCTGGTCGTCTGCCGGACGCCTTGCCCGACTTCCAGTCGCGTCTGGCCACGGTGGCGGACGTCCTGCCCGATGCTGCCTTTACCCAGTTGCGCGATGCGGCCTTGCGCCACCGCCAGATCGAACGCAGCTATTTCCCGGTCCACAAGCAGGGCGGCACCATCGCCTACGAGGATTTGCACCAGGTCGCGCCGGAAATCGTCGCCTTCTATCAATCGGATGATCTGCGCCGCATCTGCTCCGCCATCATCGGCGAGCCGGTGCTGCCCACGCCGCTGCACGATCAGAGTTCCTGCTCGCTGCTGTTCTACGACCGCCCACGTGATCACATCGGATGGCATTATGACTACAACTTCTATAACGGCCGACATTTCACTGTGCTGCTCCCTCTGGTCAACCGTCATCTGGGAGCGGATCGTCTTTCTTCGGCGCAACTGGAGATCCGTCATGGCGACCGAGAGGTCATGATCCCCACCCCGCCCAATACCCTGATCGTGTTCGAGGGCGCGCGCGTCTTCCATCGGGTGACGCGTCTGGGAGAAAACGAGTTGCGGGTGATGCTCAGCATGACTTTCTGCACCCGGCCGCAATCGTCGTTGTTCAAGGGGACCGTGCGCCGCTTCAAGGACATCGCCTATTTCGGGGTGCGGGCGTTGTGGACCTGAGCGCGGCAGTCGGGAAGGCGGCTTTCATCAAACCGTAAGAGCGGCTTGGCACACTGCGCGGATGTTCAGGCCCGCTGACTCCAGGAGCGCCATGCAACTTCCCCGCGAACCCTATCTGCTGACCCCCGGCCCGTTGACTACCTCGCTCGCCACCAAGCAGGCGATGTTGCGCGACTGGGGGTCGTGGGACGATGACTTCAATGCGTTGACCGCCGGGGTCTGCCAGCGTCTGCTGCAGGTGGCGCACGCCGAAGAGCGCTGCGTCTGCGTGCCGTTGCAGGGCAGCGGCACCTACGCCGTGGAAGCGACCTTGGCGACGCTGATTCCGCGTCAGGGCAAGGTTCTGGTGTTGATGAACGGCGCATATGGCCAGCGCATGGCCAAGATCATGCACTACCTGGAACGGTCCTGTGTCACGCTCAATACCGGCGACTATCGGCCGCCGACTCCGGCGCAGGTCGATGAGATCCTGAGCGCCGATCCGGACATTTCCCATGTGGCCGTGGTCCATTGCGAGACCTCCTCGGGCATCCTGAATCCGGTCGAGGCCATCGCCGCAGTGACGGCGCGACACGGCCGGCGCTTGATCATCGACGCCATGAGCGCGTTCGGAGCCCTGCCGCTCGATATGCGTGAGCTGCCCTGCGATGCGGTGGTGGCCTCCGCCAACAAATGTTTCGAGGGCGTCCCCGGCTTTGGCTTCGCCCTGATCGACCGGACGGCGCTGGAGGGCTGCGCTGGCCATTCGCATTCCCTCAGCCTCGATCTGTACGACCAGTGGGCCTATATGGCGCGCACCGGTCAATGGCGCTTCACCCCACCCACCCATGTGGTGGCGGCTTTTGCCCAGGCATTGGACCAACATGCGGCCGAAGGCGGCGTCGGCGGTCGGCTGGCGCGCTATACGGCCAATCGCGATCTGCTGGTCGCGGGGATGCGGGCGATGGGCTTCCGCACCCTGCTGGCCGATCGCTGGCTGTCGCCGATCATCGTCACCTTCCACTCGCCCGGCGATCCTCGCTTCGATTTCCACGCCTTCTACCGTCTGATCAAGGACCGGGGTTTCATCATCTATCCCGGCAAGCTGACCGCGGTGGAGAGTTTCCGGATCGGCTGCATCGGCCAGTTGTTCGCCGAACAGATGCAGGGCGTGTTGACCGCGGTGCGGGAGGCGCTGGACGCCATGGGCATCGCCGATGGCATGCCCCGTCCCGAGGATCTCGATCCAGGCGACTTTTGAGGATATCCCGCCATGTACTTCCACCATCAACGCAGTTATCGCGGCCCGATTCAGGCGGTGATCTTCGACTGGGCCGGCACTACCGTGGATTTCGGTTCGCTGGCCCCGGTGGCAGCCTTCACCGACCTGTTTACCCAGCAAGGAATCGAACTCAGCCTGGCCGAAGCGCGCGGGCCGATGGGTACCGAGAAATGGGAGCATATCCGCCAACTGTGCGCTTTGCCGCGTGTGGCCGCCGCCTGGCGTGAAATCTACGGTGCTTTGCCGGATATGGCGGACATCGATCGGCTCTATCAGGAATTCATTCCCCTGCAGATCGCGGCCATCCGCGACTCGGCCCGCCTGATTCCGCGTTGTCGGGAAGTGGTGGCCGCCCTGCGCGCTCGTGGGATTCGGGTCGGGGCCAATACTGGCTACAGCCGGGAGATGGTGGAGGTGCTGGCCGCCGCTGCCGCCGAGCAGGGCTATCGGCCGGATAGCAACGTGTGCGCCACCGAAGTGCCGCGGGGTCGGCCGTTCCCGCACATGAGCCTGAAGAACGCCATCGAACTGGAAGTGGAGACCGTCCATGCCTGCGTCAAGGTGGACGACACCGTGCCGGGGATCGAGGAAGGCTTGAACGCCGGCATGTGGACCATCGCCGTGGCCATTTCCGGCAATGAAATCGGCTTGTCCATCGACGACTGGGACACGCTGCCGGCCGTCGAACAACAGCAGCTCCGGCAGGCGGCCTATGCCCGGTTGCGGGCCAGCGGCGCGCATTACGTGATCGATTCCATCGCCGATCTGCTGCCCTACGTCGAATTGATCGAACGGCGACTAGCGCGCGGGGAACAGCCTTGAGCGCCACGCCGCGACCTGCCCAGCGCGGCGGCGGCATGACCGTGCCCGCCGACCGTGGAGAGAGCGAGGTCAATTTCAGCGCGCGGCGGCAAGCCTGGCAGGATACCCATCTCGACGATCGGACCCGTCATCTGCTGGCCGAAGACGCCCGTTACTTCCTGCATCAATCGGTTTCGACCCCTTGCCTGTCGGCCATCCGCCATGCCGAGGGCATCTGGATCGAAGATACCACTGGGCGGCGCTACATGGATTTCCATGGCAATGGCGCGCATCACATCGGCTACGGCCATCCCCGCCTGATCGCTGCCATCAAGCAGCAACTGGACGAACTGCCGTTCGCGCCGCGCCGGTTTACCTGCGATCCGGCCATCGAACTGGCGCGGCGATTGGTCGCCATCAGCCCGCCGGGTCTGGAGCGAGTATTGTTCGCGACCGGCGGTTCCGACGCGGTGGAAATCGCCCTGAAGATCGCTCGGGC
>Ga0116181_1000086_pt1 | contig 76711 bp, 81 predicted proteins | sample AD_UKC075_MetaG_FD_89752 | JGI IMG/M metagenome (GOLD analysis project Ga0116181, IMG submission 89752) | Active sludge microbial communities of municipal wastewater-treating anaerobic digesters from USA - AD_UKC075_MetaG | ecosystem: Engineered > Bioreactor > Anaerobic > Digestate | place: USA... | reverse complement strand
GCCTCGGGAGTCTCACGCCATGCGCACACTCATGGGCTGGATCGCCACTCTGATGCTGGTCCTACCATCATCCGGCTTCGCCGCCGAGCCAATCCCGACCGTGGCCCTAACTCAGATCGTCGAGCATCCCTCGCTCGACGCCGCCCGGCGCGGCATCCTCGACGAGCTGGCCGCCGCCGGCTTCACCCCCGGCCACAATCTGACGGTGGATTACCAGAACGCCCAAGGCAGCCCGGTCACCGCCGCCCAGATCGCCCGCAAATTCGCTGGTGAGCAACCCACGGTCATCGTCGCTATCGCCACGCCCTCGGCCCAGGCTGCGGCGGCGGCTACCCGTACCATCCCCATCGTGTTCTGCGCGGTTTCCGATCCCACCGAGGCCAAGCTGGTGAAAAATCTCGACCATCCCGGCAGCAACATCACCGGCACCCGCGACTTTCCGCCGCTGGCCGAACAGCTCGACCTGATTCGGGAACTGTCCCCGACCGCCAAGACCCTGGGGGTAATCTACAACCCCGGCGAAACCAATTCCGTGTCCATGGTCGCTGCGCTCAAGCCCTTGGCGGCCGCCAAGGGTTTTCAGCTGGTCGAAGCCGCCGCGCCGAAATCCGGCGACGTGCTGAGCGCCGCCCGCCAGTTGACCGGCAAGGCCGATGCCATCTACATCCCGCTGGACAATACCGTGGTGTCGGCCTTGGAAGCAGTCATCAAGGTCGGACGCGAGGCGCGAATTCCGGTCTACAGTGCCGATACCGATTCGGTCAAACGCGGCACGGTCGCAGCCCTGGGCTTCGATTATTACGACGTGGGTCGCCAGACTGGCCAACAGGTGGTGCGGGTGCTGCGCGGGGAAAAACCCGGCGACATGCCGGTCGAAGGCGTCAAGAAACTCAGCCTGTTTCTCAATTTGCCGGCCGCTGCTGCCATGGGCGTCACCGTACCCGACGCCGTGCGCCAGCGGGCAGTCCAGCTGCAACAGTAGGACAATAGCCGCCCGATGAGCAGTATCGCCCTCCTCGGCGCTTTGGAGATCGGCCTGTTGTTCGGCCTGGTGGCCCTGGGTGTCTATCTGTCATTCCGGGTTCTGCAATTTCCCGATCTGACCGTGGACGGCAGCTTTCCACTGGGCGCGGCGGTGGCCGCTACCCTGATCGTCCACAGCGTCAACCCCTGGCTGGCGACCCTGGCCGCCGCCGCCGCCGGCGCGCTGGCCGGGCTGACCACCGCCTGGCTGCACCTGCGGCTCGGTATCCTGCATCTGTTGGCCAGCATCCTGACCATGATCGCTCTGTACTCGATCAACCTGCGGATCATGGGCCGTCCCAACATAGCTTTGCTGGGCGAACCCACGGTGCTGAGTCCGCTGCAGGATGGGTCGATTCCCAGCTATGTGCTGACCCCACTGGCCTTTGCCGTGGCTGTGTTCGCGCTCAAATGGCTGCTGGATCGCTTCCTCAACGCGGAAGTCGGCTTGGCTCTGCGCGCCACCGGGGCTAATCCCCGCATGGCCCGCGCCCAGGGCATCCGCACCGAGCGAGCCATTCTGCTGGGCCTAGCCTTGAGCAACGCTCTGGTAGCGCTGGCCGGTGCGCTGTTCGCCCAATCGCAGGGCAGCGCCGACGTGACTCTGGGGGTCGGGGTGATCGTGGTCGGGCTGGCGGCGGTGATCGGCGGCGAAGCGCTGCTGAATCCGCGCAGCGTGGCTTGGGCCACCACCGCCTGCATCGTCGGCTCCCTGCTGTACCGCCTGCTGGTGGCGCTGGCGCTGAACGTCGAACTGTTCGGCCTGCAGGCCCAGGATCTGAATCTGCTCACCGCCGTGCTGGTGGCGTCGGCGCTGGCATTGCCGCGCTGGCGGGCTGGACGTTCACTGCGGCGGAACGGCCCGAGCGATGATTGACATCCGACACCTGCAGGTCACCTTCCACCCCGGCACCCCGTTGGAAAATCCGGCCTTGCGCGGCATCGACCTGCACATTCCCAGCGGCCAGTTCCTGACCGTGATCGGCAGCAACGGCGCTGGCAAATCCACCCTGCTCAATGCATTGGCCGGCGAAGCCCCGATCAGCGGCGGCTCCATCGCTTTCGACGGTCAGGACGTCACCCGCTGGGGCGTGGCTCAACGGGCGGCAGCGGTAGCGCGGGTGTTTCAGGACCCGCTGGCCGGCACCTGCGGCGAATTGACGGTGGAGGAAAACCTGGCGCTGGCGGCGGCGCGGGGTCGACGGCGCAGTCTGCGCAGCGCATGTCACCGTGGATTGCGCGCCGAATTTCAAGCGCGCCTGGCGCAATTGGGGCTGGGGCTGGAAAACCGCCTGGCCGATCGCATGAGCCTGTTGTCCGGCGGGCAACGCCAAGCCGTCAGCCTGCTGATGGCCACCCTGCGGCCGATGCGGATCCTGCTGCTGGACGAACACACCGCCGCGCTCGATCCCCGCATGGCCGATCGGGTGCTGGCGCTGACCCGGACCCTGGTGGCCGAGCGCCAACTGACCGCGCTGATGGTGACGCACAGCCTGCGGCAGGCGCTGGATGTAGGCGAACGCACCGTGATGCTGCATCAGGGCCGGGTCGCCTTCGACATCGCCGGTCCGGAGCGGACCCGGCTGGATGTGCCCGATCTACTGCGGCTGTTCGAGGATCGCGCTGGCGAAACCCTGGCCGACGACGCATTGCTGCTGGGTTGAGAACTCCTCGCGGCGCAGTCGGGCGTCAACCATCCGTTGCGAAATTTTGCGAAAAACTCGGCGTTTCGCCCTGCCTGTGTATAATGCCGCATTTCAAAAGTACGGTCTCGCCCTTGTTCCTTCCCGTAGTGGGACCCGATATCCACGAGGAAAACTCCATGGAAAGCATTTTGAGCTTCTTGATCCAGGACGCCGTCGCCCAACAGGCGGCCGGTACGCCCAGCGCCGAAATGGGCGTGATGAACCTGTTGTTTCCCATCATTCTGATCGGCGCTTTCTACTTCCTGCTGATCCGGCCGCAAACCAAGCGGGCCAAGGAACACAAGCAGATGATCGAGACGCTCAAGAAAGGCGACGAGATCGTCACCGGCGGTGGACTGCTGGGTCGCATCACCGAAATCGGCGAAAATTTCGTGCAAGTCGAAATCGCCGAAGGCGTTCAAGTCAAGGTCCAGAAGCAGGCGGTCAGCTCATTGATGCCCAAAGGCACCTTCAAGGGCAACGCCTGATCCCGCCATCCGGCGACCGAGGGAGCCCAACCGCCCCATGTCCACCCCACACACTCTGAACCAGTATCCCTGGTGGAAATATCTGCTGATCGGCCTCGTCATGCTCTGGGGCCTGATCTTCGCCCTGCCGAACCTGTTCGGCGAAGATCCAGCGGTGCAGATTTCCGGCGCGCGCGCCAACATCGCCATCGATGCGGCGTTCCAGGAAAAAGTCGCCGCGCTGCTCGATACCGACAAGCTGCTCCATAAACGGCTGGAGCTGGAAGGGGATCGGCTGCTGATCCGCTTCGCCGATCCGGAAGACCAGCTCAAGGCCGCCGACATCCTCAAGGATCGGCTGGGCCGCGACTACATCGTCGCTCTCAACCTGGCCTCCTCCACGCCCGGCTTCCTGCGCGCCATGGGCCTGAGCCCGATGTACCTCGGCCTCGATCTACGCGGCGGCGTACACTTCCTGATGCAGGTGGACATGGACGCCACCATCAAGCAGATCGAGGAAGGCTACGTCGACGAAATCCGCGGCCGACTGCGCAACGACAAGATCCAGTACACCTCGGTAGGCCGTGCGGCTGGCGGCGGGGTGCAGGTGGAATTCAAAGACAGCGCCGAGCGCGACAAGGCGATGGATCTGCTACACAAGGATCTGCCGAACCTGCAGCAGACCGAGCCAGGGCCGTCGAGCCTGAAACTCACCCTGAGCGAGCGCGAGATCAAGGAAAAACGCGATTTCGCCCTGCAACAGAACATCACCACCCTGCGCAACCGGGTCAACGAACTGGGCGTGGCCGAACCGATCATCCAGCAGCAGGGCAGCGACCGCATCGTAGTGCAACTGCCCGGTGTGCAGGACACCGCCCGCGCCAAGGAAATCCTGGGCGCTACCGCCACGCTGGAATTCCGGCTGGCCGACGAGGAAAACGACTGGAACCAGGCCGCTTCCACCGGTCGTCCGCCGATCAACTCGCGCCTGTACAAAGACCGCCATGGCCGGCCGGTACTGCTGCAAAAACGGGTGATGCTGACCGGCGATGCCATCGTGGACGCTTCGTCCGGCCTCGATTCGCAAAGCGGCGGACCGGCGGTGTTCATCACCCTGGACGGCAAGGGCGCCAAGCGGATGGACGACGCCACCAAGGACAACATCGGCAAGCGCATGGCCGTGGTGTTCATCGAGAACAAGACCGAAACCAAGCGGGTGGACGGCGAGCTGAAAAAGACCGCCTACACCGTCGAGGAAGTGATCAACATCGCCACCATCCGCGACCGGCTGGGCCGCCGCTTCCAGATCACCGGTCTGGACAGCACCCGCGAGGCCCGCGACCTGGCGCTGCTGTTGCGGGCCGGGGCGCTGGTCAGCCCGATCGAGATCATCGAGGAACGCACGATCGGCCCTAGCGCCGGCAAGGAAAACATCGCCCAGGGCTTCCAGGCTGCTTTCATCTCTTTCCTGGTGATCGGCGCATTCATGACCTGGCGCTATAAATGGTTCGGCATGATCGCCAACACCGCGCTGGCAGCCAATGTGGTGCTGATCATAGCGGCGCTATCCATGCTGCAGGCCACCCTCACCCTGCCCGGCATTGCCGGCATCGTGCTGACCATGGGCATGGCGGTGGACGCCAACGTGTTGATCTACGAGCGCATCCGCGAAGAGCTACGCAACGGCACCAGCCCACAGGCGGCGATCCACGCCGGCTTTCACCGAGCCTTCGACACCATCCTCGACTCCAATATGACCACCCTGATTGCGGCGATCATGTTGTTCGGCTTCGGCACCGGCCCGATCAAGGGCTTCGCGGTCACGCTCAGCATCGGTATCGTGACCTCGATGTTCACGGCGGTCACCGGCTCGCGGGCACTGGTCAACCTCTTCTATGGCGGCCGCAAGCTGCAAAAACTGTCGGTCTGAGCGCGAGGTAAACCGCGATGTGGCGTTTTGATTTCTATAACACCAAGATCGACTTCATGCGCTGGCGCAAGCTGGCGATGGGCTGGTCCATCACCGTGGTGCTGATCGCGCTCGGTTCCCTGTTGATCCAAGGGATGAACCTGGGGCTGGATTTCACCGGCGGCACGGTGATCGAGGTGCAGTATCCGCAACCGGTCGAAATTCCCAAGGTCCGCGAGGCCCTGGCCACAGCCGGTTTCGGCGATGCCCAGACCCAGCACTTCGGCACTTCCCGCGACGTATTGATCCGCATTCCGCCGCGCGAAGCGCAAAGCAACGCCGCTGCCCTGAGCAACAGCGTGCTGAGCGCCCTGCAAAGCGCCGAGGGCGGCGCGGGCGCTACGCTGGCGCGGGCGGAATTCGTCGGTCCACAGGTCGGCGAGGAGTTGGTGGAGCAGGGCGGACTGGCGGCACTGGGCGCGCTGGCCGGCATTCTGGTCTACGTCATGTTCCGATTCGAATGGCGACTGGCGGTCGGCACCATCGCCGCCACCGTCCATGACGTGGTCTTCACCATTGGCTGGTTTTCGCTGTTCCAGCTCGACTTCGACCTGACGGTACTGGCGGCGGTGCTGGCGGTGATCGGCTACTCGGTCAACGACACCGTGGTGGTGCTCGACCGAATCCGCGAAAATTTCCGCAAGCGACGCAAGGGATCGACTCAGGAGATCATGAATCTGTCGATCAACGAAACCTTGTCGCGCACCACCATGACCAGCTTCGTCACCCTGCTGTCGGTCATCGTGATGTACTTCTTCGGCGGCACCGTGATGCATGGCTTCTCGATCGCCATGATCGTCGGCATCGTGGTGGGCACCTATTCGTCGATCTACATCGCCAGCGCCACCGCGCTGTATCTGGGCGTCAGCCGGGAGGACCTGCTGCCGCGGGCGAAGGAAGCAGCGGACGAGAGTCCCTGACCGCGAACAGGGGAGGCCATCAGCCTCCCCTGTTTCGTCAGGCCCGTTATCCAGACCCGCTCAGGATTCGCTGCGCAGCTGACTGAACGGGTCAGCCTCGTCGGATCGCGGTGTGACCTGATGATCGTGTGTGCTATCTTGGTGATGGAGCAGGTCGCTTTCCACCCCGCGAATCACCAGCCGCGCCCAGACCGTGGCGACCAACCACAGCAGCGCGCTGAGCGCGACCAGACCACCCGCCCCGACCAGACTGCCCAAAGTGCCGCCGGCGACACCATAGCCGATGCCGGCCAGGCTGGCCAACCAGAACACTCCGATGGGTGCGGCGGTGCTGGCGGCACTGCCATAATGCGAAACAGCGGCCGGCGGGGCGATCAGGGCGAGCAAAGTTCTCTTCATGATGGTTCCTCCAGTGAATCTGGCCTAAAGTATCGATGTTAAGGATCTTTAGAGTGTTTTCGTGCGAATCATTCGACGCGCGCCGCTAAATAATCGGGTCGCGACTAGACCATAACCATAGTCCCGATCCTGGTTGCCGCAAGCTGGTCTTAAGTGGATATTCGTAATATTTTGAGTTGCCCTTAGCCGTTAAACTGAACGCATCATCGACGAAATCGATTCTCGTGCCGTAGGAGACCTGCATGAACATCAAAAAGGCGCTGGTGGTGGATGACTCCAAATTCGCCCATTTGACCTTGCGCAAACTGCTGAACGAGCGCGGTATCGAGGTGGACTGGGTCGGATCGGGCGAGGATTGCATCAAGTACCTGGATAGCAAGAAGCCCGACATCATCTTCATGGATGTCATGATGCCCGGCATGGACGGCTTCGAGACCAGCCGCGCCATCACCGATCAGCAACCGCAAGGCGCGGTGCCGATCATCATGTGCTCCGCCAATGCCACGGACGAAGACAAGCGGGATGCCCAGGACAGCGGAGCAGTCGGATTTCTTTCCAAACCCTACACCTCCGAACAGCTGGACGGTTTGCTGCAGATGGTCAACGCCGGCACCGCCGCCATCGAAGTGGAAAAACCGGCGACGCCATTTGAATTGCCGAAGGTGGTCGAAAAACCGGCTGTGGTCGAGCGCCCGTCCATGCCTGAAAAGCGGGCCGTGGTCGAACGGCCGGCCATGGCCGAAACGGCCGACGTCGGCGATATCGAGCAGCTCGCCGAGCGGACCGCCTGGGCAGCCGCCGAGAAGGTCGCGCGCGACATCATCCAGGAGCTGGTGCCCAATCTGGCTCGTGAAGTCGCCATCCAGGCCGCGCGCGGTGTAGCCGAAGATCTGGGTCGGCGAGCCGCGCACGCCGCAGTACGCGCCGCTCAGGAAGCCGCCAAACAGGTCGCCACCGAAATCGCCCGCGGCACCGCCGAACGCACGGCCCGCACCGCCGCACAGGAAAGCGCGCGGGTCGTGGCCGAACAGGCGGCGCGCGAGGTCAGCGAAGGCGTCTCGCAGCGCAACGTGGCGCGCGGCCTGGAGATGAACCGGGACGAACTGCTCAAGGAAATCGAAAGTCAGGTCAAGCGTCACAGCCAGGCCACGCTGGGAATCGCGACCGGCACCCCCGAATTCAAGCAGCAGCTGGTGCAGATGGTCCGGTCCGGCATCCAACCGGTGATCGAGACCATCGCCCGCGAAACCGCCGACCGCTCGATCCAGCAGGCAGCGTCCCGACTGGCTCCGTCCGACGGCTCCGCCGCCTCGCGCGCCAATCTGGCGCTGGCGGTAGGCATCCTCTCCCTGCTGGGATCGGCTGCCCTGATCCTGGGCTATGTCTTCAAGCTGTTCTGAGCGGCAGTGGCCGGGAGTGGGCGACGACCCGGCCGGCCCGCCCCCTGTGAACTCCATCGGCTTCGCCTTTTCCTTCATGCGCCCCGGCTCGAGCGCCTTTCGCGCGCTCGGACCAGCCCTGTTCGGGCTGTTGTGCCTGTTGCTGCTGCCCGCGGGCTGGGCCGAACCGCCGATCTACACCGCTCGCGACCGCATTCACCCGGTCTTTGCCCGCCACGGCATGGTGGTCAGCCAGGAAGCACTGGCCAGCCAGATTGGACGCGACATCCTCGAGCAGGGCGGCAACGCCGTTGACGCGGCGGTGGCCGTTGGCTTCGCCCTGGCGGTTACCCTACCCCAGGCCGGCAATCTGGGCGGTGGTGGTTTCATGCTGATCTACGCCGCCGCGCCCAAGCACAGCGAAGCGATCGATTTCCGGGAAACCGCGCCGGCCGCCGCCGGCCGTGAGGTTTTTCTGAACGAACAGGGCGAGGTCGACGAAACCCGCCTCCGCTACAGCCATCAGGCAGCCGGGGTACCGGGCACGGTCGCGGGACTGGCGCTCGCCCATCGGCGTCACGGCCATCTACCCTGGCGACAACTGGTCACGCCCGCGATCAGGCTGGCCCGACAGGGTTTTCCGGTCAGCGCGGAACTGGCGCAATCGCTTCAGGAAACCCGTGCGCGCATGACCCCATGGCCGGCCAGCATGAAGACGTTCTTCAAACCGGACGGCTCCGCCTACTCGCCTGGTGAAACGCTGGCCCAGCCGGAACTGGCCGCCGCGCTCAACCTGATCGCCGAACAGGGCGCCAAAGCGTTTTATCAGGGGCCGATCGCCCGACGACTGGTCGCCGACATGCAGGCGCACCAAGGTCTGATCACTCTGGACGATCTGCAAAACTATCGAGCGGTGGTCCGCGTGCCGCTGCAAGGAACGTATCGCGGCTACCAGATCGTGTCGATGCCACCACCCAGTTCCGGCGGCGTCCATCTGATCCAGATCCTGAATATCCTGGAAACTTGGCCCCTGGGCGAGTTGGGAGCGGAGAGCGCCGCCACGCTCCACCGCATGGCCGAAGCCATGAAGCGGGCTTATGCTGACCGTAGCCAATACCTGGGCGATCCCGACTTCGTGTCCGTGCCGGTCGCCGGACTGACCGCCAAGGCTTACGGCCGGGAACTGGCGGCAAAAATTGATCCGAACCAGGCGCAGCCGGCAGCGGCGATCAAGCCGGGCCAACCGCAGCGCTTCGAAAGCGATCAGACCACCCATTATTCGGTGGTCGATCGGGAGGGCAACGCAGTCACCGTCACCTATACCCTCAACTTCCCCTACGGTTCCGGCATCGTCGCCGCAGGAACCGGCATCCTGCTCAACAACGAGATGGACGATTTCGCTGCCAAGCCGGGGGTGCCGAACGCCTTCGGCATGGTCGGCGGCGACGCCAATGCGGTCGGCCCCGGCAAGCGGCCGCTGAGTTCGATGACCCCGACCCTGGTGTTCAAGGACGGCCAGCTGGTCCTGGTCACCGGTAGCCCCGGCGGCAGTCGCATCATCACCACCGTGCTGCAGATCCTGCTCAACGTCATCGACCACCGCATGAACATCGCCGAGGCCACCTTGGCCCCCCGCATCCATCATCAGGGCTGGCCGGACGAATTACGGGTCGAGCAGGGACTGAGCCCGGACACCGTGCGCCTGTTGGAAGGGATGGGCCATCAGGTCGTAATCAAGGACGCGATGGGTGCTACCGAGAGCATCGTCCGCACTCCGCAAGGACTGTTCGGCTTCGCCGATCCGCGCAAGGTCGGCGGCTTGGCGGTGGGCTACTGATCCGCCCGTAGCGCCTTCACATCCAGATCGCCCCATCGGTCCACGGCGACGACGCCCCGACCCAACCGGGCAAACTTCCCGGCGCTGGATAGCTATTTCCCAGTAAATCACTAATCTTTATAGAGAGCCGTTCGCGTTCACGCAGGCGCGAACGCCCAGAACCAGCGTCGCCCGTTGCCTTTGCCGCGTGCCTGGATGCGGCAATCCTGCCTCCCATCACCTGTTCGCTTATTTTCGCGGAGGGTTTCGCATGTCGCTACACACCCTGGCCACCCAAATCGTGCACGCCGTCGGCCACCCCAAACTGCCCACGCGCCTGCCCAAGATCAAGCCAAGCCAATATGCCCTGGGCTATCACAGTCTGCTGATCAGCGATCAGCAGCAAAAGCTGTTCACGTCGGTCAACATCACCCGCTATCAAAATGGCACCCGCAGCGAATGCGAGGCCGAACGCAGCACCCTGCTGACGGCCATCGCGAAGATCCTGGGGGTGAAACATCTGCAAGCGGCCTTCAATTTTCCACAGAGCGACGTGATGGATTCCACCAAGACTTTTTACAAGCCTGGAATCAATCGCGCCTATCGCGGCAAAGGCTCGCCCAGCGAGATCGCCGACGTGATCCGCCTGGCGGTGCGCTGCGAGCGGATCGGCATCGGCAAGGTCGCCCCCAGCGCCGACCAGTACGCCAAGCAGTTTCTCGGGCTGGATTGCAACGGCCTGGTCGGCAACTATCACAATCTGTCGCCGGCCATCTCCGTCGGCGTATGGGCCCAGGGCGAGCCCGGCAAGCTGATGGCGTGGAGCGAGCATAAACAGCTGAAAAGCGGCTGGGGTGCAGCCGAACTGGCCACCGCGCCCTACATTCCCCTGCAGCCGCGCCGCGCCATTGCCGAACTGTGTGACGGCGACGTGCTGGTCACCGTCACCAGCGATCATCATTACAAGCACATCGCCCTGGTCGAAGACATCGCCGCCATCGACAAGGATCAGGTGAGTTGGAAGATCGTGGAATGGGGTGAAGGCGGCAACGCCGACAAACACATCAAACCGTCGAGAACGGTCAAGCTGGAACAGGGTAAGATCAAGAAATATGGACTAGGCTTCGCTAGCAAAGGAAATTTCCGCTACCTGTTCGCTAACCCGAATACGCCCTGGGAACCGGCCAAGTGGGGCCGTTGCGGCGCTTTGGGGATCTGACGGCCCGCTCTCCGATCGGTTGCGCAGGGTCGGCGTCCGTGTCGTCCGCCCCGCGCAACCGAATCCGTCTCGCCCCAGCGCACGACTTCCTGCACCCGGCCCCACCGGCCAGATCAACCGCCGCTCTCGCCATGCAGAAGCGATCCATCGGCGTTTTTGATTGAACCATCCCGTATGGATCAGTATAATTTACTGTTTTTCCGGCTATTACCGCTTCCTTCGCTGATCCTGCTGGCTTCGGACCCTGGCGCGACCGGCCCGAGCGGAGCCCCCCGCGACTTACCCTGTAGGGAACGCAATCGTGAACGCCGACTTTCAACGCATCAAACGCCTGCCGCCTTACGTCTTCAACATCGTCAACGATCTGAAGGCCAAGGCTCGCGCCTGCGGCGAGGATATCATCGACTTCGGCATGGGCAATCCGGACCAGCCGACTCCGAAACACATCGTCGACAAGCTGGTCGAAGTTGCCCAGCGCGACGACACCCATCGTTATTCGGTTTCGCGCGGCATTCCGCGCCTGCGCCGCGCCATCTGCAACTGGTACCAGACCCGCTATCACGTCGATGTCGATTTCGAGTCCGAGGCGATCGTCACCATCGGCTCCAAGGAAGGTCTGGCCCATCTGGCGCTGGCCACCATGGGGCCGGGCGACGCCGTGCTGGTGCCCAATCCCGCTTATCCGATCCACCCCTACGGCTTCGTCATCGCCGGGGCCGATATCCGCCACGTGCCGTTGATTCCGGGGATCGATTTCTTCGCCGAACTGGAAAAGGCCATCAAGGATTCCTGGCCCCGACCCAAGATGCTGGTGTTGAACTTCCCGGCCAATCCGACCACCCAGTGCGTCGAGCTGGACTTCTTCGAGAAAGTGGTGGCCATCGCCCGCGAACATCAGATCTGGGTGATCCACGACCTGGCCTATGCCGACTTGGTGTTCGACGGCTATGTCGCACCGTCCATCCTGCAGGTGCCGGGCGCCAAGGACGTCGCCGTCGAATCCTTCACCCTGTCCAAGAGCTACAACATGCCTGGCTGGCGAGTCGGCTTCATGTGCGGCAACCCGACCCTGATCGCCGCGCTGGCGCGGATGAAGTCCTATCTGGACTACGGTATGTTCACCCCGATCCAGGTCGCCGCCATCGCCGCCCTGGAAGGCCCGCAGGACTGCGTCGCCGAGATCTGCGATATCTACCGCAAACGCCGTGACGTGCTGTGCGACGGGCTGAACGCGCTGGGTTGGACCCTCGAACGCCCCAAGGCCACCATGTTCGTGTGGGCGCCGATCCCGAAGCCGTACCGTCATCTCGGCTCCCTGGAATTCTGCAAGAAACTGCTGGCCGAGGCCAAGGTCGCCGTATCGCCCGGCATCGGCTTCGGCGAATACGGCGACGATCACGTCCGCTTCGGCCTGATCGAAAACGAGCATCGCACCCGTCAGGCCCTGCGCGGCATCCGCGAGATGCTCCGCAAGGATCATCATGACCTTTACGCGCCGCCGCCGGCGCCACCTGTGGAAACCTGAACATGAGCGCCTATCCTCCTGTCAAGATCGGCCTGCTTGGCCTCGGCACGGTCGGCGGCGGCGTCACCCGCGTACTGGCCCGCAACGCCGAGGAAATCAGCCGGCGCGCCGGACGCGAGATCGCCATCACCCATGCCGCTGCCCGCAATCTGGACACCACCACGGCCAACACCACCGGGATCAAATTGACCGGCGAGGCGCTGGAGGTGGTGGACGATCCCGAGGTTTCGATCATCGTCGAACTGATGGGCGGCTACGAGCCGGCGCGCAGCCTGGTGCTGCGGGCGCTGGCCAACGGCAAGCACGTGATCACCGCCAACAAAGCGCTGATCGCCAAGCACGGCAACGAGATCTTCGCCGCCGCCCGCGCCGCCGGCATGATGGTCGGTTTCGAGGCGGCGGTGGCTGGTGGCATTCCGATCATCAAGGCCATCCGCGAAGGACTGGCCGGTAACCGGCTGGAATGGGTGGCCGGCATCATCAACGGCACCGCCAATTTCATCCTGAGCGAGATGCGCGGCAAGGGTCGCGATTTTCCGGAGGCGCTGGCCGAAGCCCAGGCGCTGGGCTACGCCGAGGCCGATCCCAGCTTCGATATCGATGGCATCGACGCGGCCCACAAGTTGACCATCCTGGCCTCCATCGCCTTCGGCATCCCCCTGCAGTTCGATCAGGTCTACATCGAGGGCATCCGCCACATCACCCGCGACGACGTCGCCTACGCCACCAAGCTGGGCTACCGGATTAAACACCTCGGCATTGCCCGGCGCGATGACAACGGCGTGCAATTGCGGGTGCACCCGACCCTGGTCCCGCAGCGCCACCTGCTGGCCAACGTCAACGGGGTGATGAACGCGGTGCTGGTCAAGGGCGACGCCGTCGGCCAAAGCCTGTTCTACGGGGCCGGGGCCGGGGCCGAACCGACCGCCTCGGCGGTGGTAGCCGACATCATCGACGTCACGCGCACCCTGACCGCCGATCCGGAAAACCGGGTGCCGCACCTGGCGTTCCAGCCCGATGCCCTGGCAAGTTTGCCGGTCCGGCCCATGGCCGAGATCGAGACCGCCTGTTATCTGCGGCTACAGGCGCTGGACCAGCCCGGCGTGCTGGCCGACATCACCCGCATCCTGGCCGATTGCGGCATCAGCATCGAAGCCCTGCTGCAGAAGGAAGCGCCGCCCAGCGCCAGCATCATTCCGATCATCCTGGTGGTCAATCGGGTGCGGGAGCAGCGGATGAACGAAGCGATCGCAGCCATCGAAGCCCTGGACAGCATCATCGCCCCGGTCGTGCGCATCCGACTGGAATACCTCGACTCCGACTAAGCCTGCGCCAGCGACCGCCGCCATGGCCTCCACCCTGCATCTGGTCGTACCTGGCCTGTTGGCGCTTGGACGCCTGGGCCGCACCGACCCGGCACTGCTGCAACCGGCCGCGCCAGCCCTGGCCTGGTTACTGGCCCGCGCCGACGTCCGCCCGACCCCCGCCTCCAGCGAGGAGGCGCTGTTCGCCGCCTTCGGCCTGCCGACGCCTGCCGCGACCGACCGACCGGTGGCGGCGATCACTCGGCTGGCCGATGGCGGCGCGGTCGACGACGGCTGGTGGTTGCGCGCCGATCCGGTCCATCTGCGCCCCGATCTGAAGGGGGTCTGGTTGGCCGACGCTCGGGCGCTGGCGCTCGAACCGGCCGAGGCTCAGGCGCTGGTGGCGGCATTCAACCAGACTTTCGCCGCTGACGGGTTGCAACTCGACGCGCCGCGCCCCGACCGCTGGTACCTGCGGCTGCCGGCCGATCCCGGCATCCGAACCTGCCCGCTGATCGACGCCATCGGCCGCGATATCCATCCGCTGTTGCCCCACGGTCCGAACGCGCGCTATTGGCGCACCCTGCTGACCGAAGCGCAGATGCTGTTCTACGGTCACCCGGTCAACCAGAACCGGGAACAGCGCAATCAACCTCTTGCCAACGGACTCTGGCTGTGGGGCGGCGGCCATTGTCCCACTGACGCGCGCGCGCCGGCAGCGGGATTGTACGGCCACGATCCATTGGTCCGCGGCCTGGCGCGACTGGCGGGCGCGGCCGTCGCACCGCTGCCCCAGCACGCCGACGACTGGCGCGAGGCTGCCGCCGACGAGACCGCCAGTCTGGTGGTCCTGGAGGATGCGCGCTACGATACCGCAGACGGCGATCCCGCTGCCTGGGTCGCGCGCGTCGCCGCTTTGGACAAAACCTGGTTTGCGACCTGCAAACGGTGGCTGCAAACGGGCCAGCTGCAAACCTTATGGCTGGAGCCTGACAATGGTCGCCGCTATGAACTGAACGGCGCGGCCCGCTGGCGCTTCTGGCGGCGGATTCGCCCGCTGGTCAACCATGGCGCAGCCGACTACTCATAGCCGATGACGGTCCAGCGGGAGATCGTGTGTTGAAGTTATTCTCGCGCTTATTGATCCTGGCGTTCTGCTGCAGCGCTGTCGCTGGCATGGCCGAGCCGCTGCGGGTCGCCACCGAAGGCGACTATCCGCCTTTCAGCTTCTTCGACAACCAGGGTCGATTGACCGGCTTCGACATCGACATCGCCCACGCCCTGTGCCGACGCCTCGGCAAACCATGCGAAATCGTCGCCATCCCCTGGAGGGAGCTGTTACCGGGACTGGCTGCGGGCCAGTACGACATCATCGTAGCCAGCATGAGCAAAACCCCCGGCCGCGAACAGCAGGCCGAATTTACCGACGCCTACTATCGCGCCCGGGACGTCTTCATCGGCCATGTCGGCGCCGCCCCGGTGACCGCAACATCGGCGCAGGGCAGAGTTCTGGCGACCCAGGCCGACACCATCTACGCCACCTATCTGCACCAACATTATCAGGATACCGCCATCCTGAAGTTCACCCCGACCCTCACCGCCGCTTTCAAGGCTCTGCTTAAGGGCGAGGCCGATCTCATCCTGTGCGACAATCTGTCGGCATTCACCTTCATGGGCACCGAAGCGGGCCAGGGCATCGATATCATCGGCGATCCCGTCACGATCAACGCCATCACCGAAACCGCCCACATTCAAGTCCGCAAGGGCAATCTGGCGCTGCGCGACGCCCTGAACGCCGCGTTGCGCGATCTCCGGCTCGATGGGACTTTTCACAAGATCAATGCCCGCTACTTCCCTTTCGACATCTATTGATTGTGATTGGCCGATTAATCTCGCTCGTGAATCAGGATGTAGCAGCATGAATCCAGATGACAGCGCCGACCAGGCAACATGCCGGAAACCACGACTGGTTCCCACCCTGGTCCTGATCGCCGCCATCGCCGCCGGGCTGGGCAGCGTCGCCGCCTTCATCCAACTCAAGGTGCAATACGACATCCTGCGACTGGCCGATCACACCTCGCAAATCCTGCTGCCGGACATTCAGATCCAGGTGCGCGCCGCCCTCAACCTGGAGCGGCTCAAGGTTTTCGGCGAGGTCATTCGCAGCAGTCCTGAACCGCGCGAACGACGCGAATCGCTGCTGGCGATCCGGGTCATGGCCATGAATACCGCCTACGACAAGAACGCCGCCATGACCGACCAGGTCAACCAGATCTACCAGCTGGCCGAGCGCATGACCACCTACCGCAACCAGCAAGACACCACCCGTCGGCGGATCGAAATAGAACAGGCGCGGCTCGACAGCGGACCACAACTGCACGAATCGAGCGAATCGACCACCTATCCCCCTCTGGCCAGCGTCAATGAGAAGACCGCCGAGCTCCGGTCGCTGATGCCGGAATTGCGCCTGGTCCTGCAAAACGGCCTGACCAATCCCCGATCGGCGACCACTCGCATCGCCCTGTCAACCCTGGAACAACGCTTCAAGGACTATCAGGCCCGCTTCGGTCCATCCTCCGACCCGCTGGCCGAACGCATCCAGCGACTGCTGCAGTTTCAGCGTCAGATCTTCGACGCCGAGGACGCGTTGACCGCCGCCTGGACCCAGGCCCGCGCCATTCTGGGCAATCTCACCGACGACCTGTCCGTCGACGCCGCCATCGCTGCTTCCGAAGGGAGCTTCGAAATTGCCCGCTACGCCAAATACGCCATGTTCGCGGTCGCCATCACCTTCTGTGGACTGATCCTGCTATTCACCGCGGGCATCTACTTTTTTCGCTGGGCGATCATCAACCCGATCATCCGGGTCACGGCCGATCTGCAGCGGGTCAAGACCACGCGCAGCCCGGTTCGCCCGCGGCGGGAACAGCTGCGCGAACTGGACGACATCGCGACTGCGGTCGAAGCGTTCGGCGGCGCGCTGGCCCAGATCAGCGAGCGGACTCTCGAACTGGAGCGGGAAGTGGCCGAACGCAAGAAGGCACAGGCGCAATTGCTCGAACTGGCCACCACCGACAGCCTGACCGGCCTGCGCAACCGCCGTTATTTCTTCGAGTTCGCCAAACACGAATTCGAACGGGCGCGGCGTTATCACATGCCGCTGGCCCTGCTGCTGCTCGACGCCGACCATTTCAAGATCATCAACGATCGCTACGGCCATCCCGTCGGCGATCTGGCGCTGCAAGTCCTGGCCGCAACCGGACAGCAGCTGCTGCGCGAGGTCGATCTGTTCGCCCGGATCGGCGGTGAAGAATTCGCGATCCTGTTGCCCCAGACCGAGGCCAAGGCCGCCTGGATGGTCGCAGAACGGTTGCGCCTGATGATCACCCAACAAGCCATCGCCACCGATCTGGGGCCGCTACACCTCACCGTCAGCCTGGGGCTGGCCAGTCTCGGTCCCGCCATCGCCGATCTGAACGCGCTGCTTCGCCAAGCCGACACCGCCCTGTACCAGGCCAAACAGAATGGCCGGAACCGGGTCGAGCCCCTACCGGCCGATTCTTAGCCATGACCCTCACCATCGTCCGCCGCCCACCCGCGCCGACCGGCGATCTGCCGGTCCCACCGCTGCTGCAACGCATTTACGCCGCCCGCAATCTGCGCTCCGTCGGCGAGCTGGATCGCGACTTGCGGGCGCTGATCTCGCCGGCTGCCTTCAAGAACATCGACCTGGCCGTGGAATTGTTGCACGCCGCCCTGCGCCAGCGCTGGCGCATCGTGGTGGTGGCCGATCTCGACGCCGACGGCGCCACCAGTTGCGCTCTGGCGGTGCGCGCCCTGCGCGCGCTGGGCGCGGCGGACGTGCGCTACGTGGTGCCCAACCGCTTCGTGCACGGCTATGGCCTGACCCCGGAAATCGTCGCGGTCGCCGCCGCCCAGCACCCCGACCTGTTGATCACGGTCGATAACGGCATCTCCAGCCACGACGGCGTGCGCGCCGCCCAAGCGCACGGCATGAAGGTGCTGATCACCGACCATCACCTGCCGGGGCCGACCCTGCCGGCGGCGGATGCGCTGATCAATCCCAATCAACCGGGCGACGCCTTTCCCAGCAAGCATCTGGCCGGTGTGGGCGTCATCTTCTACGTCCTGATCGCCCTGCGAACTCGGTTGCGGACCAGCGGCTGGTTCGCCGAACAAGGACTATCGGAACCGAATCTGGCGCAGATGCTCGATCTGGTAGCGCTGGGGACGGTGGCCGATGTGGCGGCGCTGGACCACACCAACCGCATCCTGGTGGAGCAGGGCCTGCGCCGCATTCGCGCCGGGTTGGGAACGCCGGGCATCCACGCCCTGCTCGACATCGCCAAGCGTCCGGCAGCGCGGGTGACGGCGGCGGATCTGGGTTTTCAACTCGGGCCGCGCATCAACGCCGCCGGGCGGCTGACCGACATGAGTCTGAGCATCGATTGCCTATTGTGCGACGATCCCGTTCAGGCCCGCCAGCTGGCGCAACGGCTGGATGCGCTCAACCGCGAGCGCCGCTCCATCGAGGCCGGCATGCAAAATCAGGCGCTGGTCAGCCTGGAGCGCTCGCTACCAAATGGACGCGAGCTGCCCTTCGGCCTTTGCCTGTTCGATCCCGACTGGCATCCCGGCGTAGTCGGCATCGTGGCCGGCCGCATCAAGGAGCAGCTGCATCGCCCGGTGATCGCCTTCGCGCCCGACAACATCGAGGGACAATTGCGCGGTTCGGCCCGTTCAGTGACGGGGCTGCACATCCGCGACGCGCTGGCGACTATCGCCGCGCACCAGCCGGGACTGATCACCCGTTTCGGCGGCCATGCCGCCGCCGCCGGCCTCAGCCTGCCCGCCGCTCACCTGGCGGCGTTCCAGGATGCCTTCGACGCCGAAGCGCGCCGGGTACTGCGCGAGGAAGATCTGCGCGGCTGTCTCTGGAGTGACGGCGAACTGACGGCGGCGGAACTGCAGCTGGAGGCGGCGGAGCTGGTGCGCGCCGGCGGCCCCTGGGGACAGGGCTTCCCGGAACCGCTGTTCGACAACGTGTTCGAGGTGGCGTCCCAACAGTTCTTTTCCGACCATCGCCACCTGCGACTGAACGTACGACTGCCGGGAGCCGGCGCGACCGTGGAGGCGGTGGCTTTCAATCGCACCGAACCATGCCCGCCGCAGGTCCGGCTCGCCTATCAGCTGGAGGTGAACGAATGGCAGGGGACGCGGCGGCTGCAACTGATCGTGCGCCACATCGAGTCCGCCGGCTGAACGCGCCCTCCTCCGCCTGGCGTCAGTAGTGCGCTACCCGATACAGGCTGCTGTCGGCTAACACCGCCTCCAGGGCCTTGCCCACCACCTTGGCCCAGCACAGGCAGCCATCCTCATCGGCCAGCAGATCCTGGCGAATCTCGATTTCGACGTGCGGCAATCCGGCCGCGCCGCCATGGGCGTCCATGGTAAAGCCGGTTTCGCGCCCAGAATAGGGCTGATTGTCCCCGACGCAGAGATCGCCCTGGATTCGCAAGCGGGCCAGCAGGGGTTCGGCCAGCCGAGGATCGCGGTTCCACAGCACGCCGATGTGCCAGGGACGGGCGAAACCGTTCATCACTGGGGTGAAGCTGTGAATGGCGATCAGCGCCGGCGCCTCCTGGCCGTGCCGCCAGCGATGGCTCAGCGCCTGGGTGACGGCGTGATGATAGGGCCAGAACACCGCGTCCAGCCGCGCCTCGGCCTGCAGATCGTCGAGCGCCCGATTGCCGGGCACGCCGACGCCATCGCTGACCTCGACGATCGAGTCGGGATCGCCGGGCGCGCGATTGCAGTCGATCACCAGCCGGGAAAAACCGGCCAGCACCGCCGGGGCGTCCAGCCGCTCCGCCAGCCAGCGGGTGACATACGCCGCACCGATGTCCCAAGCGATGTGCTGGGACAGCTCCGCCGGCCCCAGACCCAGTTGGCCGAGCGTAGCGGGCACGCGATTGCTGGCATGGTCGCACACCAGCACCAGCGGCGCGCGGCCGGCGGCATTGAAGACGGTAAATGCGGGCGGATCGCCGGGACCGAGCAAAGCGGTCGCGGCAACAGCAACAGGCGCGGTATCGTTCATGGCGAAAGACGGGTTGCATGGAGAACGGAATGGGCAACGGGCGAACCGCCTGACGGTCGCTCCGACGTCGATTTGTCATTGTACGCCGGGCGGAGCGACCGATGACGCCGCGTCAGCGCTACTCGAACGGAAATCCATCGTTACAGCCATTTTACCGAGCAGATTGGTATAAAATTGAATCAATCACAACCATTCCGGCAATGAAATGGCGACATCCACTTCTTTTAGCGGCGAAGGTACCGAAATCATCGTCGCGGCTTCCCAGTCCAAACTACGGGTCAAGTTCGAGGCGATCGAACTACGGGTGATTTCCGGAGCGGACGCCGGTCTGGAAATCAGCCTCGGGCTGCCGACCGTGCGCATCGGTACCGCGCCGGACAACGACGTGGTGTTGACCGACCGGGCGGTGTCGCGCCGGCACGCCGAAATTCGCATGACCCCGAACGGCCTGCTGCTGCGCGATCTGGAATCCACCAACGGCACCTTCATCAACAATGTCCGCGTCACCGAAGCCTACATACCCGATCAGGCCGAGTGCCGGTTCGGCTATTCGCAACTGTTGATCCGCCAGCACACCGAGGAACGCAAGGTGGCGGTGCCGCGGCAGGATCACTTGGGCGAGCTGGTGGGCGCAAGCGAGCGGATGCGGGAACTGTACGGCCTGATCCGGGCGGTAGCCTCTACCCCGACCACCGTGCATCTGCACGGCGAATCCGGCGCGGGCAAGGAGCTGGTGGCGCGCACCCTGCACGCCTTCTCCGGCCGCCCGGGACCGCTGGTGGTGTTCGACGCCTCGGTCACCGACCCGGAAATGGTCCGCAACGACCTGTTCGGCCACATCAAGGGTGCATTCACCGGGGCCACCGGTTCCCGCGAGGGCGCGTTCCGCCAAGCCCATACCGGCACCCTGTTCATCGACGAAATCGGCGAACTGCCGCTGGATCTGCAACCGCGCCTGCTGCGGGTGCTGGAAACCCGCGAGGTGACACCGATCGGCTCGGACAAATCGACCCGGGTGGACGTGCGAGTCATCACCGCCACCCACCGCGACCTGGAAGCCATGGTCCGGGCTGGAACCTTCCGCACCGACCTGTATTACCGCCTGTCGGTGGTGCCGATCGAGGTGCCGGCGCTGCGAGAGATCCAGGAGGACATCCCGCTCATCGCCCAGCAGCTGTGCGAGCGGCTGCGACTGAATCACCGGATTTCACCAGCAGCCATGGCGACTCTGCAGAACTACTCCTGGCCCGGCAACGTACGCGAACTGCGCAATGTGCTGGAGCGAGCGGCGGTACTGTGTGGCGATCGGGATATCCAGCCGGAAGACCTGCGCCTGTCACGCGAGGTGCGGCCACTGGTCCATGAGCCCATTTCGGTTCCAGCCGCGTCGGCCCGTCCCACCGCGCCCGCCGAACCGATCTCCACGCCCCGATCCACGACAGCGGCCGACGCCCGCACCCACCTCAAGGACATGGAGCGGCAGATGATTCTGGATGCCCTGGCCCGCAACCAGTACAACAAGGCGGCGGTCGCCCGCGATCTGGGCATTCCGCTGTCGACCCTGAAGCGCCGCATCAAGGAATACCGGATCGGCGACGAAGAATAGCGTTGCGACCGGCTATTTTCCGGCCTGCTCCGCCAGCGCCCAGGCGACATGCTCCCGCACCAACGCCGATGGATCGGCCTGGCGAGCTTGTAGCGCCGCCAGAATCGCCGCCGAACGCGGGGCGTTGCCGAGCGCGACGGCGATATTGCGCAGCCAGCGTTCGTGACCGATCCGGCGGATGGCGCTGCCTTCGCTGCGGCGCAGGAACTCCACCTCGCTCCAGCCGAACAATTCCGTCAGCTGGGGCGCATCCAGGCCATGGCGAACACGGAAATCCGCTTCCACGGTCGGTCGGGCAAAGCGATTCCACGGGCAGACCAGTTGGCAGTCGTCGCAGCCATAGATCCGATTGCCGATCGCGCGGCGCAACCCCAGCGGAATCGGTCCGTGCAACTCGATGGTCAGGTAGGAGATGCAACGGCGGGCATCGACCCGATAGGGCGCAACGATGGCGCGGGTCGGACAGATGTCCAGACAGGCGTTGCAGCGGCCGCAATGGGCTGACGTGGGCTGATCCACAGGCAACGGCAGGTCCAGGTACAGCTCGCCCAGGAAAAACCAGGAGCCGGTCCGCCGCGCCAGCAGATTGCTGTGCTTGCCGATCCAGCCCAGTCCAGCCTGTTCCGCCAGCGCCTTCTCCAGCACCGGGGCGCTGTCGGTGAACACCCGGTAACCGAACGGCCCGATGGCGGCGGCGATGCGATCGGCCAGGCGTTGCAGGCGTTGTCGCAGGACTTTGTGATAATCCCGCCCCAGCGCGTAACGGGACACGTAACCCAGCGCGGGATCGGCCAGCACCCGCCAGGGCTCGGCCCCTTCCGGTGGCCAATAATCCATCCGGGCAGTGACGACGCGCACCGTGCCGGGGACCAACTCCGCCGGCCGACTCCGGCGTACGCCATGCTGGGCCATGTAACGCATCTCGCCGTGACAACCCTGCCCCAGCCAGTCCAGCAACCAAGCTTCGTGCGCGCCGAGATCGATCCCGGCAACGCCGATCTGCTGAAAGCCCAGCTCCCGCCCCCAGGACTTGATGGCGACGGCCAAATCGGCGAGTTCGGCCGCGTCCAAAGGCTCACCCGACAAGCTGCTCACATTCCCCCATGACCGCCGCTCGCGCTCATTCGCGGGCTGCGGTGGGCCAGACGACCGCCCGCAGCCAACCGCGCCACTCAGGTCTTGACCGCCTTCGAACCGCCCCGCACGATGCGGCGGGCGTCGTCATCACCGACCCGTTCGGAGATCGAATCGACGCCCTCGGTCTTATAGCCCCCGATACCGGTATTCTGCTTCTGCACTTCCAGATTGCCGGCGTTCATGGCGATTTCCCGGAAGATGCGGCTCTGCTCCGGGGTCAGCGGCTGTCCCGGCTTGGGCACCTCGCCGGTGGCCTCCAGTTGATGGGCCAGGAACTTCACTTCCGCATCCAGCATCCCGGTGCGGTCCTTGCCGCTCTTGCAGTTGGACAGCGGCACGCCCTCCAGCAGATGGGTCAACAACAGCAATCGTGCCGCCATCTTGTAGGTGTCGTGCTCCTGGCTACGATGCGAACCGGAGGTGTACATCTCGCGGATCTGCTGCGACAGCTCGAGAATATGGCGATTGTTCGGATCGGTGGGATGCTCGGCGAGATGCGCTTCGACCCAGCCACCCAAGGGCTTGCTCGGGTCGGTGCTGCCCAGCAGCTTCTTCATGCCCTCTTCGTTGACACCATGGGACTGGGTCCAGCCACCGACCAGCGGCGAGTACCAGTTGACCGCGCCAGCGTTGACCCCAAAGTTGAAGGTCGCCACGTCCAGCTTGACCTGAATTTGCCGCGGATTGCCATTGTCGTCGATCACGTTCAGCGTCAGCGGCTGATTGGCCGGATCGCTCAGTTCGGCGAAGGCAGCCACCTGTTCTCTGAGCATCAGCGCCTCATCGCTGTGGCCCCGCCGAAACGCATCCGGCGTCACCAGCGAAGTCGAGGTGGTGCGGAAGGTTACGGTCTGGCCGGCCAGCGCCTGCTGCATCAGCTGCGGCTTCAAAGCCAGCGCCGCCAGAATAGATTCCCGCGCCCGGTTCAGATTGCCGGCGTCGCGCGTAGCCCCGGTGTCGAGACCATAGGCCGAATGAATCGCGTGACGCACGCCCTGATAAAGCACCGTGCCGGTGCTCGACCGGAATTCCGACGCATACAGGTTGGAGGCGTGGGTCGTCTCGCTGCTGGCGTGGGCGGCCACCCCCTGGCCGTTATAGCTGGTCGGGAACAAATCCCGCTGGCCATGCCCTCCCACGCCTGGGGTCGGATCGCTGATCCGCATCTGTGCGGCCGGAGTCAGGGTGCTTTGATAGGTGTGCTGCACGTTGCCATCGACGAACCGGATGGTCTTGCCGATCGTGTCCCACGGCTGCTGGTTCAGCAGTTCGGCCTGCGCGTCCAGATAGTGTTCCTTGAGATTGCGACCGGGTACGCCTGCCTCTCGCAACTGACGCTGCAACTGTCCCTGGTAGTCGCCAAGCCGGGTGCGAATATCGTCATCGCTCACCGTGTTATCACGGGCGGGATTGGCACCGCGCTCGTTGGCCGAATCCAGAGCCAAATCCGTGGCCAAGGTCATCAAGCGCTGGATCTTGTTTGGATCCTGATTCTGCAGGGGTTTGCTCTGTTCGACTTGCAATGCGTCGTCGATGAGGCGAAGCGCGGTGTCGCGGTGCAGACAGCGGGCCTCGACGATCTCATGATCGGAGATCGGATTGGCGTTCTTGAAGTTGTTCAGATACTGCACCTGGGTATTCAATACCTGAACCTGGTCTTGAATATCCTGGATCATCGCCTGAACCAGAGCCGGGTCCGGACTGCCGGCCTGCAAGTTCCCCAGGTCGGCGATCGCCTGATTCAAATCCAGGATATGGTTCTGGATCGCCAGCACATGCTGATCGACCGCTTGCTGGCCGATGGGACACTCCGACAACAATTCGACATTGTGATCCAGGTGATCCATCGCCGTCTCCATGGCGTTGCCCGCTTGGACATGCGCCGGAGTGACGCTGGCTTTCCAGGTCGCGACCGTTTGGTTGAGATGGTCGATCGAAGGTTTGGCCACCCCAAGCTGGGTCCGAAAATGGGCTTCCAGATGGGCTTTGTTGGTCTCGAAATCCGAATGCCTGGCCTCCTGGAAATCCCGCACCGTGGCGTTGATGACCTGGGTAATATCATGCGGAGTCATCGGCTCGCGCGAAAAGCGGGTATCGCTCATCAGCTGATTGAGCACCTGATTCTGCAAGGCCCGCTGATCCTTGGGCGATAAATCCTGCAGCGAATAATTGTTGTGGGTGGAAAAGATCGTATTCAGCGGACTCATGGGGTCGCGCGGGTTGATAAACTGGCTGATCAAGGCTTGATTGGTCAAGCGCTGTTCGTGACCCAACCGCGCCGCCGTGTCCAGCACGGTTTTGATATTGCGCGAAGACAGATCCTGGGTGGCGTCGATCCCATGCATGGCGGCATCGGCAATCGCATTGCCGTAGCCCGTCACGAGCGCCTGCCGCAGGTTTTGGATGACCGCCTGATTGGCTTGCCCTTCCGTCGCCGAAGGGCCGGTAACCGCATAGGCAATGCGTCCGAAAAAACCGCGAGGCGCTTGGACCAGTTGATCGCCAGCGACATTTTGCGTCAATCGATTGACATCGAGTTGCGCGACTTGCCGAAAGTCATTCAAGCTAATGGGCATGGCAATGTCCCCCGATCGCTCAGACGCGAATGAAACTTTCTCCAGATGTGGCAGAAGGATCGTCGTGACCCGAGTCCAGCCGATCGCCCGCGCCGACATCGCGTAGTCGGCCCTGCCAATCCTCGACCACATCGAGAAACTGTTTGATCAGCCCCTGAAAACCCGCTTGATCCAAACCCTCCAGAGGCTGTTCGTACGCCAGAACCGCCGCCTGTGAAGATTTCTCCAGCGCCAGAGTCGCGCCGCCGGTCTGTTGCCAGAACAGATTGGCCTGCAACATGTCGGCATAGAACGATTCCCGGCCTTGCTCGGGTACCGTGCCGATGGTGGAAAACAGGATAAACGTTCCAGTCGTCTCATTAATCTGCAAATGCAGCATGATCGTATCGTCGAACAATAACGTCCCAAGCCCATTCGCATCGAGAGGCAATTCCGACAGACCGATATCGTGTGCGAAACCATTCAGCAGACTTTGCAGGTTTTCTCGCGGGCTCATGGCAAATTCCTTCGGTGAGGAGTCAACAATACACAAAGTAATCGTGGCGAAAACAAGATTCAACCGCCCTTGGCGATTTCTCCATGCTCCGATCATCCAGCTCCGCCGCCATAGACAAGGCATCGCGACACCCGCGAAACCGATCGGAGGTTTGGCGCTCCAGACAAATACAGGGCCTATTCGCCGGGACGGTTCTGCGCCAAAATGGCGGTTCAACCGGGCAGCGCTTGGCCGACGACATCGGTTCGACGGCTTCGGCGATCATCCCCCTCAATCATGACGGTGCAGGAGATTTCCCATGCGCGCACTGCCTTTCGAACTGTACCGCGCCGCCCAGGTGCGGGAACTGGATCGTATCGCCATCCAAGAGCGCGGCATCCCCGGCTACACCCTGATGAATCGAGCCGGTGAAGCCGCTTTCAACCTGCTGCGCAACCGCTGGCCGGAGGCACGTCGGATCGCGGTGGTCTGCGGCAGCGGCAACAACGCCGGCGACGGCTATGTCGTGGCCCGGCTGGCGCAACGGGCCGGGCTGGAGGTCGAGGTTCTGACCCTGGCCGATCCCGACCGCTTGCAGGGCGATGCCCGGACCGCCTGGCAGGACGCCTGTGCCGCCAATGTCGCTATCACGGTTTTTTCCGCCGCCGCGCTGGATGCTGGCCTCGATCTCCTGGTGGACGCCATTCTCGGTACCGGCTTGGAACGGGAGGTCAGCGGCCACTGGCGCGACGCCATTGAAGCCATGAACGCTCGACCCACCGACATCCTGGCGCTCGACCTGCCCTCCGGCTTGAACGCCGACACTGGCGCCGTTCTCGGCGCGGCGATCCATGCCACGGCGACCATCACCTCCATCGGCCTCAAGCAGGGCCTGCTCACCGCCCAGGGTCCGAGCCACTGCGGCGAGCTGAACTTCGCCGCGTTGGGTGTGCCATCCGACCTCTACGCCACCATCCATCCGGCCTGCTGGCGTTATGCCGGGGACGATCTGCCCAAGCGGCTTCCCCCCCGACCGCGTAGCGCTCACAAGGGTCAGTTCGGCCATGTGCTGGTGATCGGCGGCGACCACGGGCTGGCCGGTGCGGCGCGCATGGCGGCCGAAGCCGCCGCCCGCTGCGGCGCAGGGCTGGTCAGCGTCGCTACCCGGACCGCCCACGCCGGTCTGCAAGCGGCCATCCGCCCAGAACTGATGTTCCACGGCATCGAAACCCCGGAGGCGTTGGCCCCGCTGCTGGACCGCGCCACGGTCATCGCGGTGGGACCGGGGCTCGGCCACGGCGAGTGGGGACGGAGTCTGCTGCAAGCCGCGCTGGCCAGCGACAAACCCTTGGTGGTGGACGCTGACGGCCTGAACCTGCTGGCCGCCGAACCCACCTATCGCCACGACTGGATTCTGACCCCGCATCCCGGCGAAGCCGCCCGCCTGCTGAAAATGACGCCGCCCCAGGTTGAAATCGACCGTTTCGCCGCTGTCGAAGAGCTGGCGCTACGCTTCGGCGGCGTAACCGTGCTCAAGGGGGCCGGTTCGCTGATCGCCAGCCAGGCCGACGGACAAGTGGCGCTGTGCACCGTCGGCAATCCGGGCATGGCCAGCGGCGGCATGGGCGACGTGTTGACCGGGGTGATCGCCGGACTCCTAGCGCAAGGACTGCCTCTGTTCGCAGCAGCCAAGTGCGGCGTCTATCTGCATGGCCTGGCCGGCGATCTGGCAGCGCGCTCCGACGGCGAGCGCGGCCTGCTGGCGACCGACCTGCTGCCCCTGCTGCGACAACTGGCCAATCCCTGACCATGCTGGAACGCACTCTCGATTCCCAAGCCGCCACCGAAGCCTGTGGCGCTTGGCTGGCGGCGGCCCTGCCCCCCGGCTGCGTGATCTATCTCAGCGGCGAGCTGGGCGCGGGCAAAACCACCCTGGTGCGCGGCCTATTGCATGCGCTTGGTCACGCAGGCACGGTCAAGAGCCCCACCTATACCCTGGTGGAGCCTTATCACGTGGCGGACTGGCGGCTGTTCCACTGGGATCTGTATCGGCTGGCCGATCCCGAAGAGCTGGAATTTCTCGGCTTGCGCGAGCAGCTCGACGGCGCGGCCGTGCTGCTGATCGAATGGCCGGAACGTGGCCAGGGCCAGCTGCCGGCCGCCGATCTGGAAATCGCCCTGCGTTACGACGGCGAGGGGCGTGTCTGTCGGATGAAAGCCGGCTCCCCGACCGGCCAAGCCCTGTTGGCGAGGCTGGCCGATCGGGAAGCAGCCGTCTCAACGCTGTCGCCTCCTCCGGAACGCTGACGCGCTCTGTCGTTCGGTAGGCGGCCTGGATTCATTGCGCCTCTTCGTAAGACACGACCGTGCCGATCCGCGCCAATACGTCCAGGTCGCGCCCCACATAGCTGGTGGTTGGGTCGTGCAGCGCCAGACCCACCTCCTCCGAGCCCCAAGCATCGGGGTCATCGATCCCTAATACCACGGGTGGCGGTCCCCCGGCTAGATAATCTTGAATCACATGCAACCGGGTGATGGCGGCGGCGATCTCGGCCTCCGGCAACAGGCCGGTCAATACTTCGCGCAACTGGGCATCGCTCAGATTTTCAAAGGCGGCTTTCATCCCTTCGTCGACTACGGGGGGCAGCTTGACCCCGCGCAGGCCGAGAATGCCATTGTGCAGCTCATCCGGATTCTTGATCGCCGTTCCAAACGCCTGGTCGTTGTCGATGGCGCTCAAGCCGGTGAACCGGCCGGTCTCGTCTCGCCGGATCAGGTAGTTGCCACCATGGCGATCGCCTTGCGCGGTCAGCGCGTCGAGCAATTGCAGCTTGACCAGTTCGCGCCGCAGGCCGGGATCGGCGTAATTCTGCTGCACCCCAACCTCTTCGGTCCGCAAGATCCGCTCGCCATCGATGCGCAAATTGCTGGCCTGCAACATGTCCTTGAACCCTTCCGGGTCGAGGATCTCCTGATCGACCATCTCCCGCCAAGCCTGCACCTGGGCGGTCATCTCCTCGGTGACATCGACCTCGCGTTGCTTCATCGCCGGCACGCCCTCGGCAAAGCCCATCACCATACCGAGTTGGCCATCCAGCATTCCGATCCGGGTGTCGGGCGTCAGGTTGAAGCCGAGCAGTTGATCCACGGCCTTAGTCGCGACATTGCGCACCGCCATGCAGGAATTCTTTGCGATGCCCAGCGCCAGGGCGGCATCACCGTGTCCTTCGCCCAGGCGGGCCTCCTTGAACACCACGTCATCCAGCTGGTCGCCACGGCGATACTGCACTGAATAAGGCGTGCTGACCGCGCCGCCGCGCAGCGGCACCTTCGAGCCCTCCACCACGTTCTCATCGCGGCAATGGGCCACCAGGGTGCGCGGATGAATGGGTATCTGCCGATCCTTGTACTGCCGGCCGATCTCGATGCTCAGACCGGCCTCGCGCAACAGGCTCAACTCGGTCCGGCTGAATTGCATCTCGGCCCCACGGATCTCGCGCCGGGTCAGACCCTGGTCGCGCAGCCAGGCCGTGTTGGCGGAGTCGATCGCGTTTCGCAGCACGTAGCCGATCCGATAGGCGGTCAGCGGACGCCCCAGGGTCAGTTGCGATTTCAGCTCGCGCGAGGCCATGTCGGCAATGCCATCGCCATATTTGGCCCGAATCTCGGCCACGCAGCGACGGGCCAGTTCCTTGTTGGCCTCGACTTTTTCTGGGCTACGGGTGATGCAATCCCAGGCCCGTGCGAAGACGTTGGCGTAACGCTGACGACCATCGGCCTGCAACCGGCCATCGTCGGTCAGGGCAAGACGGGTATCGCTGGGGATACCGCCAGGGGTGTTCAAGACACCGCCATGAAAAATGGAAGGCATGATCGAAACTCCGCTCGGATATCGACTCCGCAGACACCGACAAGTCGGCGTTTACACCGACGAATCCCGCACCATCCGGCTCAGGCCGCTGCCTGCAGACGGCGGCGCAGAGCAGCGGCGGCCAGAATGGGAGAACCCTGGGCGGCGCACAGCTCCCAGCGAGGTTGGCCCGTTTCGCCGGCCCGCTGCCAGCCGAAACGCGGTTGGTCGAAGCTGCTCTGGACCACGATCAAGCGTTCGCCGGCCGGAAAACGCTCGGCGGCCAGCTCCAGCAACTTCCGGGTGTGCTTGATCATGATGGCCCAGCACTCGCGATCGTGGGCAGGATCATCGAACAGGGTGCCCCAGCGCTGCTGCACGAATACCGCGACGCGCTCGTCGGCTAGATAATAGTGGACCGCCTGCGACACCAGACCGTGGCCGTCGAAGCCGAGCGCGACGAAGGGCTCCGGCGTCGCCAGGTATTCGGCTACAAAAGGCTCCAGCCCATATAGTCCGCTGGTCAGCGGGCGGCTGGCGAACATGGCGGGTGCATATTCGGCGAGTTGACTCGCCAGGATCGGCGGCACCCACGGACAGGGCAATTCCTGCTCGCGGAATACCGTCTCCAGCCGCCTCAGTACAGGATTGGAATTCATCATGCTTCCGCCTCTTCATAGCTCATCGTATTGAGTCCCTCGAAACGACTCAGCTCACGTCCCACGTAGCTGGTAGCCGGATCGCTCAGGGCGCGCCCCACCGCTTCCGAACCCCAATCGGGATTCTCGCCGGTCAACACCATAGGCGGCGGGCCCCCCGCCAAATACTCCTTGATGACCTGCAAGCGAGCGACTGCGGCGTCGATCTCATCTTTTGGCAACAAACCGGTCAGATCTCGCCGCAGTTGGTCATCGCTGAGATTTGCGAAAGCGGCTTTGATGCCTTCGTCAACCACGGGCGGGAGATCGACACACCGACAGGCGCTATCGCCAAGCAGCTGTCTGGGATCCTCGATCCGGGATCCAAATGCCTGGTCGTTGTCGATCGCACTCAGGCCAGTAAATCGGCCGCCCTCGCCCCGTTGAATCACGAAGTTGCCTCCATGGCGATCGCCCTGGGCGGTGAGCGCATCGAGCAGCTGCAATTTGACCAGTTCGCGCCGCAGTCCGGGATCGCGGTAGTCGTGTTGCACCTGCACAGACTCCGACTTGAAGACACGGTCTCCCTCGATACGCAACCCACCCATATCCAATAAATCCTTGAGTTCTTCCGGATTGAGGCTGTGTTGTTCTTTCAGCACCATCTGTCCTTGACTCGAATCGGTCACATCCACCATGCGCTGCTTGGTCGCCGGCGCGCCCGTAGCGAAGCCCATGACCATGCCGAGTTGGCCATCCAGCATCCCGATCCGGGTATCGGGCACCAAGTTGAAACCGAGGGCCTCATCCACGACCTTGGTCGCGATATTGCGCACCGCCATGCAGGAGTGCGGATCGATGCCCAGTGCGGTCGCGGCAGCACCGTGCCCTTCGCCCAAGCGCGCTTCCTTGAACACCATGGTATCGAGCTGGTCGCCATGGCGATATTGCACCTCGTAGGGCTTACTGACCGCCCCACCCCGCAACTCCTTTTTCGAACCTTCCACGACATTCTCATCGCGGCAGTAGGCCACCAAGGTACGCGGGTGAATGGGGATCTCCCTTTCCTTGTATTGCCGACCGACATCGATACTCACATGGCCTTCGCGCAGCAGCGTCAACTCATCGCGGCTGAATTGCGCTCTAACATCGCGGATCTCGACCCGAGTCAGGTTCTGGTCGCGCAGCCAAGTCAGATTGGCGGCATCATCCGCATTCTTCAGCACGCAACTGACACGATGGGCGGTCAGGGGACGCCCCTTGTCGAGGTGCGACTTCAATTCGCGCGAAGCCATATCGGCAACGCCATCGCCGTATTTTTCCCGAATCTCGGCGATAAACTGGCGGGCCACTGCTTTGTTGGCCTCGACTTTCTCCGAGCTGCGGGTGAGGCAATCCCAGGCTCGCGCGAAGATATTGGTGTTGTTTTGGCGGCCATCGGCCTTCAACTGGCCGCCTTCGGTCAGAGCAAGGCGGGTGTTGCCAGGGATGTTGAAAATACCAGCTTGAAAGATCGAAGGCATGACGACCACTCCACTGCAAGAACCGAAGGCTCGGTCAGACCCGAATGCCACCCCACGGCGGCGGATCGACCGGCATCGGGACGGCTGCGCCGGGCGCCGCCTGCCCGCTGGCCAACGCCGTCAGGCGCTCACTCCAGGTCTCGCTGTTCATCAGCATGGCGTGCAGCAGATCCTGCAAACGCGGCGCGTCGAGATGATCGATCGTCTCCCGGTATTGCAGATAGACGGTGCGGGTCGGTCCATGCACCGACAGGGTCGAGCCACCCGCGCCACTCCAATAGAAATTGGCCGACAACAACTCCAGGAGAATCTGGCTGCTGGCAGTTGCGGACAGCTGGCCGCAGGCGGCGCTCAAGATCACTGACTGGCTGTCCTCATCGAATTCGATGCTCAATTCCAGCTGGCCATCCACGCGCAGCAGACAATAGCCATCGGCATCGGCCTCCAGATTGCCCACCCCAATGGCGTCTCCCACTCGGGAAAGCAAGGTATCGAAATGTTTTCGTGCCATAAGCCCTCTATTAGCCTGACCGGTAGCGATGGCCGTCGGTCCAATCTGCTCTGACCGGGATGTGTCGGTATTCAGACGCGCAAGATGGCCCGGGCCGTTTCCATCTGGTTCTGAGTGATCTGCTGCAACATCTGGCGAATGTCGGCCATCAACTGCTGCGCTTCATTCTGATAGGCGATCAATTGATCACGCTCGGCTCCTGCCTTGGTGGCGCGCGCCTCATCCTCCTTGGAGTTGGCCTGCTCCTGCCCCGAGATGTAGTCGCCGATCCCTTTGCTGACGCCGCCCACGCCACCGGCCAGGCTCGACCAACCCTGGTACTTGCCCAGTGTGGTCTGGCTGACTTGGCTGAGACTGCTCGATTGCTGATTCAGGCTCTTGATCTGGGACGGGAGGCCCATCTTTTCCTGTTTGGTGAGCATCTCGACGCCGTCACCGGGATTGATTTCCTTGCCAGCCAGCTTCTGACTGAGCTGAGTGGCTTCTTGCGATTTTTCCAGACCGGCTTTGGCCTGGGTGCCGGCCTTGACCGAGCCGACCACCGACAGGATGCCGCCGGCGATACTCAACGCACCCATCACCATCGCACCCACGAACGAGGCAAGCGCGGAGTCGCGGATGTCTTGAGCCGCGTTCTTGAGTTCGGTGACCTGGACGGTCAGCTGGGCCTGCCGCCCCTCGCGAGCGGCATCGCGCTGCTCCAGGGCAACTTCATGAAACAGCGCCATGATCGCCCCCAAGTCGATGAAACCATTCATCTTGTCGAAGGCGTCGTTGAGGCTGCCGGGCGGCGTCTCCCTGGGCGGATCCAGGGGATACTGATAGAAAACGGTAAAGCTGCCATCCTGATTGGCGACCTTGGTCAGGACCAGAGCGTCCTGATTGATCGGGCCTTGTACCCCTTTGGCCTTCAGATCCTGTTCGATGCTCTGGGTCATGTCGGCCAGAGTCGTGCTCGCATCGAAGGTGATACTGCTGGAAATCGTGGTCATGGGCTATCTCCGGCCGAAAGGGGCTAGACCCCAAGTTTCTGGGTGATGGCGGACTTGGTTTCGTTGGCCGACGAGAGCGCCTGCATGGCGATGGAAGCGCCTTCCTGCATGTCGTCCAGAATCTTCTTCAGCCGCTTCATCTCTTCTTCCATGATGGCCTGCAGCTTGAGCATGGCCGCTTCGACCTCCTTGGCCTTGGCGCTGGCGTCCGACGCTTCCTTGTTATACACGCCAGTGGCAATCCCCGAAGCGCCCTGCCCGACCATAGCCGCCCCGCTGATCACACCCGCCACCACCTTGGTCATGTTGGCAAAGGCGTTGACACTGGACCCAGCCTGGGCGAAGCCGCCCATCGTCTTGCTAAGCGCAGCGGCCAGGGTCGGCATCTTGGAGGCGACCGTGGCCGAGGACGAGGCCAGACCCGCGCCCATGCTGCCGACCGCCAGCAGGATCTGCACTGCCATCATGGTCCACATGAAAGCCTGCGCGCCGTTCTCGCCACAGGCTTTGGCCATCGCCTCCATCCCGCCCGCCTCGTTGAAAATCTGCATACCCAATCCGAGTACGGCTCCGGCCAGCATCAAGCCACCGGCTACGGCCCCGACGCCGGTCGCGATCAGCGCCGCCGACACGATCACCGCAGCGATGGCGGCCACCCAGCCGAAGATCTTGCCGAAAACCCCGGACTTCTTGGCATCGGCCATCTTGGATATGGATTCTTCCAGCTGCTTGATGCGCTCCTTGTTCTCGGTCGTTTTCTGGTTCAGCGTATTCTGAATGTCGTTCTTCGAAGAGGCCGCCTGCTGGTCCTGCACTTTGGTCTGCAGGGCCTGGAGGGCCAGCATCATGTCCTCCATGCTCATCACCTTCGGCGGATCGAGCGGCGGTTGCAGATTGGGGCTGTTATCGACCCTGACGTCCGGGACGGTCGAACTGGTGCCAGGCTTGTTGCTGGTGGGCGGTAAGGTAATGGGACCATCCGGAATGGTGGTCACTAAGGTATCTGGTCGAAAACCGATGCCTTCCATCGTGTCATCCCCCCTGTTCAGCGTTGCTCTGCAACAACTCGAGCATGGCCGTGGCCTGACTCTTCAGGTCCTTCCATTCCGGCTTATTGCCGGAAAACTCGATGGTCGCGGTCAAGCCGCTGATGGCGGCGTCCCGATTGCCCAGCGCGATATGGCAGTTGGCAGCCTGAAACGGCGCACGCGGATCATTGATGTTCAATATGCCAGCGAAAGAGTAGGCATCAACCGCACCGCTGAAATCCTTGAGCATTTGCCGGACAGCGGCCAAACCCATCCAGTATTTGTGCTCAAGATGGTCGAAATAACAGAGAAACTGAAAAACCTTCAACGCCTGTTCCAGATTACCGGCATTGTAGGCATTGTAGGCCACGCCATAAATCGCCTCCATGTTATCGGTGGTCAACCCTTTTATATCTTTCAGAGTTTTACCATTCTTCATAAAATTGAGCATCAACTCGCCCAATTCTTCTTCGGTAAAATTGGGAGTCGCTTCGATAATGGCTTCTTGGGTCGTAGCGCTGGACATGGGTTCAGTATCCTCCGGGTTAACGCAAGTTACCGGTAATGGTCTGCAGCGACTGGAAGTACTTGGAGATGAAGTTGCTCAACGCTTCGAAGGTCTGATTGTATTTGCTCATGGTCGATTGCAACTGCGTCATGTCCAGTTGCGAAGTACTGGTCAGACTATCGACCGAATTCTTGATATTGGTGGTAATCAGAGCGATTTCCTCCTTGGAATAATTGTTGTCTTTATCCTTGTTAGGCGTTTCGACACCCTTCATGTCGAGAAATTGCTGAACCGTCATAGTCTCGATGACGGGTGGATTCTTGCTGGTATTGAGCGCCTGCATGGAAACATTGCCGAGATTGCCACCCGATTGACCAAGATTGTTGACCTTGGACATGGCCTCGTTCAATTCCTTGAGCCGCTCGTTGTTGTATTGGATCTTGGATGCCTGATTGCGCACCATGCCATCCAGCAAAGTGGCCCGCTCGCTTTGCACCGTAAACATCAGCGTAGCCAAATCCACTTCATTGGATACAGGAACGTATGAATTTACTGCTCCAACACCACCGACTTCACCAGCCATGTCACTACTCCTCTTGAATCCTATGAACGAAGCAAATATCAAATCAAATACAGGTCAAATGCGAATCCGCTTCGAGGACACACGCACTCGCCCACCCGATTGCTGTGATTTCGCCAGTTCGACCGCTTGACGGGCCTCGTTTTCGACCTCGTCGCGAAATGCGGTAAGCTCCCGCTCGGTTTGTTCGCGTTCAACCGGGCTAATCCGACCGCTTTGCAGGAAGCGAGTGGCATCCTCGGGTCGAACACCGATTTGCTCGTACAGGGCTTCGGTTCGGGCGAGTTGCTCGTTCACCTCGGCAAGGAGCGCATCGATCTGTCGACTGACCTCCAGCGAACGGTCCTGGGTAGCATTGGAGTCTTGCATGAGTAGACCTCAAATCAGTGAGTAGAAAGTTCAGTGAGTTTCGATCAGCGCAAATTGCCTGTGATCGTTTGCATCGACTGGAAGTATTTGGAGGTAAAATTGCTCAAGGCTTCGAAAGTCTGATTATATTTGCCCATGGTGCTCTGGAGCATGGTCATCTCGAGCTGCGAACTGCTGGTGAGCGAATCCCGCTCCCGAGTCAGATTATCCATCAGCGTCTTGTATTCGGACGCCGTCAGTTTGCCATCGCCATCGCTATCGGTATAAGGAATCTGCGGATTAGCCGCGAGAAAATCCTTCATGGCCTGGCTCATTTCCACATCGTTGGCTTCAACCGCCAGCTCGTAGGTTTTTGCCGCGCCCATGGCCTGGTTTTGGCCTTTACCAATAGTCGTTTGATTACCTTGGCTATCCGCGGTCGTCCATTTGTTGACGCCGGAACCCTCCTTGAAAATGTAGCCATCATTGGTCTTGGCATCCAAAGCCCGGCCACCCGTATTGCTGTCGGTATAGCTTACGGTGTTCTTATCGATGCCACTGACCGTAATCGCTTCGTCGCCCCGAGTAATCGTCAGTGAACTGGTAACCGTCATTCCATTGCCAAAAGGCGCAGTGCCTACCGAAATCTTGGTACCGTCCGCCAACAAGAAGGTCGAGCCCTGTTTGAAATCCCAGTCGGTCTTGCCGTCGGCATTCTCATCCACATGGGGATCGCCCCAGATCTTGACCTTGTTGCCTTCCTTGTCGGTCAGAGTCCAGGATTGATCGGTATTCGGCTTGGGTACTTCCAGCGTGTATTCGTCGCTGATCTTGATGGTGATCTTGCCGTTGGCCTCGGTGGCGCTCAGTTGATCGGTCTGCTCGATGGTGCTGGCTTCGGATTGCTTAACGCCGGCCTCGCTGAGCAAATTATTGAGCGTTTTCAATGTGTCGTTTTTCTGCTGAATGGCGGCGGCCTGATTTCGCACCTGCTGATCGAGCAGATCGGTCTTTTGCAGCATGACGGTCGCCATCAGCGTCTGCAAATCGACCTGACCGGTATCGCCCAACTGTACGCCAGAGATGGAAGAGGTTCCGACTTGTATATTCATCGTTTAACGCTCCGTTCCGACGTTGAGATGGTTATTGATGTAGTTCTTTATCGAAACGATGCTCTGCACCATGGTATTAGCCTTGGCTTTTTCGATATACGCCTGCAGATGACTACGTTCCAACCCATATTCGCGCAAGGTGTTTTCCACTTGACTCTGTTTTTTGGCCTGTTCGGCCATCATTTTTTGCAACTGGGCTTCCAAATCATGGTCTATCGATTGCATGGATATCCTCCTCACTGGCCAACGCGATGTATCGAAACCGATTATTTACCCAATAAAATAAAGGTATATAATGGCAATTATCTGAAATTACCTTTATGTCGAATTTGTGCAAGCCGTACTCGTAGCGCTTCGACGCTCTTGCCAAGCCAGAGGCTGCCATCGTAATCGACCCACTCGGCATCGAAAAAATGGCGATAGAACCGGGTCAGACGCTGTTCGCTCAAGCCCTGTTCATGTCGATAGCCATGGGTAGATATATAGCCCATGATCTGGCTGAGTTCAAACACGGGCCGCGTGCAAATACGTAAAAACCAGATCAATTCCGCAAAAGGATTGCCAAGGGTCCCGGCCTTTTCATCCGACCGGCGATACAATACGATCAACAGCAAACCAGGTTCAGGCCGCCGATAGATCATCTCACAATGTCGGATGCGAAAATGTGGGCCGATGTAAAGCGAATCTGGGCGATCGGATAAAAAGTGCTCGGTGATGAAACAACCGTCGGCGCGCAGAGCATCTCGCAGCGGATCGTGAACTCGATAATCCATCACGGACGATTCATTCAAATAGGCATAAAGATATTCAGGAAATTCGCGCCGACGAAGACACTTGGCACTCCACGTAAAATCTAGCAGACTATAATCAGAAGATCATGTGACCTCTTTCTCTCGGATTCAATACATCAAAATGGCCGGCGAACTCGAAAGACGATTAGAACAATTTGCCGCCCGCTGGGGCTTGGATACGCCCAAACCCGACGAGCAGAATCGTTACGACCTGGTGCTGGACGGCAGCTTGCGGATCACCCTGTTCCAGAGTGGCGATCAGATTTATTTGGAAAGTCATCCAGGCTCGCTGCCAGCCGACCCCCGACAAGCTGGAGAGCAGCTCGGCGAGCTGCTACGCAAACAGCTGGCCGGCCTCGAACGGCATGAGGAAGTGCTGAGCATGGACACCACCAGTGACGATTTATTGCTGTTTCGTCGCATACCGGCCCGCACACTTGAACTGGCCGATCTGGAAAAAGCGATCGAAGCCTTTTCCAATCGGCTGGAATTCTGGGCGCGCGAGCTATCGGGTGGGTCATCCCGCCAGGCGCCGCTACCCATGCACATCGTATTCCCCTGATGTTGCGCGCTGACTAGTGGACCGAACCCGTGGCTGAGCCAAACGCTTCCAAAGCATCAGGCCATGCCACGGTATTATTGAGATTGCTTTCCGGGCCACAGCAGGGCGCTGAAGTTCGTTTGGGCGAAGAGACAAGCTATCTGATCGGGAGCGACGACGAGTGCGATATCGTCCTCCAGGCGGAATCGATCGCTCCCAGGCATTTAGCAGTGACGGCCAGACAGGGACAGCTTCATCTGGAAGCCCGCGATCAAGCAGTTATTACGGCCGAGCGGACTCTACAACCCGGCCAAACCAGCCAAATCCCTGCCGGCGCGGTGATCCGGCTAGGAGAGATCCACATCGGCCTTGGTCCGGAAAATACCGATTGGAATCAGGTAGTCTGGCCTGCTGCCGAAAAAAAACCGGATGAGGCGCCTGGACAGGAAGCGCCCCCGGTCAGCGCCGTCGACGAATCGCCGCCGCCGATGCAAGACGTCCCGCCTGCCCAATCGTCGCCGTCGCCGCCATCGCCACCGTCGCCGCCATCGTCGCCGCCATCGTCGCCGTCGCGATCAGCAGGCAGGCGTTGGCTAGCGCTCGGCGGTATCGCCATCCTGGCGACTCTGATACTGGCCGCCTGGTGGTGGACGCCGCTTCACGACTGGCTGAATGGTGGCTCAGCCACCGATCGGACCGCGGCTGAAACGACGGTCGTCGCCAAAGCGCAAGCGATTGCGACGGAGTTGGGCATACATGGCATCAACATCGCGGTTCGTCCGGATGGCGGCGTCGTTCTGACCGGCTATTGCGAAACCCGCGCCAGCAAGAGCCGCTTGAGCGCTGCGTTACGCGCCCAGGGAATCGCTGCCGACAATCAGCTCTGGCCGGAAGAGACGATACGGGAAACCATCGCCTACACTCTGGATCGTCTCGGCGGCAAATCATTGCGCTACGATTATTTGGGAAAGGGCGTATTGCAATTGCATGGTCTTTTGCGTACGGGCCTGCGCCATGACCAGTTGCAATCCACCTTGCACAACGATGTGCCGGGTCTCGACCGCATCGAGTCGAAGGCGAAAACCCTTGAAGACTTCACTACGGATTTGCGCAAGCAGGTGCAAGAGGCCGGCCTCGATGAGCAGATCGCGATTACGGCAACCGCCACCAACATCACTGCGGTCGGAACATTGGATGCTGACGAAATGGCGCGCTGGGAGCCAATCGCGCGCGCTTTTCTTGCCGCAACCCAAGACTTCTTGACTTTCGACGCTAAAGTCAGCCTGATCAAAGGCTCGGCGAGCCCACTACCGCCCACTCGTATCCCAGCCACCGCCGCTGCCGCGCCTCAAAAAGAGGAGAAAAAATCGTATGGCCCCTTACGGATTGCCGTGCGTGGCATCATGATCGGACCTGATCAGGTGTCTTACGCATTATTGGACGACGGTACTCGCATCGCGGAAGGCGACCGGATTGACGGCCACTATCTGGTCGAGAAGATTCTGTTCAACCGCGTCATCATTCGTGATGGCGCGCAAAGAAAGATCTATTACATCGGAGAGCCTGCCCATGAATGACGAATCCAGCCCCGAACCGTGGTTTTCCACCCAACAGCAACTCATGGAGGACGAGCGAGGAACGGAACGGGATGCCTTATTGGAAAAACTGGCCGACAGCATGCGGGCCATCAAGCGACAAATGGATGCCGGCGTCACGCCTAGCGAGTTCGCCACACTCAACAAGGTTCGCCAGGGACTTGAAGCCGCCACCGAGGTCGTCACCAAAGTGTGGCGCGCCTATCACCCCACCTGAAATCGCCAACCGCCACCGAAGGAGCACCGCCATGAGCTTTGACATCAGCACCTTGTCCAGCAACGCCCAGTTGTCGCAACAAGCCCTCGAAGACAAGATGAAAACCGTCGATACCAACGATATGAAGGGCATGATCGAAATTCAGCAGGAAATGGCCAAGATGACCAACTATTACGGCACACTCAGCGCGGTCGTCTCCAACCTGAAAAGCACGGCGCAAAGCATCATCCAGAAAATGTAAGGCGCACACCTGCCGAGGTTCTCATGAATATGGACGACGATCTCATCAAGCTACTGGCCGAACTGGGGTTCATCGCCGGTGGTTATGGCCTGATCGCGCAAACCGACGCTATCGTCGGCGCACTGGAAGCCCTGCGTCCCGATAGCGAACGGCCCTATCTGATCCAGGCGCTGGCGCGCATCAATTTTCGCGATGCCGCCGGCGCTGAACGGATCTTGCGCGAGCAGGCGCTCAAGCTCAACCCGGACAGCGCGATGGCCAAAGCCTATCTGGGTTTGGCATTGCATGTGCAAGGTCGGATCAACGAGCGCGATCGGATTCTGGAGGAAGCGATTGCGTCAGGTGACGAAGAGGCGGCAGCGCTGGCTCAACGTCTATCGGAAACGCCACCGGATTGAGCCTGTTCCCACCCCCCTCCGTAAGGTGGGGGCCGCCAGGTTCGATACGCGCCCTTTCCCATCGGAAAGGGACATGATATTGCAGTTGGAGAATCATGCCATGATCGAACCCATTACTGCCCGACCACTGGTCCATTCGCTGGCCTGGCTGGATTTGGCGCCCATCACATCCACGCCGCTGGCGGCCGCCAATAGCGCTGATCAAGCGCGATTTCAGCAAGCACTGCGGACCCCCACCGAGCACTCGGTGGCGACGCCGAAAACTTCGCCTGCCGAAATTCGCCTCGAACGGCCATTGACCCCTGGCGACGCCATTCTACAAAGCTTGGATAAAATGCGTAGCGGTTATCGAGAGCTGACCGTCCAGGTTGAATCCGCGATCCGGCAACCTGATTTATCTCCACAGGCGCTATTGAATCTACAAATGCAAGTCAGTGAGGTGACCTTGAGTACCCAATTGGCTAACCAAGTCGCCAATACCGTCGAACAACATATGAATTCCCTGCTTAAGGGTTCCTGAGAATACAAGGGCTAAATCGATGCGCTGGCGTTGGGTGATGGGATGGGCGCTGATTCTCGTACTGGTGGGCTGCCAGAAGATCGAGTTGTATTCCAACCTCTCGGAGAAGGAAGGCAACGAGATGCTGGCAGTGCTGCTCGAGCACAATATCCAGGCGACCAAAACCCGCACCAAGGAATTCATCAAGATCGCGGTGCCCGAAGAGGATGTAGCGAAAGCCATCGAGGTCTTGCAGCGCAATGGATTTCCTCGCGATCGCTTTACCGATCTTGGCCAGATCTTCCAAAAACAGGGATTGATTTCCTCGCCACTGGAAGAGCGCGTTCGTTACACTTATGGCTTATCGCAAATGATTGCGGAAACGCTCGATCAAATCGACGGTGTGCTGTCCGCACGCGTTTTGATTGTGCTACCCGAAGATTCTCAGTATGGAAAAACGACTAAACCATCCTCGGCCTCGGTATTCATCAAATACAGGCCCGGAATGGATGTTGAAGACGCAATTCCCCGGATTAAAATGATCGTGCAAAACAGCGTAGATGGACTCAATTACGACAATATTTCGGTAGCGCTATTTCCTGCCAGAGATGCGCCGCCTCCTTTGGTCACGCTAGCGACAGAAAATAAAGCAGACGCAGGCACCAAACCTGGATGGCCGATTATCTTGGCCTCAATTTTAGGGGGTCTGCTTCTAATGGCCCTAGCTGGCAACGGCTATCTATTCTGGCGGATGCGTCGCATCCACAGCCGTCAAGAGAGTGCCAGATCATGACTGAAGCGATAGGTTTACCTAACGATCGCCGCTGGCGCGAATTGGTATTGATCTTCAATACCCAGCCGGCTGTCTATCTGCACGATTCCTGGTTCGACGTAGTACCGCATGGAGCAGTCGCTCGACGACTCAGCACCAATCCCAAGGCGGCTGCATTGGTATCCAGTTATTTGCTGCGCACCTTCAGCCTGGAGCGGACCTACTGCATCGATTTCACCAATCCCTGGGCGCGGCTGGCTTTATTGGACGGCCCGGCATTGGAACGCCTGTTCATGCATCTTGGGTTGATATTGCGCAGCGACGAATTGCAACGGGAAGTCATGGGTGAGCGTTTGCGTTCGCTGAAACAGGCGGTAGGGGCCGAGGGTCTGCATTTTGCGACCAAACGTGCGCCGCTACTGGGCGTGATCCCGCACTTCATCTTCGAACCCGATACCCTCGATCCGCGCACGCGCTTCAGCCTGATCGGCGCCCGCTTCTGCACCATACAATTGGCAGCCTTCGGCCAACCATTACTACGGCGGATGACCTTGAAACTGCCTGCGGACTGGTCGGCGTGTCTCAATGCTCCAGGCCCTCGACCACCAGAATATTCCACCGTATTGCCTCCTCTCCTACGCAAACTCATCAAGGATTTGCTGCCCACATGGAACCCTTTATTCGCCTGAAGTCGAATACGCTCGCGCTGCAACCCGATACGCGGTTGCTCAAAGCCAATGACTATCAGGCGTTCGTGGCCACCCAGCAGATGCTGTCCGAAGCCCAGCAACAGGCGCAGGAATTGCTCGGCAACGCCACGCAGGAATACGAGCGCCAGCGGCAGAACGGCTACGAAGACGGCATGAACGAAGCCAAGATGGAAATGGCCGAGCAAATGATCGCAATGGCCGAGCGCACCGTCGATTATTTTGCGCAAGTGGAAGACAAGATCGCGGGATTGGTGATGACTGCGTTACAAAAATTGATCGGCGAATTCGACGATGCCGAATTGACCCTGCGCGCGGTGCGTCATGCTTTGCAAATCGTCAGCAATCAACCTCAAGTCACGATCCGCATTCATCCAAGTCAAGAACAGATATTGCGCAAGCGCTTGGGCGAGTTACTGGCTGGATATACCAGCATCGGCGCGGTCGAAATCAACGCCGATCCGCGCTTGAATCTGCACGGCTGCATCCTGGAAACGGAAATGGGCGTCGTGGACGCCAGTCTGGAAGTGCAATTACAGGCACTGGAACGCGCATTGAAAAACCGGATTGCAGTGGTGCATCGTGAATCCGCTTAGCGGATTATCCTCAGGAGCCGGTAAGGCGGTAGCTTCCTGATAGCTTTCTTTCCGATACGATAGCGTAGAGATCAATATCCTGTCTTGACCTCTACCATTTCACCCTCGCGCGCGGACACATCAAGTTCAGCCATAAACTTATGGGCACCACGCATCAAACGATGACGACCTCGCTCGTAGTCAGGTAATTGCTATCTCGCGGTTTCTCGGTATTTTCGATCAATCCTGAAGGGCCAACCTGTTTCCCAGTAATTTTGTGAATCACAAAATCATTGAGATGAGGAACAAGCTCCTTCATGCTAGTACCGTGTTTTTCCGCCTGTACCCAAGTCTGGACCTGTGGCGGGTCGACAGTCAGATCCATGCGGGTGCCAAACAGGAGATGGCCTTTTCCCATGGGCAGATCGATACCATATTGAGTGGGATTGTCACCATTGCGTCGTGGATCGTCTGTCTTGTAATGTGATGACGCATGCGTGCGATCCACCAGATTGTCACCGCTGACCCCTCCCAACTGGACCCATTGCGCGAAATGTGCGCCACCGTCATCCAAAACGATATGGGCTCCACCACCGAGACGTTCCAATGCCTGAGAGCCCGATTCCAACGATTCGCCGCCGATATCGTTGATGATGGCTTTGGCGGTTTGTGGCGTTTGCGGGTCATCCAGTACGCTGGTCATCCATTCCTGTGAGGCTTGGATGGATTGTTGACCATGACTGGAAGGCGTATTGCCCACGACAAGATCAAAAAGCTGGATAGGCATCTGAGTCAAGGCATCGACTGTGCCCAGCGCCAAATCGATCCCCTTACCGACAACCACGGACGGGGTGCTGTTACCCACCGATGGGGCAACATAAGTGACGCCTTCTCCGACCAGATCCTTCGTCCCACCGACGACATCACTGGTCAGCGCAACCAGATTGGTGCCCGTTCTGAGGACAGCGCCCAATGAGCCGACGGTCGTCTGTCCAACACCGCTCAGAACCTGACCCAGGCTGCCAATGGCGCCCTGAGTATCGAGGGTCACTACGGAACCCAACAGGTTCCATCCTCCAGAAAGGACATTGCCGACCCCCTGGAAAGTCGTGGAGAGATCTTGTGATATACCGCCTACCAGTGGCATGGTCATCCTCCCCTGAATTCAGATCTGAACCCAGGCTTCCGCCTGGGAGCCGTCTTGGTTCGACGCGACCGATTTCTCATTATAAATCAATCCACTATTAATGGCTTCGAGCCAATACTGAACCACACGGGCAAATGCCTCGATACCTTCCTTGAATTTTTGCCAGGTGATCGTTTCCAAATCGAATCGTCGAGTGATGATCACGCGCCCGGTTGCAGGCGTAGCCGAAAAATAAGCGTCCCCAGTCGCCAGACCAAAGGAGTGCGCCTCCATCAACACATCGAACAGAGCAATTCGCTGCTCTTCCATTTGGGGAATGAAGCAGAGCCTGGAAGACAGATAAGCGGCATCGCCTGTCTCATCCTCCTCGATGGTGATGACGAGATTCTCTCCGATGGTCAAGTTGCAGACTTTTTGTTCATTCAATTTTGCGTTCTGAATACCCAGCTCATTTCCTAGCTGTACTACAAGCTCATGGAGTTTCATTGATTTTTCCTGTAAAAATCGGCCTGATATTAGCCCATGACGGTATGGCTATAGCCCTAGGTGATCTCAACACACAACATCTCTGGTTTTCACCTGGGGAGAAACCATACCTTTAAAAAGGCAATCACCATATGATTGCAGGAGCACAATGAAAGAGTAGTATCGAAAAAACAGACAGACAAGGTCATTCACTCGATAGTCTTCCCTCCAATCAATGCAAGTTCTCGAAATATTTTTCTACCACGGCCGTTGCTTCTCCAGTTGAGCAACCCAGCGCAACACTTCCGCCACGGCCTGAATCAGATCAGATGGAATGTATTGATCCACTGTGGCCTGCTCGTGCAAAGCTCGGGCCAGTGGCACGTTTTCCATGATCGGAATGCCCTCCTGCTGGGCGATCTCGATAATCCGCTTGGCCAGCAGATTTTGGCCCTTGGCGCGCACGATGGGCAATGGCGTTTCGCCCTCCCGGTATTCCAGGGCAATGGCAATTCGAGTAGGGTTGGTCACCACGACTGTCGATTTCTTCACGCTGTTGGTCATATTTTGAGAAAGCATTTCCTGATGTAGATGTCGGCGTTTGCTCTTGATATGCGGATCACCCTCCATTTCCTTATATTCCTGCTTGACTTCATCCTTGGACATCTTCAGCTGCTTGATGAACTGAAATTTCTGAAACGCAAAATCTGCTCCGGCGATGATAACCAGGGCGAATATGGTATTGGTGACCAGATCCTTCATCACCGCACCCAACATCAGCGGTATGCAACGCACTCCGCATTCGGGTATTTTCATCAAATCGCCCAGATTATCGCGAATGACGAAATAGAGCAGGATCGACAAGAAGCTGATCTTCAGGATCGATTTCAGCAATTCGATCAGATTTTTTAGGGAAAAAATCTTCTTGACGCCCTCGAACGGATTCATCTTGTTCAAATCGGGCTTCAGCGACTCGAACGCCAGCAGCAGGCCAAATTGCGCCATGTGTGCAGCGATGACCACCACGATCACCAGCGCCAGAGGAGGCGCGATCATCTTGATCATGATCATCAATATGCCATTGAATGCCTGTTGCAAGGCATAACCGAAATCGAAGCCGGGACCGACGAACATCGTCGGCAACAGAATCAATTCCTTGAGCTGGCGATAATAGAAATCGGCGGAGACCCAGAGAAACACGAACAACAGGATCATCACCGCGCCGGAGACCACATCCTTGCTGGACGCCACCTGCCCTTTGTTACGGGCATCGCGCAGTTTTTTCGGTGTAGGTTGTTCGGTCTTCTCGCTCATTGGAACAACTGGCCCAGGATGGCGAAATGAGTCGTGATCTTGAGCAATTCCTGGCCAATGAAACTGAATAGCAAAAATGCATACAACACCAGAATCAGGACGCCAACCGCGCTCTTGATCGGCATGGCCAAGGAGAAGACATTCATTTGCGGAGTGGAATGGCTGATCAAGCCCATGGAGAATTCGGTCAGGAACATGGCGATGATGACGGGCGCCGCCAGCAATACCGTCAGCCCCATGACCCGATCCAGCAATCCCAGCCAATAGGGGATCGCGTCGATATCCAGGCGCGGAAAGAAGGAAAACACCGGCCACAGGCGATAGCTTTCGTACAGCGCCCCCAGAAACATCAGCAATCCCCCGCCGGCGAAGAAAATGACCACCAGCGCCTGGGTCAACAGAATCCCCATCGGCGAAGTCTGCGAACCGGTCATGGGATCGATGGAACTGGCCATGGTCGTGCCGCGCTGGTTGTCGACAAAAAACCCGGTTGAGTCGATGACCCAGAAGGGAATAGCCGCGCCAAAACCGATCAGCACGCCGATGATCAATTCCTTGACCACGATGCTCAGCCCTTCCACCCAGGTCGGCGTCGTGGCTGGAGCATCGATCATGACGATCGGCAGGGCCATCAGGGCGAAACTGACCAATACCCCATTACGCGTCATTCCCGGCAGCGATTGGCGACTGAACACCGGCACCAGCGTGAATGCTGCCATCATGCGCGGCAGGCTGAGCACCAGAGCCATCAGGGCATGCTGCCATTCCACCCAGTCGTTCATCGGGACAGGGCCGGAATATGGTTGAAAATGTCCAAAGCGTAGTTGAACAACTCACCACCCTGCCAGCGTGCAGTGAGAAAAATGGTCACCACCACTGCAAACAACTTGATCGCGAACGATAGCGTTTGCTCCTGAACCTGTGTCAGGGCCTGAAACAAACTAACCAGCGTACCGACCAGGGAAGCGGCAATGATCGGCGGTAATGACAGATAGAACACCAACAGCAGGCATTTGGCGGCAAAGTCGATCGCATGCACCTCGGTCATTGGCAGAATCCTATTGGTAGTAACTCAGCACCAAACCCTGAATCAGCCGCGTCCAGCCGTCCAGCATGACGAACAACAGTAATTTGAAAGGCAATGAAATCGTCATGGGTGAAACCATCATCATGCCCATCGCCAGCAGGATATTGGAAATGATCAGATCGATGGCGACGAAGGGTAGATACAGAAGAAAACCCACCTCGAAGGCGCTGGTCAATTCGCTGACCGTGAAAGCCGGAATCAGAATGAGAAAATGATTTTCATCGAGATTTTCAGTGGCCTGAGGCGGCCACAATCGCTTGGCCGTTTCCAGAAAAAATTCCCGGTGGCGCGGCGCGGCGTAGCGACTCAGGAATTGTCGAAACGGTTCGGCCGCCGCACTCAGGGTATGGGTCAGCTCGGTGGTATCCATGCTTTTCAGATCCTTCCCGGCCAACTGGTCGAACGCCTGAATGCCTACTGGCGCCATGATGTACAAGGTCAGAATGATGGCCAGACCGTTGAGGGTCATGGTGGGCGGGATTTGCTGAATACCCAGGGCGTTGCGGATCAATTGCAGGATCACCATGATCTTGACGAACGAGGTGGCGATCACGGCAATGAACGGGATCAGCCCCAGCAGGACCATCGCCAGGACGAGCAGGGACGGATCGGGAAAAGCGCTCATGGCCTTACTCGGGCGCAGGGAACAACGCAGTCACGCGGACTCCAAGGCGGTCGTCGATTTGCACCAGTTCGCCGTGGCCGATCACCTGCGATCCCACCATCAGCCGCACGGCTTGCGGCTCGGGCCGATCCAATTCGAAGCTGTAGCCTGGCTGGATCGCGCGCAATTCTCGCAGTGGCAAGGTCAAGCTGCCCAAGTCGAAATCGATCCGGATCGGCAAGGCGTCGGGATCGAGGACAGCGGGCGTGGTATCGGGCGTGGGAGAAGATTCGGACATGGCGGCGGACACCAAACGGTCGATGAGCAGTTGACGACATTGGAGACGAGCGACGGCCAGGGGTTGGCCCGCTTGACGCAATAGCAATTCCAACGCGGCGTTGGCAGGCATGGACGGCGGCAGCAACAGGATATCGCCGCTCGCTAGTCCCCGGAATTCCTCAACGGTCAAACGACTCTGACCCAGCCACAGCGTCACCTCGACCGGCAGGCTCGACCAGCGCTCCGGCTCGCCTACGATCGGCGGCAGGCGTTCCAGGCGCACCGCCAGCGCGGCGGCGATGGCATCATCCACATCCAAGAGCGCGCTGGGATTACCCAAACCGGGATCGCTCAGCCACAAGCCGAGCCGAGTCGATGCCGACGGCAGTGGCGCGGGCGATTCCGCCGGAGCGAACGCAATGCCGGTCGCCGTCTCGAGCGCCATGAACAGCGGATCAAGGGCGGCATGGTAGGCGGCGCTGCGCAGCACCGGCGGCAAGCTGGTCAGGGCTTCGTTGCCGATCCAGGGTTGCAGCCATTGCTTGAGCAAAGCAGGCTCCAGCGTCAACCAGGCTTGACCGGACGCCGACGTCAGCGTCATGGGAGCAGCGTCCGGCACATCCATCAGCAGGCCGGGACCCAGGGTGATCGATTCTCCGGTTCCCCCGAGCCGCAGCGCCGGACGGCGGCTGATCGCAAGATTGTACAGCCGTGCATGCGCACGCGAGGTGTGCGAAAACCGGGCGGGACGAACGTCAGGCATGGGATGGATTCACGGTCGGCATCAAGAATCCGTCCCCCATTCATCGCGCGGATCGCGGCGATTGCGCGACCGGCCATCGCCCGGACTGCCCTGACCGCCACTCTCCTGCGACGACACATTCACCTCGATTCGCACCGATTCGTTGAGTTTTTGGGTCAAGGCCCGTTGCAAATCGTCCGTTTGCGGCATCAACAGGCTGGCCGTGTCGGCTTGCGTCACGTTGAAGCTCACGACCAGTTGGCCTTGATCGTGGCGCAAGGTGATTTCGGTGCCGGGCAACACCGATTCGCGTAGCTGAATCCGTACCTCGGAATCGGTGGTGTGGCTGCGATCGGACACCAGAATGCGTTCCGCCAGACGGTCGGCCAATTGCTCGATACGGTCGTGATTGGCGACCGGCGCGGTGGTGGCATCGAGCGGAAGCGGGTCAGTCGACTGCAGTGGCGACCCGAACAGACCCTGCAGGATACGATCGCCGGCGGAAGCATCGGGCTCCGAACTGGCGTCGGGCGCATCGTCCACAGCAGCCTCCGACGAAGAACTGGCGTCGGGTGCGGCGGGCGTACCGCCGTCCGTCGGAGCCTTCGGCGATGCGCCGACCGGCGCTTCCGAGGCCGACTGACCATGGGGCTGCGCCGCGCTGTCCCATGGGCTCGGCCCATCGAAGCTCGGGCTATCGGGGTGCGTCGACGGCGCGCTCGACGAGTCTCCCAGCGTGGGCGGCGCGCCGGTCGATGTCGGCGTATCATCCGCGCTCTGTCCTCGACTCAGAAGCGAGAACGGACTATCCAAACGCTGATCGCCAGGCGTATCGGTTGCATCGGTATTCGGATGCGAGTCGGTCGATTCACCCTGGCCGCGCAACAAATGGGCGAACTGCTGCCCTTCCCGATCCACATCCCGGTGATCGCCGGGAGCGCCGGGAGCGCGATCATGGCCCGGATCGTCCGAGCCGCCGGTGCGGGTAGTGGCGGAATCGCCTGCTTTCGCGCCTGCATTGCTATTCAAAGAATTGAGGTTCATCGCTCAAACCTCCTGGCGAGCCTGATGGGCCGCACTGGCGATTTCTTCCAGTTCGTTTTCTTCTTTCATCGCCTGTTCCCGGAATTCGATGGCCCGCTGTGCTTCGACGAATTGCTTGAATTTCTCGCACTCGCGGATCGCCGCCTGGTGGCGCTGCCGCAGATCTTCCAAGGTTTTCTGCGCCGCCTTCAGGCGCTTTTCTTCGTCGAGAATGCGGGTCTCCAACAAGGCTTCCTGCTCGCGGAGGGCGGCGATGTTGCCATTCATGTCCTCGATGGCGCGTAGAGCCACCAGCTTCCCTTTGATGTCGTCGAAAAGTCGCTGCTCTTGCTGTAGCCGATACTGGTGAAATTTCACGGCCTCGTCGCGCGCTTGCCGCACCGTCTGTGCCTGTTGCTCGACCACTTGTTGCTGCCGCCGCGCGGCCTGCGCCGCGTTCTGCTCGCGGTGCGCCTTGATCTTGAGCAGATTGGCGTACATGTCAGTTACATACTAGCCCATCAAATCAGTCGCCGCATGGCTTGCACCGTGTCGGCAAAACTGAGCCTTTCCTGGCCACCCTGTCGCAAAAAAGCGCGGATGGCGTCGATCTTGCTCAAGGCTTGGTCCGCCAAGGCATCGCCGCCTTTCTTGTACTCGCCGATTTTCACCAGCAGCTCGACCTCTTCATATTTCGCCATCAATTCCCGCACTCGGCTGGCAGCGGCTTTATGGTCCTTGTCGACGATGGCGTTCATCACCCGGCTGACGCTGGCCAACACGTCGATCGCCGGATAATGGTTGGCCGCGGCCAGCTTGCGCGACAGGATGATATGGCCATCGAGAATCGAACGGGTTTCGTCGGCGACCGGTTCGGTCATGTCATCGCCTTCCACCAGCACCGTATAGAGCGCGGTGATGAAACCCTTGTCCGATTGCCCGACCCGCTCCATCAATCGCGGCAGCATGGTGAATACCGACGGCGGAAACCCGCGCCGGGTCGGCGGTTCGCCCGCCGCCAAACCGATCTCGCGCTGGGCGCGGGCAAAGCGGGTCACCGAATCCATCAACAGCAACACCCGCTTACCGTGATCGCGAAAATATTCGGCAATGGCGGTGGCCACGTAAGCTGCCTTGGCCCGCTCCATCGACGGCCGATCGGAAGTGGCGACGACGATCACCGATTTGGCTGCACCATCCGGTCCCAGATCGTGTTCGATGAACTCCCGGACCTCGCGGCCCCGCTCGCCGATCAGCGCCAGAATGGTCACATCGACATCGGCTCCCTTGACCAGCATCGACAATAGGGTGCTCTTGCCGCCGCCCGCCGCGGCGAAAATGCCCATGCGCTGGCCCTCGCCGCAGGTCAACAGCCCATCCAGCACCCGCAGTCCCAATGCCAGCGGCTTGTCGATGATACGTCGCGACATCGGATCGGGAGCGTCCTGATAGACCGGATAATAATCATCGACCTGCAAAGGTCCCTTGACCCTGACATCCAGCGGTTCGCCCATACCGTTGAGCACCCGGCCCAGCAAGGACGGACCGACCGGCACCATCTGCATCTTGCCGGTGGGGATTACCTCGGTGTTCGAGGACAGGCCATACAGATCGCCCATCGGGGTCAACAGCGCTTCCTTGCCGGAGAAACCGACCACTTCGGCTTTCAGCTCGAAGCGCTCCCCCGGATTGCGCAACAGGCACAACTCGCCGATCTTGGCGCCCGGCACCATCGCCTTGATGATGGTGCCGGTGATCTGGGTGATGCGCCCGCGAATCTCCAGCAGCCGCACTTCGTCGAGCGACTGGGCCAGCAAATCGGTGATGTAATTGAATCCGGCGATTCCGGCAGTCGCGTTCATGGGGTCAACCATTCGGCGCTTCAGCTGCGGCCCTGACGGTCAATTCAGGCCGCAACCGGAGAGTTGGAGTTCTAAAGATAATCTTCGGTCTTGCCGAACATGCCGAAGGCAAAGACCAGACTGCCGGCGGCGGTGCGCTCCGACTGATTGTCGCTGGCCAGCAGATCCATGACCCCTTCGCGGACTTCGGACCCCTGCTCGTTACCCATCCAGCGCCCGATGGCGTCCAATCCTTCAGGGCCGCTGCGGGCCGCAAACAGATCGAAGGCCAAGGCCACGAAATTGCCGGCGTCGTCGCCACCCTCCGCGCCTGTGGTCGAGAAGGTCTGCGCCAACACTTTCCCCAGCTCCAGGGCAGCGGTGCGCTGCTGATCCGGCGGCAAATCGCCCACCCGCGTCGCGAAATCGTGCATGGCATCGGCCGCCGTTTTCACCTGGGTAAAGTAGTTAGCGTCCATCCGCGAGCGCGTGGACATGCAGGTATCGATCATGTCGGTCCTGGCCGGCCCTTCGGGCAGGTCGAGCAGTGCGATCTGATCGAGCTTTTCCTGCTGGCGGGTGAGCACCTTGTCGATGACCTGATCGCGCAGCGCCTGCATCTTGTCCGGCGAGAGCAGTTCCTTGGAACCCTGCACGGCAAAGCTTTCCAATTCCGCGAATTGGTGCAAGACCCGCCCATCGGTCAACAACGGCAGATGCGCTTCGAGGCCGCGTTCGGTAGCCGCATGGGTGAACGCCTCCTGGAAGGGATGCTCTTCGGCGAACTGTCCGTGGAAATACATGTTGATCTCTTCGCGGATCGCCGCCCCGGCCGCATCGCGGGCAATCTGGACCACCTCGTCGGGTTCGAGCCGGCGAAAACCGGCGCCATCCTCTCCCGGAACGATGGCTGCCTCGCGCAGGGCGTTTTCGATCGCGTGGGAGATCTTGGGCATTTCGAAGGCGACATTGCCGAACTGGGAGCCGCCCACGGTGTAGTTCAGCAACATCTGCCGGGCTCTCTCCTCCGGAAAACCCAGCTCCTGAGCTTGGAGCACCAGCTCCTCGCATACCGGATTGACGATGCTCGACAGTGTGGGCATGTGCGGGGTGCTGGGGCCGGTGAAATGCGCCGCCTGACGGACCAGCTGTTCGTTGCGCAGCCAGTTCTGGCCGCCGCGTTCGGTCAGATGCTCGACCGTCGAGCCGACCGCCCGGCCAAGCAGCGGCACGCCGCGGAGGCCGTCCAGCTGCGATTCCAGATGGTTTTCGGCCACCTCGGCCATCTGCGGGCCTTGTTCGCGGCGGACGGCGGACAGGAAGGTCTTGACCGTTTCGGTCTGCTTGGCGGCGATGTTGTCGGCCGAGCGGAACAGGTCGAAAAAGGCGACCTTGAACCGCTCCCAACCGGAAGTGGCGATGCCGCTGCCGTCTTCCTTGAGGCGCAGGTTGGCATTGTCGCCCAGCTGCTGGGCAGCGACGCGGAAATCATTGACGGAAATAGCCATGATCGTCTCTCCTACACGCGCAGGCCGAATTCCATGCCAGGGCTCAGCGTCGACGGGCTCGAGGCAGCGCCGGGAGTCGTCCCTTCGGCCAGGCGGGTACGCCAAGCCTGCGCCAGGTTGACCAGATTCTCCAGGGTTTGCTCCAGGCGCGGCAGGGTCAGGGTGGCGTCGGCCACCTGCACAGCGAGCACCAGATCGCCGCTGCTGCGGCTCATGCCCAGGGTTGCGCCATAGGTGCCGAAGAACAGATAGTTGGCGTCGGCCACGGCCTGGGCGACCTCGGGACGGCGATCCTCCTCCACCGCGGCAATCCAAAGATAGAAAGCCAGACAGTCGCTCTCGGGCAGTTCGAGGTTGACGATCACGTCGTCGAAAGACAGCGTGCAGAAATTATCGGCATTGAAATCGATTTGCGGCAAGCCGATCTTGGCGCCGAACTCACGCAATACTTGGCGGGCGTTATCGTGGTTCATTTTCGTCGCTTTCCTGGAGAGTGGTGATTCACGGCTATTAAAGTCTAGCAGCGCGTCGGCAATCCGGAAGTTGAATTCGGGGTAAAGCAGGCCCTGATCTCGCGCATTTTCATGACGGTCTGAGCTGGCCCGCGATTGAAATGACTATATCACTGGCACGCAAAGCCGCCGAATGAAAAGTCGCCCATGTTTTTAGGCGGTTCATCTTGAACAATTAAATGATACAGGTCACAACATTCGACAAATACTATGTTATTTATGCTGTTATTCGACTTTGCCGGCCATGGCCCGCTCAATCCGTGGATACGCCTGTCTCAGTCAATATATTCAATAGGGACGAAAGCCGAAATTCACCATCGGAAATCGCTGGTCGCGTTATCCAGCGCGGCGATTATACTTACCGAAGTCTCCCTTTAGACAGAGGAGCATCTATGCCTATTCCCATTCAATCGGATGCACCGGGTTTAGCCGGATTCAACCCAAACGCCGCTCCCCAGACGCCGACGGGTGCGGTCGAAGGCAGCTACCGAGGAGAACGAGTCGTTCTCCTCGACCAGACTTCGCTGTTGCAAGACGCTGCCGAAGAGCTCACCTTCCAATTGGGAGAAAGCGAAGAAAAAACCCTGGCCAAGCGTACCATCGGGGAAAAATCGACCCGACGGGAAACCCTGATCCAAAACGTCCAGCAAGCGATGGAGATGCTGGGCGATCTAAGCAAGGACGATCTGGATCGGATGCTGCGCCTGCTGAAGCAGAAGGCGTCCACCGATTCGTCCGAGCTGCGCCAACAGGTGCGGGAGCAACTGAAGGAGCCGGCCCATCAATACGCCGCCCTACTGGCGCTGGCGGAGGAATTGCGCGGCGAAGGAGGCACCAGCGCACAGCTGCAGGCGGTCGAAGCCGCCCTGCAACAACTGGAGCAGGAACAAGGTCCGGCGATCCGGGCTGCCCTGAACGTATCCAACATCGCCCGCCAGTTCGCCGGCGCGCAGCTGGGCGACGTGCAGACCCTGCGCGATACCTACCGCGACGCCGTGCTGGATCATCAGGATCTGTCCCAAACCTTCGGCAAGCTGATCGAGCAATACGGCGAGGCGGAACTGCCACAGGCGATCCAATATCTGGTCAAGGCTCTGGGGGCCGATATCGCCGCCGATGGTTCCTCGATCGATCGACAGAAACTGAACGCGGCGCTCAACGATCTCTATCGGCTGGAAGTGTTGACCGGCATGCTGGAAGACTGCAACACCCTGGTCGAGCGCAACCGGACGCCCGGCAACGGCTATCGGGGCGGCCAGTTGTTGAAGGACGTGCTGGATCTACAGAAGAATCAATGGCTGCGCCCCGATCTGATCGCTCCCCTACCCGCCAAACTGGGGGTACGCGAGGTGAGCAGCGAAATTAATTTTCTCCGAGAATTCAAAGAACTGGCACGCATGATCCCTCTGAAAGCCTATACCGAGCCGGAACAGCGGCCCCGCCTGCTGGATGCCATCCAACAGGCCATGGACGCCGCGATCGAGCGGGAGGAAGAACAGGCATGAGCGCGGCGAGCATGGTATTGACCGAATTTGGCCAGAGCCTGGGGCTGACCGACTTCCGCTGGCCCGATGCCGGCATGGCCGCCTTCGCCTTCGATGCCCGCGGGACGCTCTATCTGGAAGAACGCGACGAGGTCCTGCTGGTTTACCTGGTCCGCCCCCTGGACCCGCATCGCCGCAGCCCGGAGTTGCTCAAGAGCGCGCTGCGCCTGTGTCACTATCGCCAGCAGTGGCCCTATGTAGTGCAGGCCGGGCTACAGGACGAGTCACAACTGGTCTTCCTGGCGCGACTGCCCGTGCGCGAGGTCACTCTGCCCGAATTGGAGCAGGCCCTGGACCTGCTCACCCGTCTGCACGATCGCTGCGCGGAACGCGCTTAGCCCAAGGATCACGATATGGAACAAAAAATCAGCGGTTTCAGCCCCGATGTGGGCTTGCAGTACATCAGTCGCTTCGACGGCCAACCGCAAAATCTGCCGGCGCAACGCGATACCCAGCTGACCGGCGAACCGGTCCGGCAGCGACTCGACGAGCTGTTCAATCCGCAATCGCTGGATCAAACCTTGCGCAATTTCATCAGTCCGCGCCCCCAGGATCCCGCCATCCTGACCCCAGCCCGGTTCGAGGCGCTGATCCGCGACTGCGCCCAGGATCTGCACGCGCTAGCCAAGACCAGCGACCATCCGGCCCTGCAACAGGCCGGCGCCCTGCTGGATCATGAAATGCAGTTGCGCGATCTGCTGGCGCATTATCGTGGTTTATTGATGCAAGCCTGAGCGACAACCCATGTGGCGCAACGAACAGACCGAAGCTCTGCGGGTCTTGGCCGATATCTATCTCGATCAGGGACAGATCGACCGGGCGGTGACCCTGCTGAACGCGCTGGCCGTCCTGGCCCCAGACGATGCAGGCGCGCTCCGGGCCTTGGGCTACGCCCTGCTGCTGGCCGGCCGCCACGAAGAAGCGCTGGCCGCCACCGACGCCCTGCTGCGACTGGACGGCGCAATGCCTGCGAATGCCCCAACGCTGCTGATCCGCGGCAAGGCGCTGTGGGCGCTGGGGCGGGTCGCCGAGGCGCAGGACAGTCTGCAACGCTATATGGAACTGGGTAACCCGCCATGAGCCTGGCCAGCGCGCAATCCGCTCTCGGCGCCGTTACCCGGCGCAGCGACATCATGCTGGCGGTGGGGATCGTGTTGATCCTGGTCATGATCGTGCTGCCGATGCCGACCTTCATGATCGACGTGTTCATCGCCATCAACATGACGACGGGCATGATCCTGCTGATGGTCGCGATCTACCTGCCTACACCGCTAGCATTTTCCTCGTTTCCCTCGGTCCTGTTGATCACCACGCTATTCCGGCTGGCGCTCAGCATCAGCACCACCCGGCTCATCCTGTTGCAGGGCGACGCTGGCGAAATCATCCTGACCTTCGGCGAATTCGTGGTCGGCGACAACTTCGCCGTCGGCGCGGTCATCTTCCTGATCATCACCATCGTCCAGTTCGTGGTGATCACCAAGGGGGCCGAGCGGGTGGCCGAGGTCGGGGCCCGCTTCTCGCTGGACGCCATGCCCGGCAAGCAGATGAGCATCGACGGCGACATGCGCGCCGGGCTGATCGACATGGAAGAGGCCCGGCGGCGGCGCGGTCTGGTGGAGAAGGAAAGTCAGTTGTACGGCTCGATGGACGGGGCCATGAAATTCGTCAAGGGCGATGCCATCGCCGGGCTGATCGTGACTGCGGTCAACATCATCGGCGGCATCACCATTGGCGTGGTACAGCGCGGCCTGAGCGCCGGCGAGGCGGTGCAGATCTATTCCATCCTGTCGATCGGCGACGGCCTGGTCTCGCAGATTCCGGGCCTGTTGATCTCGATCACCGCCGGCATCATCGTGACGCGGGTATCGACCGACGACAACAGCAACGTCGGCACCGACATCGGCCAGCAGATCCTGGCCCAACCCCGGGCGATACTGATCGCCGGCTGTCTGTCGTTCGGTTTTGCCGCCATTCCCGGTTTTCCTTATCCGGTGTTCATTCCGCTCGGTCTGCTGCTGCTGGCGGTCAGCTGGACGCTGATGCGGCAAAGCGGGGCCGAGGCTGCAGCGGAAGGAGCCGGCACGGTGCCGGCCATGGCGCCGGCCGGACAAGCGCCATCCCAGGCGGCCAAACGCCGTCCGGGAGCCGAGGAGGAATTTTCCCTCACCGTTCCCCTGTTGATCGACGTGGCCGCTTCGCTGGAAGCGGCGATCAAGACCGGCGAACTCAACGATGCACTGATTCAAGTCCGGCGCGCGCTGTATCTGGATCTGGGCGTACCGTTTCCCGGCATCCATCTGCGCTACAACGCCAATCTGAGCGATGGAGCCTATCAGATCCTGATCCAGGAAACGCCGATGGCGCACGGCTGGTTACGACCCGGCTGGCTGTTCTGCCGAGAGGAGCCCGATCACCTGAAGATGCTCGGCGTCCCGTTCGAAAGCGGCGAACGCTTCCTACCCAACGTGGCGACCATCTGGATCGCCGATGGCCAGCGGGAAACCTTGAAGAAAGCCGGAGTCTCGACCCTGGATCTGCCTCAGGTGCTGACCTTCCATCTGTCGTTCGTGCTGAAGAAATACGCCAGCGACTTCCTCGGCATTCAGGAAACCCGCTATCTGCTCAGCCAGATGGAAGGCGGTTTCGGCGAACTGGTCAAGGAAGTCCAGCGGGTGCTGCCCATCCAGAAGATGACCGAGATCTTCCAGCGGCTGGTCTCCGAGGAAATCTCGATCCGCAACCTGCGGGCCATCCTGGAGGCGCTGGTGGAATGGGGCCAGAAGGAAAAGGACACCGTGCTGCTGTGCGAATACATCCGGGGCAGCCTGAAACGCTACATCAGCTACAAGTACAGCAGCGGCCAGAATATCCTGCCGGCTTATCTGCTGGCTCCGGATGTGGAAGAGAAGATTCGCGGCTCGATCCGGCAAACCTCGGCTGGCAGCTACATGGCGCTGGACCCGGCCACGGCCCAGCGCTTCGTCAGCCGTGCCAAGCAGTCGATCGGCGCGCTGCGCCAGGGCCGCAGCCGGCCGGTGATCGTGGTGTCGATGGACATCCGCCGTTATGTCCGCAAGCTGATCGAAATGGAGCTGTACGACGTACCGGTGTTGTCCTATCAGGAACTCACCCAGGAAATCACCGTGCAGCCACTGGACCGGATCACCTTGTGAGCACCCTGTGAGCGGTTCCGACTCCCGCCACCAACCGTAGCCAGGACGGCTGCGGTCTTACGCCGCCTGGCTCTTTTCCCGCTGCTCTTCCAGATGCTTGCAGTCGATGCATAGCTCCGCGGTCGGCCGCGCCTCCAGACGACGCAATCCGATCTCGACGCCGCACGCCTCGCAGTAGCCGTAATCGTCCGACGCCAGCCGGCCCAACGCCTTGTCGATCTTATGCAACAACTTGCGTTCCCGATCCCGCGCCCGCAGATTGATCGAAAACTCCTCCTCCTGACTGGCCCGGTCGTTGGGGTCGGGCAGATTGAGCGGCTCGTCCTGCATGCTGCTGACCGTACGCCGTCCCTCTTCCATCAATTGCTGTTTCCAAGCCAGCAAAATGCCGCGAAAATGCTTTCTTTGCTTTTCGTTCATGTACTCCTCACCCTCACCCAAGCGGTAGGGCGCAACGTCCACCAATGTATCGGTCATGATCATCCGCCTTTGTGTCATGTGATTTATTCGCCAAGACCCGTTTTCCGACCTTGACGAGAGATCTAGCGCACCTGTCTAGCGGTGCGCTTCGCAGCACGTCCGCAGCATATTTTAGAAGGAAATTTACAAAATGCTGCCAGAAATGGACCACACCGGCCGACTTCAGGAACCGCCCAGACAGTTTCGCAGCGCATCGGACAGCGTGGACAACAGCAGGAAGTAGGCATCCGGTCCCGCCGACAGTTCCGCGCCCAGAGGATCGAGTACACCTTGGCGCGCGCCGCTGTCGCCGATGACGGTCGCAATCAGCGCCGGCTGGAATTGCGGCTCGCTGAACACGCAACGCACGCCCAGCGTGCCAATGCGATCCTGGATCTCCGCCACCCGTCTGGCGCTGGGCCGCTGCTCCGGATGAAGCACGATCGAGCCGACCGCATCCAGGCCATAGCGCCGTTCGAAATACTGATAGGCATCGTGAAACACGATGTAGGGCCGGGTCTGGATCGACGCCAGTCCCGCCGCCAGTTGTTGGTTCAAGCGATCGAGCCGCTCGATCAGCATCGCGCCGTTGTGCTGGTAATCGGCGCGGTGCAGCGGATCGATCTCGCTCAACACGGCGACGATGCGCCGGACCATGGCCGCAGCGTTGACCGGGTCCAGCCAGAGATGGGGATCGCGACCGGCCTGACGGTCGTGGGCATGGTCGTGATCATCGGCCGCATGGCCATGATCGTGGGTTTCCCAAGCCCCGCCCTGCCGCAACGGCCAAACGGTCACCTCCGGCGCATCCAGCAAGGCTACCGACCGCACCTTGTCCTTGGCGTTATCCAGCGGCTTGACCAGAAAGCCTTCCAGCTCCGGTCCGACCCAGAACACCACATCGGCCTCGGCGATGGCGCGGGCGTCGGACGGCCGCAAGCTATAATCGTGCGGCGAAGCACCGCCTGGCGCCAGCAGTCGCGGTGCACCGACCCCCTGCATGACGCCCGCGACCAGGGCATGGATCGGTTTGATGCTCGCCACCACCCTGGGCTCGGCCGAAAATGCCGCCCACGGCGCCAACAGCAACCACACCACCAGCCCCGCCTGCCGTACGCAGGTCCACGACGCCCATCGCAATCGCATCGGATCGTTTCTCTGGTTATGTTATAAAATAACAATTTCACTCAAATTACATTCAATCCCACCCCTTGGTCAAGCTGGAGCAGGGTCCATGCCATCCTCGAAATCCGATCGTCCAATGCCGCCCGACGCACGGCAGGCGCTGGAACAGGCTGCCCTGCTCTGCCAACAACGCGGCGCTCGCCTGACCGAACTGCGGCGGCGAGTTCTGGAAATCATCTGGAACAGCCCGGCCCCACTGGGCGCTTATGCGATCCTGGACATCCTGCGCGACGAGGGCCGACCGGGTGCACCACCGACGGTTTATCGGGCGCTGGATTTCCTGCTGGAACAGGGTCTGATCCATCGGCTGGCGTCGTTGAACGTGTTCACCGGCTGTCGCCAGCCGGGCAGCCACCATGGCGGGCAGTTCCTGATCTGTCAGGAGTGCGGGCTGGTCGACGAGTTGAACAATCCCAGGCTGGAAGAACTGTTGCAGAACGAGGCCGCGATCCGCCAATTCGAGGTGCTGGCACAGACGGTGGAAATGCTGGGGCGTTGCCCCGCCTGCCGCAACGGAGTCGCCCGTCATGCCGGCTGATGTCCTGCTGACCGTCGAACGGGTCAGCTTCGCCACCCACGGCAACGCCATCCTGGAGGACGTGAGTCTCCAGTTGGCGGCGGGCGAGATCGTCGCCCTGATCGGCCCGAACGGCGCGGGCAAATCCACCCTGATCCGGATCGTGCTGGGGCTGCTGCGCCCCAGCCGGGGTCGGGTCTGGCTCAAACCGGGCTTGCGGGTCGGCTATATGCCGCAACGGCTGGCCATAGACGGAACATTGCCGCTGACGGTCCGACGCTTCATCACCCTCGGCGCTCCGGCGTCACACCAACGGGTCCAGGCTGCCCTGGCCGAAGTGGGGGCTGCCCATGTCCTCGACACCCCGGTGCAAGCGATTTCCGGCGGCGAGTTGCAGCGTGTCCTGCTGGCGCGGGCGTTGTTGCGCGAACCGGACCTGCTGGTCCTGGATGAACCGAGCCAGGGCGTGGACCTGAACGGCCAGTACGAGTTGTACGAGCTGATCGGCCGGCTGCGCCAGCAACGGGGCTGCGGCATCCTGATGGTCTCCCACGAATTGCAGCTGGTGATGGCGGCCACCGATCATGTGGTCTGTCTCAACCGCCACGTCTGCTGTTCCGGCCACCCCGATCACGTCGTGCGCGATCCGGGCTACCTGGCCCTGTTCGGTCTCGACGGCGTCCGCAATCTGGCGATCTATCACCACCATCACAATCATCGCCACGATCTACACGGGGCCGTGGTGAAGGAAACCGACGCGCATAGATGATTTTCTGGTGCGCGCCCTACTGGGTGGTTTGGGGGTCGCCCTGGCCGCCGGGCCGTTGGGCGCTTTCATCGTCTGGCGTCGCATGGCCTATTTCGGCGACACCCTGGCCCATTCCGGGTTGCTGGGCGTGGCGCTCGGCGCTGCCTTGCACATCAACCCCGGACTGGGCGTCATCGCCACCTGTCTGCTGGTGGCGCTGGCGCTGGTGCTGCTGCAACGGCAACAGTGGCTGGCCACCGATACCCTGCTCGGCATGCTGGCCCATACCACGCTGTCGCTGGGCCTGATCGCCCTGGCTTTTCTGGAAACGGTGCGGGTCGATCTGGTCGGCTATCTGTTCGGCGACCTCCTGGCCATCAGTGCTGTCGATCTGTACTGGATCTGGGGCGGGGCGGCTCTGGCGCTGGCCGCCCTGGTCTGGCTGTGGCGACCGTTGCTGGCGGCCACCGTCCATGAGGAGCTGGCGCGGGTAGAAGGGGTGCCGGTGTTTCAAGTGCGGCTAGCGTTCATGCTGCTGATCGCCATCGTCATCGCCGTGGCGATGAAGGTGGTCGGCATTCTGCTGATCACGTCGCTGCTGATCATTCCGGCGGCGACGGCGCGGCGCTTCGCCCGCTCACCGGAAGGCATGGCGATCCTGGCCAGCCTGCTGGGTAGTAGCGCGATCGGCCTGGGTCTGTGGGCTTCGCTGCGCTGGGATACGCCCGCCGGACCGTCGGTGGTGGTCGCCGCCACCGGCCTGTTCGTGCTGAGTTCCGCCCTACCCGCGCCATCCCGCCGCTAAGCCGTTCCGGTCCCGCCGCGCTCGGTCTGCAACAATTCAACGCACAGCTGGAACACCTTATCCGGTCCAAGCCCGTGGAAACAGTCGCGCTCGCCATAGGGGCGCGAGGCGGAATCGCAGGAACAGGCGGCGGCATCCTCGCGGGCAATGCGGAAGTTCGCTCCGCCATGGCCGTATTTGTCGTGATCGGTCGGCCCGAACACCCCCACCGTGGGGACGCCCAGCTCGAAAGCCAAGTGCATGACCGCGCTGTCGTTGGCCAATACCAGAGCGGCTCGGGAAAGCAGCGCGGCGGTCTCGGCCAAGACGGTCTCACCGCATAGCGAGACCACGTGATCCGACATGCCCTGCGCCACTGCCTCGGCCGTCGGCCGCTCGTTGTCCGCTCCGACCAGCAGCACCGGTTTAGCGGTCTGCTCCACCAAGCGTCGAATGACAGCCTGAAAATCGGCGACTGGCCAGCGTTTCTTGGCGCTAGCCGCACCGGGCGCGATCACGATCCATCCCCGTTGCGCCGAAATGCCTCTGGCATAGATCTTGGCCAAGGCGGCGCGCTCGTCCGTCGGGTCGAAAAACCGAAACGGCGGCGGATCGGCCACGCCGAGCCCCATCATGTCGAGAATTTCCAGATGGCGCTCCCGCATGTTGATACGCCGAAATCGACGCCACAGCGGACTTCTTTTCCTGCAGGGCAACAGCCAGGGCAACGGGCTGTTGCGCAAATCGACGATGCAGTCATAGACCCCATCCTGCTTCAGCGCCTGCACGAAGCGCCATTTCGATCGCCGATCCATGCGCTTGTCGTAGGACACGACCCGGTCGATGTCCGGGCTTTTCTCCAGCACCGCACAGGCTTTGTACCCGACCACCACCGTCAGCCGGGCCTCGGGAAACCGGGCGGCCAGCGCCATGATCACCGGGGTGGTCATGATGACATCGCCAAGATTGCTGAGCGTCACCACCAGAATGTTGCGCATGATTCACCGTTTCCGTAATGCCAGCATTTTAGTGTGTTTATTCTAATCGATATGCCTATGGTCATCGTCAGAACACCCCACATCGAGAGCGCAGGGATAGCCGCTCCCGGAATTGATACAGGAGCGTGCACAATGACCTACCGACATCTGCAAAAACGGCTACGCGAAGCGCGCAAGCTGGACGACACCATGACGCTGGCCAGTCAGATCTGGTTGGCCGGGCTGGGAGCGCTGGCCCGCGCCCAGCAGGAGGGCTGCGCCTACTTCGATCAGCTGGTCGAATGCGGCGCTGTGATCGAAGCCCTCGACGACGACGGTCTGGAAGACCTCAAACGACTCGCCCGCCGGGTTCTCGCCCGTCCCGATCAGGACCGGCCAGATCCGCCCAAGCCAGAAGAAATCCGCAATTTGATGGCGGCGATCCAGAATTTCGATCTGCATCTGAGCGACCCGAACGTCCGCTGATCCGGTCGGCGTCGTTCGCAACCGGTCGGGCGGTCCGCTCCGCCCACCACCATTTTCTCCGTCTCGCTCACAGCTCTCGCAAGGCCCGCCACGGCGGCTGGTTCAGCGCCGAACGCGCGCCAAGCAGCCCGGCCAGCCCCACCCCCAGCATCCCGATGCCGCCGCCCGCCAGCCACACCCATGGGCTCCAGCGATAGGCGAAATCGAACACGTGGCTGGCCAGCACATAACCCAGCAGGGTCGCGGCGGCAGCCGCCAGCACCCCAGCCAGCAGGCCCAGCAACGCGAATTCCGCCAGCAGACTGCGTCGCACCACCGCGCGCCGTGCCCCCAGCGTGCGCAAGATCGCGCTCTCGAACCGCCGTTCATCCTGGGTGGCCTGAATAGCGGCGTACAGCACGATCAGGCCCGCGGCCAGGGTGAACAGGAAGACATACTCGACGGCAGTACTGACCCGGTCCATGATCTCGCGCACCTTGTTCATCAGTGCGTCCACATCCAGCACCGTCACCGACGGATAGCGTCGGACCAGATCGGCCAACACCGTCTGCTGCCCGGCTGGCAGATGAAAACTGGTGATCCAGGTGGCGGGATAACGATCCAGCACGCCGGACGGAAACACCACGAAGAAATTGGCCCGGAACGAATCCCATTCGACGCTGCGCAGGCTGGTCACCTGGGCCTCCAGCGGCTGGCCGGCCACCTGAAACCGCAGGGTATCGTGCAGGGCGATCCCCAGATCCTGGGCCAAACCCTTCTCGACCGAGGCCGCGCCCATGGCGCTGTCCCCGTCCTGCCACCAGCGCCCGGCCACGATGCGGTTATCGCCCTGCAGGCGGTCGGTCCAGGACAGGTTGAATTCTCGCTCCACCAGCCGCTTGGCGCGCGAATCCTCGTAATCGTCCGGCCCCACCGCCCGGTCGTTGATCGCGGTCAAACGCCCGCGCACCATCGGAAACAGTTCGACATCCTGCAAACCTCGCTCGTGCAGGAAGGCGCGCACGCCGGCCACTTCATCGGGCTGGATGTTGATCAGAAAATGGTTGGGCGCATCGGCCGGCAGACTGGCCCGCCAGTTGGCCAACAACTCGGCCCGCACCAGGGTCAACATCAGCAAGGCCATCAACCCCAGGCCCAGCGCCACCACCTGCACCGTGCTGCCGGAGCCGCGCCGGGCGATGTTGGCCACTCCGAAACGCCAGGCCACCCCGACCCGGCCGCGCAGCAGGCCGAGCGCCCGCACCAGTCCCCAGGCCGCCAGCGCCAGCACCACCACCGTCCCGGCTACGCCGCCGCAGACGTACAGCGCCAACCGCCACTCGCCGGCCTGCCAGATCAACAACGCCAGGGTCGCGGCCACAGCGGGACCGTACAGGGCCAGCAACCGCGCATCGACTGGACCGAGATCGCGGCGCAACACCCGCAACGGCGGCACCGCCCGTAGCCGCAGCAGGGGCGGCAAGCCGAAACCGAGCAGAGTAATGAAGCCGGTCAGCAGCGCCGGCAGCAGCGGTTGCCAGGACGGTGCGGGCAGATCGGCCTGGCTGAGCAGGGAACCGAGCACTTCGCTCAAGCCAAATTGCGCGCCATAGCCGACCGCCAGCCCGGCCATGCCAGCCAACACCGCCAGCGCCAGCAACTCCAGCGCAAACAGGCGGACGATGACACCCTGGGTCGCGCCGACGCAGCGCAGGATCGCCACACTATCCCAGTGGCGGGCAGCGAAGCGGCGCGCGGCGATCGCCACCCCGACGCCAGCCAGGATCACGCTGACCAGCGCCGCCAGATTCAGAAAGCGCTGGGCCCGTTCCAACGCGACCCGCAGCTCGGCCCGAGCGTCGCGCACGCCCTGCAGCTTCTCGCCGACCTGCAATCGGGTTTGCGCCCAATCCCGAAACGCGGCCAGCGCCGCCGGTTCGCCGGCCAGCAACTGCCGATATTCCACCCGGCTGCCCGGCTGGATCAGGCCGGTCGCCGGCACATCGGCCAGGTTCATCAGCACACGAGGGGCGATGCTGAACACGGCGCCGGCCCGGTCCGGCTCATCGGTCAGAATCTGCTGGATGCGGAACTGCCCGGTCCCCAGTTCCACCATATCGCCCACCTGGCGCTGCAAGGCCGATAGCAGGCGCTCATCGACCCAGACCTGGCCAGGGTTGGGAATACCATCGGCCGGGCGGGCGGGGCCAAATGGCCGATCGCTGATCAGCAGCGCCCCACGCAGCGGATAGCCGGGACCGGCAGCCTTGACCTCGGCCAATTGCATGGCGTCACCGGCCAGGACCACGCTGCGGAAATTCTGCAGGGCGGCGGTTTGCAAACCCTGACGGCGAGCGGCTTCGATCAATTCCGGTCGGATCGGGTTGGGCGCGGCGATCACCAGATCGGCCCCCAGCAGTTCGCTGGCCTTGCGTTCCATGGCCTGTTGGACCCGGTCGTTGAAGAAACCCACGGCGGCCACGCTGGCCACGGCGATCAACAAAGCCAGCGCCAGCACCCGCAATTCCCCCGACTGCCAGTCGCGGCGCAGGGCGCGCAAAGCCAAACGCAGCGTATGCAACCAGCGCTGTGCAACGGACCGGGAACCCATGGCTGTCGGAATACTCGCCATGGCGTCAACCTCCCGCGGTCCGCGCCGGCGGGCGCTCGCTCAATCGGCCATCGTCCAGCTCCAGAACCCGGTCGCAATAGGCCGCCAACTCCGTGTCGTGGGTGACCAGCACCAGGGTCGTGCCCTGTTCGCGATTCAGCGCGAACAACAGCTCGACGATGCGATGACCGGTCTTCTGGTCGAGATTGCCGGTCGGTTCGTCGGCGAACAGCACGTCGGGATTGCCGGCGAAGGCGCGGGCGATCGCCACCCGTTGCTGTTCACCGCCGGACAGTTGCGCCGGATAATGGCGGGCGCGGGCGCCCAACCCGACCCGCTCCAGCAGCTCGAACGCCTGGCGGCGGGCATCGGCCTGACCGGCCAGCTCCAGCGGCAACATGACGTTTTCCAACGCGGTCAAACCGGGCAGCAGCTGGAAAGACTGGAACACGAAGCCGACCCGCTCCGCCCGCAGCAAGGCCCGGCCATCCTCGTCGAGCGCGCCAAGATCGACGCCCGCCAGCCAGACCCGGCCGCTGCTGGGCGCATCCAGCCCTGCCAGCAACCCGAGCAGGGTCGACTTGCCCGAGCCGGACGCCCCGACCACCGCCACACGCTCGCCCCGCCCGATACGAAAATCGACTGCGGTCAAAATGACCAGCGGCCCTTCCGGACTGACCACCTGCTTGCCCAAGTCCTCGACCCGGATCATGATATTGTTTGCCGAATCGTTCACTGCCAGACGGGCGCTTGGGTCGACCCCGCTTCCCGTCCCTTGCTCATGATCCACGCGCATTGACCCCTCTCCGATGACGAAAATCGATCATTCTCGCTGTTTGCCGCTGTTGGTGTGGTGGCTGCTGCTTTCGTTCCTGCCGGCGGCCCGCGCTGAAGAGCCGGTGATTCTGGTGCTGGGCGACAGCCTGAGCGCGGCCTATGGCATTCCGGTCGACCAGGGCTGGGTCAAGCTGCTGCAGGATCGGCTGACGGAACGCGGCTATCCCCATCGCGTGGTCAACGCCAGCATCAGCGGCGACACCACCAGCGGTGGCTTGAATCGGCTGCCGGCAGCGCTGGCGCAGCAGCATCCCGCCATCCTCATCCTGGAGCTCGGGGCCAACGACGGCTTGCGCGGCCAACCGCCGATGGCGATGGCGGCCAACCTGGCGCAACTGATCGAACTGGCCCAGAAGGCCGGCGCCCAGGTCCTGCTGGCCGAGATGCGGATTCCGCCAAATTATGGCCCGCTCTACACGCAAAAGTTTCAGGCAACCTTTGGCGAGGTCGCCCACCAGTATGCTATCCCGTTGATTCCCTTCATGCTCGATGGCGTCGCTGGCCACCCGGAGTTGATACAGGACGACGGTCTGCATCCGCGCGCTGCGGGGCAGCCCCGGATCCTGGACAATGTGTGGACGGTGCTGGAGCCGGTGTTGCGGCAGTGACGGACGCCGACTCGTCGGCTTGAAACTAGAACCAGCCGAACCGGCGGCAACCGGATCGATCCAGCCTCACAGCAACACCGGTTCCGGTTCCAGCTCCACCCCGAAAGTGCTCCGTACCGATGCCTGAATCGCCCGCGCCAGCCGCAGCACGTCTTCGCCGCGCGCCCCACCGCGATTGACCAGCACCAGCGCCTGACGCTCGTAGACCCCGACCGGGCCGAGATCCCGACCTTTCCAACCACAGCGGTCGATCAGCCAGCCAGCGGCCAGTTTCACCGAACCCTCCGGCTGCGGATAGTGCGGCAGTTCCGGAAAGCGCGCGGCCAGCTCGGCGAAGGCGGCAACGTCCACCACCGGATTCTTGAAGAAGCTGCCGGCATTGCCGATGCGGGCCGGGTCGGGCAGCTTGCGGGTGCGGATCGCCATCACCGCGTCGGAAATGTCCTGCGCCGTCGGCTGGGCGATCCGGCGCGCCTCCAGCTCCTGCGCCACGTCGGCATAGCCGGTCGCCGGCCGCCAGCGCTTGGGCAGGCGAAACGTCACATGAGTGATCAGAAAACGCCCAGCGGCGGCCTTCTTGAACACGCTATCGCGGTAACCGAACTGGCAGGCGTCCCGATCGAACGTCACCGCCGCGCCGGTCTCCAGATCGATCGCCTCCAACTGCTGGAAACGCTCGGCCATCTCCAGGCCATAGGCCCCGATGTTCTGCACCGGCGCGGCCCCGACCGTGCCCGGAATCAGCGACAGGTTTTCCAGGCCCGGCCAGCCCTGCGCCAGGGTCCAGCGTACCAAGTCATGCCAGTTCTCACCCGCACCGGCTCGCACCAGCCAAGCGTCGGCCTCTTCGCCGACCGGCTCCCGACCGGAAATCCGCACCTGCAACACCAGCCCGTCGAAGTCGCCGGTCAGCACCAGATTGCTGCCGCCGCCCAGCACGAAGCGCCGTCGAAGTCGCCATTCCGGATCGGCCATCAGCGTGGCCAGTTGCTCCGGCGCGTCGATCGCAGCGAACCAGGCCGCTCGCGCCGGCAGCCCGAAGGTATTGAAGCGCTGCAAAGACACCCCGCGCTGCAGTAACCCCTCGGTCATGAGCGCAACGCCTGGGCCAGATCGATCATGAAGCGATCGACCGCCTCGCGGGTCGTGTTCCAGGAACACATCAAGCGGGCACTGCCGACGCCGATGAAGGTGTAGAACTGCCAGCCCTGGGCGTGCAGCCGCTCGATCACCCTCGGATCCAGGGCCAGAAACACCGAATTGGCCTGGCGCGGAAACAGCGGTTCCAGGCCAGCAACCTCCCGCAGGCGCTGTTCGAGATAGGCGGCCATCTCATTGGCGTGGCGGGCGTTGTGCAACCAGGCCCCGCTGTCCAGCACCCCTAGCCACGGCGCGGCGATGAACCGCATCTTGGAGGCCAGTTGCCCGGCCTGCTTGCACCGCCAGGCGAAGTCGGTCGCCAGCTCGCGATCGAAGAACAGGATCGCCTCGCCCACCGCCATACCGTTCTTGGTTCCGCCCAGACACAGCACATCCACACCAGCCTGCCAGCTCAATTGCGCCGGAGTCTTGCCCAGGGTCGCCACGGCATTGGCGAAGCGCGCGCCGTCCATGTGGATTTTCAAACTGTAATGGCTGGCCAGCTCCCGCAGCGCGTGCAGATGGTCCAGATCGTAGACCGTGCCCAGTTCGGTGGCCTGAGTCACGCTGATCACCTTGGGTTTGGGAAAGTGGATATCGGACCGACGGGTAATCAGCCGTTCCACCTCGACCGGATCGAGCCGTCCGTTCTCACCGCGGGCCGGCAGCAGCTTGGAGCCGTTGGAAGCGAATTCCGGCGCACCGCATTCGTCGGTCTCGATATGGGCGGTTTCCTGGCAAATCACGCTGTGATAGGACTGGCACAGCGCCGCCAGCGATAGGGCATTGGCCGCGGTGCCGTTGAAAACGAAAAACACTTCGCAATCGGTCTCGAACTGGTCGCGAAAACGGTCGGCGGCCTTCTGCGTCCACGGATCGTTACCGTAGGCGGGCGCATCGCCCTGGTTGGCGGCGAGCAGGGCATCCAGCGCTTCCGGGCAGATGCCCGAATAGTTGTCGCTGGCGAATTGACAGATGGGCTGGTCCATGGGGTCTCCCGCAAAAAAACCCGCCATGCGGCGGGTTCTTGGAAATCAATTGGTCTTCAGGCTGGCGCCGGCAGGGCAGTGCGCAGCTTCTTCATGGCGTTGGTTTCCAACTGCCGGACCCGTTCGGCCGAAATGTGGTACTCGGCGGCCAATTCGTGCAGGGTCGGTTTATCGTCATTCAGCCAGCGTCGCCGGACGATATCGCGGCTGCGCGGGTCCAGCTGCTCCAGCGCCGCGCTCAAGCGGCTGGTGGTCTGCTCTTCCCAGTCGTCCTGCTCCAGCGCGTCAGCCGGGTCGGCCTGCTCGTCGCGCAAATAGGCAGCCGGGGAGAAACTCTCGGACTCGCCGTCGCCGTCCGTTTCCGGGATCGGGTCGAACGGTACGTCATGACCGCTCAGTCGCGATTCCATTTCCACCACGGTGTCGGCGCTCACGCCCAACTCCCGCGCCACGGTATTGATTTCTTCGCTGTTCATCCAGCCCAGCCGCTTGCGCGACCCACGCAGTTTGAAGAACAGCTTGCGCTGCGCCTTGGTGGTGGCGACCTTGACGATCCGCCAGTTGCGCAGGATGAATTCGTGAATCTCCGCCCGAATCCAGTGCACGGCGAACGACACCAGCCGCACCCCATGCGCCGGGTCGAAACGCTTGACCGCTTTCATCAGACCGACATTGCCTTCCTGGATCAGATCGGCCAGCGGCAACCCATAACCGATGTAACCACGAGCGACGTGCACCACGAAGCGCAGATGAGCCACGATCAGCCGTTGCGCCGCTTCCAGATCGTTGCGTAGCCGCAACCGCTGGGCCAGCTCCTGCTCTTCCTCAGCACTCAGCATCGGCACCCGATTGACCGCATGGATGTAGCTGTCCACGCTGTCGACCAGCGCCGGCAAATTCTGCATACGGGGAACCAGTGCAGTTGCTGTCATCGTCATTCTCTCCTCCCTATCACTCCAAACCTGTTGGAAGCTATTTTAGCACTCGCATTCTTGGAGTGCCAAACCTGCGCTGGAGTTCCCTGCACCCGGTCAGTCGTCGTCCTCGCCGCCCAGCAGCGCAGCGACGAATTCGGCGGCGTCGAAGGGGCGCAGATCTTCGATGCTTTCGCCGACGCCGATAAAACGGATCGGCAACCCCAGGCGACGGGCAATGGCGAACACGATGCCGCCCTTGGCGGTACCATCCAGCTTGGTCAGGATCAGCCCGGTTACGCCCACCGCCTCATGGAACTGCACCGCCTGATTCAGCGCGTTCTGGCCGGTGCTGGCGTCCACCACCAGCCAGACCTCGTGCGGGGCGGCGGCATCCACCTTGCCCATCACCCGTTTGATCTTCTTCAGCTCTTCCATCAGATTGGACTGGGTGTGCAATCGGCCGGCGGTGTCGGCGATCACGACCTCGATCTGCCGGGCCTTGGCCGCCTGCACCGCATCGAAAATCACCGAGGCGGCATCGGCTCCGCTTTGCTGGGCAATCACCGGGATCCGGTTACGCTCGCCCCAGACCTGCAACTGTTCGACCGCCGCAGCGCGAAAGGTATCGCCCGCCGCCAGCAGCACCGAATGGCCATCCTGCTGCAGCTTCTTGGCCAGCTTGCCGATGGTGGTGGTCTTGCCAGCGCCGTTGACCCCGACCATCAGGATGGCGTAGGGCCGGGCCGAACCGATCTGGAGCGGCTGGTCGCAGGGCGCGAGGATGGCGCGCAATTCGTCGTGCAAGGTCTGTAGTAAGGCCGGCGCGTCATTCAGTTGCTGGCGCGAAACCCGCTCGGCCAGATGTTTCATCAACTGATGGGTCACCTCCACCCCGACATCGGCCATCAGCAGCCGGCTTTCCAGTTCCTCCAGAGCATCGTCGTCCAGCTTCCGGCCGGCGAACAGGCCGCCCAAACCGGACACCAGATTTTGGCGGGTGCGCCGCAAACGGTCGCGCAGGCGGGAAAAACGCTCGGGCTTGGGCTCGACCGATTCGGTCGATTCGACCGCCGGCTCGGGCGGGCGCTCCTTGCCAAACGGCAGGCGGATGGGGCGGTTCAACACCTCGAACAGGCTGGATTTCTTGCGTTCTGGGGTTTCGTCGGTCATGGTGAATTCGTTATATGCGATCGGCAATGGCCAGACCTATCGTAGCAGTTCGGTCGGTCTGGCGCAGTCACTACCCTGCCCTCGCCCGCACGCTCGAAAATCGACGCGCTTGATCGCAGACCCGAACCCAATGGAAACTGTCGAATCTTCAGACCCGCTCAGCGAATCGTGCCATGAACCGACGCGATCACCACACGCCCAGCCAGCTCCGCATCATCGCCGGCCAGTGGCGCACCCGACAACTGGAATTCCCCGACCTGCCAGGGTTGCGCCCGACTCCGGACCGGGTGCGGGAAACCCTGTTCAACTGGCTGGCTCCCGTCCTGCCCGGCGCGCGTTGCCTGGACCTGTTCGCTGGCAGCGGCGCGCTCGGCATCGAAGCCCTGTCGCGCGGGGCGGCGGAGGTGGTGCTGGTCGAACAACACCCGGTTGCAGTTCGCGCCCTGCACGCCAATCTGGCGCGGTTGCAAGCCGCTCACGCCCAGGTCGAGATGGCCGATGCGCTGACCTGGCTGCGCCAGCCGGCCACGCCGTTCGACATCGTGCTGCTCGATCCGCCGTTCGGACAGGGGCTGTTAGAACCGGTCTGCGCGGCGCTGGAGGCCGGCGGCTGGCTGGCCGACAGCAGCTGGATCTACCTGGAAGCAGAACGGGATCACACCAAGCTGCCGCTGCCCACCCACTGGACGCTGTATCGCGAAAAGGTCGCCGGCATGGTCAGCTATCGGCTGGCGCGACGGCACGCTCCAGCCGCCGATCCCATCGCCGGCCAATCCCGGTCGCACGGTTGCCTTGCCGGCGATGTTTTCTGATAATTCATGCAACTGTCATCATCTCCGGGAACCCACATGTCCGTCGTCGCCATCTATCCGGGCACTTTCGATCCCATCACCAACGGTCATGCCGACCTGGTGGAACGCGGCGCTCGCATGTTCGACCGGCTGGTCGTCAGCGTCGCCGCCAATCCCAACAAACAACCGCTGTTCTCGCTGGAAGAGCGGGTGGCGCTGGCTCAGGAAGTGGTGGCGCATTTACCGCACGTCGAGGTGCGCGGCTTCGACACGCTGTTGGTCAACTACGCCAACAGCATCGGCGCCAACGTCCTGATGCGCGGCTTGCGCGCCGTCTCCGATTTCGAATTCGAGTTTCAGCTGGCCAGTATGAACCGCCGCCTGGATTCGCGGATCGAATCCATCTTTTTGACCCCGGCCGAGCAGTACGCCTTCATCTCGTCCAGCCTGGTGCGGGAAGTCGCCAAACTGGGCGGCGATATCGCCCCGTTCGTTCATCCCAAGGTGGTAACGGCGCTGGCGACCAAATTCGCATCGCTCAAATAGAATAGTTGAGTAGAATGCTAGGTAATCCGGTCCGACTCGTGACGATCGCGCCGGGTTTTCATGTATCGACCGCCGGACCCAAACCGGCGGCCAATCGAATAGAACCATGAGGAGTCAACCATGGCACTGATGATCACTGACGAATGCATCAATTGCGACGTGTGCGAGCCCGAGTGTCCGAACGAAGCGATCTTTCAAGGCGAAGAGATCTATGAGATCGACCCCAATCTCTGCACCCAGTGCATTGGGCACTTCGACACCCCGCAATGCATCGAGGTCTGCCCGGTGGACTGCATCCTGCCGGATCCGAAGCATTCGGAAACCCCCGAGCAGTTGCAGGCCAAGTACGAACGGCTGACCAGCGTCGCCTAACCTTCCCCCCGCGCCGCCCCCGCCAAACCGGGGGCGAAAAAGCCATCTCCCCGGCCTCAGCGCCCGGCCTTCAACCGCTGCCAGTACTGGTCGTAAACCGGCAGGGCCGCGCCTACGTCGGTCTGGAATTCGACGTTCTTCAGATCGGCGTCGGATGGATAGACGGTCGGATTGTTGCGAACCTTCTCAGGTAGCAGCTTGATGGCAGCCAGATTGGGCGATGAATAGCCGACCTCCTCGCAGATCTGCTTGGCGATCTCCGGCCGCAACACGAAGTCGATGAAGCGATACGCACCGTCCAGGTTCTTGGCGCCGGCGGAAATCACCAGACTGTCCATCCATTGCATGGCTCCTTCCCGCGGATAGACGTAGCGGATCTTGGGATTTTCCCGGCTGGCCTGATAGGCTTCGCCGTTCCACAGCATCCCCGCCACCACTTCCTGCGACAGGAACTTGGTCTTGGGCGATTCGGCATCGAACACCCGCACGTTGGGCATGATCTCGGCCAGTTTTTCGTAGGCGGCGCGAATCTGATTCTCATCGGTGGTGTTGATCGAATATCCGGTCACCTTGAGCCCCATCGAAAACACTTCGCGCATGTCGTTCAGCAACAACAGCTTGTTCTTGTAGGCCGGGTCCCACAGATCCGCCCAGCCGGTCAGCTTGCCGGACGCGACCTTGGCTTCGTTGTAGGCGATGCCGGTGGTGCCCCACAGGTAGGGAATGCTGTACTGGTTGTCGGGGTCGTAGGGTTGGTTGAGCAGGCGCGGGTGGAGATTGCCGAAGTTGCTCAGGCGGGACTTGTCCAGCGGCTGCAGCAACCCTTCGCGACGCATCCGGTCCACATAGTAGGTGGAGGGCACCAGCAGGTCGTATCCTTCGCCTTTGACGGTCTTGACCTTGGTGTACATGGCCTCGTTGCTGTCATAGGTCGAATACTGCACCTTGATGCCGGTTTCCCGGGTGAACTGCTGCAACACTTTCTTGGGCAGATATTCCGCCCAGTTGTAGACCACCAGGGTCTGAGGTTCGGCGGCGCCGGCGATGCTGGCGCCCAGCAACAACAAACTGACGAGCAGGGTTCGAAGCATGGCGTAATCCTCGCAGATGGCAGACGCGCGCAAGTTTAGCAGCATCCTCCCCGTCCCCGTTGGGCGCGCTGCCGGAAAGCGACCGGAGTACCGCTATGCTTAGCGGAGGATGACTGCTTCGAATCATGGGTTTCCACCATCGGGAGCATAGGCGATGGATACATCATCACAAGTGGGAATGCGCGTCTTACTGGTAGGAGCGACCGGCCTGATCGGCGGGCATTGTCTGAAAGCGCTGCTGTCCGACGATCAGATCGGCGTGGTCACCGTCTTCAGTCGTCGACCGCTGGCGTGCTCGTCGCCAAAAGTGCGGGTCCATATCGTGGATTTCGACCATCTCAGCGACCACGCCAAGGCGATCGACGCCGATGCGGTGCTGTGCTGTCTCGGCACCACTCATCGCGCGGCGGGCTCGCCGGAAGCCTTTGCCAAGGTCGATCACATCTATGTGGCCGAACTGGCCCGTCTGGCGGCGGCGCGGGGCGTGCCTCGCTTCCTGCTGGTCTCCACGGTCGGGGCCGACCCTCGGTCGCCGGTCTTCTACAGCCGCGTCAAGGGCCGCGCCGAAGCGGACGTCAGCGAACTGCCCTTTCAGGCGGTCCACATCCTGCGCCCTTCGCTGCTGCTGGGCGAGCGCCAGGAATCCCGGCCGCTGGAGGACTGGAGCCAGCGTCTCGCGCCGCTCTGGTCCTGGTTCACTTGGGGACCGTTCCGCCATTATCGGCCGGTCGCGGCGGAAACCGTGGCCGCCCGCATGGTGGAGTTGGCCAAAAGCGCCCAGGACGGGGTGCACTTCCACTATTTCGACGACTGAATCGCTCGATGGCTTGGGCAATCGACATCCGACCCAGACGATCAGCGGCATTCGACTGGTTCTTCATTCTGCTGGCGGCGATCGCCGGACTGTCGGCCCTCCAACCGGCGGCGGCCAAGCAGATGTACCAATATCAGGATGCCAGCGGAGCCTGGGTCTTTGCCGACCGCCCGCCCGCCGACGCCAACACCCCGGTGACGGTGAAGCCCCTGCCGGTCAGCGAGTTGCCGGCCAAGGTCAGCATCCGCAATCGGGGCACGACGGACGCCCCGGTCCTGATGGCGGTCAACGATTATTACGGTCCCATCCAGGTGGAGATCACCGCCGAGCGCTTGCGGAATATGCGCACCGATCCTCCGCTACCGGCGCGGGTGGTGGTGCCGGCCCGTTCGGAAGTGGTGGCGGTCACCTTCCACCCCACCGGACCCGGCTGGAGCTATGCCTACCACGCCCGCGCCGTGCTGGGCGATCCCGCCGCCGAGCATCGGCCCGAGCAGCCCTATGCCCCGCCGTTCGCTCCAGGCCAGCATTTTCGCATTACCCAAGCGTTCGACGGCGCGTTCAGCCACCAGCATCCACAGAGTCGTTACGCGGTGGATATCAGCCTGCCGCTAGGTACGCCGGTTTGGGCCGCCCGCGCCGGCGTGGTGATGGAAATCGCCGACGATTTCCTGGATGGTGGCACCGATCCCAAATACCAGACCCGCGCTAACGCTGTGCGAATCCTGCATGACGACGGCACCATGGCGGTGTACGCCCATCTCCACCCCGATTCGGTGCGGGTCGCGCCCGGTGCGCGAGTGGCGCGCGGCACCTGGCTGGCCAACTCAGGCAATACCGGGTTTTCCACTGGCCCGCATCTGCATTTCGCCATTCAGCACAACGCCGGAATGGAACTGGTCGCCGTGCCGTTCGAATTCGCCGACCGCGACAACCACGGTTTCACCCCGGTCGAAGGGATGCAGCTGACCGCGTACTAATTGCCAGATATATCTATATTGTCGGTCCGTGCATAGGCATTGAGGATCGCCAAAACCTCGGGGGCGTCTTTCCAGCCCCGCGCTAGCTCTCGCACCGCCGCCTGCCGTACGTCCTTGGCCGTGTCGGTCTGGGCGCGAGCCTTGAGGATCGACAAAACCTCGGGGTCGTCTTTCCAGCCTCGCGCCAGCGCCTCCACCGCCGCCTGCCGTACGTCCCCGTCCGCGTCGGTCTGGGCGCGGGCTTTGAGCCACGGCAAGGTCTCGGGGTCGTCCTTCCAACTCCGGGCCAGCTCTTGCACCGCTGCCTGCCGTACGTTCCCGCTCCCGTCGGTCTGAGCGCGGGCTTTGAGCATCGGCAAGGTCTCGGGGTCGTCCTTCCAACCCCGCGCCAGCTCTCGCACCGCCGCCCGCCGTACGTCCCCGT
>Ga0116181_1000083_pt1 | contig 78346 bp, 79 predicted proteins | sample AD_UKC075_MetaG_FD_89752 | JGI IMG/M metagenome (GOLD analysis project Ga0116181, IMG submission 89752) | Active sludge microbial communities of municipal wastewater-treating anaerobic digesters from USA - AD_UKC075_MetaG | ecosystem: Engineered > Bioreactor > Anaerobic > Digestate | place: USA... | reverse complement strand
CGCAAATAGGCCAGATACTCCGGCAGCCCCTCCAGGTGTTGGTTGTGAGGAATAATGTTCACAGTCACATATACCTTGACGCTCCGCTCATGGGCATAATCCACCACCGCGCGCAGCTCCTCGTTGGTGAAGTTGCCGGCTTGCGCCCGCATCCCGTACAGTTCGCCGGAAAGATAGATCGCATCGGCTCCATAAGCAATGGCTGTTATCGCCTTTTCCATATTCCCGGCCGGTGCCAAAAGCTCAGGGGTTTTGGCTTTCATGTACTCAACTCCCAACCCTTTCCATATGTGTCCCATCAATACCCCAACGCCCTTCTGGCCGCCACATGCTCTTCAAAAGTCCTGCTGAATTGATGCGTGCCGTCTGGCTTGGCGACAAAGTAGAGATAATCCACATCGGCAGGCTCCAATACCGCCAAAATCGACTTCAGCCCCGGGCTGGCAATCGGCCCCGGCGGCAGCCCATCATAGCGGTAAGTGTTGTAGGGCGAATCGATCTCCAGGTCACTGTACAGCACACGGCTGCGGTTTTCAGTCATCACGTACCGCACCGTGGGATCCGCCTGCAGCCGCATGCCGATGTTCAGCCGGTTGTGGTAAACCGCCGCCACCAGCGGCCGTTCAAAATCATAGATCACCTCTTTTTCCACAATAGAAGCCAGGGTGATCACTTCATGCAGCGTGTATTTATCGTCCAGAAGGCTCAAGTCCACTTTGGAGATCACAACGTCCACAAAGCGGCTGACCATTTGCCGGATAATCGCTTCTTCACTTTGCTCCTTGGCAAAGTGATAGGTGTCGGGGAACAAATAGCCTTCCAGGCTGGGAATCGGCAGTTCAACCGGGAACTGCTCGCCGAACACCAGCTCCGCGTTCTGAGCCAGCATCAAAAACCGCTCCGGATCCACCAAACCTTCTCTGGCCAAAACAGCAGCGATCTGCTTCAGCTCATAACCTTCGGGAATCATAATCCGGTGAGTCACGATCGTTCCTTCATTCAGTTTCTGAATGACCTCCATCGTGTTCATCGCCGGATTCAGCAAATACTCCCCTGCCTTGAGCTGACTGTCCCGGTTGGTGATCTTAAGCATGATGTCGAAGATGAATGCACTGCGGATCAGCCCCTGTTCCTCAAGCATACGGCTGATTCTTCCCGCCGGCGTGCACAGAGGAATCTCCACGATCCGATCCAGCGAATCTCTTCTGCTTGCCGGTTGATGAGCAAGCAAAACCACAACCGCAAGGGCAACCTGCCCCACCATGAGGAGCACTACCGCAGTGACTAAAACAAAACGGACCACCAAAAGCACGGTCCGCTTAGTCTTTGCCGAGAGCTTGGGCCTCAACCACAACCCTCCTAATCTGAGATGCATTTCGGACTAAGCTCATTTATTATAAACCAAAGCCTGCCGAAATGCAAATCAGACAGCACGCAGACTGCCGGTTCGCACCGACGCGCCGCCGGCGCCCACCCTAGACAGCTGCTCTCTTCATCCTCCTGCTCGAGAACCTCGACAACACGGTCAAACTCTTCATCGTCCTCAATTTCCACCAGGATGTCGTCGCCGTTTTCATCCTGGTCAATCCTCATGATGATGGCGCCGTTTTCCGGATCCTCGTCGGGCAGAAGCACGACATACCGCTGGTCGTCAATTTCCAAATAGTCCAGCAAAGTAAACTCAATCTCGTTGTTTTCCTCGTCGATCAAAGTAATCTTTTCTTGTTCACTCATTAGTTAATCCTCCTCTTTGTTGATCCAAGTAGGCCTGCAAGATGATGCTCGCAGCCACTTTGTCCACTACCTGGCGCCGCTTTGCCCGACTGACGTCTCCCTCAAGCAGGATTCTCTGGGCGGTCACAGTCGAGAACCGCTCATCCCAAAACTTCACCGGCACCGATACAGCCTTTTGTAAAGCCTTGGCAAAAAGCTCCACTTTCTCAGCTTCCGGCCCATAGCTGCCGTCGGTGCGCCGCGGCATGCCAACGACGATCTCCTCCACCTTGTAGGACGCAGCCAGCCCAACCAGCTGCTGAAGATCCTGATCGAGAGTCGATCGCCTGATTACCTCCAATCCCTGGGCTGTAATCCCCAAAGGATCACTCACTGCGACACCTATCGTCTTTTCTCCCACATCCAACCCAAGCACCCGCATTTGTTTCTCCTCAGATCACTTTGATGGCGAACTCAGGGCAAACTGCGCCGCAGTATCCGCAGAATACACATTTGTTCTGATCAACCACAATCTCATTCGGCGTTTCCGTAAGGGCCCGCGATGGGCAGGCTCTCACGCACCGGCCGCACAACATGCACCAATCGTCGATGTGCAGCTTGCGCTCGTCATACTCAAGCGGTTCTTCCGGCAGGGCTTCGCCGTTGAAGTATGCCAGATTGCGCCTCAGTTCCTGCTCGTTCTTCATGCCCACAGCGATGGCGTCGATGTCTTCCTGCTCAAGCAGGAATTGAAACGCCTCCTGCTGCTTGGGGATCAGATGCCCGCCCCCTAGTGGTTTCATGGCATAGATGCCTTTTCCTAAAGACTTCGCTTTCTTGATCGCCGCCAGCATGTCGCTGCGTGTGCCGCCCTGAACGCCGATCCCCGCCACATTGATCAGCGGCGAAATGATCTCAATCTCAGGATATCTGCACGCCCCTTCCACACCCTGCACATAATGGGTGGAAATGCCTACCGCTCCCACCTTGCCCTGCTCCTTGGCCTTCAACAGATACTCCAAGGCAGGCCAGTGGCCGCGGATCGTATGCTGCGACTCCTGTTCATGGAGCAGGAAAATGTGGATATAGTCCGTGTCAAGCTCCCTCAGGGCTTCTTCCAAGGCGTTCTGCATCAGTTCTTTCGTGTATGCGTAGGACTTGGTGGCAATCACCACCTCCTCTCGCCAGCCGCTCAGCGCCTGGCGGATATAACTGTAGCTGCGGTACAGCTGAGCTGTATCAATGAAATTGACACCGGCTTCCAAAGCCTGGCGGATCAGCCGGCCTCCTTCCGACAAAGACAGATTGCGCTGCAGGGGCCCAATGGTCAAAGCCCCGAAGCACATCCGCGAAACCCTGATCCTAGTGTTTCCCAAAACTCTGTATTCCACTAAGACATCTCCCTCAATATACCGGTTCCTCTATCTTGACCTTCAGCCACCGGGGCAGTGCCGGCAGCTTGTCTGCTGCACCGTTCTCTATATGGATTCGGGCGATCGCCGGATTTGCGGCCACCACTTCCTGAAACTCCGCCGCATCCTTGCCCGCCAGCTGATCCGCAAGCTCGCTGGGATTGATTATTCCTTTAATCACCGCTTGAGCTTGAACCCTCAGTCTGAACTCGGATTCACCGGCGGCCAGCCGCACTTCCACCAATTCCACGGTCCCCGGATCGATGGCGAAGCCCTCTGGCACCTTGGCGGCCAGAGCCCTGGCCACTTCCTCCCCGATACGCTCAGTGTCGATCAGGAACGCCTTGCCCAGGCACACTGCGGAAGCGAACACCTCACTGGTTTCCTCGCCGGCCTGGGACATATTCACCCACTGGATTTCGCTTTGGAAGGTATCCTCCAGCAAGACGCGGCCGTCAAGCCTGGCCTTGATGGACTCAAGCAGCTCCTGGGCGCTGTCCCTGGACACCATGGCCTTCGCCCGCTCCAGATCCTCCTCGGCGGCGACCTGCAGCACCACATCTTCGCCGCCAGTGGTAGGCTCCAAATTGCGCACTTCCAGATTATACCCTTGAATCGAATTGATCCGCCCAGCGGCCACATTTCCCCGGATGCCCGGTTCGACAGCGATGATCTCCACCTCGGCCTTACCTGCAATCAAACCGGTGGGAATGTCCATAAAGTACTGAGTCTGCACTGCCGGTACCACCACATCGCTTGCTGTCTGAAACTTGACGCCGTTTCCCGTCTCCACGATCGATCCCTTTTTCACCAAAACCTCGGATTGGGACTGGTTGATCAAGGTCACCACACCACGGGCCGCGGTGATGCCAACAGTCTTTCTTCCGGTGGCCGGAGTCCTCCGGGTGAGGGTGGTCTGGACGGCTACCAGTTCCGCACCTTCCAGCTGCGCCAAGGGCAGTTCAATGGTTTCGGAGAAATCGATCAGTTTCGGTGACACCACAATGATTGCCTTCGGCAGGTGGTAATAGGCTAACCCCAACATGGCAGCCAATACCAACAATACCACAAATAAACGCTCATAGCCAGCCTTTTTTGAGCTTCCCCGCCGATTTTCTCTGCCGCGGTAACCGGAGCTTTTATCGTCATCGTCTTTTGCTGCCGCAGCTTCTTCCACAAAGCTCCCGGTCTCCGCCTCATCCAAGCCGGCATCGGCTGCCGCCTCTCCACAATTCTCCTGCTCTGCCTCGGCCCCGTTCCCAATAACTGCAATCTGATTAGCTTCGGCATACATGATTACCAGCGGGTCACTAGTTTTGATGGCCAACTGTTTTTGCGAATCTTGTGCATATTTTGCCAACAATTTTAGGTTGATGGCATTTCGCAAAGCCCAATTACCCGGCGGCACAACCAAAACAATCTCCGGATCCGGCGCCGTGCGGATCCGGTGAACAATTGTAGTCAACTCATCCATGGGATCTACATATATGGTCATCCCATCTGGACACCTCCAAGGATGGTCCTGCCCTTAGATTCGAACAAACTTGCCTGAAAAGCGATGCTCCTGGGTGTCACATCCTGAACTTCGGTCAAGAACCGCTTGGGATCCCCAATCCCGAACACATCCTCCGTCTGCAGCAGCCTCACTTCCGGGATCACAGCGAACACTCCCGCTTCCACAAGTTTGGGGGAGGCGATCGCCTCAATGATCCCCGGCAGACCGCTTCCTCCGCCGCAGAGCACAACTCGGGGCGGCAGCGGCTGTCCCGGCTGGATCCCGGACTGCACGCCCAGCTCCTGGGGAATTCCCTGCTGTATTTCCTTTAAGCCCATGATCAGGGCGTCCTGCCAAATCTGCAGATCAGCGGCGATCGCTTGGCGGACCTCTGCCCGCGTTTCCATTCCGGCGGCATAGTCCAGCTTGATCTGCTCCGCTTCCCGCAGTGTCGTGCGGCAGATGTCCGCGATTCCTTTAGTGAAAGCCCTTCCGCCGATGGCGGCCATCTTGGTGTTGATGATCCCGCCCCGATGAATAAGAGCGATATCTGTGCTGCCGCCGCCGATGTCGATTACAAGCGAACCCAAGGCATAGGCTTCATCGGTGAAGGTGCTGGCCGCCACAGCGAACGGTTCCGCAACCAACCCCACCAGATCCAACTCAAGCCTTTGAGCGATTGTTTTCATGGCGCTGACATGCATGAGAGGGGCAAAAACCATAAACACGGTCAATTCCACATTCCGGCCCCGGAAATCCACAGGGTTGCTCACCTGGTAACCGTCGATGCGGAGCTCCACTATAGCCGAGTTCACCAACTCCAGATCCAGCCGCTTAAAGCCGGCCTTCTCCGCGATCTCATCAGCGGCCTGCTTCATGGCTTCCCGCCGCACCGTCCCCACCAGATTGCACAGCTCCCGCCTGGTTAGAGCCCGTTCCGGGTGCTGACGCTGCCGAAGCACGGTCCTGGTCACACCGGTGACCAGCTGCCCGGCGATGCCCATCACCACTTCTTTGGGCTTGATACCCGCCACCACCGCGCCCTGGTTGATGGCTTGGCGGCAGCACCGGGCCACGCCGGAAATATTCGCTACCGCGCCGCTTTCCATGTCGGCGTAGTCCTGCTGCGCCCTGCCGACGCCGATGATCGTCGCCACGCCGCCCGCCTGTTCGATAAAGACTGCCTTGACAAATTCGGTTCCCACATCCAGGGCAATCCGGTAACTCGGAACGTCAGGCTTGGCGTGCCGGAGATTGATCCGCGCAATCAGATCCTTTAACATGAAACCTCAATCCTTCGCCGGAAAGAAAATATACGCAAGAGACTACTGACCAGCCTCTTGCGTCTTCTGTAAATAACTCGCTACCAACTCTTCCAGGATTTCATCCCGCTCCAGCTGCCGAATGAGATTGCGGGCGTCTTTGTGGCTGGTGATATAGGTTGGATCGCCGGACATAAGGTATCCGACAATCTGCCTGACAGGGTTGTAACCCTTGGCTCGCAGGGCTTGATACACCTCGCCCAGAACCTTTGCGATCAGGCTGCTCTGCGCCCGTCCATTACTGCGAAAAACAGTGGTCCTTTCTTCCATAACCACCGAGCCCCCCATGGTCATGCTTACTTCTCTAATTCGGCACTGTGGTTTATTTTTCCTCTAACTGCTGTCTCAGCAATTCCCGGGCCAACTCCAGAGCCTGCGGCAGTTTCTCCGGATCCCGCCCGCCGGCCTGAGCCATGTCGGGCCGGCCGCCGCCTCCTCCTCCGCAAACCGCCGCGGCTGATTTGATCACATTGCCAACATGCACTCTGCCTCCGGCGATCGCTTTGCTGGCCATCGCCACAAGCTGGACCTTGCCACTGGCTCGGGAAGCCAGAAACACCACCGCGGGATTCAGGCGATCTCTTAGATCATCGCCTAAAGACCGCATTTGCTCCGCCTCTGTCAGGTTCACTTCGGCGATGACCACATTCACACCGTTTACAACCTCGGCCTGCTTGATCAGTTCGGCCCCGAGGTCCGCCACGGCTTTGCGCTGATACTGCTGCAGTTCCTGCTGCAGTTTCTTTTGCTGTTCCAGCAGCCTTTCCAGCTGCTCCACCGCTTGATCAGGCACTGTGTCCAACAGCTCGCTTACTCTGAGCAAAGCCTTCTCCCGCCGATCGGTGTACTCGAGAGCCCGTTTCCCGGCGACAGCCTCGATCCGGCGCACGCCGGCGGCAATACTGCTTTCCGATACAATCCTGAACAGGCCGATGTCCCCTGTGGCACTCACATGGGTGCCGCCGCACAGTTCCATGGAGGGCCCCATGGACACAACCCGGACGTCACTGCCGTATTTCTCGCCGAACAAGGCGATTGCCCCTTTGGACTTGGCTTCATCTATGCTGAGAATCTCAGTCTGCACCGGATAGTTGGCCATAATCGCTTCGTTGACCTTTGCTTCCACCAGCTGCAGCTGTTCATCGGTCATAGCCTCGAAATGGGTGAAGTCAAAGCGCAGGCGGTTGTGGTCCACTTCTGATCCAGACTGGTGCACATGCTCGCCCAGGACTTCCCTGAGAGCCATGTGCAGCAGGTGTGTGGCGCTGTGATGCCGCGCCGTGTCCCAGCGTTCTTTCCCGTAGACGCTGGCCAGGACCTGGTCGCCGACAAACAGTTCACCGCAGACCATCACTCCCTGGTGAACAATCACTCCATCCACAGGCTGCCGCACATCCTTGACGCTGAACTGGCCTACTTTGCCGGTGATCGTCCCTGAATCCGCGACTTGGCCGCCGCTTTCCGCGTAGAACGGTGTCTTGGTCAGCACCACCGTTCCTTCCTGGCCGGCGACGAGGCGTTCCACCATCCGGCCGTTGTGGATCAAAGCCGCGATGTTGGTGGAGCACTCGGTCTGTTCATAACCGACAAAGATCGATTCCACCTGTTTCTGCAGTTCCCGGTACACTTCCCGCTGCTGATCGGTGTAGTCTTTTTGGACATGGGCGCGCCTTGCCCGCTCCCGCTGCCGCTCCATTTCCGCCCGGAAACCATCCTCATCGATGGTGAACTTATGCTCTTCGGCAATCTCCCGGGTCAGCTCCACCGGGAACCCATAGGTGTCATACAGCCGGAACACATCTGTCCCTGCGATCACCCGGGGCTGATCGGCCGGATGGGCATGGATGATCTCCTGCAGCATATGAATCCCTTGATCCAGAGTTTCATAGAAGCGTCTTTCTTCCAGTTCCACCACCCGGTGGATGTACTCTTTCTTGTCGAGCAGTTCCGGATAGCCCGCCTTCATCTGCTCGATCACCACATCGACAACACTGTTTAAAAACTGCTCTTTGATTCCCAGCAAACGGCCGTGCCGGGCAGCTCTCCTTAGAAGCCTCCGCAGCACATAGCCCCGGCCTTCGTTGCTCGGCAAAACTCCGTCGCTCACGAGGAAGGTAATCCCCCTGGCGTGATCTGTGATCACCCTGAAAGACACATCAGCCTGGGGATCGCTGCCGTATTCGGTTCTGGCGAGCTTCGCCACATGATCGATAATCGGCCTTACGGAATCGATTTCAAAGATGCTCTTGACACCCTGCATCAGAGCCACAATCCGCTCCATACCCATACCGGTGTCGATGCTCTTGGCTGTGAGCGGTTCATACTGCTCCCCTTCCCGCTTGATGTATTGGATGAACACCAGGTTCCAAAACTCCATGAACCGTTCACAGTCACAGCCCGGCTTGCAGTCTGGGCAGCCGCAGCCGAACGCTTCGCCGCGGTCGAAATAAATCTCGGAACAGGGGCCGCAGGGGTACCCCACACCGATTTCCCAGAAGTTGTCCTTCTTGCCCAGGCGCACGATTCTATCCGCAGGCACACCGACACTCTGGCTCCAAATGGCGAAAGCTTCTTCGTCATCCTGGTAGATGCTGACCCACAGCTTGTCTTTGGGAAGCTCCATGTGTTCGGTGATAAACTCCCAAGCCCAGGCAATCGCTTCCGGCTTGAAGTAATCACCGAAGGAAAAATTGCCCAGCATTTCAAAAAAAGTGGCATGACGGTCCGTCTTGCCCACATTTTCCAAGTCAGGAGTGCGCAGGCAGCGCTGGCAGGTTGTCACCCGCCGGTGCTCAGGTTCGGCCTGCCCCAAGAAATACGGTTTAAAGGGAACCATGCCCGCGCCGGTCAAAAGCAGGCTGTCGTCCCCGTGCGGGACCAGCGAGGCGCTGGGCAGGATTTTATGGTCTTTCGATTTAAAGAATTCCAAGAACATGGAACGCATCTGATCAGCTTTGATATACTTCATCATATCCGCATCTAAATGCGGTTTCCCCCCTTCTTTACTCCACTATTCCTATCTTATCCAATGGCATAAACCTTGTCAACACTAGGGCTTAGGCCTCTTCCACCCGTTTGAGCACGTAAAGAAAGGCTATGCGGACGACAGCCGCCGCCGGGACGGCGACCAGCATCCCGATGATCCCCATCAGCTCACCACCGGCGAAAATAGCGAAGATCACCGCCAAGGGGTGCAGTCCCACCCGCTCGCCGATGATTTTGGGGGAGATCACGTTGGCCTCAAGCTGGTTGACTACCACAAAAAGAATCAAGACCCAGAGCACAGACAGGGGGGACTTGGCCAAGGCAAAGAGGGAAGCGGGAACAAAGCCGATCACCGGCCCGAAATAGGGGATGATGTTGAAGACTCCTGCCAGAAGGCCGATAAAAACAGCGTATTTAATACCCAGCAGCGCAAGGCCGGCGGCAATCAGAGAGCCCACCAAGAGCGCGTTCACCAGTTGGCCGCGGATAAAGCCGTCGACCACACGGTTGATTTCCTTGCAAAATTTGAAGACTGTGAGACGGTAGCGTTTGGGGATCAACATGAAACTCCGCCGCTTGATCGCTTCCAGATCCCGCAGCAGGTAAAAAGCGAGGATCGGGGCGATCAAGAGGCTGATGATCTGCGAGACTATCCCCACCAGAATCCCGGCGATCCGCTGCGCCACACCTTCCACCAGCTGTTGGATGCGGCCGACGATCAGGTCAAAGCTGGCCTGGAGCACTTCCGGCACCGAGATTTTGTCGAGGCTGCGCCAAATGCCAAGGCCGTCGGCGAGCATTTCCGTCTGGTCAGGAATGGTTTTGATCAGTTCATCCACTTCTTCAGCGAGCTGGGGAATGAGAAAAGAAACAGAAAGACCGATAATCACCGCGAAGAGGAGATAGACCAAAATGATGGCAATGGGGCGGGGCACCTGGCGCCGCTCAAAAATCTGCACCAGGGGATAAGCTGTGTAGGCAATCACGGCTGCGAACAAAAACGGACTTAAAACCATTCTCACCCGGTATAGGAACAAGACAATCAGAGACAGCAGTACAATAAGAACCCATTTTCTCGTGTCCATGGTCTTATTATTGATAACCGCCGGCGATTTATGTAAAAGAGGCCGGACGGGCCAGCCCCTCTAACGGCGCAGCATGGCGAGTTTGCTGCCGAGCATGTCCCTGCCGGTTTGAAAGCCTTCACTGAGGCTGCGCATCAACCTGCGGCGGGTGAATTTCATCCTTCGCTGCATCGGGGTTCCCTCAAGCTTGTTCATGATATACATGCCAGCCAGGGCACCTAACACTCCTGCAATAAGCCAGCTTCTACCGGTTCGCATATGATCACTCCTCGGTAGTTATTATGCTCATTTCACAAAAAATTACCGCTCACCATAAAGCAGAGGCGGCGGTAATATGTGTCAAAGCAGGACTGGTGCCTACTGCACTGCCTGCAGTTTCTTCGACCGGTAGTCGGCTATGGCGGCCTTCAAAGCATCTGCCGCCAGGTTCGAGCAGTGCATCTTGATCGGAGGCAGTCCGTCCAAAGCATCGGCGACAGCTCTATTGGTGATCGCTTCCGCCTCGGTGATGGTCTTGCCCTTCACCAGTTCCGTGATCATGCTCGATGTGGCCACAGCCGCGGCGCAGCCGAAAGTCTTGAATTTCACATCCACGATCCGGTCATTTTCGACCTTGATCCAGATCTTCATGATGTCTCCGCAGCGGGCATTACCTTCCACCCCGACGCCGTCGGCGTCGGGAATCTCTCCCACGTTCCGCGGATGCTGAAAATGGTCCATTACTTTCTCAGAATACATGGCTAGTTTCCCCTTCACCCCGATTTAGCGTTCTAACTGGAAAACAAAGGCGACATCTCCCGCAGCCGTTCCACTATCGGCGGCAGGGTCTCAAGGACATAGTCAACGTCGGCGTCAGTATTATCCCTGCCCAAAGTCAGCCTGAGGGATCCATGGGCCACCTCATGGGAAAGCCCAATGGCCAGGAGCACATGGGACGGATCCAGCGAGCCGGAAGTGCAGGCTGAGCCGCTGGATGCTGCAATGCCCTTCAGATCCAGGTTCAGCAGTAACGACTCTCCTTCGATGAACTCGATGGACACATTGATGTTGTTCGGCAGCCTTTCAGTCCTGCTGCCGTTCAAGCGAGTGTGCGGTATGTTTAGGATCCCCTCCAGGAGCCGGTCCCGCAGCTTTTGAATCCGCGGCGTCACCACTTCCCGCTCGGCGGCTGCCAGTTCCAGGGCTTTGGCCATACCCACAATTCCCGGGACATTCTCAGTTCCCGCTCTGCGGCGGTTTTCATGCCCGCCGCCCTGAATCAGCGGCACCAACCGCACACCCTTGCGGACATACAAGGCGCCTACTCCTTTCGGGCCGTAGAGCTTGTGGGCCGACATGGTGAGCATGTCAACGTTGAGCTTCTTGACGTCAATGTCCAGCAAACCGGCAGTCTGCACCGCATCGGTGTGGAACAAGATCCCACGTTCTTTGCAGATGGCGCCGATCTGAGCTATTGGCTGGATGACACCTATCTCGTTGTTGGCGTGCATGATGGAAACGAGTATTGTATCGCCGCGGAGAGCGTTGGCGAACTCCTCCACGCTCACCAGGCCTTGATCGTCCACCGGCAGATAGGTCACTTCGAAACCTTCCTTCTCCAGCTGCTGCATAGGATGGAGCACAGCGTGGTGCTCGATGCTGGAGGTAATCAGGTGTTTACCCTTGTGCCGGTACTCCCAGGCAGCCCCTTTGATGGCCAGGTTGTTGGCTTCCGAGCCGCCGCCGGTGAAGATGATCTCGTTGAAATCCGCGTTGATAATCCCCGCGGTGGCCTGGCGCGCTTCATCCAGCGCTTTCCTGGCTTCCCTGCCGAAGCTGTAGACACTGGAGGCATTGCCGAATTTTTCTTTGAAATAAGGCATCATCGCCTCAATGACTTCGTCCCGCATTGGTGTGGTCGCGGCATGATCCAGGTAGACCGCTTTCATGTAGAATCACCTCTGAATTGCAGCTGTTGCCAGAATCTTTTTCGCCTCGTCTTTCAGCCATGCCAGAGTCGTTTTACTCAATACCTCTTCCATGCTGGCCTGCAGTTTCTGCCACAGCATCCGGGTTGCGCAAAGCTCCACGTGGTGGCAGTCGGCGTGAGCGCCTTCCACACAGTGCATGGGTGCAATCGGCCCTTCCAGCGTCCGGATGATTTCACTGATAGTTATCTCTTCAGGCGGTTTGGCCAGCTGGTAACCTCCCTGCGCGCCGCGGAAGCTGACTACCAGCCCCGCTTTCCGCAGTGCTGAGATTAATTGTTCCAAATAATGCTCCGAGATATCCTGCCTGGCGGCGATCGCACTGAGAGGCACCGGTTCTTCGGCGCTGTGGAGAGCCAAATCCAACATGGCTCGGACTCCGTACTCGCCTCTGGTTGAAATCCGCATTACACTGTCCTCCCAACAATTCCGACCAAATTCCTCGGAATTGGTTCGAAATAATAATAGCACAGACTGATTAGGGCTGTCAATCCAAAGTTGCCAAAAAATCCAGCCGTTCTTTGACTTCTTTTTCCTTTCCCTCGGTGGTGGGCTGGTAGAATCTGGCGCCGGCGATATTATCCGGGACATACTGCTGCTTCACATAGTGGTGAGGGTAACCGTGGGGATATTTGTAGCCCACGCCGTGGCCCAGCCTTTTCGCTTGGGCGTAGCTCGCGTCCCGCAGGTGGGGAGGCACCGGTTCGTGGGCGGTGGTTTCGGCCACAGCCATGGCGCTGTCTATGGCCTTGACAACGGAGTTGCTCTTGGGAGCGCAGGCAATGTGGATGATCGCTTGTGCGATTGGGATCCGCGCCTCCGGCATGCCTACCCACTCCAAGGCGTTGGCCGCCGCATGGGCCACCAGCATTGCGGTAGGATCCGCCATGCCCACATCCTCAGAAGCATGGACGATCAACCGCCGCACAATAAAGCGCGGGTCTTCCTGGGCATAAAGCATCCGGGCAAACCAGTACAAAGCCGCGTCAGGATCGCTTCCCCGCATCGACTTGATAAATGCGGAAACCACATCATAGTGGGAATCACCGGACTTGTCGTAATTGACCCGCTGAGTCTGGACCGCGTCTTCCATGACACTCAAATCAATAACCCGGATTCCCTGCTCATTGGGGGTGGTGGTCATCACCGCCAGTTCCAGGGCATTGAGGGCTACCCGGGCGTCGCCGTTGGAAGTTTCCAAAAGATGATCCAACGCTTCCGGGGTGATCTGGTGAGGATACTCGGCCAAACCTTGGGGAGATCTGCTTGCCTGTTCAACAACCCTGGCCAGTTCCGCCTTGGTAAGCGGCTTGAGCTGAAAGATCCTGGCCCGGCTGAGGAGCGCGGCGTTGACTTCGAAATAGGGGTTCTCGGTAGTCGCGGCGATCAGGGAGATGTCTCCGCTTTCCATGGCCGGGAGCAGCACATCCTGCTGGCCCTTGTTCAAGCGCTGAATTTCGTCGATGAACAGTATCGTCTTCTGGCTCTGGAACTTGAGCCGATCCTTGGCCTCGGCGATGATCTTCTTCAGTTCCGCCACTCCCGTGTCCGTGGCGCTCACCTGGATAAAATGGGCTTTGGTGACTTGGGAGATCACATAAGCCAGCGTTGTCTTGCCGCTGCCCGGCGGGCCGTAGAGAATCAGCGAGCCGATCTGATCGGCTTCGATGGCTTTCCGCAGGAGTTTGCCGGGGCCGAGAATGTGTTCCTGCCCAACAAACTGCTCAAGGTCAGCCGGCCGCATTCTCAGCGGCAGCGGTTTTTCAGTCCGATCCATATACGCCCTGCTGAAGAGATCCACGCTGCTCACCTCTTTGTTTGTTTGGACTACCTGGCCAAAAGATCCCGCACGACCACACTGGCCATCACATATCCGGCGACAGGCGGCACAAAAGCGATTGAACCTGGAGGATGCCTGCCGTTTTCTTTTTTGTGCACCTTAAGGGGCTGCTCGGTGGAAAACACGGTCTTAACTCCCGAGACAATACCCCTTTTCCGGAGTTCAGCCCTGATCACTCTGGCCAGCGGGCAGGTGTGGGTTTCACTGATATCCGCGGTTGTAAGCTTGGTGGGATCAAGCTTGTTCCCGGCTCCCATGGCAGATATGATCGGGATCCCAGCCCGGACACAGCCCTCGATCAAGTCCAGTTTCGCCGCCACCGAATCGATGGCGTCCACCACATAATCCGGCCGGTGGGCGAAGATCTCCGCCTCGTGCTCTTTTTGATAGAAAATGGGATAAGTGATCACCCGGCATTCGGGGTTGATGTCCTTGATCCTTTCAGCCGCCGCTTCCACCTTCAGCCTCCCCAATGTGGAAGTCAAGGCGATCAGCTGGCGGTTGAGGTTGGATGGGGCCACTTGGTCGTGATCCACGATCACAAGGGTGCCTATGCCTGTCCTGGCTAATGCTTCAACGGCAGCGGCTCCGACTCCTCCCATGCCAAACACGGCGACTGCCGCCTGCTTCAGTCTGCCAAGCCCGTCCCGGCCGATCAGCCATTCTGTACGCACGAATCTTTCCACTGCTGCCGCTCCTTTGCTGGTTTAAGCATATCAATCAGAAAAACCTCCTATTGCTAGGAGGTTTGCCTCGTCCTTCCCCACCATGTCGTTCAACTGGCCTGAATGAACCTGCTCTCAGCAGGTGGGTATTCTCCTAATAGCTTCATGTTTCCTTGGCTTGAAGGCCTACAATCCACTATTAGAGTCCGAATTCCCTTCGTATTGGTGTTGGCTCATAACAAGGCCAGTGTCATCCCGAACACAGCAGGGTCCCTGATTTAATCTTATATTAACATAAAACCGTGTTCAATGCAACCATTTGCTGATGCCATTTTCATCTACAGGGCATGTGTACTAAATACAGGCCCGGGCTCATACACATTAATCAGAAACCACCATAAGGAGGGGATCCCCATCGAATTCTTGCTGCATAAAGTACTGGCTTTGGCGGTGCTGTCGGAAATAATTACCAATTTTATCAAAACCCTCGCGCCCAGTCTGGACAAAGCATACATACCACCCATCGCCGGCATTGTGGGAATTATTCTATCTTGGCTGACATGCGTTGGTATTTTCAGCACCTTGGATGTCCCGGTGAAATACGCTGTGGTCGATTATATCCTCACCGGCGTGATTGTCTCCCGAGGCGCCAACATTGTCCATGATCTGGCCGACAAGCTCAGCCAAACGGCGTGAGACTGCCGGGTTTGATCATCAGTTTTCCTCCAGCTTCAGGTTGAGCTTCAGCTCCCGCAGCTGCTGCGGAGACACGGCCGACGGGGCGCCCACCATCAAGTCCATGGCGCTGGTGGTCTTCGGGAATGCAATCACATCCCGGATGGAATCACGCCCGGTCAGCAGCATCACCAACCGGTCAAGCCCGAAAGCGATGCCTCCGTGAGGCGGCGCTCCGTACTCAAAGGCCTCCAGGAAAAAGCCGAACTTCTCCTGCACTTCAGCTTCGCTCAGCCCCAAAGCTTCGAACATCTTCATCTGCACTTCTTTCCTGGAAATGCGGATGCTGCCTCCGCCCAACTCGATGCCGTTCAGCACCAGGTCGTAGGCTTTGGCACGGACATTCCTCTGATCTGTGGCGAGAATGCCCAGGTCTTCATCATGGGGAGCGGTGAAAGGATGATGGGCCGCGGCCCAGCGTCCTTCTTCCTCGCTGTATTCGAACAAAGGCCAATCGGTCACCCAAATGAAATCGCAGCGGTTTTCGTCGATCAGCCCCAACTGTTTGCCGAGGGAAAGCCTAAGGCGCCCCAGCACATCGGCAGCTGTCGGGGCTGCGTCGGCCACCAGAAGCAGCAGGTCGCCGCTTTCTGCCTGAAGCTTTCTTAAGATCGCCGTTGTTTCTTGTTCCGAAAGGAACTTGGCAATCGGCGATTTTATTTCGCCTTCGCCCACATTGATCCAGATTAGGCCCTTGGCCCCGTACTTCTCCGCTTCCTCCACAAGATTGTCGATCTCCCGGCGGGAGAATTTCGCGCCGCAGCCCTTGGCGTTCAGCCCCCGTACCACTCCACCGGCGGCAATCGCCGCGGCGAACACCCGGAACTGGCTTTGGGAGACGCTGTCGGTCACATCCACGATTTCCATGCCAAAGCGGGTGTCCGGTTTGTCGCTGCCGTAGCGCAGCATTGCTTCAGCCCAGCTGATCCTGGGAATCGGGGCCGGCACTTCCCGCCCGGTGATGGCCTTTACCAGGCCGATCATCATCTCTTCCATCAGGTTCATGATATCTTCCGCTTCCACAAAGGACATTTCCAGGTCGATCTGGGTGAACTCCGGCTGCCGATCCGCCCGCAGATCCTCGTCTCTAAAACACCTGGCAATCTGGTAATACCGCTCAAAACCAGCGATCATTAGCAGCTGCTTGAACATCTGGGGAGACTGGGGCAGGGCGTAGAATTTTCCATGATGTACGCGGCTGGGGACTATGTAGTCCCGGGCTCCCTCCGGAGTCGATTTGGTCAGCATCGGCGTTTCGATCTCCAAAAAGCCGTGGGAGTCGAGGAAATTGCGGACATAATGGACAATCCGGTGCCGGGCCGCGATTGTTTCCTGAAGCGGCTGGCGCCGCAGATCCAGGTACCGATAGCGCAAGAGCAGGGTATCGTCGACATCCGCCGCCCGGTCCACGGGAAACGGCGGCGTTTTGCTTTCAGCGAGAATCTCCAGGGACTGGACATCAACCTCTATCTCGCCGGTGGCCAAATTGGGGTTGGCCTGTCCTTCCGGGCGCGGCCTGACCACGCCGGAAACCGACACCACATATTCCTGCCGCAGGCCTTCCGCCAGCCGGTACTGTTCCTCGCTCAAGACTTCGGGACTGCAGACAATCTGCACCAAGCCGGTGCGGTCCCTTAAATCGATGAAAATCAGTCCGCCCAAGTCGCGCCGGCGGTTGACCCAGCCGTTAAGGGTGACAGCCTGTCCCACCAGCTCTTTGTTCACTGTTCCGCAGTAATGAGTCCTTTTCCAATTCATGCCCCATGCTCCTCTCTGTCGGCTGTGAGATATGCTGCAATCTGATCCAGCTTCACATCCTGCTCATCGCCTGTGGCCATATGTCTCACTTTGACGATCTGCCGTTCCAGTTCACTTTCGCCGATAATCACCGCAGATCTGCACCCCAGTTTGTCCGCGGATTTCATCTGGGCTTTCAGGCTCCGGCCGAGGTAATCCATCTCCACCCACAAACCTCGGCGGCGCAGGTCTGTCACAATCTCCACCGCTTTGGCCTTGGTCACACCGCCAAAGTGGGCCACATAAGCGTCGGGGCGCGGCTCTTCGTAGTAACGGCCGGCTTGTTGGTCCAAGGCTAAAAGCAGCCGCTCCAGCCCTACCGCATAGCCTACCGCCGGCAGTGGTTTTCCGCCCACTTCTTCCACCAGGCCGTCGTAGCGGCCGCCGGCTCCGATGGCGTTTTGCGCTCCCAGAGTGGGCACCGTGATTTCAAACACTGTCTTGGTGTAGTAGTCGAGGCCCCGCACCAGCTGCGGATTCAAGACATAATCGATGCCCAGCTGATCCAGGTGCTCTTTTACCTGCTGGAAATGATCGGCGCATTCCAAACAGAGGTAATCGGTAATCAGCGGTACCTGCCCCACCAAAGCGCGGCACTTCTCTTCCTTGCAGTCCAGGACTCGGAGGGGGTTGCGCTCAATCCTCCGCCGGCAGTTGGGGCAGAACTGATCCACATTGGCGCCCAAATGCTTCAATAGTGCCTCCCGGTATTGAACCCGGCATTTGGGGCAGCCGATGCTGTTCACTTGGACTTGGAACCCGTCCAGCCCACAGGCTCGGTACAGCTCGATGGGAAGCATGATCATCTCCACATCCAGAAACGGGTCAATGCTGCCGATGGCTTCGACGCCGAACTGAGCGAACTGGCGGTACCTGCCGGCCTGCGGCTTTTCATAACGGAACATCGGGCCCAAGTAATAAAGTTTCACCGGCAAAGACCGAGCATCGAGCCGGTGCTCGACAAAAGCCCGCACCACCCCGGCTGTCCCTTCAGGCCGTAAAGCCAGGCTGCGGCCGCTGCGGTCGGTGAAAGCATACATCTCTTTTTCCACAATATCCGTCGCTTCGCCGATCCCCCGCACAAACAGTTCGGTATGCTCGAACACCGGCGTGCGAATCTCCTGGTATCCGTAACGGCGGCACAGCTCACGGATCTTGGCTTCCACAAACTGCCACTTGCCCGTTTCTTCCGGCAGGATGTCGTTAGTACCTCTGGGTCTCTGTATATTCAATCTCCACTACCTCCCACTCGGATATGACAAACGAGTGGCGGAGAACCCGCCACTCGCTTACAGCAGCATCAATGAAGGGATTGGCTGTTACTCGGCAGAGTCAGCCGCATCATCGGTCTGAGTGTCCTCGACAAGTTCATCCGTGCCCTCGCCGGTTTCCGCGTTGATCTCGTCGTACATCGCCTGGATTTCCGCGATGCGCTGATCCACCACCGCTACCGCATCTTCGGCTCCCAACTCCGACAGGAGGGAGCGAATCATCATCTGGGCGAAAATGTCGTTGATGCTGAGCTCGGACGCAGTCAAGAATACCGCCACCGCTTCCTCGTTCCGCTCAGCTTCCATATACAGGGAGGCAAGCGCCAGATGCAGCTGCCCGTTGGTGGGCCCGTACTCCACAGCCTTTTCGTACTGGGCGACAGCCTCGTCAAGCTGATCCAAATACAGGTAAGCTTGTCCCAACGACGCGTACAGATGCGGATTGGTCGGATATGCCTCTATCGCTTTGCTGTATGCCTTGGCCGCTTCAGCGTATTCGCCGTTCGTCATGTGCTGGTAGGCTAACAGCTGATAGTCGAGAATCACGATTTCCGCTTTGTTCTTCTTGTCCAACAGCCAGTTGTTGAAGATCTTGACCCGTTCTTGTTCCGCCAGCTGTTCCCGGAGCGATTCCTTTTCCGCTTCGAATTCATCCCCTTCGGCCAGCTTCTTCTCGGTGACCTTGATGATATGATACCCATATTGGGTCTCCACCGGGCCCCGGACTTCCCCTACTTCCATGCTGAAAATGGCCTGCTCGAAAGGTTCCACTGTGTCGCCGCGGCGGATATACCCCAAATCGCCGCCGGAAGAGCCGCTGCTGTCATCACTGTACAGCATGGCCGCTTCTTCAAACCCCAGGGATTCCAACTCTCCCATGATCTGTTCCGCAAGGGCTTTGGCGTTGTCCCAAGCCTCCTGCTCGTCTCCTTCGGCCCGCACTAGTATGTGGCTGGCCCGGACCTGTTCGTAACTGTTTTTAACAGCTTCGTCGCTGATCACGATCTCGCCTGTGATTTCATCCACCAGCTGCTGGAACTGAAGCTGCTGGGTCACATACTGTCTCAGCTGGGCGTCGGTATAACCGATGCTGCTGAGATAATCGCGGCCGTACTGCTCGATCAAGGCGTCGAATTCTCTGTCAATGTCCGCTTTGGGAGGCTTGTACTTGCGGGCTTCCAACTCCTGCTCGATCAGGGAATTATTCACCAGGATGTCGAAGGCTTCGTACCTGATCATCTCCAGGAGATTGCTGCTCAGCTGGCCGCCGTACATCAGCTGGTAATACCAGGCTTCTTGGAAATAAGCGTTTTCCAAAGCATCCAGAGTAATCGGCCGACCGTTGACAGTGGCCACCGCCGCATAGGCGCCTTTGTCGCCGAAGAAGGACATGCCGCCGATATATAAAGCACCGCCTAAAAAGGCCACACAGATCAATATAATCAGTGGTTTCGCCATTGCTTTAAATTTCCTGCGCAAATAAAACCATTCCCTTCCAACTGTCAGATAAATGCACAAGAATATTGTACTTCACAGCCCCTGTTCTGTCAAACCGATAAGTGCCGTTCGATCTGGTACTTTTTTGCTGCGATGATGGCACTGATCTGCTGCCCATAGGTGGCTGGGCATTTGGGATTGGCATGGCGCGCCACACTTAGATCCGGGCTCACCAGTTTGGTGATGGCGCCTCCGCCCAGCCCGACAATCGTCTGTCTTTCTTCCATCATCTGAACGTTGTAGATCGATTCCGCGCCTGGTTTGGCGTAGCCGGTGTTCTCCAGATCGCCGAAAATGTAACGCTGGCGGTAAAGATAATAGGGCTGCATCCCGGTTTTTCCCAGCCTTTCCTGGGCATACCGGGCCATCGCTTCCCCCCGCTTTTGTTCCAGCTCCAACCGCTCCAGGTTCTGCCGGAAACTGCTTGCCCTTTTTAGAGCCAGGCTGTGGACGGTGATGTGATCCGGGTTCAGCTTGATGATCTCCTCGAGGCTGTAGGCAAAATCTGCTTCGTCCTCGCCGGGCAGACCCATGATTAAGTCGGCGTTGATGTGCCGGAATTGATACTCTGCCGCCCGGGCGAACGCCTCCCGGATCTGATCTGCCGTGTGTCCCCTGCCGATCAGCTGCAGCGTGCGGTCGCGCATAGTCTGGGGGTTGATGCTGATTCTCTGCACACCATGTGTTTTGAGAATCGCCAGCGTTTCCCTGGTGAGTGTCTCCGGCCGGCCCGCCTCGACCGTGTATTCTTCGCACTGATCCGCTTGGAAGTGCTTGTTTAAAAGTTCAAGCAGCGTGCTTAGATCAGTGCCGGTGATGGTTGTGGGCGTGCCTCCCCCCAAGTAGACAGTCTGCACCTTGATCCTGTGCTTGCGGAGGAGTTCACCCACAGCCTCGATCTCATGATGCAGCGCTTTGATGAACCCTCTCACCAGGTGGGAATGAGTCTCGAGGGGATACGCGGCGAACGAGCAGTACCCGCACCGGGTCGGGCAAAAAGGTATGCCGACATAGACACTTACCGGGTTGTTCACATCCGGCAGGAAAAAGCGCCGCTGCTTGTCCACCACATCCAGCAGCAGTTCCTGCCGGGACTGGGATACGGCGTACACATCCGTGAGGATAGCTGTGATCTTTTCCCTGCTGAAACCCCGGTCAATCAGGCGGTGGACCAGTTTGGCCGGCCGCACCCCCACCAGGATGCCCCAGGGGCTGAACGGTATACCGTAGGCTTTGCAGAGCACTGTCTTGACACCCAGGCGGATCCGTTCCTTAATCCGGTTCTCCCGGTCTTTTTGATCATAGCAGGGGCTGGTGATTTCCCCGTCGAAATGGTGCCACGGCTGGTGGCGCTCCAGCCTCACTGTGGCTTCAATGCCCGCCTCCGTGTCCTTGACCGCTACTGCCAAAACCGGGCCGCTTGTGAAATCCACAGTGCGGAACAAAGAAGTTACAGCTCCCTTCACCGTCGCCGCAAACTGTGGAGGAGCCTCAATTTGAAAGCACTTGGGCTGTAATTGCTGTGGTATGGGCATCAGCGCCGCTCCTTAACGCAGGAAGAAATTGTGGGCCAGTTCTTCTTTAAGCGAAGTCTCCTGGCCGTGCCCCGGGTAGATAATCGTCTCCGGCGGCAGTTTCTTCAGCTTCTGCAAACTCTGCCTCAAGATCTTCCCATCGCCGCCGGGGAAATCGCTCCGGCCGACCGATGCTTTGAACAGAGTGTCACCGCTGAAGAGCGCTCCGGATCCCAAAAGGCAGATGCTTCCCGGTGTGTGCCCCGGTGTATGGATCACCGTCAATACCGTCCCACCCACAGTAATCTGATCTCCATCTGTCAGCAGCCGCTCTGCCTTTGGGCTTGTCATGCCTTCCCCAAGCACCATCTGGGAAAGATTGAGGGCCGGATCGGCCAGATACGCCGCGTCGGCCTCATGAATCCAGACCGGCGCCCCGGTTTCCACCGCAAGCCGCTGGTTTCCGGCGATATGATCCGCATGGCCGTGGGTATTGACGATCGCCAGAAGCTTCAATTCCTGCTTCCGGAGATAATCGAGGATCATCTCGACTTCAACAACCGGATCAATAACAACGGCTGTATCCTGTTCTGAAACGACATAACAGTTAACAGCCATCATCCGCGAAACAAATTTCTTGATTTCCATCTTTAAAGACCTCTTTTGCCTGTTCTCTCCACAATGCCGGCCCATTCGCCGCAGGGTAATTGGCTTTGATCACGTGGGAGTCGCCCGCCGCACCGAGACCACTCCGTCCACCTGCCGCAGCCGCTGGATAAGAGACTGCATGTGCTCCAGGTTATGAATGTCCACCGTCAATAATATGAGTGCGATGTCATCCTGGAGTTTGCGGGTGTTTACCGCCTCAATGTTAGTCTTGCCTTCGGCGATGGTGTTCATGATCGTCGACAGCATGTTCATCCGGTCCACCGCCTTCAGCTCCAGCTCCACAGGGAACGACCCTTTGTCGTCGGTGTTCCACTGCACTTCAATCTGGCGGCCCCGATCCATAGCCAAATTCTTGACGTTGGGGCAGTCGGCTCGGTGAATCGACACTCCCCGCCCCCGGGTGATGTAGCCGACAATCTCGTCGCCCGGAACAGGGGTGCAGCATTTGGAGAAGCGGACCAGGAGATTGTCCACCCCTTTGATCAAGACGCCTTTGGCTTCCCGGTGCTTGGGCTGTTTGGCCTTGCTGATCTGCTCCATGCGCCGCTGTTCTTCCAGTTCAGGTCCGGCCAGTTTCTGCATCACCTGGTTGGCGGTGACCCTGCCGAAGCCGATGCTGGCGAACAGATCCTCAGGGTTGCTGTGTCCGTAGCGCTTCGCCGTCTCGGCAAGCCGCTCCATGGTCATGTATTTCTTGTGATCGAGATTGTGCTTGCGCAGCTCCTTTTCTAGGAGTTCCCGGCCCCGCTCGACGCTCACATCCCGATGCTGATCCTTGAGCCAGGCCCGGATTTTGCTCTTGGCCTTGGATGTTTTTACGAAGTTCAGCCAGTCCTGGCTTGGGTTGGGATACTTGCCGGTGAGGATTTCCACAAATTCGCCGTTTTTCAGTTGATAGTCCAAAGGCTCGATCCGGCCGTTGACTTTGGCTCCCATACAGCGCAGGCCGATATCGGTGTGGACCTCGAAGGCGAAATCCACCGGTGTCGCCCCGGCGGGCAGGGCTTTGACATCGCCCTTGGGAGTGAACACAAACACCTCGTCTTCGAACAAATCGATTTTAAGGCTTTCCATGAATTCCTGCGGGTCTTTGGTATCCTGGAGCCATTCCACCGCATCCCGCAGCCACTGGACTTTGTTCACCACCAAATCCGTGTCTTTGCGGGGATTATAGCCTTCCTTGTACATCCAGTGGGCCGCCACACCTTTTTCGGCGATCCGGTGCATCTCCCAGGTTCGGATCTGAATCTCGTAGGATTCGCCGTTGGGCCCGATGATGGAAGTGTGGAGTGACTGATACATGTTGGATTTGGGCATGGCGATATAATCCTTGAACCGTCCCGGGATCGGTTTCCAGAGTGTATGGATAAAGCCGAGCACTGCGTAGCAGTCCTTGACCGATTCAACGATCACCCGCACCGCCAGAAGGTCGTAGATCTCGTTCATGGTCTTGTTCTGCCGCTGCATCTTCTGATAGATGCTGTACAGGTGTTTGGGACGGCCTTGAATCTCGGCGGTGATACCGACCTCCGTCAGTTTGTCGCTTAAGATCTGCATCAAAAGCTTGAGGTCCCCTTCCCGCTCCTGCCGCTTCTTGTTGATCTGGCTCACCAATTGGTAATACTGTTTCGGCCACAGATAGCGGAAGGCGAGATCCTCGATCTCCCATTTGATGCTCCAAATTCCCAACCTGTTCGCCAAAGGCGCGTAGATATCCAGCGTCTCCCTGGCGATGTTCAACTGCCGTTCGTGATCAACATGGCGAAGTGTGCGCATGTTGTGCAGCCTGTCGGCAAGCTTGATCAGAATCACCCGGATGTCTTTGGCCATGGCGAAGATCATCTTGCGCAAGTTCTCCGCTTCCCGCTCAAAGCGATCTTTGAAAGGCAGTTTTTCCAGTTTGGTCACGCCGTCCACCAGGGCGAAGATGTGATCGCCGAATTCCGCCTTAAGCTGCTCCGGGGTCACGGCTGTGTCTTCCAGCACATCATGAAGCAGCCCGGCGGCTATGGTGTCCAAATCCAGCTCCAGATCGGTCAGAATGGAGGCAACCTCGAACGGGTGCAGGAAAAAAGGTTCCCCTGAATCACGAAACTGTCCTTCGTGAGCCGCTTTGGCAAAATGATATGCTTTTGTGACAACGTCTAGGTTGGTGTCTGGATAGTATGTCTGTATCCGCTCGGCCAAGGACTCCAGATTCAAGGTCTCACCTCACTCGGCAATCACTTGTCGTACTTCACGAGTGTGAAGACGTCGTATCCTTTCAGGTTTTCTCTTCCCTTAAGAGCCTCAAGCTCAATCAGGAAAGCAAAGCCGGTAATCTCCGCGCCCACCTGCTCCACCAGCCTGGCAGCGGCGCCGATGGTCCCGCCGGTGGCCAAAAGATCATCCACCAGCACAACCTTCATACCCGGCTTGATGGCGTCTTTGTGTATCTCCAAAGCATCGACGCCGTATTCCAGTTCATATTCCACGCTCAACACCTCGCCGGGCAGTTTGCCGCGCTTGCGGATCAAGACGAAACCCAGGCCGAGTTCATATGCCAACGGGGCTCCCAGAATAAAGCCGCGGGACTCCACACCTACCACAATGTCGACAGCACGTTCTCTGCAGAACTGGGCTATCTGCTTAATGGCATAGTGAAACGCCGCTGGATCCTGCAGCAGGGTGGTAATGTCCTTAAAACTGATTCCCGGTTTGGGAAACCCTTCAATCACCCGAATTTTTTCCTTTAAATCCATCGAGAAAGCCCCTTTCCAAACAACGCTGTAAGTGCGTTATGATCTGCATCCGTTTAGTTTTACCTCTATTATACAAAACTGAAGCATTTAAGTCTAGTTTCTGCTCCGGTTTGGGCAGCAGTTCCACATAATTCTCTGCCTTGTGAATCAGCCCAAGTTCAGAGAATACGCCCAGGGCGAACTCGGCGCCTTCCCGCAGATTGAGAGACCAGGCAATGGCGCCTAGCTGATCCGGCAGTAGTTTTTGCGCTCCCGCCCGCTGCAGCGCAACATAAAACCGGGCCAGCAGGTCCCGATCCGGCAGCAGGCGCTGGATCCTGCCCTGCATCCTGCTGCAGTCGTCCCTTCCGTAGACAGCGATCAGATCACCGCCTGGTTTGAGCTTTGTCAGCAAAGCGGTGAACAAAGCGGGATCGGGACAGGCATCATAGACAACTACCTGATCCCACTGCCGCTCAGGCTCCCAAGTTCCCGTGGACACAACCCAGCTGATCGATCCCGCTTCCATCAGCCGCGGCAGTTCTTCCCGCTCAGCTTCGGTAAGGAACTGGTGCTCGAAACCGATGCAGGCTCCAGCCGGGATGGCTATCCTGAGTTCCCGGCAGATCTGGAGCGCCCTCGCGGGTGTGGAAGCGTAAATCAGCACCCGCTTGTGGGGATCCACATGCTCTTGCACTGCCTTGGCCTTATCCCACACATTTCTTTGATCTATAATATTGCCGATTACCTGGGCTGTGCCCACACCGTCAGCTTCTTGATTAAGAAGAGTCAGCTGATCATACTCCTCCGGCAGCTGCCACGGATAACGCACCCACATCCATTCTTCGATAAAATTGCCCGGTTCCAAGCCGGCCTGGAAGTCCCTGACTAGAAGCTCTATTTTAGCCGGATCGCTGTAGCCGGGCTGGGGGACAACGGCAAAGTCCATCTGTTCACGGTAGCGCTCCACCCGCTGCAGTGCCTGGTACATGCCAAAGCCAACCGCTTCGATCACAGCGCCTTCCTGGTCTTGGATCAGGCACCGCAGGTGTTCCTGGTCGACCCCCATGGGCCTGGTGCTCAAAACCGACCCGGTGACCTGAAGCACCGGCGTGGGATTGCCCATGCCGAACGGTTCCAAGAGCTCAAACTCCCGAAGCAGCTTGTGGTTGATGTCCTTGATGCTGATCTTGCCGTCAATGCGCACTTTAGGGATGAAATCCTCAGGCTTCAGCCGGCTGCGGACAATCTCCCCAAGGGCCTGCCGCAGTTCAGGAATCTGCCGCTCATCCACGGTCAGGCCGGCTGCCATCTCATGGCCGCCAAATTCCACCAGCAGCTCATCCACGGCTTTCAGGCCTTCGTAAAGGTTGAACCCGGAAATGCTCCGGGCCGAGCCCTTGCCCACACCGTCCTCCAATGCGATGACCACTGTCGGGCGGTAGTACTGGTCGACGATTCTGGAAGCGACAATACCGATCACGCCAGGGTGCCAGCCTTGATCCGCCACAACAATGGCAGGGCCTTCCTGCCAGCCGTTGGCTTCAATCATTTCCACAGCCTGCCGGAAGATTTCCGCTTCCTTTTCCTGCCTGGCCCGGTTTTCTTGATCCAGGACTTCCGCCAGCGCCCTGGCCTGCCGGGGATCCCGGCTTAGAAGCAGTTCGACTCCCCGGGCTGATTCACCCATCCGCCCGACGGCGTTCAGCCTCGGGCCTAGCTTGAACCCTAAATCCGACGCTTTGTGCGGAGCCTTCATCCCGCACACTCCCGTCAGCGCCCTCAGCCCAAGGCATTGGGAATGCTCCAGCTGCTTCAAGCCCAGTTTGACGAAAACGCGGTTCTCGTCCACCAAGGGGACCAGATCCGCGACCGTCCCCAAAGCCACCAGGTCCAGGAACTTGCGGAAATCGCGGCCGTAATGCTCCCCCAATGCTTGTACCAGTTTGTAGGCGACGCCCACACCGGCGAGATATGGGAACGGATAGCGGCTGTCCCGCCGCTTGGGATTGATCACCGCCACTGCCTTTGGCAGCTCTGCCTGCACCTCGTGGTGATCGGTGATGATCAGATCCAGGCCGATCGTCAGGGCGAACTCCGCCTCGGCGGCTGCCGTGACTCCACAGTCCACCGTGATCACCAGCGAACTGGTCTTGCCGATTTCGACCAGCGCATCCTGATGCAGCCCGTAGCCATCGTCCATGCGGTTGGGGATGAAATAGCCAATCAGCGCCGGATCCCGGGCGAGGCTGCGCAGAACCTCCACCAGAAGCACCACCGATGTCTGGCCGTCAACGTCGTAATCACCGTAAATGGTGATGGGTTCAGCATCGGCCAGTGCTTTCACGATTCGTTCCACTGCCGCCTCCATGTCCGGAAGCAGCAGCGGTGAGTGCAGCTGGCTGTATTCGGGATTGAGAAATGTCCCGGCGGCTTCCACAGTATCGATACCCCGGTCGGCGAGGATTTTCGCCGTCACCTCCGAGAGGCCCAGTTCTTTTTGAAGATGCCGCCATTGCTCAGATGGCGGCGTAATCAGCCACATTTTTTTCAAAGTGTAGTCCCCCTGACCTGAATCTTTTCGATTTTTCCCACTGAATTCCTTCATCGAGGACTAGCTTGATTTTCTCAGTTTGAAATAGTATTATTAAGGAAAGCTTAAGGAAAGGGGATTTTTCCGATGGACATAGTCAAACGTGTCCTGATCGCTGAAGAAGAGATTCAAGAGCGCGTCCGGGAGTTGGGAGCCCAGATCAGCAAGGACTATGAGGGCAAGGAGCTGCTTTTGCTGTGCATCCTCAAAGGCGGGCTGATGTTTCTGGCCGATTTGTGCCGGCACATCACGGTGCCTGTGGCGATCGACTTCATCGGTATCTCAAGCTACGGCCACGCTACCCGCTCCTCCGGTGTGGTGCGGATCACCAAAGACCTGGAACAGAGCATTGAGGGCAAGCATGTACTGATTATTGAGGATATCATCGATTCAGGCCTTACTTTAAGCTACCTCATGAACAACCTGGCCATCCGCAAGCCCGCCAGCTTGAAAATCTGCACACTCCTGGACAAGCAGGTCAATCGCGAAGTGGACATCCCTGTGGACTACGTAGGCTTCACTGTCCCTAATGAATTCCTCGTCGGATACGGTCTGGACTACTGCGAACTCTACCGCAATATTCCTTATATCTTCGTACTTGATCCTAAATACTACACCCACGACATGTAACCAGATTCCACCGGCTGATAACATTTACCCACGAAAACAACAAACTCTGAAGAAAAGCTCTCGCCATCTCTTCAGAGTTTTTTGTTCAACTCATTCCCATTCAGACTCGTTGACCGCCTTAATCCAATTGTTCTGCATGGCGCCTTGGTACTTGCCGGACGGGATGTACATCGCCAAATAGGCAACGGAACCAGCCCTATTGAAGAAAACCGACCGGAGCATGTACTTCACGCCATCGGGGCCGACACCTTCCACAGCATAGAAATGAGCTTTCAAATTGTTGGAAGTTGTGATTTCCCTATTGGCAAACACCAGCTCGTCTTTGAGAAACGGGCTCCAGCGTTTAGCCACGAAATCGATCGCGCCGCTCACAGTGCTGTTGGGAAGGGCGCCTACTTCCATGACAATTTTGTCTTTATACCAAGATATTTCCAGAAACTCATACCCCAAAACCGTTTTTTTCAGATAATGGTCCGCGGCGTGGCTGTTCTCTTTGCTGGGCACCACTGCCCAGAAGTTTACCTCATCGGCATAGTACCACCAGTACTGCTTGTCATCATGCCGATACAAACCGAGGTCTTGCTCGGCCGACGCCGCAGAGCTGAACACCGCCGCAAAAACAATAGTCAAGATGATTGCAATTCGCCAACTGCGCATATAGGTCCCCCCCATGTTAATGAAAAAACCACCTCGAGGTGGTTTGTCCTGCCTAACCATTCTTTACCGAACCAACTCCCGATCTGCTGATTACAATCTCTGTCTTTTCAGCAACCCGAAGCGTGACGGTATCGTCAGTCAGGGCGGTAATCACACCATGAATGCCGCCGATAGTGATGACTTTGTCCCCTTTTTTCAGGGCGTCCAGCATTGCCTGGCGCTGTTTCTGCTGCGCCTGCTGCGGCCGGATCATCAGAAAATACATCAATAGAAGCATCACCGCGAACGGCAGCACCAAGGCCAGCAAACCACCTGCGGCCGGTGATTGGGTTTCCAGGAACATGGGCTCACCTCCATTATAATATTATACTTCTCGCTGCCTAAGGCTTATCCTGCATACTCCGCAAAAAACTGTTCTCTGAATTGCCCCAGCCGATCCTGGCGGATTGCTTCCCTGATCTCTTCCATAAACCGGAAGAGAAACACCAGGTTGTGAATGGTCGCCAGGCGCAAGCCCAGTACCTCCCTGGCTTTGAACAGGTGGCGGATGTACGCCCTGCTGAAATGCCGGCAGGTGTAGCAGGGACACCCTGCTTCGATCGGTTCAAAATCCCGGGCAAAAGGCTGGTCTCTGATAGTGAGGTTGCCTTGGCGGGTCATGACTGTGCCGTGCCTGGCGATTCTGGTGGGCAGCACGCTGTCGAACATGTCCACGCCTCTCAGCACTCCTTCGATCAGGCAGTCAGGCGAGCCCACTCCCATCAGGTAGCGGGGCTTGTCCTGCGGCAGTGCCGGTACTGCCGCCTCCAGCATCTCATACATCACAGGCTTCGGTTCACCCACGCTCAAGCCTCCGATGCCGTAACCGGGGAAATCAAGCTCGGCAAGCTGCTCAGCGCTTTGCCTGCGCAGATCTGGAAACACTCCCCCCTGCACAATGCCGAACAAGGCTTGGTACGGATGATCATGCCTGTCTTTGCAGCGTTTGGCCCACCGGTAGGTCAGGTCCGCCGACTGCTTGATATAGCTGTATTCCGACGGATAAGGCGGGCATTCGTCAAAGGCCATGGCGATGTCGGAACCGAGTTCCATCTGGATCTCGATGGATTTTTCCGGCGAAATGAAATGTTTGGATCCATCGAGGTGAGATCGGAACTCCACACCCATTTCGGTGATTTTCCGCAGCTTTCCCAAGCTGAAGACTTGGAAACCACCGCTGTCGGTGAGGATGCTTTTCTGCCAGCCCATGAACGGGTGCAGCCCTCCGGCGTCTTTTATCAACTCGCTCCCGGGCCTTAGATAGAGATGATATGTATTGCTTAAGATAATCTGCGCACCCATCGCCTCCAGCTCATGAGGAGTGAGGGTCTTGACAGTCGCCTGAGTGCCGACGGGCATGAAAACCGGGGTTTCCACCACACCGTGGGCTGTCTCAAGCAGCCCAAGGCGCGCCCCCGAATCGGACGCGGTTTTCTGAACCGTGAATCTCAATGTCATTGCTTCCGCTCCTTGCCGATTAAAAGCATGGCATCGCCAAAGCTGAAAAAGCGGTACCGCTGCTCCACGGCGGTGTGATACGCCTTCTTAATCAAATCCAGGCCGGCAAAGGCGGAAACCAGCATCAGCAGGCTGGACTGGGGCAGGTGGAAATTTGTGACCATCCCGTCGATCACCTTAAACTCATACCCGGGATAAATAAAAAGATCCGTCCAACCGGATCCCGGGACAACCTTGCCGGATCGGCAGAGGGTCTCCAATGTGCGCACCGCGGTTGTGCCCACGGCAATCACCCGGCCGCCGTCCGCTTTGCACTGATTGATCGTCTCGGCGTGCTCCGCCGCTAGATAATAATACTCGGAATGCATCCGGTGATCCTCGACCTGTTCGGCCTTCACAGGCCGGAACGTGTCGACTCCGACATGCAGCACCAAAGGTACAATTTTAACGCCCATCTCCTGCAGGCGTCCCAAAAGCCTGGTGGTGAAATGCAAGCCTGCAGTGGGGGCGGCCGCTGATCCTTCCACTTTGGCGTAAACTGTCTGATACCGTTCTTTATCCTCCAGCCTGGCCTTGATGTACGGCGGCAGTGGTGTTTCTCCTAGCTTTTCCAGGATGGCGCTGAATTCACCCTCCCAGGCGAACTCCAATATTCTCCCGCCTGTCTCTGTTTTGGCTGTGACCATGGCTGTCAGCTCCCGGCCAAAACAAAGCCTGGCTCCAATCGGACAGCGTTTGCCGGGCTTCACCAATGCTTCCCATGCGCAGTCTGAGATTGGATGGAGCAGCAGCACTTCGATTTGGCCCCCGGTCCCTTCCCTGATGCCGTGGAGGCGGGCGGGAATCACCCTTGACTCGTTGACCACCAAGACATCACCGGGTCGAAGGTACTCCGGCAGATCGTAAAAATGCCGGTGTTCGATTCTTTCCGAGGCAAGATCAATCACCATCAGCCTTGAAGTGTCTCTTGGCTCGACTGGAGTTTGGGCGATGAGTTCATCTGGGAGTTCGTAGTCAAACTCTGATACTTTCATTATCGGCTCCTTGCTTGGGCTTGCCTATTCCTGCCCGGATGTGCGCATCAGCCTGCCGGCAGGAAAGACCGGCCTAGTCACTTCAAATTCGAAATAGTGATGATCACCGCTGCGCTCTACCGTCGCTGCCACCGGAACGACAGCCGAGGATCCGCCGGCCGCGGTCGAGGCTGCAGCCGCGGCCACAGAAGCCGTGCCGGTGTTCTGCGGCTCAACATAGGCGGCGATGTATTTGGCGGGCGTCATTCCTTTCTCCCGGATCTGTTCCCGGGTCGCTTTCGGCACACGCCACAGCTGAACCTGGTACGCAGTGGCCAAGGTTTCCTGGATCACCGCTTCGATTTCCTGCTCTCTCCTGTCGCCGCGGGACTGCGCGTCTTTCAGCCGCTCACACTTTGCCACTCCATCTTGGGAAATGGTGATGACGATCTCATTCATCCCGGGCTTAAGATAGCCGTCGCGCTTCGCCTGTTCTTCTATGGCCGCCACTGCCTGTTTGAAAGTGGAACCGATCAGATCCAGTTTGTCGACGAGGTCTTTCCCGTCTTGATTCAATCCGTCGGCATAGACAACCCGCTGCCCGCTGTTCAGGCCTAATTCGACACTGGGGTTGATGTCCAGTGTGACATACACCTCGGGGACGGCCCCCCCGGGAATCTCACGCAGCTGGCCGGCGGAGCCCACCAAAGCCACTAACAGCACAGCGGCAATACTCCACTTCAAATAGAAAGGAGGCCTTTTGATGGTATAGGTGATTTCCTGTCCCACATACACAGGTTTATGGAAAGGAACACGCAGGAACTCTCCCTGGGGAGTCATCACGGTGACCTGGTCCCGTGCCGTCACTTCAACGACAATCCCTCTCCCCTGCTTCATGCCTACCTCCCCCTCACACCGTCCGCTTGAGGTACTCCTGTAGGTGGTGGAATTCTCCAATCAAGATCAGTGTCAATGTTATTATGTATTTCCGCTGCCGCTCTAGGGTCTTGCGGCTGACTTTGACCAGCTTCTCCAATTCCTTCAGCGGCAGGGACTTGCGTTGGGTAAGAAATCTCAATAATTCCGGATCATTGGCGAGAATCCGCGCTACCTCCAGGGCCCGATCCCGCGCATCCTGATGTTTGGGCGAAACTTTCACCAGGTCGGAAAACCGGACGCCGTAATCACTCAAGAGTTGGTTCAAACGGAAGATCTCTTCACGCCTCTCTTCAGCTTCCTGCTGCAGCTGGATGACTCCGATCGCTTCCCTCAGTTCGATTTTCCGGATCACGGTTTCTTCCGAGTCTTCAGCCTCCAGCGCCGACAAGGGAATCTCTTCCTTGGTGCGGGCCTTGCGGCGGAAGTAGTCCACCATGCGCCGTTTGATCACAATCTCCGCAAAGCTCAAGAACGAGGCTCCGGCTTTGAGGTTATAGGCATTGATAGCCTCGTCAAAAGCCGACATGGCAATGCTGGCTTCATCGTCCCGCCCCAATACCAAGTATTTCTTGGCGACCTGTGACGCAACCCGAAGATAAAAGGGGCGGTACTCCTTGATCAGGCGTTCCCTGATCCGCTTGTCTCCTTCTTTAGCTTGGCGTACCAGTATGTCTAGTTCTTCCTGCTGCTTTCCACGAGCTGAATCGGCCATTGACCTATCCTCCTTCACCATAAACTTCGCATATGGGACAAATTTCTTGGGTATCCTCAATTGTACCCGAATTCGGCTAAGGAACCGTCTTTGTTGCGCCAGTCTTTCTTCACTTTGACCCAAAGCTCAAGATACACTTTTGATCCCAGCAGAGCCTCGATTTGTGTCCGGGCGCCGGTGCCGATTTTTTTTAGCATCGCACCGTTTTTCCCAATGATGATCCCTTTTTGGGAATCCCGTTCCACGTAAATATTGGCCCTGACCACCACCATGTCTTTTTCCGGCCTGGCCTCCACCTGCTCCACATACACTGCCACCGAATGGGGAATCTCCTCTTCAGTGAGGTGCAGAATCTGCTCCCGAATCAGTTCCGCCATCACAAACCGCTCCGGATGATCCGTGACCCAGTCATCGGGATAGAACTTGGGTCCTTCCGGCAGATAATCTGCAATGGCCTGAACTAAAGCGTCCAACCCGGTGCCTTCCTGGGCGGATACGGCCATAACCTCCGCGAAGGAGGGGTATTTTGCCTTCATTTTGACGCAGAATTCTTCCTGCTCCTGCTCGCCTGCCAGATCGGCTTTGTTGGCGATCAAAAACACCGGTGTATCCACATTCTGCAAAAGTCCGGCAATTTCCTCGTCCTGTTTGGACCACTTGGTGATATCCACCAAAAAGCAGATCAGATCGACCTCGGCGAGGGTGGCCTTGGCAGTCTTGACCATGTACTCGCCTAGTTTGTGCAAAGGCCGGTGAATCCCCGGGGTGTCGATAAAGACGATCTGGGCGTCCGGCAGGGTCAGGACGGCCCGGATGGTATTGCGGGTCGTCTGCGGCTTGTCGGACACAATGGCCACTTTCTGCTTCACCAAGCTGTTGAGCAGCGTCGATTTGCCCACATTAGGGCGGCCCACAACGGCGACAAACCCTGATTTAAACTCCATCGCACGCCTCCTCGACAGGCAGTTTCACGATCATCAGCAGCCGATCGTGATTCGGCCCGTACTCATCCTTATAAAAAGCGGCTTGTGTAAACCCGAGGCCTGTATACAGGCGCATGGCCGCCATGTTTTCCGGATCCACGGTCAAGCTCACCGTTTTGAATCCGTCCCGTGCCAGGCATTCAAGGGAACGGATCATCAAACGCTTCCCCAACCCTTTGCCCCGGTAATCCTTCTTGACGGCGCAGCCAAACAAATACGCATGCGCCGGATCGTCCCAATCACGCATGTACTCTGCGACCGCCGCGACAATGCCTTTATCCAGCAGCACAAACACACGCCCGCGGCGAATAAACGGAGGCAGGAACCACTCATTCATGCCGCCGGCGCCGAAGGCTTCCTGCTCAATAGCGATAATCTGCCGCGATATTTCCGATTCAACCTCTGTCAGCTCACGGAATTCATAGTCCATAGCTGTCTCCTGTAAAAGCCCCCGGCAGCAGCTTGGAAATGGTCGTCTCCTCCACCTGCCCGTGCAGGTTGGCAAGAATGATTACCACCTGATCATCGAAAAATTCGGCCATCACTTGGCGGCAGACGCCGCATGGTGTTATCACGGCTGCTGTGTCGGCCACCACCGCAATCGCTTGAAACGAGGTTTCGCCTTCGGAAACGGCCTTGAAAACCGCCGTCCGCTCTGCGCAGTTGGTGGGGCTGTAGGCTGCGTTTTCGATGTTGCAGCCGAGATACACTTTGCCGCTCGCCCCCAACAAAGCCGCTCCCACCTTGAAATTGGAATAGGGCGCGTATGCTTGATCCATTGCCTTGACTGCATGGTCAATCAACCAACGGTACTCCATGCCCATCCCTCCTCAGGCTAGGCGCTCAGCTGAAACAGAATCATGGTGATCAAAAACCCCAACAATCCACCGACAATCACTTCCCGCAGCGAATGAATCCGGCTCTGCACCCTGGTATGGGCGACCAAAAACGCCAGCGCGAATCCGAGGCATGCGGCAAAGGTGCTGCCGCTGTACATAATGGCCACAGCCAGGCTGAAGGCCAGGGCTGTGTGGCCGCTGGGCATGCCTCCCTTGAGGTAGTCTGAGCTCCCCGTGGCGCTTTTAATCAAGATGATCGAGCCGAGGACAACCAACATGGCCAAAAGGCCCAGATTTTCCACAGCGATTCCCCGCATCAGCTGCCGCAGATCGAATCTGATCAAGCGCTGAAAGAGGATTATGTATCCAACGCCGACAGCCATCACAGAGCTGAACAGCACGGCACCTGCCGCCACGTTCTTGGCCACACGGGCCAGGGGGTGGATCCCCTCATGAGCGAGGTTGACCACTTCTTCGATGGCGGTGTTGATCAACTCGGTGCTGATCACCAAGCCGATGGTGAGCATCAGGATCAATAGTTCCACCCGCGTGACATTGAGCACCACGGCCAGGATCATGGCTAGCATCGCCATGATCAGATGGACCTTGATGTTCCGCTGTGTCTTGACCGCGTAGATAATGCCCTCAATAGCATAGTTGAAGCTCTCGACAATGTTTCTCGACCGCACCGCCGCCCCTCCTACTCGCGGGTCAGGTTGAGCCGGGCCATGATTGCTTCTTCGCGTGCCCGCATTTCCGCCTTTTCATCGGCATGCTCGTGATCATACCCCAGAAGGTGGAGCAGGCCGTGGGCTGTAAGGTAGCCGACTTCCCTGGCCAGGCTGTGGCCGAATTCGCTGCTCTGCTCCAAGGCTTTCTCCAGGGAAATCACGATATCCCCCAAAATCCGCGGCGCTCCCGGAGGCTGGTGAAAAACCTCGCCTTCCTCCTGGGCAAAGGAGAGGACGTCGGTCGCCTGATCAATGCCCCGGTATTCGCGGTTCAGCTCTCTGATAGTTTCATTGTCCACAAAGGTGACACCCACCTCGACCGGGCCTTCCACAGCCAGAAGCGCCAGGCCTGTTTCCAGGACTTGCCTTACCACCGTATCCAACCCGGCAGTGCCGACACGGGTCTGCTCGTTGTTCACATACAGTTCCATCAGGCTCTGCCCTTCCCTCCGTTTTTCCGGCCCAGGATGTCTTCGCGGGTGATCTTCTCCGGATACTCGATCCGGCCGTGGAAAATGCCGATCAAGACCTTGGAGAAGGCATCGGCGATTTTGTTCAAATCCTGAAAAGTCAGATCGCTTTCGTCAAGCTGGCCGTCGTCTAGCCGCTCGCGGATGATTTTCCGGACCAGGCCTTCGATCTTGCCGGGAGTCGGTTTGGACAAGGAACGGACCGCGGCCTCCACTGCATCCGCCAAGGAGACGATCGCCGTTTCCTTTGTCTGGGGTTTGGGCCCCGGATAGCGGAAGTCTTTCTCCTCCACTGTTTCACCGTTGTGTTCCTGAGCCCGGTGGTAGAAAAATTTCACCAGATCCGTGCCGTGGTGTTCCGCGATAAAGGCGGCGACCACTTCAGGCAGTTTGTACTCCCGAGCCAGCTCCAGCCCGTCTTTGACATGGGCCATCACGATCAAAGTTGACAGAGACGGTGCGATTTTGTCGTGGGGGTTGTCGTTCCCCAGCTGGTTCTCCACAAAGAACATGGGCCGCTTCACTTTGCCGATGTCGTGGTATGTGGCGCCAACCCGGGCCAAAAGCCCATCTGCGCCCACCGCGTCGGCAGCGGCTTCCGCCAGGTTGCCCACGATGATGCTGTGGTGATAAGTCCCAGGTGTTTCCATCAACAGCCTTTTCAACAGCGGATGATTGGGATTGGTCAACTCCAGCAGACGAATGGCGGAGGTGATGGAAAAGATGCTTTCGAAATACGGCAGTGAACCGATGGTGCTCACCGAACAGATCACTCCGTTGAGGAACCCCAGATAGCTGTGGATCAATAGTTCCGAATCCCGCAGCAAGAGCCCGAAGGTAATCATCACCAGAACATTGCTGGCGCCGACGATAAACCCGGCGCGCATCAGCTCGCCGCGCTGACTGACCTTGGAAACGCTTAGAATCGCGATCAAGCCGCCGGAAAATCCCTGCACCACCAGAGGCAGCGACTGGAATGTGATTCCGCTTACCACCGCCAGGAAGGTGACCGTCAGAAAGCCTGTCCGATAATCCAAAAGCATTGTCACGAGCATCCCTGCCAAGGCGATTGGTGTGAGATGCATGATCGGCAGCCAGGGAATGAGCGAGAGAATTTTAGTGATCAGTGTGACCAGAATCAGCACAGAGCCGACAAACGCCAGCCTGCTTTCACTTTGGATGATCTCAGGCCGGGATTTGTACAGAGCTACGCCGAAAATGGCCAGCAGCAAAGAGACAAGGCCTAACAAGCCCAACAATGACCAATAATCAATACCTTCCCGGTACAAGCCCAAATCTTTCAGCATCTGCACGTGCTCGGGCTCCACCACTGTCCCGTCGCTGATGATGATCTCCCCGGCCTTGACATAGACGGGGCCCACCTCTTCCATCGCTTCCAGGCGTCTTTGCTCAACTGCCTGCTGATCCAAAGCCAAGTTGGGCTCGATGATCTGGGCCGCGACGGCGTAGGCTGCATCCTGAAGCTGGGCGCTGATCTCGCTTTGAGCAATCAAGACCCTGATCCGGTCCATGACATTGTTCAGATCCGCCTGGGCGATTCGCTGCTGCATCTGTTCCATGATCACCCGCCGGCTTTCCTGGACAAAGGTGTTGTAAGCCAGTTCGTCGGCAGCCAGCAGCTGATCCACAACCTGCACCGGCAGAGCGATTTCCACTTTCTGGGCAATCTGCCGCTGCACATCCACAGGCTTGAACGGACTCTGATCTATTTCCCCGTTTTCTTCCGCCTGGGCCTGCTGTGCCCTGGCGGCGGCAATGATGGAGAAAATCTCGTCAAGCTTTTCCTCAGCCGCCACTACCGTGGCATGGTTGACAATGTAATAATTGGGATCGGCTTTGGCCTCCGCTTCCGCCCGGGCCGCGGCCGCCTGCCTTTCCCGTTCCGTCTGGGCCCGGTTCTCCATGTCGCGCGGCACACGGATATCCTGGCGGGCCACTTCCCCTACTTCCAGCTTGTAGCCAGTCGGACTGATATTGATGGACAAAATGCCGAACAGCCCAATAAAGATTAAGACTGCCAAAATCCACTGCCTGACAGTTGTCTGTTCCAATTTGTCTTTGATGGCGCGCGCCGCTTTGGCCAAAGGTTTTGGTATAAACTTACCCATGTTGGCAGCTCCTCCGCTAAGCTTCGTCCTGCTGCTCGCTTTCAAACTCGGCATATGCTTTGATTACTCTCTGCACCAACGGATGCCGGACCACATCGCTTTCGGTGAGATAGCAAAAGCCGATCCCCTTCACGTTTTTCAGGATCCTGCCGGCTATCACCAAACCCGATTTCTTGCCCCGGGGCAGGTCGATCTGGGTCACATCTCCGGTAACGACAGCCTTCGAACCATAACCGAGGCGGGTCAGGAACATCTTCATCTGTTCGTTAGTGGTGTTTTGCGCTTCGTCGAGAATGATAAACGAGTCATCCAGAGTCCGCCCCCGCATGTAGGCCAGCGGGGCGATTTCGATCACACCTTTTTCCCGCAGCTTCAAGTACTGTTCTTGTCCAAGGATCTCGTACAGTGCATCGTACAGCGGCCTCAGGTACGGATCCACTTTGTTTTGCAGATCGCCGGGGAGAAACCCCAAGTGCTCGCCCGCCTCAACCGCCGGCCGGGTAAGAATTATCCGGCTTACCTCTTTCTTCTTCAAGGCGGCAGCCGCCACCGCCATGGCCAGGAACGTCTTCCCGGTTCCGGCGGGGCCAATGCCGAAAGTGATCACATTGCTGTTGATTGTCTGGACATATTCTCTCTGCCCCTGTGTCTTGGGGTAGAGCTGGCGCCCGCGGGCTGTGGTGACAATGGTTTCTGAATTAAGTTCCCGCAGGGATACTCCATTGCCGGTGTTGATCAGTTCGCTGGCGTAATGAAAATCATGGGCGGTGAGTTCCCGGTCGAGCCCCGCCACATTCTCGAGAATCTGCCGCACCTTTTCCACACTTTCTGTATCTCCGCTGAGAATCAAATCAATACCCCGGGGAATCACCCTGATACCGTATTGGTTCTCCAACCAGCGCAGGTTCTCGTCGCCTTTGCCGCTGACAGCCTGGGCTTGGGCGATATCCGCCAAGGTAAAAACAATCTCAGTTGCTTGCTGAGCCACTCACAAACCTCCCCGATGTTCTTAAAGACTATTCTTATTATAGCAGAATGTGATACAGATGCAAACTAGAGCCTGGGAGCGAACTCAGCGATGTCGTGCTCCAGCTCCACGATCAATCCCACCCGGATCCCGTCCTGATCCATGAGGTAGTGTTCGGTGACCTGTGTATCTTTCACTTGATCGCGATCCACTCCCGAGGCCGCCAGCTGCTGCCAGGCCCGTTCCAAGGCCAGGGCCCGGGCCTGGTCCACCGCGATGCTCGTTGTTCGGTAATCCACTTCTGCATAAATATGCTTGGTCACCGCGAAAGGCAGTTTCAGCCCGCCTATCCGAGGCTGCCAGGTGTGGGCTTCACTAGCATGGTTGGCAAACGGTGCCGGCCTTCCCAACCGCAGTACCCACTTGCCGATGGCGACCGAATAGCTGGTGTGGTAGTTGCCGGTTTCTATCGCTGTAATTTTGCTGAACGCCGCCTCACCGAAAGCGTCATACCAGACACGGGCCCGGACAATCCCTTCCGCGCTGCCCTGCTGGCGGCGGCCGTATTGGTCGTAGTATTCACCGGAAATAAGGATATCTCCTTTCTTGACGGTACTGCCCACAGTGACCAGCGGTGTGCCCCTAAAGGGCACCACCTGCGTGATCAGGCCATTCTGGGCGGCAACCACATCACCGTACTGCACTTCCGCGCGATGGGGGCTTGCCCGTTCCGTGACCTCAATCTGCATCAACACACCTTTGATGCGGGCCCCAACCCAGGACAGTTCTGGGAAACTGATCAAAAGCAAGTTTTCCAGGTAGTTCAAGTCGATTTGGGACTTGGGCGCCCCTACTCTCACCCCTTCCCGGGCCAGGAGATCGCTGATCGCAGCAGCGCTGATCTGCTCGCCGCCGGCGATTTCGATCATCCAAACAAACCCCGCTAGGTGGTAAAACAAGGCGGCGAGCAGTGCCAAACCCACCACCAGCCCTTTCCGCCTCGACACTTTCGCGGCAAAAAAAGGCAGCCCCGCCCGGCCCACGATCCCCACCCGGACGTTCAGCCCGCTTAACAAAGGGCGCAGCTTCTTGAAGTGTTTAATGCGGATTTTGCCGATCATGATGTTGGCCGTGACCCGCTCCAGGTCCCAGATGCCGTAGCCGCCGCCGGCGATGCGGTTGACCAAAGCCTCAAGCTGCGCGCCCTTCAGCTTGATGACCACATATCCCACCAGCCAAGCCCAAAGCCGGGTAATCATGTTTCCACCTCGCTATTGATCACCCATGTCGATATTGGTGATTACGCCTTCAAGCTTGAGATCGTCTTTATCAATAAAGCGGACAATCAGTCGGCGACCGTGAATGGCCATATGCCCGCCCGTGATCCGGATCCGGACTTCGGTGGAAGTATACTTCTCGATACCCTTGTGGTTTTCCACCATCAGTTCCGTATTGCCGATCATGGTGATCCTGGGGAGATCCAAAATGGCATCCGCCGGTAGTTCCATGGTGCTCACCAGCTTTTTGGCCGCTTTTTTCAAGCCTCGCTCCATCGCCACACCTCCGGCAATTCCAGCTCCTCTAAAAACTATGCTTATCTACAGCAAAGCATTACTGCAAAAGCAAAACCCAGGGTGTGCCCACCCCGGGTCAAGAAAAAAGGCGCTTTCCGCCTGGGAAAGCGCCTTTTGTGAAAACTCCTGCTTCCTAAAGTTGTTATCTGGCCGGCCAGGGCCTGACAGCCCTTGGCTCCCGAAGAATCTCGCTGTAGATCACGCCTGCCCACAGTTGAGAAGCCAATCCGGAAAAAACCACGTCCGCTTCTAGAGCTTTGGCTGGGGCTGCTGTTTTGGTTTTGGCTCCTGGCGCGGCTGACCCTGCTTCATCCCATGCTGCGTCGAAAGCAGCTTCCAACTCATTCAGGCCATCAAAGCCTTCGAAGCCAAAATCTGCCTCGTTCGCCGTCTGGACCTGCGGCCGCTTGTGCTCAAACACCGGCTTCTGCGCTGCCGGCGCCGGCGGTGCGGTTTTCGGCTGCCGATCCGGCGGTGCGGTTTGTTGCTGCCGTACCGTCTGTGGAGCTTTAGGCCGTGGAGCCGGCGGCGCCTTGGGGATTCTGGGCGCCTCTTTTTGCTGTTGGTTTTGCAGCGACTGCAGCACAGCGCCGACTACGGACGCGACCAGATAGATGACGACTATAATCGGTATTATAGGACCCATTTTATTCCTCCTCGGAGGCCGGCACTATTCAGTCTTGTCTTTCTGCTTCTGGTCCTGCTGCTCCTGCTTGCCAGCCCTGCCGATGGCCTGGCGCATGTCAGTATCGGCCATGATGTTGCGCATGTGGTAGTAATCCATCACACCGAGCTTGCCTTCCCGCAAAGCTTCCGCCAGCGCTTTCGGCACCTCGGCTTCCGCTTCCACTACCCGGGCGCGCATTTCTTCCACCCTGGCCCGCATCTCGTGCTCCAGGGCGATGGCGGCAAACCGCCGCTCGGCGGCTTTGGCCATGGCGATGTTCTTGTCGGCTTCCGCCTGGTCGATCTGGAGCTGCGCCCCGATGTTGCGCCCCACATCCACGTCGGCGATGTCAATGGAGAGGATTTCGAAGGCCGTGCCTGAATCCAAGCCCTTGGCCAGCACAGTGCGGGAGATTTGGTCCGGGTTCTCCAGCACTTCTTCGTGGCTTTCGCTGGAACCGACTGTTGTGACGATACCCTCGCCGACCCGGGCGATGATCGTAGCCTCGCCGGCTCCGCCCACCAGGCGGTCGATATTGGCTCTCACGGTCACCCGGGCGATGACTTTCAGCTCAATGCCGTTTTTGGCCACAGCCGAGATCAGCGGCGTTTCAATCACCCGGGGATTGACGCTCATCTGAACAGCTTCCAGAACATTGCGGCCCGCAAGGTCAATGGCCGCCGCCCGTTCGAATTCCAGGGAAATATCTGCGCGGTGAGCTGCGATCAGCGCGTCGATCACCCGGTCCACATTGCCTCCGGCCAGATAATGAGCTTCGAGTTTGTCGATGGTCACATCCAAGCCAGCCTTGTAGGCTTTAATCAAGGGGATAATAATCCTTCCCGGCGGCACCCGCCTAAGCCTCATTCCAACCAGGGTCAGAATGCCCACCTGGACTCCAGCGGCCAATGCCGATATCCACAGCCCGATGGGAATGAAGGAAAAGAGAAAGGACACGAACAGAACAATCAGGAAAAACAGGATGATCATCAAAGGTTCCACTATACTGCCTCCTTCTTAGGTATCTTTTCCATTATTTTATCACTTGTCTCTGACTTCGGTCACCACAATCCGGTTTCCTTCCACATAGACCACTTTCACCTTGGTGTCGTTGGGGATGAAGTCACCGTCCGACACCACATCATAGCGCTGGTCGCCGATTTTGACGATTCCCGCCGGCCGCAGGGCCGAGACTGTGACCCCGGTTTGGCCCAGGAGTTCACTGTAGTCTCTGACCCCTTGATAGCCCAGGGACCGCTCTTCCCGGGTGAGCAGGACAAATCGGCTCCAGGCCCGGGATCTGGTGAACCGCTTCCACAAAAGGACGATAATGGCGATGGTCACCGCCAATGTGATCGCCAGGCTGGTCAAAGCAGCTGTGAAATTGTCAAAGGACAGGAAAATACTGGCCAGAATGCTGATCAAACCCAAGACGCCCACCAGGCCGAAGCCGGGGATGAAAAAGATCTCAGCGATCAGCATAATGATGCCCAGCACAAACAGGGCCACCACTTCAAGGCCGGCCAGCCCTGCCAGGATCCGGCCGCCGAAGAACAAGCCCATGGCCATAACCCCGATCACGCCAGGCAGCCCCAATCCGGGCGACAGAAGTTCGATGATGATCCCCAAAAAGCCGATGATCAGCAGAATCTGGCTCACGGTAGGATCGGTGACAAAACCTGCCAAACGCTCGGCCCAGTTGCGCTCGATCTCCACCACCGGCAGATGATCCAGCTGATAATGGGCCAAGACCTCTGTGCGGTAATTGGTGAGCAGATCCGCATAGCCGTATTTTAGAGCATCCTGCGCAGTCAAAGTCAGCAGCTGCCCAGGCCCCACCAGGCCGTCGACGACTATATCGGCATCGACCATGGCCGCGGCGATGTTAGGATCTCTGCCGTGGCGCTGGGCCGTCGCGGAAAACTCCGCCCGCATGTAGGAAACATTCTTGGGATCCAAAGGCCGCGGTTCAGCCGCTCCCAGCGTGCTTCCAGGCGCCATGGCGATCTGAGGCGACGCTATGGCGATCAACGCTCCCGCCGATATGGCTCGTTCCCGGACAAAGGCGATCACCGGTGTTTCCATCCGCAGGATGTAGTCGCGTATTTCAACAGCCGCGTCGACACGGCCGCCGAAGGTATTTATCTCCAGGATTACCGCCGCCCGGTCCTGTTGTGCCTGTTTCAAACCTCTGAGGACATATTGGGACAGGCCAAGCTCCACTGTGCCGTCGACAGAAATCACATACACCTGGGCCGGCACAAGCTGAGCAGAACAACTTGCCGCGCCAAGCGTCAAGGCAAGAGCGACTGCTGTGGTGATGATGGACATTAGCATGTTTTTTCGGCTCATGATCGGCCTCCCTTCGTGCTCAATTTCTTTCTATGGAAAAAAGCTCGACATCAATTTCATGATATCGAGCCAATACTTGTCTATCGGAACCTTGCATTCCGCTTGCGCGCTGCCTCAGACTTCTTTTTCCGTCTGACGCTAGGCTTTTCATATTGTTCCCTTTTCCTTACTTCTGACAGTACACCCGTTAGCCGCACTTGTTTCTTGAAACGGCGCAAAGCACTATCGAGGGACTCATTCTTGCCTACTCTTACCTCTGCCATCCTTATCCCTCCCTCCACAGCAGCACATACGATAGGGGTCCGCATTCATTATAATCTATTAAGTATAGTTGGTCAATTGTTTTATCCTGGCGGCCAGCCAAGCTCCCGCCCGCCGAGCAGGTGAAAATGGAGATGCTGCACTGTCTGTCCCGCGGCGGGGCCGCAGTTAGTCACCAACCGGTATCCGTCCTTGAGCTGATACTTCGCCGCCAACTCCTTGACAGCGACCCCAATTTCGTAAAGGAGGCTTTCGTCCTCCGGGCTTATCTCGCCGAGATCGGCCAGGTGCCGTTTCGGGATGATCAGGATGTGAACGGGCGCCTGTGGGTTGATATCGTGAAAGGCGACGACACTGCCGCTTTCATAAACCAGTTCAGTCCCTAATTCTTTATTGGCGATCTTGCAAAAGATACAGTCCATCGCTTCGCACCTCCCTCCTCGCCTACATGAGAATTCTAATCTTATGGAAGAATTCCTGCCAACTGCCCGTCTGCGGCAGAAACAATCCTTACATCGACAATTGAGCCGATAAGCCCCTCGGCATCTGGGCCCGCCGGGACCGCTACCTGGATGTAATTGTCAGTATGCCCCACCAGTTTGTCGTCGAGCACCCTTTCAAACAGCACCTGCACCACTTTATCGACAAATTGGCGCCGAAAGGCAGCGCCCATCTCGTCGGACAAGGCGATCAAGGCTTTGCTGCGCCTATCTTTTTCCGGCTTTGGCACCTGATCGGGAAAATCCGCGGCCGGGGTCTCTTTCCGGGGCGAATAAGGGAAAACATGGATTTTGCAGGGAACCATTTCCCGTAAAAAAGCGTAAGTTTCATCGAAAAGCTCCCGTGTCTCTCCAGGAAAGCCCACGATCACATCGGTGGTGACGGCCACCTCCGGCACCCGGGCCCGCACCGATTCCACGATGCGGCGGAAATCGGCGGTTTGATAGCGCCGGCGCATCCGCTGGAGCACCTGGTCTGATCCGCTCTGGAGGGGAATGTGCAGATGCCGGCAGACTTTTGGGTTGTCCGCCACCAGATCGATTAGTTTGTCATCGATTTCATTGGGATCCACGGAACTGATCCGCACCCGCTCCAACCCAGGCACTTCGGCTACCTGTTCCACAATGTCCGAAAGCGAGCTCGGCGGATTCAGATCGCGGCCGTAACCGCCGAGATGGACGCCGGTAAGGACAATTTCCCCGTAGCCCTGGCCCACAATCTCCTTCACCTGTTCCAGAACACTTGCGGCAGGGCGGCTCCTGGACGGCCCCCGGGCGTAGGGGACCTTACAGTAAGAGCAGAACTGGCTGCAGCCGTCCTGGATCTTGAGGTAAGCTCTGGTCCTGCCTTCGAAGGCGACGGCGTTTATTTCCTCGAACTTGCGCACTTTAAGGATATCTCCCACAAGAATGCCCTGTTCGTCGCCGCCGATTTGCTCCACCAGCTCCACAATCCGGCTGCGCTGATCAGTCCCCACGATCAGGTTGACTCCAGGGATGGACTTGACCTCGTCCGGATTGGTCTGGGCCAGGCACCCCACCACCACAATCTTGGCCTGGGGATTTTTCCGGTGGGCCCGGCGGATCATCTGCCGGGACTTGTGATCACTGATATTCGTCACGGTACAGGTGTTGATGATATAGACATCAGCCCCCGCCTGGTCGAAATCCACCACTTCGTAGCCGCAGGCTTTGAACTGGGCTGAAATTGCTTCTGAATCATATTGGTTCACTTTACAGCCGAGGGTATGCACAGCTACCCGCTTGCTCAACCTAAATCACCCCATATAAACTGCACAAGCGTCAGAACAGCGACCGCCGCTGTCTCGGTGCGCAAAATCCTGCTGCCGAGCGTAATAATTTCTCCATTGATCCTTTCGACCCTGTCAACTTCTTCGGGGCAGAAACCACCTTCCGGCCCAATCACGATGCTTACCGCTTTGGGCGGCCCTTCCCGCAGCCGATCCCGGAGATCAGCCAGACTGCGCCGCCGCTCCTGCTCATACGGCATCACAAGCAGGTGATCTGGGGGACGCTTGGCCAGCGCTGCAGCCATATCGTCGAAACTGAGCGGTTCATGCACTTTGGGAACTGCGCCGCGCCGGCACTGCTTGGCCGCCGCTTCAGCGATTTTCTGCCACCGTTTCTGCCTTTGCCGCGCCTTCTCCCCGTCGAGCTGAACAACAGTATAGCGAGAGAAAAAAGGTATGATTCCCGTAACCCCAAGCTCGACACTTTTTTGTATGATCAAATCCATTTTGTCCCCCTTGGCCACTGCCTGGCACAAGTATGTCTCAAGGGGCGATTCGGTTCTGGCCTGGACAGGATCCAGCAGTTGGCAGACGATCTGTTCCGGCTCAACCGATACAATCACACTCTCGTAAGCTTTCTCGGCCGCTCCGTCCTTCACCCCGATCAAAACCCGGTCCCCCGGCTTTTTCCGCAGGACCGCCCGGAGATGGTGGGCGTCACCGCCGGTGACGGCCGCTCTTCCTTGGTTAATCTGTTCGGCGGATATGAAAACCTTGACCATTTGTTCCGCTCCCTGCCGCTTTCAGCCCTTATCTGCCCTGTCTCGGAGCTTCAGCTCCATGCACACCCATTCGCCCTGGCGCCAGCTGTTGATAATCTCGAAGCCGTGTTTCAAGGCATGTTCAGCCACATCGCCGGCCCGGCTCTCGATGATCCCGGAAACCAGGAACGTACCACCGCTGTTTAGTTTCTCAGCCGCCGCAGACATCAGTTCGATGACTACATCGGCGATGATGTTGGCTATGATCAAATCAGCCTTCCCGGCCAGATCCGCAAGCGAACCCTGCAGGCACATGACAGTGGTTCCGTTTCTTATGGAATTTTCCCGGCAGGCGGCCACTGCCACCGGATCGATATCCACCGCAAGGACTTCTTTCGCACCGAGCTTGGCAGCAGCGACAGCCAAGATCCCTGACCCGGTGCCGATGTCCCACACGATCCGCCCATCAAGCATCTGTTCCTGAAGGGCTTCGAGGCACATGGCTGTGGTGGGATGAGTCCCAGTGCCGAAAGCCATGCCCGGATCAAGGGTGATGACCACATCTTCAGGATGGCGCTCCACAGCCGGTTCCCAGCTGGGCTCGATCAGGACGCGGCCGATTTTGATGGGGTGGTAATGCTGCTTCCAAGCTTGAGCCCAGTCTGACTCTGCGATGATCCTGGCCGTCAGCTCCACCGGGCCAACTTGGAGGCCAAAGGAGGCCAAACCCTCGATTTCTCCGCGGATCAGGTCAAGCTCAGGGCTGGTTTTTGGCTGATGGAAGTACGCTTTGACCACTACCCTGGTGTCGCCAGTCAGCGGTGGAAAATAATCTCCCCACCGATTGGCCACCGCTTCCAGGATCAGGGCGTCGCTTTCGAAAGCCACTCCGTGCGCTCCGTGACGCAGCATGACTTCACCTGCCGCTTCCGCCGCTTCCCCGCCGATTCTGGCTGTCACTTCCTGCCATTTATGTTCCATGCTGCCACGCCCTTGTTAAAGAATATAATGAGCAAAAGTGGCGGTGTCTCCCGCCACGCTATCGCCATGCATCCCTGACTTTCCCCAGGAAGCTCTTGGTTTCGTTCGGCAGCGTATCGCCGCCGGCTTTGGCGAATTCTCTCAACAGCTGCTTCTGTTTGTTGTTCAGCTTGGTGGGTGTGACCACCCTGACTTTAACCAGCTGATCACCTCGACCGAAACCCCGGACATCGGCAATGCCCTTGCCCCGCATGCGGAACACCTTGCCGCTTTGGGTCCCTTCCGGGATCCGCATCTTCAGATCCCCTTCCAGAGTCGGCACCTCGATCTCATCGCCCAAAGCAGCTTGGACGATGGAAATAGGCACCTCGCAGATAACATCGTTGCCCTGGCGGGTGAAGAACGGGTGGGGTTTCACAGTGACGACGACCAGCAGATCACCGTAAGGCCCGCCGTAGCTTCCGGCCTCCCCCTGTCCTCCTACCCGGACAACCGTGCCGTCGTCAACACCTGCCGGAATCTTGACGTTGATTTTCCGGGACGCACTCACTCTGCCGCTGCCGCCGCACACTTTGCAGGCGGTCTCAAAAATCTTGCCCTCGCCCCTGCAGCGGGAACAGACGCGGCTGGTCTGAATTTGGCCGAAGGGGGTGCGCTGGACTGAACGGACCTGTCCCGTGCCGCCGCAGTCAGGGCATGTTTTCAGAGGAGTACCCGGTTCAGCCTGGTTGCCGTGGCAGTGGGAACAGATTTCGGTCCGCTGAATCTCCACAGTCTTCTCAACACCAAACGCAGCTTCCTCAAACTCGAGGGTGAGATCCATCCGGAGATCGGCCCCTTTGCGGGGGCGCCGGTCCCGGCGGGTGGAACTGCGTCCGAAGAACATGTCGGCGAAAATATCTCCCAGATCCTCAAAGCCAAAACCAAAATCGCCGAAGTCGCCAAACCCGCCGAAACCGCTGTTCTCGAAGTCGGCATGGCCCAACTCATCATACTGGCGGCGGGTATCGGGATCGCCAAGGACCCGGTACGCTTCGTTGATCTCTTTGAACCGTTCTTCAGCTCCCGGCTCTTTGTTCACGTCCGGGTGGTATTCCCGGGCCAAACGCCGATATGCTTTTTTGATATCATCCTGAGAGGCATCGCGCGGCACACCCAAGATCTCATAGTAATCTTTGGCCATGAATCCACCACCTTCGGTTATTTCTGATCTGTTTCATCGGTGAATTCTGCGTCCACTACATCTTCTCCCGCGTCGGTCTGGGTGGAAGAGGCACCACTCTGCTGTCCTGCCTGGGCCTGCTGGTAGATCCTCTGGGACAATTTGTGCATGATCTCGTCCATCGCCTTCATCTTGGCTTTGATCTCTTCCGCGTCGTCGCTTTCCACAGCCTTCTGCAGCGCTTCCTTCGCCGCCTCAATCTCTTTCTTTTCCGCTTCGCCAACCTTGTCGCCAAGCTCGTTCAACGAGCGGTCGATAGTGTAAATGGCGGTGTCCGCCTGGTTCTTAAGCTCTATCAGCTCGCGGCGCTTCTTGTCTTCCTCTGCGTGAGCTTCCGCCTCTTTGACCATTTTCTCGATATCTTCCTTGGTAAGGCCGCTGGCCGATGTGACTGTGATCTTCTGCTCTTTGCCAGTCCCCAGGTCTTTGGCTGAAACATTGACGATACCATTGCGGTCGATATCGAAAGTGACCTCAATCTGCGGCACGCCCCTGGGCGCCGGCGGAATGCCGGTCAGCTGAAACCTTCCCAGAGTGACATTGTCCTTGGCCATAGGCCGTTCGCCCTGCAGGACATGGATATCCACAGCCGGCTGGTTGTCGGCTGCCGTGGTGAAGACCTTGGTTTCCCGGCAGGGGATGGGTGTGTTCCGCTTGATCAATGTGGTCATCACGCCGCCCTATGTCTCGATACCCAGGGAGAGGGGAGTGACGTCCACCAGGACCAAGCCTTGGCCCTTTTCAAACTCGCCGGAAAGTACACCGGCTTGAATGGCGGCACCCATGGCCACGCATTCATCGGGATTGATCCCCTTGTACGGCTCTTTGCCCATGACTTTCTTGATCGCTTCCTGGACTGCCGGGATCCGGGTGGAGCCGCCCACCAAGATCACGCGGTCGATATCGCCAGGCTTCAGCCCCGCGTCCTCCAATGCCCGGTGCAGAGGGCCCATGGTTGCTTCCACCAGGTCGGCGGTGAGCTCGTTGAATTTAGCCCTGGTGAGACTGATGTCCATGTGGAGCGGGCCTGCGTCGCTGGCACTGATGAACGGCAGGTTGATGTTGGTCTGCATCAAGCCCGACAGTTCGATCTTGGCCTTTTCCGCCGCTTCCTTCAGCCGCTGCATGGCCATTTTGTCTTTGGACAGATCGACTCCCGTCTCTTTCTTGAACTCGTCGATCAAGTAGCGCATGATCCGTTCGTCAAAATCGTCGCCTCCCAGGCGGTTGTTGCCGCTGGTGGCCTTGACGCCGATGTAACCTTTGTCGAGCTCCAGGATGGAAACGTCGAAAGTCCCGCCGCCCAGGTCATATACAAGCACAGTTTGCTCCTGTTCCTTATCAAGGCCGTAGGCGAGAGACGCGGCGGTAGGCTCGTTGATAATCCGCAGCACTTCCAAACCGGCAATGGCTCCCGCATCCTTCGTGGCCTGCCGCTGTGAGTCGGTGAAATAGGCGGGAACGGTTATCACAGCCTGAGTCACAGTTTCTCCCAGGTAGTTTTCGGCCTCTTCCTTGAGTTTGCGCAGAATCATGGCGGAAATCTCCTGGGGTGTATATTTCTTGCCATCAATGGCCACGGTGTGGTCTGTGCCCATGTGCCGTTTGATGGACATAATCGTCCGATCAGGATTGGTTACGGCCTGCCGCTTGGCCACCTGGCCCACCAGCCGTTCGCCGTCTTTGGTGAAGGCCACGACCGACGGTGTGGTGCGGCTGCCTTCGGAATTAGGGATTACTACGGGTTCCCCACCTTCCAATACTGCCACAACAGAGTTTGTTGTCCCTAAGTCAATTCCTATCACTTTTCCCATACCTATTCCTCCTCATGTTGCTGTTTGGGGGCAACTTTGACCATGCTTGCCCGCAGTAGTTTGTCTTTATAATAGTAGCCTTTTTGCAGTTCTTCGATGACTATCAGGTCCTCACCCGGGCCACCTTCCATGCTCACAGCCTCATGGACAGTGGGATCGAAAGGTTTTCCCACGGCGTCGACCGGGGCCAGCCCTTCTTTCTGCAGGCATTCCATCAGCTGGTTGAAAATCATTCTCACACCGGCCAGGTACGGCGAATCTTCCTCTCCGGCGGCAATGGCCCGTTCAAAGTTGTCAATCACCGGCAATAGCCCTGTGAGCAAATTTTGGTTGGCTGTAGCCCTGATCATTTCGATCTGGGCTTCATTCCGCCTTTTATAGTTGTCAAAGTCGGCCTTCAAGCGCAGAAGCCTGCTGACAAGCTCGGCCCGTTCCTGTTCCCACTGCTGTTTCAGCTGCTCAAGCTCTGGCTCGGCCTGCAGCGGCCCGGAGCCGTCGCCGCTTTCCGCCGCGGTGGGCTCTGTTTCGTCCACAGCAGGTTCACAGGCCGGCCCCTCAGCCGGCGACCCTCCTTCAATGTCGGCAGTGCCGGGCGTTTCCTGCTGATGATTTTGTTGATGATCCTGTTGATGATCCTGTTCTTGTTCATGCTGTCGATCTTTCAAGTCTCTACCTCCTCAGGGCACCTATTTAATCAGCTCTGATAGGATCTCGCTGATGGAATCGGCCAACATTTCCACAACCGAGTATGTGTTGGCGTACTCCATCCTGGTAGGGCCGATCACCCCAATCGCCCCGATCACTTCACCGCCTATGGAGTAGGTGGAAGTGACCACGCTGCACTCATGGATTTCCTCGATGGGGTTCTCGCGGCCGATGGTGACCTGAACGCCTGAATACCTGCTGAGAGTGTTGATCAGATTGGACACGGTCTCTTTCTGCTCCAACAAGCTCAACAGGCCTTTGGCTCGCTCCAGATCCCTGAATTCAGGCTGCTCGAAAATGCTGATTGCGCCGCTTAAAAAGACCTTTTCCTGCTTTGTGTCGGCCAATTCGCTCGCGATCACCTCAAGCAAGGCGCTTCCCAATTCCCCGTAGTCTCCTTGTATTTCTTTGATCAGAGTGGCTCGCAGGTCACGGTAGGTGACTCCCTGAAGCCTTTTGGTCAGCTGCCGGGAAATCTTGGGTAGAGCCTCGGGATCGTACTTCACCGGCATGCGGATGATGCGGTTCTGCACCAAGCCTGGATGAAGCACGAGGATAACCAGGACGCGGTAATCGTCCAAGGCCATCAGCTGCACCCGTTCCAGCATGCAGAGATCGATCTGCGGCGCCAGCACCACCGCGACGTAGTTGGTCAGCACCGAGAGCAGCTTCGACACTTCCTGCACCAGAAGCTCGATTTCGTGCTTGTGGGTTTCCATGCGCCGTTGGATGTCGCTGCGCTGCTGTTCCGGGATCACCCACGGCTCCATCAGCACATCCACGTAAAAACGGTATCCTTTATCAGAAGGAATCCGGCCTGCTGAAATATGCGGCTGGATGATATATCCTATTTCTTCCAGATCTGCCATTTCGTTGCGGATAGTAGCGGGAGAAACACCGAGATTGTAGCGGCGAGCGATCGTCCGGGAACCAACCGGCTCAGCAGAACGAATATAATCATCGACAATTGCATGCAGCACCATGATCTTTCTTTCATTCAGCATCCAACTCGCCTCCCTTCACCTCCTTAGCACTCGCCGAGTTAGAGTGCTAACATCTATCATTCATAAACTATCACTACGGTACTTGTTTGTCAAGATGGCAAAGGGGGCGCATCTAGCGGACAAAAGCCGAAAAAACCATGTTCCCTAGGGATCTGCCGCACTTGGTCAGCCGTAAGTGGCCATCGTTCTCTTCGATCAAGCCCCGTTCTGTCAACTGCCTGATCTCTGCCCCATACACATCGTGAGCCGAGCATTGAAAACGCTGGTAAAACCGGTGCAGATCCACGCCGCGAACCATGCGCAGCCCGAGAAACATCATTTCGTCCATGGCTTGTTCCCGGCTCACCGGCTCCCAAGACGCGAAGGCCGGGTGTTGGCGGAGCCAGGTCTGAATGTACTGCTCCAGATCATCGGTACTGCTGTAGCGGATCTGATTGTAAAAGCCGTGGGCGCCGCTGCCGAGGCCCAGATAGGGATCGGCCCGCCAGTAGATCAGGTTATGCTGTGCTTCTCGTCCAGGTTTCGCATAGTTGGAGATTTCATAGTGGCAGTAGCCATGCTGAGGTAGATACTCCTGAGTGTGGGCGAACATGGCGGCGGCCGTGCCCTCCGGCGGCAGCCGCAGCTTCCCCTCCTGATAAGCCAGGTAAAACGGGGTGTTTTCTTCCAGAATCAAGGAATAGCAGGAAATGTGTGCCGGCTCAAGCTCAACAGCCTTGGCTAGAGTTTCCTGCCACCTGCGGAGCGTCTGGCCGGGCAGGCCTTCAATCAAGTCTAGATTAATGTTGTCGATGCCGGCCTTCCTGATCAGTTCCACGCTTGCGTAAACGTCATCGACGGTATGGATTCTGCCTATGGCCTTGAGCAGCCGGTTGTCAAATGCTTGGGCTCCGAGGCTGATTCTGTTCACCCCAGCTTCGGCAAGCACTTTTGCTTTGTCCGAGGAGAGTGTGCCAGGATTCGCTTCCACCGTGAACTCAAAACCTGGTTCAAAGTTGAAGGCGGTCAACAGCTTGGTAAACAGCTGCTCCAGCTGGTTGGCTGAGAGGATGGTGGGTGTGCCGCCGCCGACATACAGTGTGGCACAGGCGGCGCCGCCGATCTGCCGAGCCCAATAGCCAATCTCGCCTGACAAAGCTTCAAGGTATCGCTCGATCGCTGCCGGCGCGGCGACAACCGAATGGAAGTCGCAGTAACCGCACTTGCGAGCGCAAAACGGAATGTGGACATAAACACCGAGCATGGCCTCCGCTCCCCATTCTCATTCCACTTTAAGGATGGCCATGAAAGCTTCCTGCGGGACATCGACGCTTCCTAAGCTTTTCATCCGCTTCTTGCCTTCTTTTTGCTTCTCGAGCAGCTTCCGCTTGCGGCTGACGTCGCCGCCGTAGCACTTGGCCAGGACGTCCTTGCGCAGCGCCTTGACGGTCTCCCTGGCGATCACTTTGCTGCCGATGGCGGCTTGGATGGGAACTTCAAACTGCTGCCTGGGAATCAGTTCTTTAAGTTTCCGGGCTAGACTGCGGCCCCGCTCATAGGCCTTGTCGCGGTGGACGATGCACGAAAGGGCGTCCACCGGTTTGCCGTTAAGGAGAATATCCAGTTTGGCCAGATCCGATTCTCTATAGCCGCTGAACTCATAATCCAAAGACGCGTAGCCCTTGGTCCGGGACTTGAGTTTGTCGAAAAAGTCCATCAGGATCTCGCTCAATGGGATATCGTACTCGAGCCGCACTCGCTCCAGTGTGACATATTCCATGTTCTTGAATTCTCCGCGCCGCTCCTGGCACAACTCCATCACAGGGCCTACAAATTCTTCGGGCAGCATGATGGTGGCGGTGACAAACGGCTCCGCGATCGTCTCGATTTTCCCCACCGCTGGAAAGGCCGCGGGATTGTCGATGTAAATCTCTGTTTGATCTGTGAGCCTGATCCGGTAGACCACGCTGGGGGCTGTGGCGATGATGTTGAGGTTGAACTCCCGCTCAATCCGCTCCTGAACGATCTCCATGTGCAAAAGCCCCAAAAAGCCACAGCGGAAACCAAAACCCAAGGCGGCTGAGGTTTCGGGTTCGAAAGCTAGGGCCGCATCGTTGAGCTGCAGTTTCTCCAGTGCCTCCCTCAGTTCCACATACTGTTCGTTATCCACTGGATAAAGGCCGCAGTAAACCATCGGCTTGGCAGGCTGATACCCCGGCAGGGGTTTTGGGGCGGGCCTTTGGGCGTGGGTGATCGTGTCTCCCACCCTTGTGTCCTTGACGTTTTTCATGCTTGCCATCACACAGCCGACTTCACCGGGAAGCAGCCTGTCCACAGGAGTCATCATCGGGCACAGCACCGCCAGTTCTGAAACCTCGAAAGTGCGGCCGCTGCTCATCATCTGAATCTGATCGCCGGTTTTCAGTGTGCCGCTGAAAACCCGGATATAGGCCACCGCTCCCCGGTAGGAGTCGTAATGGGAGTCGAAGATCAAGGCTTGGAGATGCGCATCGGGATCTCCCTGCGGCGGTGGAATCCGGTTGACGATCGCCTCCAGGATCTCATCGATCCCGGCGCCCGTTTTGGCGCTGGCCAGGATCGCTTCGCTGCTGTCGAGCCCGATGATATCCTCGATTTCTCGCTTGACCCGGTCCGGATCAGCGCTGGGAAGATCGATTTTGTTAATCACCGGGATGATCTCCAAATCATGCTCCAAGGCCAGGTATAGATTGGCCAGTGTCTGGGCCTCAACGCCCTGCGTCGCGTCAATAACCAGCAGTGCCCCTTCACATGCAGCCAGGCTGCGGGACACTTCATAGGAAAAGTCCACATGGCCGGGAGTGTCGATCAGGTTGAGGACATACTCCTGCCCGTCTGCAGCCCGGTAATTGATGCGGACGGCAGTCAGCTTGATGGTGATGCCCCGTTCCCGTTCCAGATCCATGGAATCCAGGATCTGCTCGGCAAGCTCCCGCTTCGTGACCGTACCGGTCGCTTCAAGCAGCCGATCAGCCAGTGTCGACTTGCCATGGTCGATATGGGCGATGATGCAAAAGTTTCTAACCAGTTTTTGATCCATAACCACACCATGTCCTTCTATCGCAAGCGTTATCCTCTATCGGTTCTCTTCAGCCGCTTTGCCGGTCGGTGCCGGACCTGCCCCTGCTTTTGGTCCTCAGTCGCTGCTTGATCACTCGGGCTACAAATATCGGCTCTTCCATTCTCAAAAGCAGGCTCAAAACCAGGTACACCACAATCCCGACAGAAATGGCGCTGAATGTCTGAATCAGGCGCCCGGTTCCGGAAGCGAGATTCACGTACCTGGCCGCCAATACAGCTGTGTAATGCGTGCAGGGTGCCATGACAGCGCACGCCGCGGCGGATCGCGCCACCGTGCTCAGAATGCGGCGGCCGCCGACAGCGCCGATCTTGCGCCGCAGCGCCCATAGCAGGAGCAGCATCTGAATCAGGCTGGTTAGGGAAAATGCCAGCGCCAGGCCGCCAATGTCAAGACTTGTCCACTTAAGCAAAGCCAAGCTGATCGCAAAATTGACGAAAACAGCCGCAAACCCCACCTTGACCGGAGTGATGGTATCCTGCAGCGAGTAATACACCCGGGTAATGATCTGCAGCCCGGACTGGGCGAACAGCCCGGCGGCATAAAACAGCAAGGCATATGCTGTAACTTCGGTGTCGCGGCTGGTGAACTCACCGGTCTCGAACAAAAGCCTGACGATGGGCACTCTCAGCACCGCCATCCCCACGGCCGAGGGCAGGGTGATGTAAAAGACGACCCGCAGCCCAAAGGTAAAAGTCTGCTTCAGTTCGGCCATTTCTTTCCGGGCGGCATGAGTGGCCAAGGTTGGGAAGATCGCTGTTGACAGCCCCATGGCGAAGATGCCCAATGGAAAGTTGATCAGCCGGTTGGCGAGCCTCAACGCGGCGATGGAACCTGTCTGGAGCAGAGATGCAAGGTTTTGGCCGATGATCATGTTGATCTGGGCAATGGACAGGCCGATGATCGCCGGGATCATCAATTTGATGATTCTTCGAATCCCCGGGTGTTTCAGATCGATCAGGCCGCGGTAGTAGCGCCGCCCCAAGCGGGCCACCAGCGGTACTTGGACAAAAACGCTGCCGAAGGCGCCGACCACCGTTCCGTAGGCCATCCCCACAATCCCCAGCAGAGGGCCGATCAGGTAAGCGCTGAGAATCTGGGCTGTGTTGTAAACCAGCGGCCCCACCGCCGGGAGCGTGAACCGCTGATAAGAGTTCAAAATTCCCATGGAAATCCCGGACAATGCGGTGAAGAACACTGCCGGGAAAGTGATCCGCATCAGGCTGATCAGCAGATCTCGCTGTTCCCCGGCAAAACCGATTCCCACCAGAGGAGCGATAATAGGCGCGAAGACGATCCCCAGCAGAGTAAAGCTGACCAGCAGTATTCCAACCAGATTGATAAAGGAGCTTGCCACATACCAGGCCTGCTTTTCGTCATCGCGGGCCAGATACTGAGTAAACACCGGGATGAAAGCGGAGCTGATCACGCCGCCCACAAGCAGCTGATACATCAAGTCCGGAATGGCGAACGCGGCAAAAAAGACATCTGTCGCCCCGGTCCTGCCGAAGACTGCCGCAATCGCCCGTTCTCTGACAAACCCCAGCACCCGGCTGAGGAAGATGGCAAACATCACAATCCCGGCAGCCCGGGCCACCCGTTGTGCCGAACTGGATTCTTCGTGCATATTTCCTGCTCCTTGCCTCGAATCTAGATTTCATTATAGCATTTCTGCTATGACAGTGGCAACCAATTCCGCCGCCAGCAGTGCTTCTTCAATAGTGTTTTCCACCGATCCGATCTCTATTAGAATGCTGTTTTGGTGCAGATGCTGGTTGTAGCGGGCATCGCGGCGAATCTGCATCGGGCGCATCAAGCCCGGGTACATGCGTTCGGCAGTACGGTAAAAATCCAGGGCGAACTCATAGTTTTTCTCCCAGTGCGGATGTGACTGGGGAATACTTTGGGCGGTGGCCACGACCAAGAGCACTCTGGCTACCTGCCTGCCGTCGATGACCACTGTCCGATCAGGCACGTTGGCGTCACGATGGACATCGAAGACGAAGCGGATGCCGGGGTTCTGGGCCAGGATGGTTTTGACAGTCCGCTCGGAATTGACGTAGGCACCGCTCAGTGTCGGCCAATCATGGATCGCGGTGGAGTGGATCACACCAATACCTTGGCTGCGCAGCGCTTCCGCCAGGTGGTTGCCTACTTCCATGATTCCTGTGATTGTCCTGTCGCTGGTAGAACTGAAGACATAGTGGGCGTTCTGGTAATTCTCTGACTTTGCTGCCGGGCCCAGGTACATCTCGGAAGAATGGCTGTGGTAAATCAGGACTTGCGGTGCTAGATCCGCGGCTGTGGCTCGGCTGGGTGGTTGAACTCTGGTTTCCAGCGGTTTGGTTGGATCAGGATCGAAGGTCAGTTCAGGAATAAAGACGAAAGGCCGCTCCTGCCAGGTTTGCCTGCTCTCAAACAAGTCCAAGAAAGGTATGGTGTTTCTCAGCAGTGTATCGGGGTTGCCTAAGTCAAAATCGGTGATCAGATATATAAATGAGCGGAGTGTGTACTCCCATCCTGGGCTGTACTGCTCCCGTTCGCCGGCGATCGGTATTCCCAGGCTGATCACGGTCCGGGCCAGTCGGTGATCGAGGCTGATATAAACAAAAAGAAGATGATAGCTGAAATACCCGATCAACACACACAGAGCCACAACAAACAGCCACGGCAGGATGGGAGCCGCCGGCCGGCGGCTGCGGTGCCTCGGCATTTTACCACCCTCTTTGGTAGGCTACAGCACATTATATTTGTCCAACAACCAAAATATGTTAAGCTATAGATGGGGGTCGACGGATGGGGGAGTGAGGTGTGACAGGGTGTGACAGGGGACGGTGACCTGTCACGCGAAGTGTGACAGGTCACCGTCCCCTGTCACACCCTTGTCACCATCAGAAAGAAGGGGGCTTTTATGAAGCAGGTTCTTGCGCTGTTGTTGATTGTGAGCTTGGCCTTTTCCGGGTATTTGTTCTACCAGCTCCGGATTATCGAACAAAAGGATCATTTGGTTGTCTATTTTGTCCGTTCTACACCCACCAATTTTTTGTTGGTGCCGGTGGTCCGTTCCTGCCCTCGCCCGGCTACTCCAGAAAAGGCCCTAGAATTATTGCTGGAGGGTCCTACACCTGAGGAAAAAGACCAGGATCTATGGCCTTCGGTATCAGTTGGGACGAAACTTTTGGGGTTAAAGATTTCAGACGGGTTGGCCAGCGCCAACTTCTCGAAAGAGCTGCAGACAAACTTTGTCGGAGGCAGTCAGCTGGAAGGACACCTGGTGGACGCGATTGTCTCGACTTTGATTCAGTTTCCTGAAATCGAAAAGATTGAGATCCTGATTGAAGGCGAACGGGTTGAGTCAATTGCCGGCCACGTCTTGATCGAGTACCATCTTCCATGAGATGGTGAAGGCGTGACAGGGCGTGACAGGGGACGGTGACCTGTCACGTCCCAATCATCAACTTAAGTACTTAAAGATCTCGTCATAGTCCACGCCTTCGTGAAAAGCACTGTTCAAGCCGCCGGCGATCACATTGGCCACATCGTTGATCAGCTCATCAATCTCCTTTGGAGTAACAATCAAGCTGCCCATGTACGGTTCAAGCACCTGATTGATCATCTGCCGCTTTTGTTCCCTGGACATCGCGCCTGGTGCTGTCTGAGCCGTTGTGGCGTCTGCATTTGGCTGCGCCGCTGAACCCATGATCGCCTGAGGATCCACAGCAAAACTGGTTTTTTGCGGCATTTCCTCAGCCTGCAGCTTCCGCTCCGGGTCTTCCCCGCCAATTATATCCAGAGCGTCGGAAACAATGGTCGAGGCATGCACCACAGTCGGGACACCGATGGCCAGCACCGGAATGCCCAGCGTTTCCTGATTGATCACCATTCTCTTGTTCCCCACACCGGACCCAGGGTTGATACCCGTGTCTGAAATCTGAATCGTGCTGCACAGCCGGTTTATACTGCGGCTGGCCAACGCATCGATGCAAATGACAGCATCAGCCTTGACTTCGCCGACAATCCCCCGGATAATCTCGCCGGTTTCGATCCCGGTCAGTCCCAGAACCCCCGGCGCAATCGCCGCAATAGGCCGCAGCCCCTTCCGAAGCTCCGGCGGTGAAAGCTGGATCAGGTGCCTGGTCACCATCAATTCTCCCACAACTTTCGGCCCCAGGGCATCGGGAGTGGCGTTCCAGTTCCCCAAGCCCACGACCAGAATCACTGCCTCCGGGCCTAGCCTACTCTGCTCGATAAACCACTTGATTTCGTTGGCCAGCAGCCCTCCGATCTCCTGATGGATGTCCCGGTTGTGCTGGCGCAGAGCTTGGGCTTCAATGGTGGAATAGTGGCCCGGCATCTTCCCCATCATTTTGGCGCCCAATTCACTTTCTATGGTAACTCTGCAGATATTGGCGTGCTCTGTATGCTCGTTTTCGATAATCACACCGGGGATCTCCGGCGGTCCTTCCCGTTCCACGATCACTTCATGGGCTTCAATCGCCAAATCGGTCCTTACTCCATATTTATCTTGAAACTCCTGCTGGTATCCATCAGGCACCTCGTACATGTGACGCGTCTCCTTTCGCAAACTCTTTGTGTGAATAGAATATCCGCTAAACCTGCGAATCATGTATTGAAATCCTGGACAGATAGTGATATAATAACGGGCGGTGACCAATCTAACGGAGGTGAATTCAGTGGCCAATAACAAGTCTGCAGAGAAGCGGGTTCGTACCAGCCTCAAGAGAAGAGCAATGAACCGTTCGCAAAAATCCGCGCTCAAGACCACTGTCAAGCGTGTTGAACAGGCTATTGCCGAAAATGATCCCAACCTCGAAGCCAATCTGCAAACAATGATCAAGTCTCTGGACAAGGCTGCCGCCAAAGGCTTAATTCATAAAAACAAAGCTGCGCGCAAAAAATCACGCTTGATGAAGAAAGCCGCTGCCCTCCAAGGCTAGATTCCAGAGGACATAATAAAAAATCGCCCGCTCTTTGCAGTGCAGGGCGCTTTTTTATGCCCATTTCCAGGGCTGTCTGTCAAGCACAGATATTGATGATCAGCTGCTCCATGATTTGCCCGGGATCGGCACCAGATTTAAGTTCGCCGTCAGCGGTCAGGATCTGGCTTAAACCGGCATACAGCTGCTTCAGGGTAAAGTTGTTTGCATATTTCTCCGCCTGCCGAAGGGCAAAATCCGACTTCTCGTTCAATGCCTCGGCAACTATCTTGGTGCTTACCCCGCCTTTTGTCTTGGCGGCAATCAGCAAGTAAAGCTGCCGTTCAATCACAGGCAGAATCCGCAGGGGCGGTTCCTTGGCGTCGAGCAGTTGCGTCAGAATCGCCAGCGCCTGCTTGACATCCTTGGCGGAGATGGCCTTGACCAAGTCAAAAATGCCTCCAAGCTCCAACTGTCCGGGCGCCAGCGAAGTGACAGCCGCCACATCGTCCTCCGTTATGGCAGACTGTTCGGCGGTGAGGGCGATCAGCTTCTCCAGCTCGTTTATGATCAACTGCAGATCAGTGCCAACTTTGTTTAGAAACTGCTGCACAACCAAAGGCGCCATCTTTTTCTGCCTCAGGCTGAGATAATCCTGCACCCAGCGCACCAAACGCTCCCCTTTGGGGCTTTCACAGGGAATGCCCACCCCAATTTTGAGCAGCTGCTGGACAGGCTTCAGGCTTCGGTCCAGCCGGGCAAAGAACATGGCCAAGCAGTTGGTGTCCGGCATGTTCTCTATTTGGCCCGCGACTGCCGTTAAGAAATCTTTATTCAGGGCATGGGCGTCCCGCAGCGCGATGATTCTCGGCCCCGCTCCCCAAGGGGGCGTCAGCAGCTCTTGCGTCAGTTCCGCCGGCTGCAGTTCCTCGCCGGCTGTAAGCATGATCCAATTCCACTCGGGCATGCCGCTCTGTTCCGCTCTCTGCTGGAAAGCGCGGAAAAGCTCATTCTGCAGGTACTGATCCTCGCCGTAGACGAGATAGAGGCGCTGCAGTGGTTCATTGAGTATGGCCTGCTTGGCTTTGAACATCACAAACTTCCCTCGTTTTCTGCCTGTGGTTCAGGATGCCGGTGCTGCCGGCTCTCCCGATCCATCCTGTAATAGGGATTTTTCTCTACCGCGCCTGTGAATACCTGCCGAACAGACCATTCCAGATGTAAAATGACACCGCTCCTTCCTGGTCAGTCCTTAATGCTGTGATCCCCGACAGCTCAAGAAAGCCCAGGACATCAGGATGGGGATGGCCGAAGGAATTCCGGCCAACCGAGATCACGGCGTGCCTCGGCTGAACAACCTGATAAAACTCGGGCACCAGCGCCGCCCTGCTGCCGTGGTGCGGTACTTTGACCAAGTCCACCGGCGTAAGCCCTCCCCTTTTCAGCAAGTCTTCCAGGCCTTCTCTGTCGATATCTCCCGTAAGCAGCACACTTCGCCCTTGATAGGCCAGCCTGATCACAAGGCTGTTGTTGTTCAGGTCCGAACCTGTCCCTGATAGAAACTGGTGGGGATGCAGGATGGAAAGTGAGACCCCTCCTCTCAGAAGCACTTGATCCCCTGCTCTAAGGCGCTGATATGGAATCCGTTTTTCCATGATCAGCTCCAGGTATTTCCTGTATGTCGGAGAAGTGTGGGTCTGCCCGCTGTCAATGATCATTCCCACAGAAAAATGCTCCAACACCGCCAGCAAGCCGTGGAGGTGATCCTCATGAGGATGGCTTGAGATGACAAGATCTATGTGACGGACACCGCGGTGCCTCAAATAGGGGACAACCGTGGTCATTCCGACATTTCTGCCCCGCTCCTGCCAGTACACCGAATCTCCGCCGCCGTCGACGAGAATGTGCTGCCGAAACGGTGTGCGGATCAAGATACAGTCCCCCTGGCCCACATCAAGGAAAGTGATTTCCAGAGGCCGGGCAAATTGATGCGGCACACTGACCGCGAGCATAGCCACAAGGCCCCAGTTCACCCACCGCCGCACTGTCGGCGCGCCGATGCGGATATACTGCCGGCGCCCGATCCAGCCGATCCCGGCAAAGGCCAAGTACCAGGCAAGAGCCCAGTTCGCGGGCATGGGAGGCGCGGCAACATTACAGTCCGCCCTTGCCAGCAGGCGGCAGAGCCAGTCGGCAAGGCCGGCAACCACATCCAGGACAGAACCAAGATATGCCGCCAAAGAACCAAACACACCCAGGAACATTCCTCCTACCATCAAGGCCGCCGCCAGCGGCACCATCAGCAGAGTGGCTGCAGGAGCCAGCAGAGCGATGTGGGAAAAATAATGCAGAATCAGCGGTACCAGGCTCAACTGCGCCACAATGGAAACGGCGATAGCTGAAAAAATCCGCGCAAGCCATCTGCCCACCGTCCTTTGGGGAAACAAAGCAGCCAGTTTCTTGATCAGGGGCCGCCAGAGGATAATCCCGCCGCTTGCCGCGAACGACAACTGAAAACCGATCTGCCAGAGATAGAGAGGGTTGGCAACCAACATCGCCGTACCAATCAAACTCCAGACATGGAGCCCATCGAGCTGCCTGCGGCCGGCTCCGCCAGCGGCGATCACCGCGGCGAGCCAGGCGCGCCAGGCTGAAGGTTTGGCGCCGCTTAGGAGCACATAAAACAGCAAAACCGCACAAACTGCCACCGTCTTGGAATTCTTGGAAAAAGGCACCCACCTGAGTGCCAGCCAGAGGGCGGCGGCAAACAGCCCAATGTGTGTCCCGGAGACGGCGAGCAAGTGGGTAATCCCCAACTGTTCCCACACTTCCAACTGCTCTGGGCTAAGGGCGCTGCGGTCGCCCAACACCAATGCCGCGGCCAGCCCAGGATTCTGCATATGGCGCTCAAGGTTGGCTTTAAATCGGGCCTGGAGGGATGCGAGCGCCAGGGCTGCCGATGCTTTCCTGGGCAGCAGCTCACATGCAAATGGTTCCATGACCGCATACACGCCTTGGCTGCGCAGGTATGCCTGGTAATCAAATTCGCCGGGATTACGGGTACGGCTCGGTTTTTCTAGATGCCCGCGAAACCACAGCCTATCGCCGAGGATCAATTCCAGATCCAGCGGCAGATGGAGCGCGAGCCTGGCCTTGAGTTCGGGAACGAATACGATCACCCGCTGATTGTAGCTCAACGGGCGGCAATCCAAAACACGCCCGGTTAAAGCCAGCGGTTGATCACACTCCGGCAGATAACCGGCATCTGTGGCCGCGAGCAGACAGCCAGCGGCGATCAGCAGCAGCCAAAAGAGATAACGGGCACTGCCCCGGCCTTTGAATTCAAGCCACAGCCACAGTGGTGTCAAAACGGCGCCTGCCCAGGCGGCGGAAGCAGCCGCGGCAAACTGGCTCAGGTAAATCCCCAGCGCCAGCAGAGGAAACACGGGCAGGAACGGGCGAGTCCTATTCTGGAACATAAGGGATTGCCACACAAATCAGCGGCTTAATCTGAGCCAGCCGTTTCTCGCCGATTCCCGGCACCAGCAAAAGATCCTTCACCTCGACAAAGAACCTTTCCATCCGCTTTTCCATGATTCTTCCCGCAAGTGCCGGGCCAATTCCCGGCAGTTCCTGCAGTTCTTTGCCGTCCGCCCAATTGATGTGCAGAAGCTTGCACTGCTGGAAATCATGTTCGGTACCATCGGCGTTGTAAGCCTTGGCCACCACTAATTCAACCCCCGGGTGCCTGCCCAGGCCAAACACGGCATGGGGAAAGACGATGCCGGGAGGACCGGCCTCAGGATCATCTGGATTTTGCTGTGATACTGTTTGTCCATTTCCGATGGTGTCGGCAGAGGCGGCACTGGAAGTGGAGGCAGTAGAGGCGGAAGCAGCGCCGGAAGCCGCTGCGGCGTCGGCGGTGCCATGTTCACCGTAGTCAGGTTCTGCGGCTCTGATAATCCTTACCGCCTGCCGGCGGGCTATCAGCAGATTGACGCAGTTGCCGCACAAGACGAAGAAAATCAGGATCATAGTCAGCACGCGCTGCCGTGCGTTCAATTTTGACCGCTCCTTTCCCCGTCTCCCTTATTGTATGGATTCGCCGTTGTCGGTTTTATTCCTTCTTTTATACATTTTTCTGACATTTAATCTGTCAAAAAGTGTGGGGACTGCTCCCCACACTGTTCCAGCAAAACCACAAGATTATCAGTGAAACCTACAGCCTATACCCCATCAGAGCCAGTGCCAGCAGCGCAGCGGAGATCAACAGAATCGGCACTCCTTTGAACGGTCTGGGGACATTAACCAATTCCAAACGGGCTCGGATGCCCGCCATAATGATCAGCACAACACCATACCCCACGGCATAGGCCATGCCGTAGCTGATGATTCTCGGTCCTTCCGGCAGGCCTTCCGGCACCGCCAGCAGGACCCCGACCAGGGCGGAGTTGAAAAATGCTGCCCGCAGATCCACCGATTCATCTTTGCCAAAAACCGGTGCCAAAAGCTTGTGCCAAAACAGCCCCGCCGCCAGGGCGATCAGCAGATCGAACGGCAGGCGCATGCTGTAATTGTGCGGTATCAGCGAATGTGTGCCCCAAACCAGAGCGCAGGCCGTCATTGTCGCCGCCAGCATCACCAAGGCCGCTTTGGCCGCAGTGCAGATCGATTTGGTGAAACGCAGCAGGGCATAAATGCCCAGGCCTTGGAACAAAATCAGGTTGTGGGTGATCACACCCTCTGCCAACAGCTTCAGCCCGTCATTCATCGATTTCCCCTCCTCTTCCGCTCAAAGCATTGTAGAGAGCGATCAGCAAGCCAACGATGACAAATCCGCCGGGCACGGTAGCCGCGAGAGAAAACGGAGTCAGGGATCCGTTCAGGACCGCTGTGCCGAAGAACTGTCCCAAACCGACAAACTCGCGGATAATTCCAATCACGGTCAGGACAGCGGTGTAGCCCAACCCCATGCCCAAAGCATCCATGATCCGGGCCGACGGCGGCTGGTCCACCGACAGCCTCTGCAGCACAAATCCGTTCACCGCGACCAGCGGCAAATAGATACCCAACTGAACAAGAAGCTCAGGCTGATAGTTCCCTGTCAGCCGGTACAACAAAGTGGTGAATATGGTCAAGGAGGCGAGATCGACAAAGACGCCCACATCTTTAGAGACGAACTCAGACACAAGAATCTTCACTAAGACAGCGGCCAGCAGCACAATGGTGGTGGCCAGGCCGAGATAAACACCGTTGAGAGCCAGATGGGTGATTCCCAAAGCCGGGACCAGGCCGATCGCCAGCCGCAGTATGGGATTCTCCCGCCAAAGCCCCTTGATAAAAGTCCTTCCCAGTGACATGTTATTTGGCCTCCTTTCCGGTCAGGGCAGCTTCCACGGCCTCCAACAGCCCCTTGCTGCTGAGTGTGGCAGAGGCGCGCACATCGACAGCGATAGTCTGCTGTTCAATCATGGCCGGGATCATCTGGCTGAAGGCCGCTTGGGCTATAAACTGCGTGTCGGCGTGCTCAACTATGTCTATCGCAGTAATCTTGCCGCCAGAGACGGTCACATCAACCACGATAGTGCCGCCGAAGCCTGTTCCAGTTCCGCGGTAGACACCATCGGGAATGCTGGAGATATCAACAGCCGGTTCTTTTGCATTGGCACCATTCTCTTCCGTCCGGGTTGCCTGAGCCAAAGCTTTTTTCACCGCCTCGCTGATTGCCCGGCTGGTAAGCGTCGCTCCGCTCACCAGATCCACATCTGGGCTGTTGGCGGCTGTAATCCGCTGCGGCATCAGCCTGATCGCTTCGTCGGAAATCCCGGGCGTTTCTCTGTGGCTCAACACCGCGACAGCGAGTATCTTGCCCTGATCGATGGTGACTTCTACTTTGACCGGCCCGCCAAAACCAGAGGCTTCAGCCGTGTAGACACCATCTGCGTAGCCTGCGCCGGCATCAGCTTCCTCTCCGCCGTAGAAGGCCTCCTGGAAACGCTCCAATTCGCCGGTGACACCTCTGATCACCGCCCGGGATGAGATGGTGGCTCCCGTGATGCCTTGAATATCCACATCCATAGCCAGTTCGGCTGTATCCAGCCCGATAAACTGATCCAAGAACGAACGGCGTGTAATCAGGCTGCCCAGCCCCGGATCATCGCTGTGAGTCAGTATCTGCAGATGCTCGATCCGGCCGCTGCCGTCCAAAACCAGGTAGAAGTAAATCGGCCCGTGGTATCCTTGTTCCGCGCCAACCACAGCCACTTTCTCCGGAGCCTCCCGGCTGCCGGTGAAGTAGTAGACCTTGTCATTGATGGTGGCAGTCTCATAGACATCGGTACCCAAGGTTTCCACCAGCGGCAGATACACTCCCTCCGCAGTCACCGGCACTCCTTCCGGAACGGTCTTGTTGATTGCGAACAAGACACCCCAAGCCAGGATGATCACCAACGCCACCGCGGCCGTCGTGGCAAACCGCTGTTCCCTGCTGCGCTCGGCGCCGAAAATCACGGGGACAGTCAGCATATCCAAGAGAGGCACCAGGGCGTTCATGGTGAGAATGGCAAAAGTGACCCCTTCCGGAAAAGAAGTGTATTTCCGCAGCATAATGGTGAGTAGACCGCACCCACAGCCAAACAGCAGCCTGCCCATGGGGTTGACTGGGGATGTAACCATGTCTGTCGCCATGTAAACAGCCGCGAACAGCAGTCCCCCTGCTGTTACGGCAACCCAAGGGTCAAGATCCCAGACATATGCTGCCGCAAAGGCAGTGATCACATAACCGACGGGAATCCGCCAGTCAATAATTCTTCTGTAGAGCAAGTAAGCTGCCCCAATGAGTATGGCGATAACTGATGTTTCGCCGATGCTGCCGCTGACATTGCCCCAGATCAACGCCCAATCGAAGGACCGCATGGTCAACAGCGGTGTGGCCTCGGTCACAGCGTCAAACGGACGGACATACTTGACCATTGGAGCCGTAAAGGCTAAAAGCAGGACTGCCCGTCCAACCAAGGCCGGATTAAAGATATTATTCCCAAGGCCGCCGAACACCAGCTTCCCGATGGCAACCGCCACAACCGATCCCACAACCGGGATCCACCACGGTACTGTCGGCGGTAGAATCAAGCCAACAATCAATCCTGTCACCAAGCTGCTGCCGTCGCCGAAAACACTCCGCAGGCGCAGAGGGTAGCGCATGAACAGCGCCTCGGCCAAGACTGCGGTCACAGCGCTCAGCAGCACAATCCAGAACGCACGGAAACCGAAAAAGATGATTCCCGCCAGCCAGCACGGAATCAGGGCCAAGACAACATCGAACATGATCCGGGGGATTGTGTCTTTTGCTCTGATTACAGGTGCCCACAATTCCTGTTTTGCATTCACGTGACCCACCTCCGCTAAACTGCTGTCTTACCAGCTCTTACAGCTTGTTTCCCCGCTTGAATAGACCTGCACAGTCCCCGTTTGGCCGGGCATACATACGAGCAGAGGCCGCATTCGATGCAGTCCATGATATGGTTCCGCTTGGCCTGATCATACAGCCCTTTGCTGCTCCAATCCGCCAGATAATTCGGCTGCAGGCCCATGGGGCAGTGATCGACGCAGCGGGCGCACCGGATGCACGGCAGGTTCAACTCGTAATCAACTTCGTCTTTAGACAATACCAGAATACCGGACAGAGGCTTGGTCACCGGCGCTGTCAAGTCCTGGATCAGCTTGCCGGTCATGGGCCCGCCGGCCACAATCGCGGCCGGATTCGCCATTCCGCCGCAGTAATCAATCACTTCTTGAATAGGAGTGCCTACCCGCACCAACACATTGCGGGGATCGTACACAGCCGCTCCGGCTACGGTGATTACCCGCTGATAGAGCCCAACGCCCCGCACCACCGCGTCGGCAACTGCGACAGCCGTCTGGACATTCTGGACGATGCACCCAACATCGGCCGGCAGGCCGCCGGAAGGCACTTCCCTGCCGAGAGCCGCTTTGATCAGCTGTTTTTCCGCACCCTGCGGGTACTTGACCTTAAGGCCCACAACCCGGATATAGGACTGCTCAGCGCAGACTTGCTCCAGAACGCGGATGGCGTCAGGCTTGTTCAGCTCAACGCCAATAATGCCCTGGCCGGCACCTACAGCCTGCATCAGGATCTTCAGGCCTTCGATCAGCTTCTGCGGTTGTTCGATCATCAACCGGTGATCACAGGTCAGATACGGCTCACACTCAGCCCCGTTGATCAGCACCGTGTCAACCGGTTTTCTTGGTTCAGTTTTGACATGGGTGGGGAACCCGGCCCCTCCCAATCCGACAATTCCCGCTTCCCTAATCAAACCGGCGATTTGGCTCGGGGGCAGCCGGGAATAATCCTGCGCAGCTTGCTCTTCGGTTTCGTCGAGCCCATCGTTCTCGATAACCACGCACAATGCTTTGGTGCCGTCCAGCAGTGTCTTCTCGGCAATCTCCACCACTTGGCCTGACACACTGGCATGGACCGGTGCGGAAATATACGGCTCGGCGTCGCCGATCTTCTGCCCCAGTTTGACCCGATCCCCTACCTGGACCAGCGGTTTGCAGGGAGCCCCGGCATGCTGGCTCAAGGCGATTACCGCCAATTTGGGAGCGGGCATGACCATAATCGGTTTATTCTTTGTCGCATCCTTGCGGGGCGGAATATGGCCACCACCACGGGGGAATGATTTGACCAACAACTTTACACACCCTTTCTCGCAGTCGCGGATTTGATTTGTACTTAAGAATCCTTTCACAATCATTTTAACTAAATAACCTGGAGCTAACGCACGTTATATTGTTCAACACATCCACTCCTTTTCCTGCCTCAGATTTGCCTGGGCTGATACAAGAATTTACCGGTTTTGCCAATACAAACAGTGATATAAAACCTGCGTTGCGGGCAATATATAAGCACAAAGCAAATCATTTTTAGAGAAAGGGGGTGTTGACCAGTGGCGCTTGGTTCCAGTTCTTCGAATCAAAAATTAGTGCCTCAGGCATACAACGCACTGAACCAATTCAAATATGAAGTGGCGCAAGAACTGAATATAAACCCGGAATACAAAACCGGCTACTGGGGGAATATCACTTCCAGAGAGTGCGGCGCTGTCGGAGGGCACATGGTCCGTAAAATGATCGCTTCGGCGGAGCAAGCGCTGGCCAGTCAGGCGACTGCGCTCGGGAGTGTTTTCCGCCAGCAGTAGAATTGATGTTTGACGGCTGTAAACAAAGGCTGTGCCCGGCACAGCCTTTGTTTCTTTGCCTTGGAGCCCCGCACCGCTATCCCGGATCCTACATATCTTATAGTAAGGAGAGCACGGAGGTGATGGACCATTGGCATATCAAAGGGTCAATAAGCGGTGGATTCAACAGGCGGCTGCCCAGATGCGGCACCAGATGGCAGGATACCAGCCGCACATGCAAAAAGCCCTTTCTCCGGTCAATCAGCAGCTGACACTGACAACCTCGGCTGCCAAAGCGGCACAGTTCTTTGCACAGCGGGGATACGGCAAAAGGGGCTGCTGCCGATAACTCACGGCCGAAAGAAATGACGCCGGACATCTCCTGGCGTCATTTTCACATTTCAACCATGGGTTTTTGGGCGGCGAACTGCCACCGTTCCGCTTCGCCGGTTGGTTCGGCGAATGTGGGGAACTGCCAGTACCCTTTCAGTTCCCATTGATGCTCCTGCAGCATTTGAAAGACCTGGCCTGGGCGCCACAGCTTTTCTTGATGGATCTCGCTCGCCCGGCGGTACAAGCCGTTTTGCTCCCTGATCATGAATGTGAGGCGCATGGTGCAAATCTCCGCGTCTTCATCGAAAGTATTGTCCCAGAAGTACCCGAAATCGTCGAAGAGCTCGGCGTATGAATTGTTGCCGTAGATCTCTTTCAACTTCAGTTCTGAGTTTAAATCAAACAAGAGCAGGCCGCCGGGCTTGGCATGGCGCCAGGCTTGGCGCATGAACCGGCCGAACTGCTCACGAGTAGTGAGATAGTTGGCAGCGTCGCAGCAGCAGAGGATCAGGTCAAACTCACGCCTTAGATCTATATCTTCCATAGCCTGGATGATAAACTCGACCGCGACCTGGGCTTCCGCCGCTTTTTCCCTGGCGACTGCCGCCATCTCCGGCGAACTGTCCACGGCCACGATTTCATATCCCATCTGCGCCAAAGGGATGGTGATGCCGCCGGTGCCGGCTCCCAATTCCAAGATCCTTCTCGGCTGGACCCCCAACCTGGTCCAAATCTTCGCCAGGTAGCCGACCCATGCCTGGTAGTCAACAGTCATCAACCGATCGTAATATTTGGCTAGATGGGTGTAGGCTGAATCGGCCCGGCTCATGCCTCGGCTCCTTCTTTGAACGGCACCCTTTCTGCGTCGGCCCACAGCTTCTCCAGATTGTAGTACCTGCGTTCCGATTCCAAAAAGATATGCGCCACAGCTTCACCGTAGTCCAGCAGGATCCAGTGGTTGTTGTCCCGCCCCTCCTGCCTACACAAGGGCACACCGTGCTGATCCATCCTTTCCCGGACAGACTGGGTTATGGCCTGCATCTGCGGGAAAGACACACAACTGCAGATTACAAAATAATCGGTCTCCACCATCATCTCGCTCATGCGCAGAATCTGTACATCGTCGGCCTTCTTGTCGTCCATCGCCTGGGCTATGGCTACGGCCATCTCTTTGCCAGAGAGTTTGCTCAAACAACCGCCTCCCTATTTGGAGAAGTTTTTTCCGACAATGATCGTCATATCAAAGGTCTGGTCTCTGAAGGGATCAATCAGCACTTCCGCCTGCAAGAACTGCGCCAGCTCGGCCACGCGGTCGGCCTCGGCTTGGGAGTTCACTCTGATTTCGGAAACAGGGTAGTTGAAGTGCTCCGCATTGCCGATCCGCTTGACATCAACATTGTGGCTGCGCACAAACTCGGCGGCGGCAGCGGCGATACCCTGGACACCTGAACCGTTCAACACCTCGGCGGTCAACGGCATGGGCGCCCCGTGAATAATCCAATCCACCACCTGTTTGGTCCGCTCGGCATCGGCTATCCAATACCAGGCGCCGCCAATCTGTTCTGAATTCCCGGGAACAATGGCCGTCTGCACCTTGTCCACAGTGAAACGCTCAGCTGCAAACGCAAGTTTCAAGGCGGTTGACCACGGGACGTTTGTGTCCACCGCGTCCCATATCTGGCTCAGAAGTTTGGGGAGCTTGAAAATGGTGCTGGGCTGCAGGATTTCTTTGATCACTGCCAGGATGAACTTTCGCTGCCTTTCCACCCGGCCGCCGTAGACTTCATAGTTTGGATTCACCAAGGCCACATCGCCCAAGTGGTCGCGGTAGCGGACATATTCCAGTGCCGTCTCCCCGTCCAAAACCTGCCGGCCGGCCTTGATATCGATGTACAAGCCACCGGCAACGTCAGTGTACTGCATGTCTTTTTCCACGTCGATCTCCACTCCGCCCAGCGTGTCGATGATCTTGCTGAAACCGGCAAAGTCGGTTTCGATGTAATAATCAATCCGCACGCCGAGTAACTCCGAGACTGTCTTGACAGTCAATTCCGGCCCACCGTAGACATGGACAGCGTTAATCCGGTCCCAGCGCTCCCGCTCAGGAACATAAACGCGGGTGTCTCTCGGAATGGAGATAACCCCCGCGTGGCCTGTGTTTGGATCGAGAGCCGCCAGGAGAATGGTGTCGGTTCTGGAAGGCGCCTGCTCGGAGCTGTCGGTGCCGAGAAACAAAATATGAGTGCGCTGATACTCCGGGGTCTCCCAGGAGATCACTCCGTAAGGATCGGAAATGCGTCTGCCAGCCAGCCCGCGCTGGTAGCTAAAATAGGCCGAGCCGAAGAGCAGGCATATGCCAATCAGGCACAAGAATATGGTGGAGATGATTGTCTTGCGCTTCCGCCTCTTTTTCCAGGCCCGCTTTGCTTCGAGTTCTTGCTGCTTTCTGGCGATTTCTTCGGGACTAAGCACCCTTTAACCCCCCGTATCTCCTATCTGCACCTAAAAACTTCGCTGCCTGCATCGTTAGTGTGGGTGTGTTTCGGCATGTACAGGCAGTTCTTGCGGATGTAGTGCTCGACAGCCTCAGGCACAAAATAGCGGATCGATTTCTGCTCCTCGACACGCCTGCGGATATCTGTTGAGGATATGGCCATAGCCGGCACCTGCAGCAAATGCAGCTGGCTTCCTTGCTGTTCAAACCATTCCGGGATCCTCTGATCAAACTGATAGCCCGGACGGGTTGCGGCGACAAACTCCGCCAGCTTCACCAGCTCCGCCGCGTCTTTCCATTCACAGATTTCGGCGATGGCGTCGGCTCCTGTGATAAAATAGAGTTCAACCTCGTCCCCATACAGCTTTCTCAAGTCCCGGAGTGTGTCGATGGTATAGGTTTCCCCTTCCCGATCAATGTCTACCCGGGACACTTCGAAGTATGGGTTGGTCAGAGTAGCGAACACCGTCATCAGGTAACGGTGCTCCTTGGGGCTGACCAGGCGCGGATCTTTGTGCGGCGGCAGGCCCGACGGCACGAAAAGCACCAGGTCAATGTCAAACTCGCCGCGGACCACTTCCGCGGTCACCAGGTGCCCATAGTGAATCGGGTCGAATGTACCGCCCATAACCCCAATTCTGCAAAGCTTGGACTGTGTAATCATGGCCGCTCCGTTCTGGAAATTAATAGGCCGAACCCACCAAGGGCTCCGGCTCGGTGGGTTCCAAGCCTTAAGTTATATATTCTGCACAGACTAGCCGGTTCCTGTCAGGATGGAGATTAGTCAGCCCTGAAGCATGTAACGGTTGATGATTGATTCAAGCACTTCCTGGCGCCCTGACTTATTGGTAATTTCAGGCAGATCAAGCGCATAGGCTTCCAATTTCTTGAAGTCGGCTGTTCCGTCCACTATCTCTTTACCGATGCCCTTGGTGTAGCTGGCATAGCGTTCCTCCACAAACTGCTCCAGCTCACCCGACTGCAGAAGTTTGTAGGCGACTTTGAGGCCATAGGCAAAGGCATCAAAACCGACAATATGGCCGATGAACAGATCCTCGAGTTCGAAGGAGCCTCTCCGGACTTTGCAGTCGAAGTTCAGCCCGCCGGGCGCAAGGCCGCCGTTTTTCAGGATCTCGTACATAGCCAGGGTGGTTGTGTAGATGTCTGTCGGCATCTGATCCGTATCCCAACCGAGCAGCAGGTCGCCCTGATTGGCGTCGACACTGCCCAGAAGCCCGTTGATCCGTGCATAGTGCAGTTCATGCTGGAAGGTGTGGCCGGCCAGAGTAGCATGGTTAGCTTCGATATTCAGCTTGAAGTGTTTATCCAAGCCGTATTTCAAAAGGAACCCGTGGACTGTGGCGGCGTCAAAATCGTACTGATGCTTGGTTGGCTCCTTTGGCTTCGGCTCGATCAGGAACTGGCCGGTAAATCCGATTTCCTTGGCGTAATCCACCGCCATGTGCAGGAAGCGGGCGAAGTTGTCCAGCTCGAGCTGCATGTTGGTGTTGAGCAAAGTCTCATAGCCTTCCCGGCCGCCCCAGAATACATAGTTTTCTCCCCCGAGCTCTTTGGTGATCTCCAGGGCTTTCTTGACTTGGGCCGCCGCATAGGCGAACACATCGGCGTTGCACGAAGTGGCGGCGCCGTGGACAAAGCGGGGATGGCCGAATAGATTGGCGGTGCCCCACAAAAGCTTGATGCCGGTATCTTTCATCAGCTGCTTGGCCAGGTCGACAATCACATCAAGATTCTTGTTGGTTTCCCTTAAGGTCGCTCCTTCCGGGGCGATGTCCCGGTCATGGAAGCAGAAATACTTGACACCGAGCTTGCTCATGAACTCAAAGGCCGCGATCATCCGCTCTTTAGCCTGATCCAGCGGATTGCTCGGCTGATCCCAGGGGCGGAACATGGTGGCCGCGCCGAAGGGATCCACGCCTTTGCCGGTGAACGTGTGCCAGTACGCCACCGCGAACCGCAGGTGGTCAGCCATGGTCCGATCGCCGACCATCTCGGCTGGATTATAGTGTTTATAGGCCATTGGATTCTTTGACTCCGGACCTTCGTACTGGATCCGATTTATACCTTTGAAAACCTCGCTCATATTCAACCACCTTTCTTTGATTTTTTCTTTGATAATTTCATCTATTTGTTCTGGAAAGAACCGGCAATTTCCTGCCGGCTCCTGATCTTTCAGGCGAAGGACCCTCTCCTTGCTTTTGCGGCATAAAATGTGTACTATATTAGCATCTAGGCTGGCGGCAGAGATTCGGCAGGCCTATTGGCTGGCCGCGGCCAGCCGCGGCATGTAGTGTGCCGCAGCGGAAAGGACGGCAGAGAGTATGAACGGCAGAGGAAAACTTGAACGGCTTTTATGCGAACAGCTCCTGATCTTCGACGGTGCCATGGGGACAATGCTGCAGGGTCTGGGCTTGAAAGGTGGAGATCTGGCGGAGAAGTACAACTTGGAAAGGCCTGAAGTCATTGCCGGAATCCACCGGGCATATGTCGAGGCTGGAGCTCAGGCTGTCACCACCAACACTTTCAGCGCCAACCGCTTCAAACTGGCCGGATCAGGGCTGGACTTGGCCGCTGTGATCAAAGCGGCGGTGGAGATCGCCCGGAAGGCGGCGGCGGATCGGCTGGTGGCCCTGGATGTGGGCCCGCTGGGGCAGCTGATGGAGCCATACGGGACGCTGAGCTTTGAGACGGCGTATGAAGCATTTGCGGAACAGATCCGCGCCGGCGCCGCTGCCGGTGCCGATCTGGTCCTGGTTGAAACGATGTCTGATCTTTACGAGGCGAAGGCCGCTGTCCTCGCCGCCCGGGAAAACACGGATCTGCCCGTGTTCTGCACCATGACCTTCCAAGCGAACGGCCGCACCCTAACCGGCGCCGATCCCATGACTGTGGTCAATGTGCTGCAGAGCCTCGGCGTCGATGCTTTGGGGATCAACTGTTCTCTGGGCCCTGAAGAGGTTGCGCCGCTGATGGAAGCCATGCTCAGGTACGCTCAAGTCCCGATCATGGTCCAGCCTAATGCAGGTTTACCCCAATTGCTTGGGAACGAAACGGTTTTTCCCGTTATGCCCGCTGAATTCGCCGCCTATGGGTGCGGCATGGCCGCCAAGGGAGCGCGGATTTTGGGCGGCTGCTGCGGCACTACCCCAGCCCACATCGAAGCATTGAAGCATGCACTGGCCGGTACCAAATCGGTGTCGATCACAGTTCCCCGGCTGCAGATGGCAAGCTCCGGCAGAACAACCGTCACTTTCGAGGACGAGGCCACACTCCTTTGCGGCCGGATCCATCCTGGAACCGACCAGCAGTTGGCGGACGCCCTGTGCCGTGGCGATCTCGATTGCCTGATCCAGGAAGCCCTCGACCAGCAAGACGATGGCGCTGCCATCCTGGATGTGAATGTGGCCGTGCCTGGAATCGATGAGAAAGCGGCTGTGGTCGACGTTGTCAAAGCGATACAGGGTATCGTCAAACTCCCCCTGATGATCAGCAGTTCCAATCCGGAAGTAATTGAAAAAGCCGCCCGCATCTACAACGGACGACTGATCATCAACACAGCTGGCAGAGACGCCCCATTCCTCACCGCCATCAAGCCTATTGTGCGAAAATACGGCTGCCTGGCGGCAGCTCCAGACTTAACAGCAGTAGTGCCCCGTCTTACGAAAGCAGACATCATTGATGTGTGATGTGACGGGGTGTGACAGGGGACGGTGACCTGTCACACCTTATTCCTGATACTGGAATTCCAGTCCTTCCACCCGCACGGTCGCGCCGTCTGGGACCTGCATAGCCCGCAGTTTCTTGTACAGCCCGATTTTATCGAAAAGCCGCTGCAGGTACTCGACGGTTTCCGCGTTGTCAAGATCGAGCCGTTCCATCAGCCGGCGCAGACCTTCTCCTTCCACTATGTAATCCTCGTTTTCCCGGCGGATTGTGAACTCCTCCACCGGAGCGGTATGGGACTTCGGCTGATAGACAATTACCTCGTCGCCGGCTGTTTCCACAGGCTCTCGGGATTTGATCTGCTCCACCAGCCTGCCGACGTGCTCCATCAATTCTTGTGTCCCCTGCCCCGCCGCGGCGGAGATGGCGAAAACCTTTCTTCCGTCTTTGGCGGCGGCTTGTTCTATCCGTTCCAGGTTCTGCAGGGCGGCGGGGAGATCCATCTTGTTGGCGGCCACAACCTGAGGCAGCTCTGCCAGCCTTGGATTGTACAAGGCCAGTTCTCTGTTGATTTGCTGATAGTCCTCCACAGGATCGCGCCCCTCAACTGCCGCTGTGTCCACCACATGGACGATCACCCGTGTACGCTCGATATGGCGCAGAAAATCATGGCCGAGGCCCACACCCCGGTGAGCGCCCTCAATCAGCCCCGGGACGTCCGCAACCACGAACGATTGCCCTAATCCCAAAGACACAACACCAAGGTTCGGAACCAAGGTGGTAAAGGGATAATCGGCGATTTTCGGCTTGGCGGCGGAAACCGCGGCAATCAGAGTCGATTTCCCCGCATTCGGGTATCCCACCAGCGCTACATCGGCGATCAGCTTCAGCTCAAGATTGATCCACAGCTCAGCGCCTTTTTCGCCTCGTTCCGCGAAAGCCGGCGCCTGCCTTGTGGATGTGGTGAAGCGGGTGTTGCCTCTGCCGCCCCGGCCGCCGACAGCCGCGATCAGCTTCTGCCCCGGTTTGGCCAGATCGGCGATGAGCTCGCCTGTCTCGCCATGAGTGACCACCGTGCCCGGCGGGACACGGATGAGCAGGTCCTCACCGTCTTTGCCGAACTGGTTTTTACCTCGCCCGTGTTCTCCGTTCTCCGCCTTGAAATGTTTGCGGTATCGAAAATCAATCAAGGTTGCCAGATTGGGATCGGCGATCAAGACCACGCTGCCGCCCCGGCCGCCGTCGCCTCCGTCAGGCCCGCCCGCCGGAATATACTTCTCCCGGCGAAAGCTGACACAGCCGTTGCCGCCGTCGCCTGCTTTGACATAAATCCGCGCTCGATCAATAAACACTGTCCATCATCACTCCGTCGTTCCCCAAATATGCCGTCAACACATAGGTTTTCCGGCAAATCATGAAAAAACCCTCTTGCACTTCTGTACAAAAGGGTTTGGCCTTTCGCTCACGCTGTAACGGTTTCCTTTTCCGGCCGGACACTTACCCGCTTGTGGAATTTGCCGCTCCGTTCAAAAGAAACGTACCCGTCTATCTTGGCGAACAGTGTATCGTCCTTGCCAATGCCCACATTCAGGCCCGGCCTGATCTTGGTGCCGCGCTGCCTGACAATGATACTGCCGGCACTGACATATTGTCCATCGTGACTCTTGACACCCAGCCGCTTGGCAATCGAATCACGGCCGTTTTTGGTGCTGCCCGCGCCTTTCTTCTGGGCAAACAGCTGCAGATTGATTCTCATGGTTCCACCTCCTCAATTTCCAGGTACTTAGCTCCGTATTCCTGGAACACCGCTCTCAAGCCTGCACACATCACCTGCAGGATCAACTGGCTTTGCCGCCTCAGCGGTTCCGGTAGTTCCTGCGGTAAAAAGCATTGTAAAAATCCGTCTTTAATCTCCACGTCCGCTGCCACGCCCAGCACTTCGCAGAGCCCGATCACCGCTGTCTGGGTGAGGGCCGACACCGCTGCGCAGACAATATCTTCGCCGTGCGGGGCATAGCCTGTGTGGCCTGCGGCAGCAAAACCAACGATATCTTCTCCAGCCTTGATAATCCTGATTCTAGTCATTAAGCCTCAATCTTTTCGATAACCAGCTTGGTAAAGGGCTGGCGGTGGCCGGTTTTCTTGCGGTAGTTCTTTTTGGGCTTGTACTTAAGGACAATGATCTTCTCGCCCTTGCCGTGATCCTCTACCTTGGCTGTGACTTTGGCGTCGGCCACAGTCGGTGTGCCTACCACCACGTCACCATCCTTGCTCACCAGAAGCACTCGATCCAGCACTACCTGTTCTCCGACGGGCGCGTCTAACTTCTCAACGTAAATCGCATCGCCTTCCGCGACTTTGTACTGCTTCCCGCCTGTTTCAATAACGGCGTACATTGCTCCACCTCCTTGCTCGGACTCGCCGGCTCCAGGCACACAACCGTGTTTAGAAAAGCCTGTGCCGCGCGGTTTCACAACGGATGCAAACCCGCTTATTCATTTTAGCACCCAAAAGTGCACTTGTCAACGCTGACAGCTGATTTCGACGGTGTCAACTTTTTGTAGGATAAGCCAATCATTGATCTTCCTTTTGGTGTAGATCCTAGAAAGGAAAATGACCGTTTTGAAGACCTCTCAAACATTCAAATGCTGGAACCACTTTGCCAT